>ERZ773038.841-NODE-841-length-18944-cov-12.819895_pt1 | contig 18944 bp, 16 predicted proteins | sample MGYA00511665_ERZ773038 | MGnify/ENA primary metagenome ERZ773038 (study PRJEB29015, sample SAMEA2737966) | human oral metagenome | biome: human oral; feature: human-associated habitat; material: dental | place: China | collected 2028 ... | reverse complement strand
AACCCTTGACCTTCTCCTTACCATGGAGACGCTCTGCCGACTGAGCTATCGGGGCGACGAGCGGAACTCTAGGCGGACGGGAATCGCTACTGCAACTCCGGCCCCCGTGTCCTCGCTCACCACGGGGTGTTCCCCGGGGGGAACGGTTCTGACCACCCGGCCCGAGGACCCGATGACCATAGTGGCGGGTGAGGGATTCGAACCCCCGTAGCATTACAGCGGCTGATTTACAGTCAGCTCCCATTGGCCGCTCGGGCAACCCGCCTCGCTTCGCGCTCCGGCTCGCAGCCGTCGCTGGACGCCGTGGAAGAATAGCAAGTCGACGCCCCGGGACGCCAACCCGGGCGGTAGGACCCTGCTCACAGGGCGCCGCCCGAGGGGTTCGGCTCGCGGGGCGGCCGCCCCGGTGCTCGCCGGGCAGGTCGACGAGGTGCTCACCGAGGGCAGCCTCCGGGCCGCCTACGGGACCCGGGTCCGCGTGGTCTCCGCGGTCGACGACGGCGCGCCCACACGCACCTGCGCACCCTCCCTCAGGGTACTGTGATATCACGCATATAACAGCGGGGTCCGGCCGAATACTCCCCCGATCCCACGGTGAAGGGGCCGGCGATCGTCGCGGCTCCGCCCGTCACCTGGAGAACCGCCCCATGAACACCCGCTTGTCCCGCCGCGACCTGCTCGCACTGACCGGTCTGGGCGCCGGCGCCGCCGCCCTGACCTCCCTGGCCGCCTGCGGCTCGTCCTCCAAGGGTCCGTCGTCGGCCTCCGGATCCGCCGGCGCATCCGGCGCCGCCCCGGGCACCCAGACGGTGACCGACATGAACGGCACCGCCGTGGAGGTGCCCGTCAACCCGACGACCTACGCCGACGGCTGGTACGCCCACAACGAGGTCACCATCATGCTCACCGGGGCCAGGGGCCTGGTCGCCACGCACTGCGACCCCAAGAGGTTCCCCTGGATGTACAGGGTCTGCCCGGCCATGAGCAGCGCGACCTCCACCTTCGGCGACGGCTTCAACTTCGAGGATCTCGTGGCCCTGGGCCCGCAGGTCATCTTCGACTCCGAGGAGACGCTGCGCGACAAGGCCGCCGAGGTCGGCATCCCGCTGGTCAACTGCAATTTCCAGACCTACGACGAGATGAAGAAGTCCATCACCCTGTCGGCCCAGGTCTTCGGCGGCAACGCCCCGGCCACCGCCGAGAAGTACAACGCCGATCTCGACGAGGTCCTCAGCGCGGTCAAGGCCCAGACCGACTCCCTGACCGACGACGCCCGTCCCGCCGTCATGCACGGCGCCAGCGTCTACACCCTCACCCTCGACGGCACGGAGACGATCATCGACGACTGGATCAAGGCGGCCGGCGGCCGCAACGCCGTCGACCAGTCCACCAAGGGCAACGCCCAGGCGCAGTTCACCCTGGAGCAGATCATCGCCTGGAACCCGGAGGTCATCATCACCGGCGAGGCGGGCGAGCCCGAGCAGATCCTCGCCGACTCCGCCTGGGCCTCCATCAAGGCCGTCCAGGACAAGAAGGTCTACGTCAACCCCAGGGGCGTCTTCGGCTGGGACGGCTACGGCGCGGAGGAGATCCTCCAGGTGCCGTGGGCCGCCCACCTGCTCCACCCGGACCTGTTCCCCGACTTCGACATCTCGGAGCGGACGAAGGACTTCTACGCCGAGTACCTCGGATACCAGCTCACCGACGACGACGTCGAGCTCATCCTGGCGGGCGAGGACCCCCAGTAGCCGGGCGGCGGGCCGCGCGGCCCGCCGAGGTCGGTCCGAACGGCCGGCGGACCGGCGGAGGGGCCGCCGGCCCGTCGACGCGCATCGATTCGCGTGCCGTTTCCGCCGGTTTCGCGTGTCTTCTCCGCCGGTCTCGGCGAGGGAGGAGGCGGGGACGGGCGGTCAGGAGGACAGGAGCGTCAGGACCGCCTTGACGCGGCGGTGGACGGCGGCGTCGGGCAGGAGCCCGAGCTTGGCGAAGATGCGCTGGGTGTGCTTCTCCACGGCGCCCTCGGTGACCACCAGCCGGGCCGCGATCGCGGCGTTCGTGCGCCCCTCCGCCATGAGGCTGAGGACCTCCCGCTCGCGGGGCGTGAGGGTCTCGATGGGGTCGTTGCGCCGCCCGCGCCGCATGACCTGGGCCACGACGTCGGGATCCAGGACCAGTTCGCCGCGCGCCACGCGCTCCACGGCGGACAGGAAGGAGTCGATGTCGGTGACGCGGTCCTTGAGGAGGTATCCGATCCCGCCCCCGCCGTCGGCCAGCAGCTCGGGCAGGTAGCCGGCGACGACGTACTGGCTGAGCAGGAGGATGGGGGCGTTGGCCCACTGCCGCCGAATGCGGGTGGCGGCGCGCAGGCCCTCGTCGGTGTGCGAGGGCGGCATGCGGATGTCGGCGATGATGACGTCGGGGCGCAGGGCCAGCGCCCGCGCGACCAGGGCCGCCCCGTCGCCGACCTCGGCGAGGACCTCGTGGCCGCCCTCGGCGAGGATGAGCGCCAGCCCCTGGCGCAGCAGGACCGAGTCGTCGGCGATCAGGACCCGCACGGGATCACCGCCTCCACCCGGGTGGGGCCGCCGGCCGGCGAGGCCACCGACAGCCGTCCGTCCACGCCGTCGAGCCTGTGAACCAGCCCCGCCAGGCCGTGCCCCTTGTCCACCGAGGCGCCGCCGACGCCGTCGTCGACCACCCACAGGCGCAGCGCCCCGTCCTCGACGACGGCGACGAGCTCGGCGGCGCGCGCCCCGGAGTGCTTGTTGAGGTTCGCCAGGGCCTCGCTGGCCACGAAGTAGGCGGCCTGCTCGACGTGCTCGCTCAGGCGCGGCACGTCCGCGTCGACGGCGACGGGCACGCCCGAGCGCGCCGCGACCTCCGCCAGCGCCGCGGCCAGCCCCCGGTCGACCAGCACCGGCGGGGCGATGCCGCGCGAGAGACCGCGCAGCTCATCGAGGGCCTCGCGGATCTGAGCGATGGCCCCGTCGAGGATCGTCTCCGCGGCCCGCGGGTCCCGGGAGGTCTGCCGCTTGGCCCGGGCCAGGTCCATGCCCAGGCGCACGAGGCGCTGCTGGGGTCCGTCGTGGATGTCCCGCTCCAGGCGGGAGCGGGCGTCGGCCTCGGCGCGCCGGACCGCCGCCCGCGAGGCCTCCAGGCGCGCGACCTCGCCACTGCGGCACAGCAGGGCGCGGGTGAAGGCCTGCTGGGCGCGGACCAGCGCCCTGAGGACGAACGGGCAGGTCAGCGCGAACAGGACGCAGACCGCCACGTCGAACAGGGTCATCCACAGCAGGTCGGGCTCCAGGCCCAGCAACTCGGCGAGGTTGGTCGTCTGCTCGTCCCCGAGCGCGGCCTGGACGATCGCCTCGACGAACGGGCTCAAGGGCGCGGCGAGGGGCACGGCGATCCAGACGACGGCGAGCGTCCAGGTCGCGAGGGACACGACGAAGCCGACGACGACCCAGGTCAGGTCCGCCCACCGCTGGGGGTCGTGCAGGGGCGCGAGCAGGGGGCGCACGCCCGGCTCGCCGGCCCCGGGGCGCCGGTAGTGACCGGGGACGTACTCGCTGGAGTCGACGTCGGCCACGGCCCGGCGCCCGATCTCGGCGAAGCGCGACGAGACGGACAGGCCCAGGACCAGCACGGGGACGCCGACGCCGAGGACGGCCGTACCGGTGCCCAGGGCGATGAGGGGCACGACGACCAGGAAGGCCAGCAGGAGGATCGGCCACAGGCGCAGGAGGAAGGCGGCGTCGCGCGCGGCCTGCCGGTAGCGCCCGCGCCGGACGGATGATGCGTTGCTCATGCCTCGATCCTGCTCGTCTGCGCCCGGCGGTCCCATCCCGCCACCCGGCCGGCGGTGGTGGGGCCGGCCCGACACCGCGCCGGTGCCGACGAGGGGGAGGCGGGGCTTGTAGAGCGGCCACATACTCGTTTACCCTCTCACAGTCGGCCGGTTCTCGCCGCCGCCATGCGGCGGAGCCCGCCAGTGCCCGCCAGTCCAGTCCCGTTCGCCACTCCCCTGCCCCATCACCGAGGTGCTCCCGTGTCCCAGCCAGGCCCTGCGTCCCAGCCGAACTCCGCATTCCAGCCGAACTCCGCGCCCCAGCCGGACCCCGCATCCCAGCCGGACCCCGCCGACCGCTCCACCTGGGGGCCCGCTCCCCAGCCCGCGCCAGCCCCCGCCCGCAGCCGCTCGAAATGGGCCGCCCTGGTCGGCGTCCTCGTCTTCGCCCTCGCCGCCGCGGCGGCCGTCGGCATTGTGAAGACGCTCCTCCACAAGTCGATCCCGGCGAAGCAGGCCGTCGCGGGCCAGTGCATCCAGGACCCGGAGAAGCACAATAAGCCCGTCGTCACCGACTGCGACTCCGATGACGCCGCCTACAGGGTCAGCGCCCCCACGGGCAGCACCTGCACGCAGGTCCCGGGGACGACGACGACCTACGAGACCATGTGCCTCATCGACACCAAGGAGGACCCGGCCACGGTGCTGAGCAGCGCGAAGGTCGGCGACTGCCTCGACATCGACGCCGCCAGCAAGAAGGCCACCATCTCCGAGTGCACCAGCGGCACCCACCCGATCCTCATGATCCTCAACAATGTCAGCGAAGCGGAGACGGGCACGTCACTCACCGAGGACGCCTGTCAGAAGGCCGGCGTCGACACCGGCTCATACGACGGCATGTACGTGTGGTCCTTCGACTACTTCCGCACGTCGTCGGTGGACTACAACCGGTTCGCGATGAAGCACGACTACGCCTTCTGCCTGGGCACCCAGAACCCCTGAGCGCCCCGCCCTGCCGAGGCGCAGGCCGCGCGGCCGCGTCAGTACCCGGCCATTTCCTCCAGACGGGCGATGCGGTCCGCCATGGGCGGGTGGGTGGCGAAGAGGTTCTTCACCCGCCCGAAGGGGTTGGCGATCATCATGGAGGACACCGGCTCCATGCGCGGGTCCCGGCCCATGGGCACGTGGGAGATCCCCGAGTCCAGCTTGCTCAGGGCGCTGGCCAGGGCCAGCGGGTCGTTCGTGAGGACGGCGCCGTCGTGGTCGGCGTCGTACTCGCGGGTCCGCGAGACGGCGAACTGGGTGAGGCTCGCCGCCAGCGGGGCGAGGATGGCCAGCAGGAGCAGGGCGATCACGTTGCCGCCCTCCTCCCGGTCGCGCCGGCCGCCGCCGAACCACAGCGCGATGGTGGATATCGAGGAGATGATGCCGGCGATGCCGGCGGCGACGGAGCCGGTGAGGATGTCGCGGTTGTAGACGTGGGACAGCTCGTGGCCCAGGACCCCGCGCAGCTCGCGCTCGTTGAGCAGCTGGAGGATGCCCTGGGTGCAGCACACGGCGGCGTGGGCCGGGTCGCGGCCGGTGGCGAAGGCGTTGGGGCTCATGGTCGGGGCGACGTACAGGCGCGGCATGGGCTGTCCCGCGGCCGCCGAGAGCTCGCGGACGATGGCGTGCATCTCGGGCTGCTGGGCCTCGGTGACCTCGATGGCGCCCATGGAGCGCACGGCGAGCCTGTCGGAGTTCCAGTAGGAGTAGGCGGTCTGCGCGACGCCGATGAGCGGCATGATGAACAGCCAGACGCTCGACCCGGTGCCCTGGGCCAGGAGCCACCCGACGAGGAGGAGCAGGCTCCACAGGCCGCCCATGAGGGCGGCCGTCTTGAGCCCGTTGTGGTGGTGCGTGCCTGTCATGGGCCCAAGCCTATGGACCCTTGCTGTGCGCGCGCTGTGGGGGCGGCCGCGGCGCGGGGGACGCCGCGGGCCCCGCCCTCACAGGTAGGCCTCGTAGGCGGGCAGGTCGAGCACGCCGTTGCCGGACAGGCCGATGACGATGACCTCCCCGTCGCGCGCGTCGCGGGCGCGGGCCAGCGCCCCGGCCACCGCGTGCGTGGACTCGGGCGCGGGCACGATCCCCTCGGTGCGGGCGAACAGGAGGCCCGCGGCGAAGGCGTCGTCCTGCTCGACGGCGACGGCCTCCATGAGGCCCAGGTGCAGGGCGTGGGAGACCATGGGCGACATGCCGTGGTAGCGCAGGCCGCCGGCGTGGATGGCCGGGGGCACGAAGTCCGCCCCGAGGGTGTACATCTTCATCATGGGGGTCAGCCCGGCCACGTCCCCGTAGTCGTAGCGGTACTCCCCGCGCGTGAGCGAGGGGCAGGCGGCCGGTTCGCAGGCGACGACGCGGGTGGCGGTGCCCTCGGTGAGGTTGCGGCCGATGAAGGGGAAGGTCAGTCCCGCCAGGTTCGACCCGCCGCCCGCGCAGCCGAAGACGGCGTCGGGCGCCTCGACGCCGGCGGCGCCCAGCTGGGCGATCGCCTCCCGGCCGATGACGCTCTGGTGGAGCATGACGTGGTTGAGCACCGAGCCCAGGGCGTAGTGGACGTCGTCGTGGGCCATGGCCGCCTCGACGGCCTCGCTGATCGCCATGCCCAGGCTGCCGGTCGTCTCCGGGTCCTCCGCCAGGATCCGCCGTCCGGCCCCGGTCAGCTCGGAGGGCGAGGAGTGGCAGGTCGAGCCGTAGACCTCCATCTGGTAGCGCCGGTAGGGCTTGGTCTCGTAGGAGGAGCGCACCTGCCACACCTCGCAGGTCATGCCGAACAGGGCGCAGGCCAGGGCCAGGGAGGCGCCCCACTGCCCGGCGCCGGTCTCCGTGGTCAGGCGGGTGGTGCCCTCCTGGGCGTTGTACCAGGCCTGGGCGACGGCGGTGTTGGGCTTGTGGGAGCCGGCGGGGCTCACGCCCTCGTACTTGTAGAAGATGCGCGCCCGGGTGTCCAGGGCCCGCTCGAGGCGGTCGGCGCGGATGAGCGGGGAGGGGCGCCATTTGGCGTACACCTCGCGCACGGCCGGCGGGATCTCGATGAACCGCTCGGTGGAGGTCTCCTGGGCGATGAGGGCCCGGGGGAAGAGGGGCTCGAGGTCGGCGGGGGCCAGGGGCTCGCGCGTGACCGGGTTGAGGGCCGGGGGCATGGGCTCGGGGAAGTCCGCGGCGAGGTTGTACCAGTGCTCCGGGTGGGCGGAACCGATCTGCGTCATGACTCTCCTGTGGCAGGCGGTGCGGAGGCGGGCGCGCCCGCGGCGGTGCCCGACGGCGCGGTCGGCGCCGACGACGCCAACGGTAACGGAAGCCCCCGGCCGCCGGGCGGCGCGGCCGGGCCGTGAAATGGTGCTTGCGTGCGGGGACGGCGGCGGTTAGGGTGATCTCACTTCCCTGAGTCGACCCGGAGGGGGTCCGGTATTGGGCGACCTGAGCCTGGATGATCTGCACGCGACATCGGACGTGGTGTGGGATTACACGGTCAGTTCCGATCTGGCCGCCAAGTTCGACGCCGCGGCGAGCGCGGTGGAGGGCCAGGTCGGGGGGCGCACCAGCCGCAGAACCACGTACGGCACGCACTTCCAGGGCTACTACGCGCAGCTGTGGTCCCACAATATCGATACGGCCAACAGCGACGCGGGGCTGCTGGCGAGTCGTCTGCGGGATGTGGCCCAGGGCGTGCGCGACCTGGAGGCCGATGCACGGGCGGAGCAGGCGAGGATCAACACCGCCAGGGAGTGGAAGGCCAAGCGGGATTCGCGCTCGGATCTGGAGAAGTTCGGCGAGACCATCGATTTCCTTCATCTGTTCCACAGCGACTCGAACGCGCCCAAGGCCGAGCCCGTGCCGCAGATGGTCAAGTCCTACGAGGCCCCGGCCCAGGGCGCGCGCGAGGAGTTCGTGGGCACGTCCGCGACCGGGGTGTCGTCGGCGCTGCCCGATGATCTGCGCAGCTTCACCTCCGAGGAGCGGGCGGCGACCGACGAGATCCGCAGCACGCCCACGACGCTGTCCGGCCGGGTGGAGGACTTCCGGACCAAGTGCCAGTGGGGTCAGTTGGCGTGCGACCAGGTCCTGGTGGGGTTCAACAATTACATCACGTCGAATGACAACGACTGCACGCGCACGGACGTGGTGGCGGAGAATTTCGAGGCGGCCGGCGGATCGGGCGTGATCTCGACGGTGTCGGACGCGGCGATCTCGGCGAGCCTGGAGGCCAACGGGATCTCCGAGCAGCGCCCGCAGCTGGAGATCCCGCCGGTGCAGGCCGTGGGCAACCCGCCGACGTCGGGGTTCTCGAACGACCCGGTCAACACGGCGACCGGCAATTTCGTGGAGAACGAGGAGGACCTGCGCTTCGAGGGCGGGACGGCGCTGCTGGGCTGGGTCCGCTCCTACTCCTCGCTGAGCCGCAGGGCCGGTGGGCACGGGCCCGGGTGGGCGTCGTTGGACGGGTGCGGGCTGCGCTTCGAGGCGGAGGGGGCCGCCTGGACGCTGGCGGACGGGCGCGAGGTCGTCTTCCCCCGCCTGGGGGAGGGCTTCGACCGCGCCGAGCACGAGAACTTCTGGCTGGCGGGCGGCGAGGACGGCTGGACGGTGACGAACAACACCGGGGCCCGGTGGGAGTTCACCGGCTCGGGGCGGCCGACGTCGTTCACCCTGACCGAGGGCGCCACCGTCCTGTTCGACTACGACGGCGCCCGGCTGGTGGGGATCCGCCATGTGCGCGGCCACGAGATCGCCGTGGAGTGGGACGGGGACCTCATCGCCGCGGTGCGGGCCGACGACGGGCGGCGGGTGGAGTACCGCTACGACGAATGCGGGCGGCTGGTGGAGGCCGCGGGCCCGCTGGGGTCGCGCCGCTACGAGTGGGACGAGGACAGCGGCCTGATCGGCGCGGTGATCGACGCCGACGGCGTGGTCGAGGCCCGCAACGCCTACGACGAGTCGGGCCGGGTGACCGCGCAGACCTCCCGGTTCGGGCGGGTGACGCGCTTCGCCTACCTGCCCGGGCGGGTGACCTCGGTGTCGGATGCGGACGGGGGCCGGGCGAACACGTGGGTGGCCGACGCCCGCGGCCGCCTGCTGAGCGTGACCGACTCCGACGGCAACCGCTCCACCATGGCCTACGACCGGTGGGGCAACCAGGTCATGGCCAAGGACGGGGAGGGCCGGCGGACCGTGCGCCAGTTCGACGAGCGCGGCCGCCTGGTGGTCGAGCTGGCGCCGTCGGGGGCCATGACGCGCCTGGTCTACGACGAGCACGACCGCCTGACGGACATGATCTCCCTGGAGGACGGCTCCGAGGTGGCCCGCACCACCATGTCCTACGAGGGCGGGCAGTCCCAGCCCTCGCGGATCGTCGACGGCGAGGGCGGGCGCACCGACATGGTGTGGGACGGGACCCTGCTGCTGGAGGTCACCGACCCGACCGGGGTGAGGGTGCGCTTCGCCTACGACGAGCACGGCGACCTGGTGGCCTCCACCGACGCGGCGGGGAACACCACGCGGGTGGTGCGCGACGGCTCCGGGCGGGCCGTGGAGCTGATCATGCCCTCGGGGGCCACGACGCGCTTCGCCTACGACGCCGCGGGCCTGCTGACCCGCCGCGTGGACCCCGACGGCGCGGCCTGGTCGTACGAGTACTCCGCCGCCGGGCGGCTGAGGGCGATGGTGGACCCCCTGGGGGCGCGCACCGCCCTGGAGTACGGGGAGAACGGCGAGCCGGCCGCGACGATCGACCCGCTGGGGCGCCGGGTGGAGCAGGAGCTGGACGACCTGGGCAATGTCAGCCGCGTGCGGCTGCCCGACGGCGCCGTGTGGGAGTTCACCCACGACGCCATGTCCCGGCTGAGGCAGACCGTCGACCCGAGCGGCGGGGTGTGGACGCGCCACTACGACCGGTTCGGGCGGCCGAGCGGGACCACGGACCCGACCGGGGTGCGCTCCTTCCAGCGCTACTCCGACGCCCGCCGGGAGGTCACGGCCGGCGACGCGGCGGGTGCGACGACGGTGAGGATGGACAAGTGGGGGCGGCGGGTGGCCGCCGTCGGGCCCGACGGGTCGGAGACGACCACCGCCTACGACCGGTGCGGACGGCCGGTGGAGTTCGTCGACGCCGCGGGCGGGCGCACCCGCATCGAGCGGGACGCGGCGGGGCGGCCGGTGCGCATCCGCCGCCCCGGCGGCGGCAGCGTGCGCTACGACTACGACGAGTGCGGGCGCGTGGCCGGGGTGCGGGGCGCGATGGGCTGGCGCACCGAGCTGGGCTACGACGCCGACTCCCAGCTGATCCGCGAGGTGTGGCCCACGGGCGAGCGGGGCTGGATCCGCTACGACAGGTGCGGGCGCATCACGGCCCGCCACACCCCCGGGGCGGGCACCTTCCGGTGGGTCTACGACCGGTGCGGGCGCATTGCGGAGACCAAGGACCCGGTCTACGGCGTGCGCCGCTTCCGCTACGACGACGCCGACCAGCTCGTGGCGGCCATGAGCGGGGCGGGCGGTACCACTCGCTACGAGTACGACGAGGCCGGGCGGGCGGTGCGCATCATCGACCCCCTGGGCGGGGTGGAGGCGCGCGACTTCGACGCCATGGACCGCTGCACGGCCATCACCGACCCGCTGGGCCACGTCTCGCGGGCCGTCTACGACGCCGCCGGCCGCCTGGTCAAGAACGTGGACGCGGACGGGCGGGTCATTGAGATCGGCTACGACGACGCCGGTCTGGAGGCCTCGCTGAACGTGGACGGGCGCCCGTTCTCGCGCACCAGCCGCGACGCGAAGGCGCGCATGCGCACCATCGAGGACTTCTCCGACCCGGAGCGGCCCCTGACCCACACCCTGGCCTACGACCCGCGCGGCCTGCTGGTGCGCCACGACAGGAGCCCCGCCGGCGGCCGCGACGGAGGCGGGACGGCGAGCATTCGCTTCACCTACGACGCCGACGGGCTGCGCTCCAGCGTGACGGCGCCGGGCGGGGCCGCCACGACCTACCGGCGCGACGGGGCCGGCGACGTCATCGCCGTCGAGCATCCGGGCCTGGCCACCGCCACTCTGGAGCGCGACAGGGCGGGGCGCGTCGTGGCGGCCGTCGTCGGCGGGGCGCGCCACGAGTGGGCCTTCTCCGACGGCTTCGCCTCGCGTCACACCGTCACCGGCGGCGGGCGCACCCGCACCTCGCTCATGGAGTACTCCGAGGACGGGCTGCTGGAGTCGGTGAGCGCCGACGGCGCGAAGACCCGCTACCGCTACGACGCCTCCGCCCAGATGGTCGAGGCGGCCGGCCCCCGGGGCGTGAACTCGTGGACCTACGACGCCGCCGGGCGCCTGACCCGCGAACGGGTGGACGGCGTCGACTGGGAGCGGACCTACGACGCCGCCGGGCGGCTGATCGGGGCGAGCAGCGACAAGGGGGACGCGGTCGCCTACGCCTACGACCGCTCGGGCCGGCGCACCGGCGAGAAGCGCTCCGACGGGTCCCGCCGCGACTACGAGTGGACCGGCCTGTGGACCCTGTCGGGCGTGACCGACCACGGCGGGGGCACCGACCACAGCGGGGGCGGGGACCCGGTGGTGCGCACCACGACGCTGGTGGACGCCCTCGGGCAGCTCTCCCGCGTCGATGACGAGGAGCTGTTCTTCGACGACGCCACCGGCGGACTCCTCCAGGCCGGCGACAGGGCGATCGTCCACGCCGGGCCCCTGACCGCCTGCGGTCCGGACGGATGGCTGGAGCCCCCCGCCTGGCGGCCGGGCCGCGACACCGCCGCCGCCAACCCCTACCTGCCCCCCGCCACCCGGGCGTCTTTGGGTCCGGCCCTGGGCTTGGGTGCGGGTGGTGAGCTGCGCGTGGCGGGCATGGAGTGGCTGGGCGCGCGCGTCCTGGATCCCGCCAGCCGGTCATTCCTGTCCCCCGACCCCGTCGAGCCGACCGCCGGCGCCGGCTGGGCCGCCAACCCCTACTCCTACGCGGGCAACAACCCGGTGAACCTGTACGACCCCGCGGGCCTGCACCCCATCACCGCCGAGGAGCTCGACGCCTACCGCAAGGCCAACTCGCCCAAATGGGGCACCGCCCTGGCCATCATCGCTGGCGTCGGGCTCGCAGTCTTCGGCGGGCCGGCGGGCATTGGGGCGGCCATTGCGATCGGCGCCGGTCTGGGCGCCGGAGCCAATCTCATCGACCAAGCCTGCTCCGGATACCCCATCAACCTCGGAGAGGTTGCTCTGAGCGGGGCCCTGGGCGGCCTGGGCGGCGGCATCGGCGCCGCGGCTGGCCGGCTGTTGGGACCGGCGGCCAGCAGCGCCCTGGGGCGGGTAGGCAGTTCGCCGATCGGACAGCGTTTCGTCCAAGGTGGTATCGGTGGCGTCTCCGGCGGAATCTCCGGCTTCATCACCGGGGGGCTCGGCGCCCTGGCCACAGGAGGAGACTTCTGGCAGGGAGCCTGGAGCGGAGCCCGAGACGGAGGCGTCACCGGCTTCGCCGGGGGCGCCATCGCAAAGACCAAACCCCGCCGTTACGGACCTATGAGGAATGGGCCGCTTAATGCCAGTGATACCGCAACTTTCCGGAGTGGGTCCTACAATGAAGTGCAGATACAAGAACCAACAACGCTTTATCGTGTTTATGGAGGTAGAGCAGGAAGAATCCGCAGTTTCTGGAGTAGAACCGAACCATCCGGACCCCTCCAGTCTCAACTCGATCTTGCCCTCAACCCCGCATGGGGGAACACTGCCGACAACGTGGTCACGATTCGGGTTCCTCCGGGAACGCTGATCTACGAGGGGGTTGCCGCGCCGCAGCCGATCTCAGGGGGTTCCTCGTATCTCGGTGGAGGGAATCAGGTCATCATACCCAAGGTCAGAGGGGGATGGGAGTTGCCGTAATGAGTATTTTCCCCGTGGACTGGAGAATAAGACTCTTTTTCCTCAGACATCGAAGATGTCACGTGAAGCTTCCGGACGGATGGTTCGGTAGACCGTACGATAGTTATTATTCGTTGGTTAAAGTCGAAATTGATGATGACACATTGACCATCGAGTTGACGTTTTCTCTGCGCCTCATATTTCGCGGCATTCCGGAACTGGAATCGAAGGCGGACGGGCTTCACCTAACCGACTTCGATACATTCATATTCGAAGGAGGAAAGGATGGTGTGCATAACGATAAGTACACCTCGGGAGAGGTGCATCTTGTTACCATGACTCAATGGTCCTCTTGATCGAAAGATATTCATGTCGAGCAGGGGAGCCGACCATGCGGATCACATTTTGGCGAATGATCCTGGTGGGCGCGTCTATCTGTGGACAGTAGATTAAGCGTAGTGTTGGCGTCTCTTCTCGGCGGCAGGTTGGAGCCGTTGACTTATTCGATCGAGTTCTTGAGCGCCCCGCCCGACAGGGTGGCGCGGGCTGCGAGAATGAATCGTACGCATATCGACCTTCATTAGGATTGAGTTGATTTTATGAGAGATATTGATGGGGCTCTGCGGCGGGCGAGTCGGGCGTTCTCTCCGCACAGGGTGGATGAGGTGTACGTTAATGTGAGTACTGCACTCTTCATCGAGGCGGAGGACCTTCGTTTTGGTGCCCTGGAGTTATTCCGGGTCCTGGATCCCCGTGGTCGCGTGGTGTTGTACTACTCGTGCAAGCCGACGTCGTCCTCAGACGCCTCCTCGCCGCTATCGGTGTTCGATGGGGCATTCATCGTGGCGATGGACGTGTCGGAGCAGGGGGATCTTGTGGACATCGAATTCGTTTTCGACAATGGTTACCGAATTCAGGTGTTCGACATAGATCCCTGGGAGACGTGGAGCCTGTCTCTGGAGGGTGTGGTTCTTCATGGAGCCTGAACGGAGGATCGTTGATGGCATTGGCGGATGGCTGCCGTTGAAAGTGGTTCTGCCGATGCCCCGGGGAGGCGTACGCCTGCTGGCCGGGCCTCTTACCCCGGTGGACGTCTTCAAGGTGCTGGTGGGCCCCGAATTCTTCTGGGATGAGGCCGACGGCGCGGCCCCACTGCCCTGGGACGGGATCTTCACAGATGACTTGTTCTGCCTCGTAGTAGGAGGGAGAGGATGGAACCTGCGGACTCTGGGACAGTGGAGGGCTCTGGATGAGAATAGTGGGTTTCTGGCCAGTAGTGACGTGCCATGGTGGCGCACGGATGTCCCCGGGCTTCTTGGAGCCGTGGTGGCGGAGTTCCAGATACTCCCAGTGGGGGAGGTCTGCGATTTGCGCATGCGATTCACTAACGGATATATCTTGGAAATTTTCAGTAGAGACCCCCTCGCCTCATGGAGATTGGAGGGCAGTACTGCGGAGTTACCGACTGCGAACGACGTGTAAGTTCTGCGCGAGGAGGACCCAGTTCACTCCAGCCCGCCGCGCGGGAGTGTACTGGGGCAACGTCCGGACCGAATCATTCAACGCCACCCTGAATATTATTCAGCGGGCGTTCGATCACATTTCCGGGAAGCGATGTTATGACACTCCGACCTCATGAGGAATAATGGCCAGCGAAATCAATGCCCGCGACCTCGCGAGGAATGGGCCGCCCCCGTATCACCCTCCAGGAATGCGCACAGACAGTTGCAGAATAGTCGGATATTGAACGGACAGGTTGTTGAACATTCATGACGATGGGCATTCGTGAGCGCATTAATTCTATCTTGCCGGCGACGGTGACGAGTTTCGAGCTGGTATCAGATACTGTCCCAGTCATGCATGCAGGCGTTATGGGGCTTCAAATTTGGGGCGTTTTTGTGGGGCAGAGCGCGGGAGAGGCGCTGTGGGATGAAATGAACCCACCGGATCTTGCTGTTCGCCTGAAAGCATTCGAGAAAAATGACCTGTTGTCGATGGATGGCGGCCCGGGTTGGCTGCATCTAGATTTTACAAATGGGTGGATTCGCATTGTGGCAGACACATGGGAATGGGAACCATGGTCGATTATTTTTCCTGATATCTGGTGGACCGGGAACATATGAAGATCATCCGACGGGCGTCCGAACGCATTTTTGAGAAGAGAGTCGATACATCCGCTGAACCAGGGGCCGGCGCGAGGGGGCACTCGTGGACGAAGATGACATCGGCGACGAGACCTCGCCGGTGACGGGATTGATCAGAGGCCTTCATCGTCACCACACGGGTCGCGCTGCACCCGCATCAACACACCAGACCCCCAGAGATCAGACAACCGCTCATCGATTTTGCCGACCCTATGCACCGTCCTTTTCCTTTCCGCACCACCGCGTCGATCCCCGGTCCTGGGCCGCCGGTTCTGGCGAGAAAGGCTCATTGAGGTTCTACCGCTGGTCGGTTTTGAGGAGGAGCAGGATAATGACGGAATTGACCCCCCTGGTGCCACTCGCAGGTATTCCGGGCCGCCGCTGGGCCGCGCCGCCCTTGAGTCCGGACAAGTATGATCCGGACACACTCGAACGTCTCATCCGGTATTTGGAGAGTTCTCCAATAATTCTCGCCTGGATGGGATATACCGAAGATCTCATCGGAGGAAAGTTCAGTATTCCCGGCGGGTCCGCGACCATGAGTGACGGGAAGTACTTCTGGCGCTACGAAGCGGGCATGTATCTCAGGCACTACCCGATTCGGGTGCCCGATGAGGCGATCGCTCATTTCAGATCGCGTCGTTGGAATCCTCCTGAATTCACTTCGGCGAAGATTGCAGAGCTAGAGAGAGTTCTGACTTCCATGTTCGAGTATTGACACGAATTGGAGTCGATTTGATGTCAACGGCATGCAAGTCACCATTGAGGCCTGACTTCGCGGCGGAGATACTATCACAGGATTTCCCAACCAATGATCGTCCCTCGAGGCCGCACGGGGGGCGTTCTCAGAAACGAGCTCCCATTTGCGGTTTCTTCGCTCGGAGGGGATTGATATGAGGTTCTTCCATCGACGCCGGTACAGTCGAGCCGGAGAGGCGATTGTTGAGATCGCCGAACGTCACCGCGACCGTTTGGGTCCTCAAATCACGGATGACATCGAGGTCGATTGCCGCCACGGCGAGGAGGAGATCGCATTCGAGCTCCTCATCGAAATGCTGTACGAGGAGGAGATCGAGTCCCCGCCCGATGAGCGGCGGGTCCTGCAAGAACTGGGAGAGCAGATGGGGATTCCCGAGGAGGGCATGTTCTTCTGGCCCGAGCCGATCAAGCGGTCGGCGCAGGAATCATAGGCCTGCTTTCAGCGGCGAGGGCCGGGGCATCTCATCCGGAATCAGAGGGGATTGGCGTAATGAGCATGTTTTCTTCGGACCGAAGAATCAAATTCTTCTTCCTCAGGCACCGGTCGTGCGGATTAAAACTCCCGAACGGTTGGTTCGGCCGTCCGTACGACAACCGCCTGTCACTGGTCGAGGTCGAAATCCACGACGATGCCCTAGTCGTCGAGTTGGATCATCCTCTGCATCTTATTTTCCATGGCGTCCCAACCCTGGAATCGAAGACGGACGGACTCCATCTGACCGACTTTAACGCACTCGTGTTCGAATGGAAGGAAGCCGGAGAAACTCAACGCCCACATCGCGAAAGATACACCTCTGGTGAGGTGCACCTTGTTGTTCAGTGAGTCTTTCCCGCCGGGATTCGTGTCGAAGTTCAAGCATTTCAAGGATCTCCGTCGCATCACCCCGGGCCCCGCCGCCATCACCACGATCATGGCACCATGGCAGGAAGATCGTTCGGTCAGAGGGCGATGCCCCGCCCCGAGCCACATGGCGGGACGGCATGAGCGGCCACGGTCAGGACGCGGCCTGGAAGACCGGTGGCCCACGAGCGCCTGTCGGCCGAGGACCTCTCACCGGCACCATTGTCCATCTGCTCCCCCTTACTCCATTAGTATTCACGAGAGAGGCTCACCGATATGATATTCCTCCTGCGACGTTGGCGCGAGCGGATCGGACGCGCCGTCCGCGATATCGTCGAGCGCTGCCGGGACCGCTGGGACCCGCATATCGATGTGTCGGCTGGCGGACGGTCCTCCCTGCTGTCCGCCTCGGAAACCATGAGGCTTCTCCGCAGTCTCGACGATCCGGATCCAGATTATACGGAGGCGCCCGTGAACCTCCATCATCGCACCGAGCACAAGCGTTTCAAACTCCTTGTCGATGCCATTGACGAGGAGTTCTCCTGCTCCTGCGAGCATGACGACCATATGGAGGACTCCGCCGAGCTGGGCCGGATCGTGATCCCTGAGACCGTCCTCGACAGCCCGGCCCGGATCGTGATATCCATCAGCGACTTCGGGAGAATGACCATCGTCGCACTCGAGAATCCAGCGGCGTGGAGTGACGCGGAAACGGCGGAGTTGATGGCGGACTCCGACAGGACCCGCATTGAGAACGCCCTCGGGCGCCTCGGCTACATTCATATCAGCGAGGATCCGTTGGACGACCCGTACGACGGCGAGTTCGACTGGCCGTCCACGTGGAGGGACAGATTCTTCGAAGAATACATCTGAAGTGGTTCTCGCACGAACCCATCGGGGCCGTCCCCGTGGTATGCTTCACGACGACGGCCCACTCCCCCTGAGGAATGACAATGGATGACTCGACGACCAGCACTTTTTCAGGAGGGCCCGGAGACTGGTCGGACCTCAACATCTCCTGGAACCGGGTCGCCCTTCTGCGCGACATGGGTCAGGTGGAGCGCGCGCTCGCCGAGGCCGGGCGAGTGTGCGCCGCCTTCCCCGACATCGCCCTGGTGCACCTCTTGTTGGCGATCTGCCTGTGCGATGTCGGCAGGGTGGACGAGGCCCGCGAAGAGGGATTCGAGGCTCTGCGACTCGATCCGAACGAGGTTCAGGCGCTGCGTCTGTGCGCTCAACTCGCCCGGACGCCCGTGGAGAGTCGGGATCTGCTGCGACGGGCCGTCGGGCTCGATCCGCACGACGGGAGGACCCTCGCCAACCTCGCCGTGGCCGAGCAGCAGACGGGACTCCATTCTCGACGCTGGCGGGAACTGGAACGACTGGCGCTCGAGGCGGCGCCGGAGGACCCCGACGTCCTTATGGCCGTAGCGCGCCTGGAGGGCTGGATCAGCACCCGGAAGGGTCAGAAATTCCTGCGCAGGGCGCTGGCCCTCGACCCGAATAATCCGAATGCCCTGTCGGACCTGTCCTGGATGGCCACATCCGTAAGACAGATCCACGAGGCCGGCAAGGCCCTGAGCGCGGCGCTGGCCGTCTCCCCGACGAACCCCGTCCTCAATAGGGCGGCCGATTCCCTCATTCTCCGGATCCACCGTTCGGTGGTGCCTTTCAGCATTATGGCCGAGGCAATCACCGCCGTGATGTCCCGCTCTCTCGGGCGTGACCTGGGCTTGAATTTCAGAATAGGATTCATGGCGGTCTGGGGAATGTTCTGGTTGATCGCGGTCGTGGGCTCCGTCCCCGTGCTCCTCGGTCTTGGCCCGCGGACGGCGATGTTCATGAGAGCGTTCTACGGCAACCGCCCGGTAGAACGCGCTCTCATGCGCACGACCCTGATCCTGGTGCCCATTCAGCTGGGTGTCATCCTCGCCATGGGGGACCTCGATGCGATCGGGACGTCCGCGGCCCTCTCACTGGTCATCACCACCAGCGTATTCGCATATCAGAAGCATACGTTCAAACGGAGGCGGGCGCGCGAACCCGCGGTCGGAGGAGTTGCTGACGCCACCTAAGGAGATCGAATTATGAAAGTGGATGAGGTCGCCGACTTCCTCGTCAAGGAGGGTGTGCGCCCCAGGTTCTTCGCCATCAATACGGTCGCCGCCGACTACGCCGCAGTTCTATACCAAGAGGGTCCCGCCCGGTGGGTCGTGTTCTACGCGGAGCGCGGAGATCGTATCGGTGAAAAGGTCTATGATTCGGAGGACGCCGCCTGTCAAGCACTGATTAAAGAGGCTCGTTTCCTGGAGCAGGATATGAGGGAGTACGAATCCAGGCCGCGCAGGCCGCATCCCGTGACGCCGAAGCGGAAGCCGGTCAAGGAGGGTCCCGACTTCATCGTGGACTCCACGGGCACGATCACGCCGACGCGGTGACAAGCCCTGAAGATCCTCGCGACGATCGCGTCCGCCCTGGTTGCACAGCGGTTCGCATGGGTTGTACACTGCGA
>ERZ773038.840-NODE-840-length-18958-cov-10.218960_pt1 | contig 18958 bp, 18 predicted proteins | sample MGYA00511665_ERZ773038 | MGnify/ENA primary metagenome ERZ773038 (study PRJEB29015, sample SAMEA2737966) | human oral metagenome | biome: human oral; feature: human-associated habitat; material: dental | place: China | collected 2028 ... | reverse complement strand
ATACCATGTGGCATACACAAATACTCACGCTTGGCTTGCAAAAATGTGATGCTGCAAAAAATCAATTTTTTGTTTAGGCGAGTAGGCTCGCTATGCGAAGCATCTGCTGCAGTGGCATCGTGTTTTGTTACGTATAGCGCTTGTGCGGGAGGATGAATGTGCAGCTCGTTGGTGATGCGGCACAGCCATATGAGCAAGATATTTTGCTATCACGATGTCCACTCAATTTTTGTTATATATACTATATGTCTGGCTGAGCTGTCTTGTGTTTTGGATATCCTGTTAGCTTCCAGCGACGTGTGCGAATGAAGAATAGCATGCTGCAGTGCGCGATAGTTTGAGTGGGTTATTAATATAAAAGCTGCAATAGCGCGCAAAGAACAAAGTGGATTTCTTCATCATCAAAATTTGAAAAACGGCGGAAGTAAGAAGCATATCCACGCGCAGTAATATCATCCAATCTCATCATTACCATGCTCTATAGCCTCATGTATCGTGTAAAAATGCAGCAGGCATATTAGCTTCGCACCAACTAAATATCTATCCACTCGTGCAGTATAATAAGGACATGAAAAAACAACGACTAGACAAAGCAATGGTGGCGCGTGGCCATGCAGCAACACGCTCGGCGGCCGAAAATTGGATTCGCCTTGGCAAGGTATTGGTGGATGGTGCGGTGGCACACAAGCCGGGGATGTTTGTGGATGAGTCGACGCAGATAAAGCTGGTGGCGCACGAGCGCTATGTGTCGCGGGCGGGGCTCAAATTAGCCAGCGTCGCGCAGCGGCTTAATATTTCGTTTGATAATACTATCGTGCTTGATGTTGGTAGCAGCACTGGCGGCTTTACCGACTATGCATTGCAGCATGGTGCGCGCATGGTGTATGCAGTGGATGTGGGGACGGAGCAGCTCCACCCTAGTTTGCGTGGCGACCCGCGGATCGAGCTGCACGAAAAAACCGACATTCGCGATTTTGTGCCAGCAGCCACACCAGACATTATCGTCATTGATGTATCGTTCATTAGCCTGCGCAAAATTCTGCCGCACCTAGTGCACATTAGTAGTCCACGCACCAGCATTATCGCAATGGTCAAGCCGCAGTTCGAGGCGCAGCGCGCGCAGCTTACACGCAGTGGCATCGTCAAAAATGACAGCGTGCGCCGCGCCATCCTGCGCGACTTCGAGCAGTGGGTGCGCACCCAGTGTGTAATTGTCGACAAAGCCGACAGCAGCGTGAAGGGCGCGCATGGTAATCAAGAGCGGTTTTACCGATTGCAAAAAGCAAAAAGCGCAAAGCGTTAACGTCTCATTGAGAACAAGCATCGTTGGCAGCTCCTCTTGCTACTCTCTCCAGCAAAGCAACATAAAGGCTGGCTACCTCCGACCACACTCTTAGACTGGGAAAAACCAGTTTCACACTCCAACGAATGAGGCGGTGAGGAAAGTAAATGCTTCGTAATGGATACGATTTAGGCTTTTGTATACTGCCTGTCGGCATGAATCGTTATATATAATAAACAAAGACCTTGCGTATCGCTTCGTATCGCACTCAATAATTTTGCCTATGCCAGATTCTAAAAAAGCAGAGAATAGGATGGTGCGAATAATATAGTAAATATAAATCCAAGTCACACATCATAACACAACAAATAGCGCCATCACCACCGTCGGCCCATTGATGAGTATGCTGGCAATGGCATGTGCTGTCATTGGTACATACACATTGCGCGTCATACTATATGCCAAGCTAAATGGCAGCGCCCACACCATACCCAGCAGCACGCCCCACGGTGTGACGAAGTGCTCTGCGGCAAATAACATAGCACTCAGTAGAGTGGTGCAGATGATCGCTGTGCGACTGGTCAGGCAGATCATTCGCTTGCGAAAAATTGTTTCCTCTACGATGGCGGGGAGAATGATGGTTGAGAGCGCGAAGAGTAGCAACTCGCCTGCCGTCTTGACCGGCATTGTAATGGCACCTGTGGTGAGGTGAGGGAAGGCTTGCTCGAGCACGCTCGTCGCACCAAACGCTCCTGCTGTGCAAACCAGCGTGAGTATTACTTGCTGCCAAAAGTGCCACCCACCAGCGAGCGCACGATACCACTGGTGCATACTTACACTTTTTGTCGCGATGATGTAGCCAAGCAGCGCCACAAAGAATGCTGTATTACTATAAACAAACAAGTGTCGTGGCAGGACAAAACACGAGACGATGAAAACAACCTCGAGTATGACCGGTATGGCAATGCGCCGCATATAATGATACATATACTACCAGTGTACTCTTTGCTATACCTTCTGAGAAGATTATAGAATAGTGCATGCAAAAACTCGCCACTATCCCTGGCGAGTTTGCTCATGTTTCCTAGTTAGGATCACTTGCTTACATTAAATCGAAATTCTACCACATCGCCTGGCTGCATGACATAGGCTTTGCCTTCGGTGCGGATCTTGCCGGCTTCGCGCGCTTTGGCCTCGGAGCCTGCTGCCACGAGGTCGTCATAATCCACCACCTGCGCCGCAATGAAGCCTCGCTCGAAGTCGGTATGGATGACCCCGGCCGCTTGGGGTGCTGTCCAGCCTTGGTGGATTGTCCAGGCGTGGACTTCCTTGGGCCCCGCGGTGAGGTAGCTCTGCAGGCCAAGTGTATCGTACGCTGCTCGGATCAATTGCGTCAAGCCAGCCTCGGGCACATCATAGCTTGCCAGGAGCTCCAGCGCATCCTTCGCATCCAGCCCCTTGAGCTCATCCTCTAGCGTGGCACAGATGAAGAGCGCCGTGCTGCCATGAGCCAGCGCCGCCAAGCGGGCTTTGGCCTCAGCGTTAGCAAGGGTGACTTCGTCGACATTAAAGACGTAGATGACTGGCTTGGCAGTGAGGAGGTGGAGGTCGGCGATTGCTTCATGAATAATATTTTTGTTCAGATGAACAGGGGTACCGGCAGCAAGGTCGTCGCGCAACTGCTGCAAGTACTCGAGTGTACTGCGCGCCTTGGGGTTGGCCTTGGCTTCTTTAGCGAGGCGAGCCAGGCGGGTCTCGATGGTCTGGATGTCTGCCAGCATGAGCTCGGTGTTAATGATGTCGATATCGCGCTGCGGATCGACGGTGGTATCGACATGGACGATATCGTCATTTGCAAAGGCGCGGACGATGTGGACGATCGCATCGCACTGGCGAATATGAGCGAGGAACTTATTGCCCAGGCCCTCGCCACTCGCAGCACCAGCCACTAGCCCGGCGATATCGACAAAGGTCACGGTGGCCGGCACGACCTTCTCGGCGTGGTACATATCGGCCAGCACTGCTAAACGCTCATCGGGCACAGGCACAATGCCAGTGTTGGGCTCGATGGTAGCAAAGGGGTAATTGGCTGCCAAAATATCATTGTTGGTGAGGGCGTTGAAAAGGGTCGACTTGCCAACATTGGGCAGGCCAACGATACCGATAGATAAACTCATATATATAGTATAGCAGCGCAAGGGAAAAATCGGCAGGAGAGAAGAGGAAAATGCGAGGAATGTGAGTGTGTTGTGGTGTATATAAATTATAGTAAAAGGTTATTTTGTTTCATTGTTATACCAAAAATACTTCGATCTAGAATATACCGCAGAGCTTTTCTTGTGTACTTGGCCGCTGGCCTCCAGATATTTTCTTGTGTAGTGATAGGCTATGGTTGGCTCTAGGAGCTAAATTTTAAAGCCTATCTCTGCGTTAGCTCTACCAACCCATCGCTTCATCTGATGGAGTGTGAGAATCTGTCATTGCGCTGACAGATTCTCAGCCCAACGCAAGAGGTCGATACTTGGGAAGTATCGACCCTTATAGTGTTCCATCGGAGGGAGTGTGAGGAGGTGGAGCGTGAGACAACTATGAATGTTGCGATTCGGGCACACTCTACTTACTTATTTACAACCATCTGGTGTTCATCGTCATGAACACAGTGCACAATTGTCCCAACTTTGCTATAATCATAAGCATGACATTTGTACATTTTTGTCGCCAATCACTGGTGCGTGCTGGCCTGCTGGGGCTGCTGTGCGCTGTGGGGGTGAGTGCGGCACTGGGCGGGCTGGCCACGGCTCGGCCCAACAACGAGGTCGAGGCCAAGTTGCCCGAGCTCTGCCGCAGTGGTAGCCCCTGTGCGGTGGTGTGGTTTTCGCAGCCTGGCGAGCGGAATTATTATAAGTCGGGTATCTCGATTGACCACAACCAAACCGGCCTGGTCGATATCGTCATTCGTGGCTCGGGCTACTCGGGCAACCGCTCGGGACCATTCGACATCAGCTCCATGCACCTCGACCGCAATATGAACTGGAACTACAACCGTAATAGCCGCATCAAGAACGTTCAGTCAAGCGTGATGTATCGTGGGCGCGTCAGTGGCCAAAACCAATACACCAGCCAGGGGGGCGAAGTGCGGGCGCAGCTCGACATTGGTCAGTTTGATATCCCGGTGGGGCAGTCGCGTACGGTGGGAATTGGCCTGTATAGCTGTATCTCAACCGATGGCGGGCGTACCCTGGCTGCTAGCGAGAACATTGCCTGTGGTACGAGCGATGTTAATGTGACGATCACGCGGCGCATTCCACCTTGGACGATCAATGGCCAAAGCTATGTGGGCAAGCAGTGGCCTGGCACGCAAAATATGCAAAAATCCATCCGGGCCTTCCCTGGTGAGCAAATCTACTGGGCGCACGACCTCCGTAACAACGGCCCCAACAGTGCAACCGTATCGGTGGGGATGGATGGCACCGGCTTTGCCAATAATTACAGTGGTGGGCATAGCCTGGCGCGCAATGTGACAGGCCAGTCTGGGCAGCTCTTTTATACGGTGTATCCAAGCGGCGGCACGACCGACCGCTTCACGAGTTATCGCATCCAAACGAGCGACGTTGGCCGCACACTCTGTCAACGGATATCGTGGTCACCTGGTATTGCTGGTGACCCAGCGTGGCGGCGCAGCGACCCAGCGTGTGCTAGTGTGCACTCAGACTTCGAGCTCTATCCATCAGCCACAATTGACGGCAAGAAGCTTGCCACGCTAGAGGGTGGGAATATTGCACCCAGCCGGATTGACGAATCTATCCACAACACTGGTGCAAGCACCGACAAAGACCGCAGCGAGAGCGAAGCCGCGGCCTACCAGTTTATCGTGCGGGGGCAGCACCGCCAGCAGTTCCTTGGCAGTTTGAGCAGCATCTTTGACCGTGGGGCGGCAGTGGGCTATCCCTATGCCCTGGGTAGCTACAGCGGCAGCGACACAGCCTGTACCTGGCTGCGCGGCAAGCAGCCGATCGATTGCACCAACGAGCCCACCTTTCGTGAGAACAAAAAATACCTCGACAGCCACACACGCCTGAATGACACCAAAGATATCAACGCTGCCGATGCCAAGGTAGGGGATATGATCTGTCGCATCGTCGCTATCAAAGATTATAATTATAAACACACCGACGGCAATGAGCGTCGTATTTCCTCGCCCGCCTGCGTAACAGTAACGAAGCTACCATGGGTGCAAATCTGGGGTGGCGACTTGCGCGTCGGCAACGGCATTGGCGCGGCGAGTGGTAATGGTGATGCACAGATCGTTACTCTCAAGACGACTAAGGATGGCAATATGTACGGCAGTTGGGCTGAGTATGGCATGATGGCACCGCAAAATGGCGGCAAAATCCTTTCTGCTACTGGCGGTGTATTGTCTGGCCGGCGGGGGTATGGTGGTGATTATGACCGCTCGAAGGATAGCCTTGCCTTTGCTAATACCGCTACGCCAGCTGGTCGCTGGGCACCACCGAGCAATGTGAAAGTGCCAAGCTTTGGCCGGGGTACAGCGGCTGGTACATCGATTGATGTTGGAAGCTTTGCTGGCCACAATGTGCGCACCGTCAATGGCGATGCCACCATTCACGGTACGCTGCCAGGTAGTAGCACACTGGTGGTGGAAGCAAGCGGCACAGTGACGATTGATGATGACCTCAAGTATGGTGCCACTACAGTAGATGATGCCACCAAGCTTTCGCAGCTCGTCATTAAGGCTAAGAACATCGTCGTCAGGCATAATGTTAAAGAAGTGAATGCTTGGCTGATTGCTCAGCCAACCGGTGGCAGTGGGGGAGTCATCTCCACCTGCGACGAGATCCGCCACGTTGGTGCGTACTTTAATGGCCTCACTGCCGAGACCTGCAAAGAAAAGCTCACCATCAACGGCACCATCATGGCGCGCCAGCTCCAACTGCGCCGCACCTTTGGCGCCGAGAAGGATAACCTCGCCGAAGCTGCTGAGGTGCTCAACCAACGCGCCGATGTCTTTATGTGGGGCTCGCGTTACAACAAAAACAACGACCTCCCCATCACCACCGCCACCACAACAGAGGCTGCACCGCGGTTTTAGCTATGATGATTAGCTACAGGCCACAAGAAAAGGAGCAGGCTAGGAGCCGCTCCTTTATTGCAGTAGAATATACCAGACTCAATATAGCAAAGCGTGAGTTATAGTTGTTCCAACTCCTGGCCGGGCCGGTTCTTGGCATCTTTTAGCTTTTGGCGTATCACTGCTGGATCGAAGTTACCAGTGAATCCCATGATCATGTCGGTTATATCGGTATAGGACTCGATGACATCTGGCTCATTTGTTGAAGCACGAAGGCCAGTTGGTGATGACTCGTCGAGCTTCAGAGTAAGCAGTTTCGAGTGACCGTACTCCGATCCTGGGTGTCTACTACCAGAAGTTGAGCGAGTGTCTAGATTGACAAGGTCGGGTAAATACATAATAGTCAGTGCGTCAGAACCATAGCCTGTTGGAATCAAGTTTCCCTCACAGCTTTTCGTTGGCACCCAGACAACATTTTGGTCGTAATATGATACTTCTTTGTCCTCAAATACTACACCATTTGGCCCAATCGAGACAAGCGACTGCTGTGTAGCTATCTCGTCTTTCTCGAGTTGTCCGCGTGAGAAAGGATAATCTCTTGGATAAGTAATCTTGTTGCCCTGTTCTAGATAAGCATAGAGCCATAGTGCGTATAGGTCGGGCGATGCAGGGTATGCCCCAGAACGCTCCAGGAATTCTCTGCGCATTTCCCGAGAGAGCTGAGCCTCGCGCTCATATTTGAGCATTTCTTTCTCGCGTCTACGTTGCTCCTCTGCAAGCTGATCTGCCGCAGCTGCAAGCGCTCGCCGTGTTCGGCCGCCGGGCGACTTATCGCTCAGCTCATTGGGGGGGGTGGTATTTGGTTCTTGGGAGGGCCGATCAAAGAATTTCATAATAACCTCATATATATCAGATAATGATGAAAAAGTCAATTGCTGATATTTCCTCCACCAACCCCCTTGCCTAAACCAATGTCGCTTATGTATAATAGATGAGTATGAAGTTTCAAAAAGGGTCGGGCGATTTCTTTGCACTCGATATCGGCACCAATGCCGTGCGGGTTTTGCAGCTAGCACCAGCTGGCGACGAGTGGGAGCTCGTGGCACATGGCTATGCGCCCGTTGACCGCCGTATTACTAGCAGCGATGCACCAGAGTCGCGCCGTCGCCTGGGCGAAGTTATTATGACTGCCGTGGGCCAGAGTGGTATCAAGACGAAGAATGTTGCGATTGGCCTGCCATCTAATAAGACCTTTACAACAGTGGTCGATGTGCCGCAAGTTTCCGATGCCGAGCTGCGCGCCACGATGAAATACCAGATAGACCAATATGTGCCGATGGCGGATGACGCCAAGGTAGACTGGGTGCTGCTGGGGCCATCGCTCCACGCGAGCGACCAGCAAGAGGTGCTGATTAGCAGTGTGTCGAAGGGGTATAGTGAAGACCAGCTGGAGTTTATCGAGGGCCTGGGGCTGAATGTGATTGCCATCGAGCCCGACCCAATTGCGATGGTGCGGGCCTTTGCACCGCCGCAGCAAGCAGCAAATGGTGCCGCGGTGATGCTGATCGACATTGGTGAACTCTCGACTGACCTCGCCATTATCTACGGTGGGGCGCCGCGCCTCGTCCGGACTATTCCGTCTGGTGTCAGCAGCTTCGTCAAGTCGGCAGTACAAAACCTCAGCGTCCAGGAAGACCAAGCCCGGCAATTCATTCTCAAGTTTGGTCTGGCGGAGGATAAGCTTGATGGGCAGGTGGTGCGTGCTATTGAGGGTGCGCTGGATAACTTTGCGAGTGAGCTTATTAAATCAATCAAATTCTTCCAGACGCGCTACGCCAGCGCCCAGGTGTCGAGCATTACACTGACAGGCTTTGGCGAGATGATCCCACATCTCAGCGAGTATGTTGCAGCCAAGGTAGAAGTCTCGACCGCCCCGGGTAACCCCTGGCAGGGCATCCATATGCCGCAGACCAGCCAAGAGCAATTGGCCAACGTCGCACCAGAGTTTGCCACAGCAGTCGGCCTAGCAAAACGGAGGAACGACGCATGATAGAGATCAACCTCATCCCTGACGTCAAGCGCGAATATCTACATGCCCAGCGCATGCGCAATGGTGTGATATCGCTCTCCATTCTCGTAAGTATCATTGCTGGCGCAGCGGTGGCGCTGCTGGTGGTGTATGTTGGTACGCAGAGCGCTCGCGAGTGGCTGACCGACAACGAGATCAAAGACCAATACGGCAAGATTAGTAGTGTCAAAGACGCCAATCAGATTGTCACCATCCAAAACCAACTAGCCCAGCTTTCCTCGATGCACAAGGACAAGAGCATTGACTCGCGGATCTTCGATGTGCTGAGTGCCATCAATCCTGCTGCGCCCAATGATGTGAAAATGTCGACCGTTAGCCTCGATCCGTCTGAGACGAAGCTCTCCATTGAGGGGTCGGCAGCCAACAGCTTTGAGGCGACAGACAAACTCAAGAAAATGATCCTCAACACCAAGCTCAGCTACACTGATGGCGATAACCGCGTCCAGACCGTCAAGCTGGCCGACGATGTGACCGTGAGCGACACCAGCTATGGCGAGGACGCCAGTGGAGCTAAGGTGCTGCGCTTCAAGCTAACCTTTACCTACCCCAAAGAGCTTCTCTCTAATAGCTCCAAGAATCTGCGCATTGAAGCCCCAACTGGTAGTACTAATGTGACCGACTCGCGCTTGCATGTGCCCGATAGCCTCTTTACGCCCAAGGCGACCAACAAGGAGAAGAACTAAATGAGCAAAAAAGACGCCGCCATCCACAAGCGCCAACAGATCGAGCAATCCAGCCGAGTGATGTTCCTCTGGGTGGCTGGAGCCTCAGTAATTGTGGGTTTCGCACTGGTGATATCGTGGTTTTTGGTGCAGCAAATTATCTTTAAAGAGCGGGTGCTTGGCGAGAAAAACAACACCGCTGCCGTGCTCAAGAACAACAACGACGCCGTGGAGAAGCTACGCGGTGAGCTAAAGGTGCTCGAGACCAACTCACACCTCAATGCCAGCCGCATCAACAACGATGAGAAGGCGCTCCAGGTGGTGCTTGATGCTCTGCCAGCGGAGGATAATGCTCTCGCGTTGGGTGCTTCGCTCCAGTCCAAGCTGGTCAATGGCGTGGCAGGCGTGTCACTCGATTCGCTTAATATTGACCAAACGGACGATAGCGAGTCATCAAATAGCACTGGTGCAGCCGCCAGTAATGGCAACTTGCAGTCTATTCACTTCACCATGGAGGTATCGGCCAGCAACCCCAACGCTCTGCGCGAGCTTTTGCAGCGCTTCGAGCGCTCCATCCGCGTGATCGAGATCGACCGCATGACCATTGAGCGGACTGATAGCAAAGTCGCCATGAAGATCTCGGCCCATGCTTACTACTCGCCAGCCAAAACCATCGAGCTAAAGAAAAAGGACATCAAACCATGAAGAAGACCGACATCGCAATGATTATCTTGATCGCTAGTATATCAGTAGTGGTGGCGTTTTTTGTGGCGAGCAGCATCCCATTTTTGCAGATGCCACAGCGTGGCACCAAGGTAGAGACAGTCGAGAAGCTCTCGGATACGATTGATGAGCCAGACAGTGCAGTGTTTAACAAGGAGGCGATCAACCCAGCGGTCGAAACGATCATTGGGCAGTCGCAGCAGAAATAACAGAGGTAGCGTGTGGCACTGATGACAAGTGATATGCAAGAAAAACTCACCACACTCCTTGTTGACGAAGGGCTGATCACGCGCCAGCGCCTTGATGATGCTACTAAGCTGGCACGCGAAAGTGGCCGGCCACTATTGACTGTGCTGACTGATGAGTCGGCGATCGATAACGAGCTGCTGACCCGGGCGATTGCCCATGTGTCGGGTGTGCCGTATGTCAATCTCACCAATACAATTGTCGACCAAGATATCCTCACGCTTTTGCCATCGGATATTGCCGAGCGCTTCATGGCAGTACCACTAGCCGAGGTGCAGAACCGCTTGGCGGTGGCGATGATTGATGCTAACAATGTCCAGGCGGTCGATTACCTTGCCAACCGCGTCCAGCGCCCACTCAAGGTCTTTATGGCGTCGGAGGCTGGAGTGCGCCATGTGCTCGAGCAGTACCGCACCGACCTCAGTAGTGTGAACGTGGCCGCCCAAGTATCGCAGGCCGAGGCAGCCGCTGAAGCTCGGGGTGATATCAAGACAATCGTCCAAGATTCGCCGATTAGTCGAGCCCTGAGTACTATTCTTGAATACGCCGTAAAGAGCCGCGCTAGTGATATCCACATCGAGCCACTCGAGAAGTCGCTCAAGATTCGCTGCCGCGTCGATGGCGTACTGCGCGAAGTTATGCAATTACCCAAGAGCATCGAGCCAGCACTGGTGAGCCGGATCAAGATCCTGTCTGAGCTGAAGATCGATGAGCACCGTATTCCACAGGATGGGCAGTTTGCCGTCAAGGTGGCAGATAAGGAAGTTGACCTCCGTATTGCCATTAGCCCAGTGGTGTGGGGCGAGCAGGTGGTGATCCGCTTGCTGGACAAGACTGGCACATCCTTCGAGCTCGAGCAGATGGGCTATGCTGGGCGTGCCCTCCGGCTCATTCGCCAGGGGATTCACCGCCCCAATGGGATGATCCTCACCAGTGGCCCGACCGGTAGCGGTAAGTCGACCAGCCTCTATGCACTGATTAAAGAAATTAAGGACGATACCATCAACATCGTCACGCTCGAAGACCCGGTGGAGTACAAAATGGAGGGAGTCAACCAAATCCAGGTCAATAGCGACGTTGGTCTTACCTTTGCTAATGGTCTGCGCAGTATTCTCCGTCAAGACCCCGATGTGGTGATGGTGGGGGAGATCCGCGACAACGAGACGGCCAACCTCGCCGTTCAGGCAGCATTGACGGGCCACCTTGTCTTTAGTACGCTCCACACCAACTCGGCAGCGGGGGTGCTGCCGCGCTTGCTCGATATGCATATAGAGCCATTCCTCATCGCTAGCACCGTTAATACCATCATTGGCCAGCGTCTGGTGCGCCGGATTGGGCCCCAGCACGAGAATTATTGGTCGAACCCGCTCGAGACAGAGATGATCCTCAGTACTGTGGGGCACCTCTTGCCCAAGACCAAGGCAGAGGCAGCCAAAATTTCGGCCGACCTTGGCTATACCGACTTGCCGCTGGCTGGCCAAAAATCCTACCGCTTAGTACGTGGGCGCGACACGGCCAACACACCACGGGGCTACAGCGGCCGAGCTGGGCTCTTTGAGGTGATGGAAGTGACAGAGGAGATCCAGCAGCTCATTACTGCCCGAGCGTCGAGTACCGAGATCCAGAAGAAAGCCATCGAGCAAGGGATGATCACGATGCGCCAAGATGGCTACCTCAAGGCGCTGCAAGGGATTACCACCCTGGAGGAAGTCAACCGTGTCACATCAGACATAGCATAAGAAAGGAACCAACAACAACCATGGAAAATAGAGAATTACGCATAGAAGTCCTGCTCGAGGATGTGGTGCGCCGCCGCGCCTCAGACTTGCACATTCAGGTGGGGCTGCCCCCCATGCTGCGCATCGATGGCGCGCTGACCCCTGTGGCGGGCTTTGGCCCACTGGACGAAGCACAGGTGGAGCGGCTCGTCTTTGCCATTCTCGACCAAGACCAGCAGCAGGTGCTGATGAAGGATAAAGAGTTTGACTTTAGCTTTGCCTTTGGTAATCTTGGACGCTTCCGGGTGAATGCCTTTCATGAGCGGGGTAACTTGGCGGCCGCGCTGCGTTTGATTCCGAATGAAATCAAATCTGTGACAGAGCTGGGTATGCCGCCCGTCGTCATGACCTTTGCTGACTTCCCGCGTGGCCTGGTGCTAGTGACGGGCCCGACCGGTAGTGGTAAGTCTACCACGCTAGCTGCTTTGATTGATAAGATCAACACTGAGAAGTCGCATCACATCATCACCATCGAAGACCCGATTGAGTTTACTCACAAGAGTAAGCGCTCGGTGGTGGTGCAGCGCGAAGTGCACTACGATACCTACTCCTTTAGCGCCGCGCTGCGCTCCAGCCTGCGCCAAGACCCAGATGTGGTGCTGATTGGTGAGATGCGCGATCTCGAGACGATTAGCGCTGCCATCACCATTGCCGAGACAGGCCACTTGGTGTTTGCCACCTTACACACCAATAGTGCAGCACAGAGTATCGACCGCATGATTGACGTCTTCCCGCCGCACCAGCAGCCACAGATTCGGGCTCAGCTGGCCAATATCTTGATGGCAATCTGTAGCCAGCGCCTCGTGCCAGCCATCGGTGGTGGGCGAGTGGTGGCCGCTGAGGTCTTGGTAGCCAACCCAGCGGTGCGTAACGTCATCCGCGAGGGCAAGAGTCACCAGCTTGATGCCATCATCCAGACTGGAGCAGACCAAGGTATGCAGACGATGGATCGCACACTGGTGAGCCTCGTCCAGAGTGGCACCGTGACATATGATAGCGCCCGCGAGTTTGCGGTTGACCTCACCGAATTTGAGCGCTTAATGAGAGGATAATCAATGCGAAAGTTCAACTACGAAGCACGCGACAAAGCGACCGACACCATCATCAAATCTATCGTCCAGGCCGAGTCTGAGATGGCAGCGGCGCGCGTTTTGACTGAGCAAGGCTTCGTTCCGCTCGATATCAAAGAAGTCGATGAGAGCGGTGGGCTCTTTGGCAGCCTGACGCGCCGTGTGACAACCAAAGATAAGGTTGTCTTTACGCGCCAGCTCGCGACGCTGATTGGTGCGGGGCTACCCCTGTCGCAGAGCCTTCGCACGGTGCTGGAGCAGACAGAGAACAAGAAGTTACAAGAGATTATCCAAGAAATCATTGCCGATGTTGAGGGTGGTCGGCAGCTATCGGACTCCTTTGGCAAACACCCCGAGATCTTCGACAAAATCTATCTATCGCTCGTGACTGCAGGTGAGGCCTCTGGTACGCTCGACCAAGCGCTCAAGCGGGTTGCCTCCCAGCAAGAAAAGGACGCCGCCATGGTGAGCAAGATTCGCGGTGCTATGACGTACCCAGCCATTGTCCTGGCGGTGATCATGGGCGTGATGCTCTTTATGCTGCTCGTGGTGGTGCCGCAGGTGGAGAAGCTATATAGCGACATGCACAAGACGCTGCCATTCCTCACTGCGGCGCTGATCGCTGTGGCGAAGTTTACTGCAAGCTTCTGGTGGGCGGAGCTGATCTTGCTGGTGGGTGCTATCTACTTCACCCGCCAATACGCCAAGACAGGCCCCGGCACGCGCACCTTCGACACACTTAAGCTTAATATGCCCTTCGTCGGTAGTATGTTTCGCAAGCTCTATATGGCGCGCTTTACCCGCACCGGCCAGACGCTGCTTGCGACTGGTGTGCCGATGCTCGACATGCTCGACATCACCGCAACAGGGGTCAATAATACGATTATCGAGGCTTCTATCCGCCGGACTGCCGAGAAGGTTAAGGGTGGGCGAGCACTGTCTGTCTCGCTGAGCCGCGAGGATTACATCTTGCCAATGGTGCCGCAGATGATCAAGATTGGTGAGCAGTCGGGTAAGATCGACGAAATGATGGGTAAGACTGCCCAAGTCTACGAAGACGAGCTAGACGAAGAGATCCGCAACATCTCCACTGCTATTGAGCCTGTGCTCATGGTCGTCCTCGCCATCGTGGCTGGCGGCATGGTGGCAGCCATCCTCTTCCCGATATATAGCTTGGTGGGGCAGCTGACGTAGTGCGCGCAAAAGGTTGAATATATAGATAGCATATGTTACGATAAATATACAATATAGCCGGGGTTGGATTAGTGTTCATGCCTTGGCTTTTTTGATTTACTAAAATCAATTGTCCATATTCCAATAGGTTTTTTGGGACTATCTACAACAGGTTGGATTTTAATAGAAAAGCATTGTTCAAAAGTCTCTATTAGCTGTTTTCGTGTAGTGTCATTTCGCCCAAGTTTTTGTTTTTCTCCAGACTGTATTTCGAGCCCAGCCTAATAATACCAGTCAGTAAATCAACAGTTTGCAACGGTAGAAATTCATGTGATGTCGCTGGCAGGACACCTAATATTTTCTGAGGTCGATTAATCACTGTTACCCAATCGAATTGAGGATCAAACTGATCTGGTACAAAGACACAAGGAGCTATTTGTATATAATCAAAATACATATGCATAATGCGCCTATACATACCCTCAAGAGATCCATCATGACGGTATTCTGGATCGCGTCTATGTATAACGATTGCTTTAAAACGAAACTCCGTTTTTATTGCGAGAGCTCTAATAAAATCGTCGTATAATTTGATAGTATGGAGAGTGATTTTATTGAATTTTAGCTCAAAAGATGATTGTTTGCGTGCGAGCGAAAACAACCCTTGTAAGTTATTTTCTAGCAGATATTGCCTCGATCTTTCTTCGCGTTGCGTTTGTATGGTATTAAATATCTGATCTCGAATGCGTTGCAGCTTGCTAATAAATAGGTGTGGGTTCTGGACCTCTAAAAAGCCACATACAAAAAATCTGTCCTCCTGCTTATTGCCAGATTCATCCATAAATACAAAAGGTATCATATTTTCCTCGTTGCATAAAGTATATCACACGTAGTGTGCTGTAGCATGCTATACTATACCCATGCCCTGGTAGCTCAACTGGATAGAGCGGCTCCGTCCTAAGGAGAAGGTTGTAGGTTCGACTCCTATCCGGGGTACCAAGATTTATATAAATTAGTCGTGCAATATTATGGCGTGCTAGAGTGTGCTAGTTTGTTATAGCAAAAACTCGCCAAGGTAACGGCGAGTTTTTTGTTTTGCTTGAGTATCGTGTGATGGTAAGCGCAGAAACGTAAGGCTTTTATTACCGCCCAAATCCGCCAACTACCTCAGCCGCCCAGCGCACCCAGTCGGACATATCTTCCCAGCGGCTGCAGGCAGCGCCAACGAACATAGTGGCGGAGGAGAAGAGGGCGAATGAGACGACCCAAGCCATAAAGTCGGCTGGCATGGCGCGCGTGCCACCACTTGTCCAACAGAGGTAGCAGAGCCAACCAAGCGCCCCTGCCGCAAGCATGCAGAGCGCTCGCACGATGCCATGGCCAAGGCGGCGCTGCAAGTCGGGTGGCGCTAGTGGCTCGGTGGGGCTCACGGCCGGCGGCGTTGGTATCTTTGGTGGTGGCGGCGCAGCTGGTGGGTGGTGTGGCGGTGGCACTAGTGGTGCTCCAGCCCCAGCAGTGGTGCGGCGCTTGTGGATAAATCGCCCTGCCGTCACCATAGGCAAATGCTCCGCATATTATTCATGACCTCATTATACGCGGGGATTGTGGGGTAGTGTCAAGGGGGGTGAATAATTGAAGCTTTTGCTTCTTTTGCGTTTGCTCTACTCCCATCACTTCATCCGATGGAGTGTAAAAACAGACTGCAATAATCTGTTTTCAGCCCAGCGCAAGAGGTCGATGTCTGGGAGACGTCGACCCTTATAGTGTTCCGGAGGAGGGAGTGTGGGGAGGGTGAGCGTGAGATGTAGCAAGGATACTGCTGTAAGACGCTCACTGAACAAGAAAATATCTGGAGGCCAGCGACCAAGCAAGCGGACAAACTCTGTGGTATATTCTGGCCGGAACATTTTCGGTTCAGCGAGCGCCCTATAGCAGTCGGTAGCTAGGCTTGGCATCCAAGTGGTGTTAAGTTCGTGCTACAATAGACAGCAAGAAAAGCATAACAATCATCACACAAAAAGGCAGGGCATAATGGCACAGACCAAGGCATTTAACGGGCAGCGCGAGGGTGAGGAGCTGCTGTTTGTCTTTCGGCGGCATATTATTGCCATGCGCAAGGGGTTTTATATGCTGCTGGTGCCACTAGTGGTGGGGGCTATTCCACCGCTGATCTGGCAAGACACACTAGAGCTGTTCCTCTTGCCGGTGGCGGGGCTCGTCTTGGGGTCTATTGGCTTTTGCTATCATTTTTTGATGTGGCGCTACACCTACTACATTGTGACCGACCAGCGCATTCGCCAGGTGACGCAAAAAGGATTTTTTGGTACCGATGTGGTGGAGCTGAGCTTGGCAAAAATCCAAAATATCAGCTATAATATACCAGGATTCTCGGGTGAGGTGTTTCATTTTGGTACGATTGTGATCCAAACATTTGTGGGCGATCTCATCATCCGCAATGTCGATCATCCCGAGCAGATCTACAATCAGCTGCAAGATGCCGTCAGCGAGGCGGAGCGCGCAGCACAAGCAGCAGGAGTATCACCATGAAATTACCAAGCAAAAAACCCAAACGCAGCCGCTACGGCACCCAAGCTACATCAGCCGCCCCAGCCACTGGTCTGAAAGATCGCCTGGCAGCGCTCAAGCCGCAGCGAAAGGGAAAGAAAGCAGGTAAATCTGCCAAAACAGAGGCGGGCACAGCCAACCCCAACACTCCCAAGAAGTTCGAGCGCATCACCAACGAGACGGTGGCAGCACACCGCGAAGAGATATTGGCTGGTGGGCGCAAGTTCAAACATCCCGTCCAGGTGTCGCGCCGGCGGGTGATTATCAACACGATCATTGTGGCGCTGGTAGCGGCCTTGCTACTGGCGGCAGTGGCGTGGCAGCAGCTCTACATTGCCCAGAGCTCCAACAACCTCCTCTACCGCATGACGCAGATCTTCCCTGTGCCAGTGGCTAGTATTGATGGTGAGCTCGTGCGCTATAGCGACTACCTAGTGCAGTATCGGGGATCTAAGTATTATCTAGGCAAGTACGATGAGATCCGCATCGACAGTGATGATGGCCGTGAGCAGCTCAAGCACATCAAGCGCGAGTCGCTCAACCGAGCGCTGGTCGACACCTACGCTGCCAAGCTGGCACGCCAGCACAATATCACGGTGAGCGATCAAGACATTGATACCGTCATCGAGCAGCAGCGCAATACTGCCAATGGCAAGATTAGCCAAGAAACGTATGATGCATCGTCGCGCATGATGTACAACTGGTCGCCATCAGATTATCGCCAGGCGGTGCGGCGCAGCATTGTGCGGGCTCGAGTGGCCTTTGCGGTCGATAAGACGGCCGATGAACTGCAGCGCAAAGCCGCCGGGCTGGTGGCAAGCAGCAATGGTGAGTTTGCCAAAATCGCGACCCAGCTTGGTGGCAGTGGCCGGAGCAAACCGCAGGTGGGGGATTCTGGCCTGATCAACCTCGCCAGTAGCTACAACGGCCTCGCGGTGAGCGAGATCGCCAAGCTCGAGCCTGGCAAACCCTCTGGTGCTATCAAGAGCACGACCGACAGTGGCTACTACTTCGTCAAAGTCAACGAAAAGAACGACAGCAAAATCCGCTTCACCTATCTCTACATCCCCCTCACCGAGCTCACCAAGCAAGTTGCCCAGCTCAAAAGCGACGGCAAGGTGCAAGAATACATCGACGTGCCGCAGAAGTAGGGGATTATTGTATCCGATGGCGTGTGAAAACCGGTCGTAAATGACCGGTTTTTAGCCTTGGCGCTGGGAGGTCATACTTTGCTAGAAGTGTCGACTCTTTAGTATTCCAGAAGAAGTGTAGAGGAGGGAAGTGTGAGATAAATCGCTTATTAACTATCAGTAAGTGCTTATGGTTCTCAGCAGGAAATAGGCGAGAACACGCCGTTTTTGGTACATTTTCTATAGCGATCATGCTAAAAATACCGGTAATATAGCATCGCTTTACCCCTCTCCCCACAGGCTTATCATCTCGTGCGAACAAAACCTAGACAATGCTGCCATTCTACGCTATGATAGCAGTAACGTAAGCATATTCGTACATTGGTACAAAGGAGAAGTATGAAACAACACCAAGCGAAGCAAGAAGGGTTTACCATCATCGAGGTGATGCTGGTGCTGGCGATTGCCGCCTTGATATTCTTGATGGTCTTTGTGGCACTGCCTGCCCTGCAGCGGGGTCAGCGCGACACAGCACGCAAGAATGATGTGCAAAACATCGCTGCTGCCGTGACGCAATATACATCAAACAACCGCGGGAAGTTCCCCGACAGCAAGGGCCTCAAGGGCTACCTGGGCGACCTCTCGAACCTCGACAAAGAGAGCATCACCGTCCAAGACAACGCGGGCAATGGCACCGTAACGCCTTCCACCGAGAGCGCCATCGTCGTCAAGGGTGTGCGCTGCGACGCCACCAACGCTGATGGTGCTACCCTCAAGAAGGGCACATCGAAGCAGTTCGTCGTCGTCACCAAGCTCGAGGCTGGCGGCAACGGCGTGGCATATTGCCTCGAGTCGTAGTAGACGCAGAAGATACACAAGAAGATGGCTGGTACCAAAGGGTGCCAGCCTCTTTCTATGATGAATTACACGAATTATGAGTTGTGCTTGTGTAAGAAAATATTCTAGAAGGCCAGCGACCAAACGGGCGGAAAAGCTCTTGGTTTTATCTGGCCGGAACATTTTCGTCACAAGTATGGCTCAGTAATTCACTACATAGTGAGGAAGGTTTGGCTTGTATTTGCACCGGCCTCCGGTAGCGCGTGATGATGTAGCACGTTCTTGCACATCTTTGCTATACTAGTGAGGTATGA
>ERZ773038.838-NODE-838-length-18998-cov-9.020905_pt1 | contig 18998 bp, 15 predicted proteins | sample MGYA00511665_ERZ773038 | MGnify/ENA primary metagenome ERZ773038 (study PRJEB29015, sample SAMEA2737966) | human oral metagenome | biome: human oral; feature: human-associated habitat; material: dental | place: China | collected 2028 ... | reverse complement strand
ATGACGACGAAGAACGATTTAAGCATTTTCTTGTTAGATTAAATGAAAAATAAAATGTGGTAAAGTTGCACACCATAGCATCACTTTGTGCTGTCGTGTATAATGACCAGTAGTTATGGTAGCGCAGTCTTCTCAGCCAGCAAAATCAAAGGAACAACCTAAGCAGCCACGGCGGTTTGCGCTTTTGGTGACGCATTGCTGCGCGTCGGTAGGGTATCTCTTTTGCTTGCTGCTGTGGGTGTGGTGTGCAATGCAGCTGCTCTACCCATACATCACGCGAGATAAGGCGCTTTGGGTTATACCGGAGCCGCACGACCAGCCAGAGATCACGCTTCCACAGGGTATGCCCTCAGGAGCGGACTTACCGCAGCCAATAGCGATTGCACTCGTAGCAATCATCACCATTGTTATGATTGGGTGCGGCCTCTATATGCTAGTCATGCTGCCACGCAATATTGCTAAAACAGGCGAGCGCGTAGTAAAAAAGACAACGAAGGCAGTTGCGCCCCTAGCCACAAAATCTCACCAGCCAGTGAGCAAGAAGCAGCGCACCATCATCAACGCGCGCATTGCAGCAGGTATTAAGGCGCTAGCTTGTGTAGTGCCAGTAGTTATCCTAATGATCTGGCCCGGTGCGGCACCACTGTCGCAGCATGTGGTGCGGATTGTTGCAGTGTTCTGCGCTAGTGTTGCCTCCTTGAGTTTTTTGCTCCAGTATGCGCTGGCACGGATACTTGGCGTGCCTGACACCTTGCTCAAGTAGCTATCTGTGCTATTTTGACATAAGAATACCTCTGGCAGGACCAGAGGTATTTCTTATATACAAGTACTATCCTCGCGGTGGGAAGGGATCCTTCTTGGGCGGAACAGTATCGGCGTCGCGATACTGGGCGGTGTCGTCGGCACGCTGGATTTTGAGCTCGCCACCACCGTGCTGGCGCATGTAGCGCCTGGTTTGGTCGATGACTTCCTCCTGGGTGGTGCCCACAAAGTGGACGCGGCCAGTGCCGTCGGCGACTGCTTGGTAGCCTTTGAGTTTGTTACCGCTAATCGTAAAATTTTGTGCCATGGAGTACTCCTCGTGCGGCTTTAACGATATTGGTATGCAAGGTGCCAACCCTGCCTCCTCCTAGCCTAATACAAGATTGCTGATGAGGCAAATTGATACTGTAGGGAGTAATGAGTTGAAGTAAGCTTCAAGTGGAGAAATAATGATTTGATATATCACAGATGAGGTTGATGGTGATACACGAGTACTCTTGAGCTGGCCAAAGTATAGTATACAACATTAGTGAATCATAATTATGGATAAATTGCTATGACATATATGCGATATAGCTAAAGTGTGCTATAAATATAAGCATAAGAGTATTTTGGAGGGGGAATAATGAAACGATGGGGATTGAGCGTCGTGCTGCTGTGCGGTGCACTCTATGGGCTCGCGATAGCTCCGTCAGCACGGGCAAATACATCGCTGTGTGGTACAAATGATCAGCTATTTCGAGCGGTGCGCCGGTCACTGGCGACTGATTCTGCGCCAACAGCGCGGGCGATGGCATGGCTCAAACAGATGATGGAGCCAAAGCGCAACCAGGGTGATGGCAGTACTATTACACCAGCACAAGCCTATGGCTTTGACTATCAAGCAAAGGTGAGCGGGCGCTTCACGCTTGCACACTCACGACAAACTGAAAGTGCGACGCCGCTCACAGTCCCTAATACTACACAAGCTGCCGAAGGTTACCGCGGCACAGTAAAAGGAACAGCACCAACTGGGGCTAATCCACGTGAAGTGCGGGCTTATCTCTACAGTGATGCTGAATATGAGCAGCCAGCTGCTATACCCGCAGCAGTGCAGCCTGATGGTACATGGACGCTTGACCTCTCACCCGTTAATCCGGCGTTTGCGGGGTCGTGGCACTTCCGGCTATACGACACAGTGACGGGGCAGCAAATTGGCGAGAGCTGGCCGCGACCTATTACATATAAGAATCTGGAGGTGCAGCTCTACGCGGTATCTGATAAAGAATACCTCCAAGCCACGCAGCCAGCCCAGGCAGATAACACCTTTAGCTTTGATGCGGTGGGTAAGGGGCATAAATTAATTCGCCTCTATGATACAGCAACTAAAACCATCATTGCCGAGTATTTCAAGCCAGAGCTAGTGGGGCTCATTCGCTCGTATGAGTATGCACCAGGCCAAGATGGCTATGGTACACCGCGTGAGTCGTATAGCTATGTGTATGATCAGTCGCTGGCGCTACTTGTGGCGATTGGTGCGGATGATCGAACAATGGCGGATAAGCTCGTGCATGGCCTAAGCGCAATCCAAGTTAAGACGGGTGAGCAGAAGGGGGCCTTCCCGGCGAGTGCACATCAGCTCGATTATACAGGAATCCAGCAGCCGATTTATTATACTGGTGGCATTGCCTTTGTGCAGTATGCGCTCATCCGCTATATGGAAAAATATGGTGACCAGCAAGGGGTGCGCCAGATGATTCGTGATACCTTCCACTGGCTCGAGACGATGAAGACGACGACTGGTGATGCTGCTGGGCTATTCCGTGGCGGGGTGAAGATTGATAATGGCGTCAAGAAGGATATTGCGTGGCATGCTACTGAGCACAACACTGACATGTGGCATGTATACGAACGGGCAGCCCGCGTGCTAGGCGATAAGCAGTACGCTCAGAAGGCAGATGAACTTGCCAAAGTGACAGTAGCAAAACTATGGAATACATCTGAAGGGCGGTTTAACCAAGGGTATAACGACAGCAGTAAAGCGCTTGATACAACAAGCTGGGGCTCGATCTTCCTCAATGCGATTGGCGAATACGACAAAGCTAAGCAAGCACTCGCTCATACTGCCATCTACAAAACAACCGATGGTGCGGCAAAAGGCTACACGCCGTATCTGACAGGTAATTACGTGCCAACCGTATGGTTTGAAGGGACGTATGGCGTAGCGCAGGCGCATACTATTGCCGGGGACGCAGCCACGGCGCGGGCAATCTTGGCAGATACTTACCCAGCGCAGCGGCCCAATGGTGCATGGCAGTACGCATCTAAGGCCGATCTGCCAAATGAACTAACTAATGCAAACTCAGTGGCATCGACAGCGTGGTATGTGTTGGCGGCTAGCTACCCAGAGGCGATTTGGTCGGAGTGCCGCGCGGCACTGGCGACAAATCCGCTCGATCCAAATAAACCCAACCAGCCCACTCAGCTAGCCAAACCAAGCCAATTCCACGGCCTCTTGGCCGACACAGGTGTATCGCTCTGGCAGTTTGTCCTTACGACAGCGGCGTTGCTTGCTGGTGGGATGCTGCTGGCGCGCTATGCGCGGCGCGCATAACAGTCACTACTTCAACCCCCGAAAAGTGCTTGATTGAACATTCTTGCTATCAATTCCCTTATCTGTAAGAAGCTTCTTCATCGCTTTTACATCATCAGGCTGTCCAGCCACGAGATACCGAGCTTTGTTGCCATACATATTGATTGCCTGTGCAACGTGCTCTTGGCTATGGGCAAGACTAGCACCGGTCTCATAGGTCACATTGGCTGTTTTATTTGCTAACTCCGAGAGCTCTTTGTCAAAAACCGTTACTCCCTTGTCTAAATGGCTCAGCATGATAGAGCGCTTACCGGCCCACTGCCTGACGATTGGTCGCATTGCCGAGATACCGACATCAGACGCGAAGCAAACCAGCGGCTCATTGCTGTCTGTAACTGACAAAGAAGAGTCTAGCCAACTCATCTCAACCTTGCTACCTGCCGGTAGACTCGTCAAAGCTTTTTTATAGGGGCTACCGCTATTGTGGGTCACTATGACGATTTCATTATCCTCGGGGCTGGAGGCAATGCTGAGCCAACGACTTGTTTGATCGCTTTTGTAACCATTCTTTCCACCACCAGATGCCGTACTGGGTAGCGTAATCTTGGTATAAGAGCCAGCCTTCCACGTCATACTATCAGGTTTTGCCAGGCGAATAACGTGGAGGTTGCCGCTAGGGTTTTCGATGGAGGTGACCGATAACGTTTGGCTCCGCCCCAAGTAGGCAATGACACCCCAGGCGATAAAGCTTATAATCGCAAGAATAGCTATAACGATGATTACCATTTTTTTACCCCTTTTCATTATGTAAAACACCTCTCGCAAAGGTAGTGGCAAGTACTTCTAGCGTCCTACCGATACCCGGAAAATCGTCTTCGGTGATGTGCACATCCATGTAGTAAAACAAATTATACACTTGTAAAATATCCTGAATTTTTTCTTCTGAATATCCTTCTGCCACCATGCGGCTAGTAAAGGTCTCGACTAAAGACTGATGAAAGGTATTGGCAGCTTTGCCGTTGCTAGAAGAATAATAACCGCGCAGCGTACGAGAGATGGCTGGATTATGCCATTCCGCCAGGATTTTATTGGATGAAACCAGGCTACGTGACTGCTCAAAAATCTGCCTTACAAGTTCAACCAAATCCTGCTGCCAATCGATATCATCCATCATTGCCTGGCGAACGCGGTCGTTCTCCTCAACGTACACATCCAGAAAGATAGCCTCCTTGCCGCTGTAGTAGTTGTAAAAAGAACCAACTGCTACGCCAGCTTGTTTTGCAATTTCTGAGATCCCGGCCTCCTTATAACCCTTTTTTGAGAAGACATTATAGGCGGCGGTTTTTAATGCTTGCTTCTTGTCCAATGCTCGTAATCTCCTTTATTGTAATATTGTAATACTCTGAATGAATAAATTTTTATATTCATTCATAGTATATGAAAACAATAACGAATCTGTCAATAGGGAGGTTTTCTTGATTATCTTTTGCTTGGCAGCTTGATTGATGAGCTTACCTCATTAAGCGCCCTGTGGGTGGAATTGAGTGTGATTCAGTAAAGATCGATACCTGAACTAACGAGAGTGTGTCATTGGCTCTGTATCTTATCCACCAGCTTCGTTAGCTTCACGCCACCGTACATCCAGTGGTCGGCGCCGCGGTATGCGCCGGAGTTGTTGACTTCGCCGCGCTGGGTGTAGATCAGGCGGGTGAGGGCAGACAGGCGCCAGGTTTTGCCACCGTAGGATACCTCGCGTGGGCCAGCGACAATGGCGGTGATGGCTGGGTCTTTGATAAAGTGGATGCTCGCGCCCTTGTCGATGCCCTTTTTGTAAAAGCTAAAGCGCTGATCTTGCTGATGCGCGGTGGTAACGGCTTCGAACGAGTCGGCTTTGCTGGTGGATTGAGCTGGCTTGGGGTAAATTTGCGTGCCATCAAGGGCGAGCAGCAGCCGCTGGATAAGATACTCATCGAGCGCAAAGAACTCACTCCGGCCAATGCGGTGCTTGCTAAAGACTTCGTGCAGGAGCTGCTCCTTCTTGTGGTAATTATCTACCTCAATAGCAACCAGCCGCTGCAGCCCAGTGATATTAGAATAGCCGTTAGATTCGAGGTATTGCATACGCGCCTCAAAGCGGTCGGTGCTGGTCTTGCCAATCTTGACCAAGCCATCAATGGCACTGGTCATAACATAAATCACTCCGCGCGGCTCGGACATGGTTTTATTGTAGCAGACTGTGGGGTAGGGGAACAACCGACGACAATATGGCGTTCAAACCAACCTCGTTAATTAGGGGCGCTTGCAGTATAATGAGTGGCATGACAACAGGGGACAATCGTAAAGAACAAGAACGCAGCAAGCTGTAGGAAACCAAAGTTTTCGGTGTATAATACGAACATATCACCAAAGGGGAAATGAATGTCTGAAGACCAAAAACACCAACTACAAACGTCACTATGGAATATTGCGAATGATCTGCGTGGTAAGATGAATGCCGATGAGTTCCGTGACTATATTCTTGGCTTTATTTTCTATAAATATCTATCTGAAAAGCTTGAGCTCTATGCGGATGAATTGCTAGAGGGTGAGGGTACAACGTACTGCCAGCTGAATGATACAGATGCTGATTTCATTCACGAAATCCGTAGTGCAGCGCTCGATAGCTTGGGGTATTTCTTGCTGCCAAGTGAGCTTTTTACGCGAATGGCAGAGCGCACTGAGCTGAGCGATTTTATCGAAGATTTGCAGGCTATTTTGAACCATATAGAGCAGAGTACTGTCGGCACCAGCAGCCAGGATGATTTTGACCATCTGTTTTCTGAGCTAGATCTTAACTCTACCAAGCTTGGCAAAACTGTCGGTGAGCGCGCTGAGCTAATTGCTAAAGTGCTGCGCCACCTCGGCACTATCGACTTCCAGCTAGGTAATAGCCAAATCGATATTTTGGGTGACGCCTACGAATATCTTATTAGCCAGTTCGCTAGTGGTGCAGGCAAGAAGGCTGGTGAATTCTACACACCACAAGAGGTAAGCGAAGTTCTTGCGCGCATCGTGACGCTGGGCAAAACGCGCATTCGGAGTGTGTATGACCCAACTTGCGGCTCAGGATCGCTGCTCCTACGAATTGGGCGGCATGCCCAGGTAAGTGAATATTTTGGCCAGGAAATGAACGGTACCACCTACAACCTAGCCCGCATGAATATGATTTTGCATGATATTCACTTTGATGCGTTTGATATCAAGAACGATGATACGCTTGAGCACCCACAGCATCTGAGCCAGCGCTTTGAGGCAGTGGTGGCCAACCCACCCTTTAGTGCCAAGTGGGCGGGTGACAAAAACCCGCTACACGCAAATGATGAACGCTTTAGCCCATGGGGTAGGTTAGCGCCAAGTAGCAAGGCAGACTATGCCTTTATTACCCACATGTTGCACCACCTGGCGGATAATGGCACCATGGCGGTTGTTATGCCGCATGGGGCGCTATTCCGCGGCGCGGCAGAAGGTATAATTCGCCAGCATATTATCGAGCGGAATTTGCTTGATGCAGTGATTGGGCTGCCGGCAAATTTGTTCTACGGCACCAGTATTCCGGCTTGTATTTTGGTATTTAAAAAGTGCCGCACGCATAGTGGCGTACTATTTATCGATGCCAGCCGTGAATTTATTAAGGGCAAGAACCAAAACCAATTAGGTGCAGATAATATTAATAAGATTATAGATACGTATACTAACTGGGCTGAGGTAGATAAATACAGCCACATCGCTGAGCCAACAGAGCTAGCCGAGAATGACTACAACCTCAACATCCCGCGCTATGTAGATACCTTCGAAGAAGAGGCGCCAATTGACCTTACCGCCACTGCGCATGATATTCGCCAAATTAATACTCAGCTGGCCGAGGTAGATAAAACCATCGCTGCCTTTTGCCAGGAGCTGGGGATTGAGGGCGTGGAGTGATGAGCGCTACAAAGCGGACACCCCAGCTGAGGTTCCCAGAATTTACGGGTGAGTGGCAAGAGAAGCGGCTAGGGGAGGTGTTTCTATTTAAGAGAACAAATTCACTTTCCCGAGCTCAGTTAGATACTCGCGGTGTAGTCAAGAATGTTCATTATGGTGATATTCATACTAAGTTTCCTACTGTTCTTGATAGCACCCAAGATGACATAAGCTACATAAGGAGTAGTGTCGGTGATAATGTCGGTGATTTTTTGTGTGATGGTGACTTAGTAGTGGCAGATGCTTCTGAGGATTATAATGATATCGGTAAAACCGTTGAGATATCAGGAGTAGATAATAATGAAGTAAAAATAGTTGCCGGGTTGCATACACTTGCTTTGAGTCCATACAGTAATTATGCGAATGGGTTTATGGGATACCTGTTTAAGACAGAGAGCGTACATAGGCAGATGGTTAGAGTCGCAACAGGAGTCTCTGTACTTGGTCTTTCAAAGAGTAATGTGTCGGATATGTGTATACTAGCCCCACCACTAGAAGAACAGCAAAAAATTGCTGCATTCCTTGCTGCGGTGGACAAGCGGGTGGCGCTACTAGAGCGCAAGGTGCAGCAGCTAGAGGCGTACAAGCGCGGCGTTATGCAGCAGCTGTTTAGCCAGCAATTGCGTTTCACTCGCCCAGATGGTTCACACTTCCCAGCTTGGCAAGAGAAGCGGCTGGGGGAGATAGGGAAAATAATAACAGGTAAAACTCCTGCAACTTCAAACAGGTCTTTATGGGGCGGTACTATTGATTTTATTACACCAAGCGATATAGACGATGGAAAATATCAGAAACCTACAGAGAGAACCCTAGCAGAGATAAGTAATCTAAGGGTGCTACCTCCCGGGTCCATATCCTTTACCTGTATAGCTTCTATAGGTAAAATGTCCATAACGAAAAGACCCTCTGTTACAAATCAACAGATCAACTCTATAATTACGAGGCAATGTATAGATAACGAATATCTGTACTACTGTCTTTTAAATATGACCCCAAGAATTAGGGCAACGCAAGCTAATACAACACTACCTATTATCAACAAGGCAGAATTTTCAGGGTTTAAGGTCAGAGTACCGTGTATGGCTGAGCAGCAAAAAATTGCCGCATTTCTCTCTGCTCTAGATGAAAAAATTGCCCTCACCCGCCAGCAGCTGGATAAAACAAAACAATTTAAAAAAGGATTATTGCAAAGGATGTTTGTATGATATTAGGTAAGGTCCGTATACAAAATTTTAAGTCAATTAAAGATTCGGGCTGGGTGTATTTATCAAAGAGAGACCCTATCACTATATTGGCTGGGCAGAACGAGTCGGGTAAGACTTCTTTTTTGCGTGCGTTACGATTTTTTGAGGAGGGAGCATACTCTACTTTTGAGGAGGATGACTTGCGTTTAGATAGCCATCCTGAAATAGATCTGGTTTTTTGGCTTAATGATAGTGAATATGGGGACCTAGCGAACAGGACGAATGAGAAGTTAGCCGATTATTATAAAAAGGAGGGTGTTAAATTTACTAGAGGTAACATAGAAGAGTCATCCTACGAATTGATAAAATTTGTGCAGACAGACGAAGCACAAAGCATTATAGATGACTACAACAGTAGTCTTGGCGACCAAGAAGAAAAGTTTATACCAGAGGATTATTTCGATTCTATTCGTCCCAAGATAGTATTTTACTCATCTTTTAAAGAGAATGTGCTGCCAGGAAAGGCGGAGTTCAACGATATAGACACGAACCAAGCAATACAGGACTTTCAACGTGTCTATAATATAGACTTTAAAGATCTGATGCAGTATGGTAGCTCCGACCAAAAACGGACTATGCAAAAGGTAAGGGTTGAAGAGGCAGCAAGCGAATCACTCAACCGCTACTGGAATCAAAAGATTTCGAATGAGGAGTCAAACTATAGCTATATTATTGATATAATCCCTACACCAGATTCATTTACAGCATATGTAAATTTTTATATAGATCAAGGTGATAACATGCCTTTGAAAATATCCCAAAAATCGCAAGGATTTCAATGGTTTGCAGGGTTTATATTAAAATTGCGTGCACACGAGGTTGAATTTAAAGAAGGTAGCATACTGTTGCTTATAGATGAGCCGGGTCAGGGCCTCCACGAGGTTGCACAGCAAGATATAAAGAAAGTGATAGAGGAGATTAGCGAAAAGCCTGGTATACAGGTTATATATAGCACGCATCAGCCTATCTTATTGGGTGGAAGTGATGTAGACTTTTCTAGGCTAATTCTTGTCGATAGGAATAATGAAGAAGGATCTAAGTTTAGGACCATATCACAACTAACTACTTCTACAGGATCTTTGGATGCATTGACCCCAATACGTTCGGCCCTTGGGATGGTTACGCTTACAGATCCTATCGTAAAAAATATGGTATTTGTAGTCGAGGGTATTACCGAATACTATTATATGAAAGCTATGTTTGGAGATAAGTTTACTATAGTACCGTCGTCTGGAGTAGATCAGATACCGAATATATTTGCCATATTGTACGGATGGGGTGTAAAGATAAAAGCTATGGTTGATGATGACGGTCAAGGGAGGAAGGCTTACAATAAGATCAAGAAAGCATTTTTCAATGATGAGGAGAGCGAAGGTTTTAAGTCGGTGGTATTAAAAATCCGTAATTCGGATGGCATTGAAAATCAGATAGGAGTAGATGACTGGAAAGAGGTTTTTAAATCTTTTGATAATATTGAATATAACGACTCAAAAACAGTGATAGAGAACATTAAGAGTTCGGGTGTAAGTAAGGTTATTTTTGCAAGAGAGTTCTATGATAAATATTCTAGCAATATTGCTGCAGTTTCCGATGATACAAAGGCCAAATTTAAAATAATAGAGGAATTTTTAAATAACTAACATGACTCACCAATCCGAACAAACCCTCGAAAGTGATCTCGTCGCCCAGCTGGTAGCTGGTGGGTATAGCAAGGTTGATTTGCCTGATGAGGCGGCGATGCTGGCCAATCTACGGCGGCAGCTAGAAACGCATAATGCTGCCAAGCTCGGTGGCGTAGCGCTCACAGATACGGAGTTTAAAAGTGTGCTGAACCACTTGGGCCGTGGCACGGTGTTTGAGCGGGCGAAGATACTGCGCGATAAAATGCACCTTGTGCGTGAGGATGGCAGTAGCGTATATTTAGAGTTTTTTAACACAAGCCAATGGTGCCAAAACGAATACCAGGTGGCGCAGCAAATCACTAATACCGGCACCTACGAAACGCGCTATGATGTGACCATATTAATTAATGGCCTGCCATTAGTACAGATAGAGCTTAAGCGCCGCGGGATAGAGCTGCGCGAGGCGTTTAACCAGATCAATCGCTACCGCCGCCATAGCTATAGCGCGGGCTATGGGCTATTCCAGTATGTGCAGCTGTTTGTCGTAAGCAACGGCGTGGACACTAAATATTATGCCAATACGGTAAGCAATAATGGCGACAAGAAAGCAAGCTACGAGTTCACCTACTACTGGACAGATGAGCAGAATGTGCGCATGAGCGAGCTAGGGCAGTTTGCGGATATCTTTTTGGAGCGGTGCCATCTGTCGCAGATGATTGCTAAATATATTGTGCTGAATGAGTCAACCAAGACATTGATGGTGCTGCGGCCATACCAATACTATGCGGTAGAGGAGATTGTAGATAAGGTGGCAAAGGGTGTTGGTGGTGGCTATATTTGGCATACGACAGGGAGTGGCAAAACACTGACTAGCTTTAAGGCGGCGCAGCTAATGACGGAAAATCCGGACGTCGACAAAGTGATGTTTGTGGTAGACCGCAGTGACTTAGACTACCAGACGATTAAAGAGTTTAATGCTTTTAAGGATGATAGCGTGGATGGTACCGATAGCACTGCTACGTTGGTGCAGCAACTCGCCGACCCTAACACCAAGCTGATTGTGACGACTATCCAGAAGCTGGATAAGGCTGTGACACGCCAACACCATGCGCAGGCGATGCAGGCGGTAAAAAATAAGCGATTCGTATTTATTTTTGATGAGTGCCACCGCTCGCAATTTGGCCAAACGCACAAAAATATTACCAGTTACTTTACTAATTACCAGCTATTTGGCTTTACAGGGACGCCAATTTTGGCTGATAACGCTACTAGTAACGGTGGGTTTGGTAAGCGTACTACGAAGGATCTTTTTGGTGAGCGTCTGCATGAATATGTAATAACCGATGCGATTAACGATGGCAATGTCCTAAAGTTTAGTGTGGAATATGTGGGGCGATTCACACGGCGTGAGGGGGCTGATACACAGGCAGATATTGATGTTGAGGCAATCGACATCAAAGAAGCGATGGAAAATCAGGCTCGGGTAGATAATATTGTGGATTACATACTAGCGAACCATGACCGCAAAACGCATGGGCGTGACTTTACCGCTATGATGTGTGTTAGCTCTACCGATTTACTGCGTATGTACTACGATGCCTTTCGGCGCAAAAATACCAAGCTCACTATTGCAACAATTTTTAGCTACCAGGCGAATGAAGAAGATCCAAATGCCGATAGCTTGCTAGATGAAGATGTGCTAGAGTTAGCTGGCCCAGTTAACCAGTCTGCACGTGATTTTCTAGAGAACGCTATGGGTGAGTATAATGCGCGGTTTGGCACCAACTACACCACGCGTGATAGCAAAAGTTTTTATGGGTATTACAAGGATATTGCCCGGCGTGTAAAAAATCGCGAAATTGATATTTTGCTAGTGGTAAATATGTTCTTGACCGGGTTTGATAGTAAGACGCTTAATACGCTTTATGTAGATAAAAATCTAAAATACCATGGTCTTTTGCAGGCATATAGTCGCACAAACCGTATTCTGAATGAGCGCAAATCCCAGGGTAATATTGTGGTCTTTCGTAATCTAAAAACTGCGACGGATAAGGCAGTGCAGCTATTTAGTAACAAGCAAGCCATGGAGACGATCTTCCTAAAACCATACGAATGGTATGTGCAGGACTTTAACCAAAAAGTAGCAAAGTTGTTGGATTTCACTCCAGAGCCACGCAGCGTCGATACACTACTCGGTGAGGCTGAAAAGCGGCAATTTGTGGAGCTCTTTCGTGAGGTTATGCGCACGCGCAATGTGCTTTTATCATTTGCTGATTTTGCTGATAGTGATGTTGATATGAGTGAGCAGCTCTTTGAGGATTTCAAGAGCAAGTACTTGGATATATACTTTGAGCGCCGCAGCAGTAAAGAAAAGGTGAGTATCCTGGATGAGGTGGATTTTGAACTAGAATTAATCCGTCGCGATGAGATTACCGTTGATTATATTATAGGGCTTGTAGCCAAAATGGCAGAGGCTGGTGAGCAAGAAAAGAGCCAATTACGTAAGCAGGTAGCAGAGCTCATTAATGGTAATGAAAAGCTGCGTAGCAAGCGTGAGCTCATTGATAAATTCATCACCAGCTGGCTGCCGTGTATTGCTGATAGTGATAGTGTCGAGGGGGAATTCCAGCGTTTTTGGGATGAGCAGGAGCAGTATGAGCTGGAGCAATTAGCTGCAGCGGAGGGCTTTGACCTAGCGCGACTGCGCCGGCTGATTGATAATTATAACTATACTGGGCGATTGCCGCGGAGTGATGAATATGTGGCGGCCCTGCAGAACAAGCCACGGCTTAGTGGACGCCGGGCTCTTATTGAGCGCTTGAAGACAAAGGTATGCTTATTTATCGATACATTTATAGAATAAGAGAAGTAGAAGGCTAAGCTCCATGAAAATCCCCGCCACGATCAAACCCAACTCCCGTCACCGCGAAGAAGTCGTGGTGGGCGGCGACGGCGCGTATGTCATCTACACCAAGGCGCCAGCGATTGAGGGCCGGGCGAACGCGGCGGCTATTAAGCTGCTAGCCAAATATTTTGGTGTACCGCAGTCGGTGGTGAAGCTGGTGCGTGGTGCGGCGTCGAAGCACAAGGTGTTTGATATTGATAGCGCGGCTCTATAAAACACATATGGGGTGTAGAGCACCCAACAAAAATGACAATATACAGCTTTTGCAAGCAGTACATCGCCAAGGGCTCTTGTACACATAATGCACACGAGAAAAGCGAGACGTTGTAAAACACTGGAACGTAAATTCCCAAATGTTTATCTCCTTCTGTAGGAAATTGCCTTGTATTACCTCATTAGATAAAGCGATGACATCACTACTAATTCCAACAAGTATGTCATGACAGTGCAATAACTCTCTCGCAATGCCAACTTATAGAAATCTGAAAAAGGAAGAGTAAGAAATTCAAAAATCTTAATATTCAAGCTCATGTATCCCTACGGATAATTCACACCAGGAGTAGTCTTGCCCAGCAGCGCCTGCACGGTGACGAAGCGATAACCTTGCTGCTTGAGCGTGCTGAGGATGCAGGGTACGGCATTAACAGAGGTGGGGTGAATATCATGCATGAGGATGATGGCGCCTGGCCGCGCACCAGCAACGGCGCGATTACAGACGATGGTGCTGTTGCGATCGGCCCAGTCACGCGTATCGACCGACCACAAGATGGAGGCCATGCCGCGCTGGCGCAGCTGCTCGAGAACGACGCTATTCACTGCGCCATACGGTGGACGCATAATGGTGGGCGCAGCACCCGCTGCTTGGGTAATAGCAGTGTTGGTTCGGTCGAGCTCACTGCCGATTGCTTCGGCACTATGCTGTGGCAAAACCGGATGGCTCCACGAGTGATTACCGAGCTGGTGGCCACTGGTGTGAATGCGGCGCACGACGTCAGCGCGGGCTGCAACTTTGCTGCCAATCATGAAGAATGTGCCTTTCGCACCATACTGGTCTAGGGTATCAAGCAGCTCGTTGGTGTATGGCCCAGGCCCATCGTCGAAGGTGAGGGCGATGCAGGCTTGGGCGCAGGATCCAGAAGGTGCTGGTGCGGCTGGTACGGGGGTAGCAATTGGCTTGGGCTGCGGCTTGGGCAGGGCAGGAATGGTGGCAATTTGCCGCGCCTGGGTGGTTTGCAGTGCAGTGAGGATACTGGTGAAGGGGAGAGAGATCATCATTGTGCCATAAGACGACGGCACGAGCGCAGCTTGGCTAAAGGGCCAGGCAAGCGCATTGTCATTAGTGATAATGAAGTTGGTGAGTGCGTCCTCTGTGACCATTTCGCCAAGATCGACAGCTGGCTGCTGGCGCTCGGCAATCGTGGCAGCGACAGAGCGCTGCGCAGCGTCAATGACGGTACGGAGGTGTACAGTATTACCGCCAACGAGATCGCGCAGACTGATGGCTGCGCCCGTCTGCTTGTTGAATGTCCAAAATCGGGTAAAGCTGGCGGGGTGAGCACCGTGGGTGTCTTGGTTAGCCTGGATAATAACAGATAGAGCAGTATTGGTATTGTGGGTAATTTGGTAGCTGATTGCCTCGGTCATTGGCCGGTGGAAGGTGCGGCCGGCTGCGACGCTTTGGCGAAACTCATGGTCGAGCTGGTCGATAGCGCTGGCGATGGTGGTATCGATTGTGTGGTTGCCCGTCAGTGGATATTCGAGTGAAACTTTTTCTTTGGTAGAAGTGCGACTGACCAACTTCGAGCGGATACCTTGGTAGTGCGAATCGACGAAGGAGTATTTCTCATCTGTTTTGTCGGTTGTGCGCGTGGCTGGTGAGGTAGGCTGTTGTGTAGTAGGTCGCGTCATATGGACGATAATAAGGGTAATAACAAGGCCGCATAATGCACAGGCAAGTAGCGCAAGCAAGATAATCATGCGCCGACGCGCGTGCGCACAGCGCTGTTGGTGCCGCTGCAAGCGTGATGTTGGCGAGGGAGAAGGATGCTCCATAACGCTAGTATAGCAAAATAATGAGCATAAGCGCCATAGATATGATGATTATGCTCACACCTATTGCACCAGCGCAGCCTATGGTATAATTTAGGCAGAATATGGGACCACAACAGCCGCGATTCAATAGTTTTCCTGAGCAGCCTCGGGTAAACAACCAGAATATCTACCGTTCGCCAGCACCTCAGGCACACGAGCGGCTCCCTGCGCTCATGCCCGAACGTCGGAGTGAGCAGCAGCCTGCCGATACGCACGAGATGATGCCAATGGTCCCGCAGCAGAGCCTCACGCTGCCAGCTCTGCCTACCACAGTTATTGCTGCGCCACAGCCCGACCCAGACACGACTGTCACGGCTGCTCCTGCAACTGCTGCAGACGAAGATCTGATCGAGAAAGACTGGGTTATCAAGCTCAAGCAGATCATTAAGGACACTCAAGACGACCCCTATCAGCGCGAGCAGCAGGTCAGTGCTCTGCAGCGCGACTATATCTACAAACGCTATGGGCGCAAAATTGGCGCAACGGAGAACTAGATGAATACCGTCACCACATTCATTATTGTTTTTGGCTCGGCTGGCCTTATTCTTATTATCTTGTTTGTTGCCTTTATCGTTTATCGCAACAGTATGCGCGAGGCCAAGAATTACGAGCGAGGCCTCAAGATGGTGCCGATCCTCATCCATTTGCCGCCCGCTAGTGACGACATCGACGGTGGTGGGCGCGATAAGCGTGACCTCACAGAGGAAGTGCTGTCGCAGGCTCAAGTGATGTACAACATCATTGCGAGCACTAGCACCAAGGGTTTTATGAGTCGGATCTATGGGCAGCGCCATGTGTCATTTGAGATTGTAGCACGGGAGGGTTTGGTGTATTACTATGCAGTGGTGCCAACAGTGCTGACGGACACAGTGCGCCAGGCAATTGCTGCAGCCTATCCATCGGCACGATTAGAGGAAGTGTCGGAGCACTCGGTATTTAGTAAGGTGGGCAAGGCGAGTGGAACGATCGGTGGTGAGTTTACCCTCCGTAAAGAATTTATTTATCCCATCTCCACCTATATGGAATCTAAGCGCGATGCGTCGCGGGCGCTGCTCAATGCAGTGTCTTCGGCTGGGCGCGAGGATGGGGTAGGGATCCAATTTTTGATCCGCCCGGCGTATGAGAAATGGACAAAGCGCTCTATCTCGGCTGCCGAGCAGATCGTCAAGAACAAGGGTGAGAAAAAGAGTAGCGGCGGCAGTGGCCTCTCGGCGCGTGATGTTATGCAGGCGCTGTGGAAGCCACCTGAGGCAAGCGACAAAAAGGAATTCCAAGCCGAGAAGCCGCTCAGTGCGGTGGAGCAGGCCAAGGTTGATGCTATCCAAGAGAAGATTCGCTACCCTGGTTATGAAGTAATGATTCGTGTGGTGGTGTCGTCCAACACGGCGGCGCGCTCACAGGTGCTGCTCAAGAATATTGTGGCGGCGTTTGCACTGTTTGATTCGCCGAGTTTTAATGGCTTTAAGTTTAACCTGACTAAAAACGTCGATGAACTGGCGACGGCCTTTATCTTCCGATTCTTCCCGCAGGCAAATAACCGCGATATTCTCAACTCAGTAGAGCTTGCAACCCTCTTCCATTTGCCAGACCAAAATAGCATTCCTACCTCGCAAGTCAAGCGCCAAATGAGCAAGCAAGTCGACGGCCCGACAGAGGTGATGGAGACGGGGCTGCTGCTCGGTTACAATGAGTTCCGCGGCGTACGTAAGCCGATTCGCCTGGCAGATAAAGACCGTCGGCGTCACATCCACATCATTGGTCAGACGGGTGTAGGTAAGTCGGTCTTGCAAGAGAACTTAGCCTACCAGGATATGCTGGCGGGGCGGGGTTTTGCTTTGGTTGATCCGCACGGTGACCTGGCTGAGGCGTTGCTTGCTAAAGTACCACGTGATCGGGTAGAGGATATTGTCTACTTCGACCCAGGTGATATGAGCAACCCGATTGGTCTTAATATGTTTGAGTTCGATCACCCCGACCAAAAGGACTTCTTGGTGCAGGAGGCGATCAACATGCTGTATGGCTTGTATGACCCAGGCCACACCGGTATCGTTGGGCCACGCCTCGAGCACATCTTCCGTAACTGTGCGTTGCTGCTGATGGCTGATCCTGCAGGCGGGACGTTTGTCGACGTGCCAAAGCTGCTGGTGGATGAGCAATTTCGTAATGCTAAGCTCAAATACGTGACGGACCGGCAGGTGCTCGACTTTTGGACCAAAGAGTTCCCAGCCTCGCAGCGCTCTAATGAAGCCGGTGACTTGATTAGCTGGGTGATCTCCAAGTTTGGTCCATTTATTAGCAACGATGCGATGCGCAATATTATTGGCCAGACTAAGAGTGGCTTCAACTTCCCCGAGATTATGAATAACAACAAGATCTTGCTCGTCAACCTCTCCAAAGGTAAGATGGGTGATCTCAACTCGAAGCTGCTCGGTATTATCTTTGTCATGAAGTTCCAGGCAGCTGCGATGGCTCGGGCCAATATCCCCGAGCACGAGCGCAAGGACTTTACACTCTACGTTGACGAGTTCCAGAACTTTGCCACCGATAGCTTCGAGACAATCCTCAGTGAGGCGCGTAAGTATCGCTTGAGCTTGGTCTTGGCCAACCAGTTTATGACGCAGCTTAAGGAAGAACTGCGCGAGGCGATCCTTGGTAACGTTGGTACAACCATTACCGGCCGAATTGGTACGACTGATGCAGAGATTATGGTTAAGCGCTACACGCCTGTTTTTACTGCTGAGGACTTGACCAAACTGCCAAACTTCGAGTCGGTCTGTGTGGCGCAGATTAATGGCACACCATCGGCACCATTTAGCATGGCGTGGATTCCGCCAATGGGCGAGCCAAACCAGCAATTGAGTGGTGCTCTCAAGAAACTCTCGGCCGCGAAGTATGGTCGGCCGCGCGACCAAGTTGAGCGCGATATAGCTGCCCGCATTAGTGTGCAGCAGCCCAGCCAGCCAGCAGCCGGAGCAGGGCGCCCAGGGGGTGCAACTGGAGCTGGCGGTGGGTCGTCCTTCCTCGATGAATGGCTTGCCAAGCGTAAGCAGATGAATGCAAAGAAACCGCAATCGGCGGCAGCACCATCAAGCGCACAAACATCTCGGCCCGGTAGCCCGGCTGCTCAACCAGCTCGGCCGCAAACCACACCAGCTTCCTCAGCTCAGCCATTGCGTGCTCAGCCAGCCGTGCCATCGGCTTCTTCACTCTCCCAAGCACCACGGCCACAGCCAGCTAGCGCTCCCCGCACTATGCCAAATCCAAGCACGTCATCTCCATCGTCGGCTCAGCCTACTCCACCACCGTCGCCAGCGGTGCAAGATGCGCTGGATAGAGCACGTCATGCTGCGCGGCCCAATATTCTTGGTGGTCAGCCGGCCGAGGCGCGTGCTCAGTCTACTCCACCGGTTACACCATCGCCTGCTCCCGAGCCAGCTATGCCAACGCCAGAAGAGCTGGAGCGCGAAGCTTTGCGCCGTCAAGGCACTCTCAATACTCATGGTGACCTGAGCGGTGAGCCACAGGAAGTATCGATTAAGTTACATTGATAAGCACTTAATACAGGTGATACAGAACGCAAGCGGCAAGTACGATATTCTTGTAGAAACAGGCAGAGGACTGACGCACAAAAGTAATTTACTAGCTAACAGAGTATTTGTAATTGACATTTTCATCTGTTAGTATGATAGTTATATACTGATAAGACAGAAGGAGTACGCTCATGAACAACTTTGACGGATCATCATTCACGATCGGCATCTATGCAGACAAAGACAACGCTGTTACGATGTCTAAAATTATTA
>ERZ773038.837-NODE-837-length-19006-cov-9.893779_pt1 | contig 19006 bp, 16 predicted proteins | sample MGYA00511665_ERZ773038 | MGnify/ENA primary metagenome ERZ773038 (study PRJEB29015, sample SAMEA2737966) | human oral metagenome | biome: human oral; feature: human-associated habitat; material: dental | place: China | collected 2028 ... | reverse complement strand
CAGCCGATCGGCGCATCGTCCACCAAGTTGCTGCCGACGCAGCTGGCATCACGACCATCTCCGAAGGCGAAGGCCGCGAGCGCCATGTGATCATCCAGCTGGAAGAAGCTGAGTAAAAGCTACACTATGTTGCATTTTATAACCGGTTGGTGATGGCCGGTTATGTTTGTAATATATGATGCTACTACTTTATAATGATGTGTTAATTCTTGAGTCCACTCTACTGTTTTTAATAAAACGTGATACGAAGCAGAGGTAGGGTATTATTAATCATACCCTATCCAAACAAGGCAAGAGAAAACTGACTTACACTAAGGTAAATGAGACCTTATAATTCTAGCATCATAACTACTCAAGACTAGCTATAAATAAATCGATTATGATTGCCGCAGCGCTCGCTCATACACCGCCAACGTTTCCTTGCCGCAGCGTTCCCACGAGTAGCGGGCAGCTTGGGCTTTGCCTTTGACGATGAGTTCGCGGCGGCGAGCTGGCTGGCTGAGGACACGGTCGATTGCGCTCGCGATGGCATCAACGTCGAGTGGGTCGAAGTACTCGGCAGCATCGCCCAAAATCTCGGGCATGCACGAGGCATTGCTCGATATAACAGGGGTCGTGCCATAGGCCATCGTCTCGAGTGGTGGCAAGCCAAACCCCTCCATGAGGGATGGGAAGACGTATGCCTCGGCTTTGTTAAGGAGCCAATCACGCTGCCCATCAGGGATGAACCCAGTGAAGTGGATATTGCGATAGCCCTGCTGCTGGTAGTAGGCTTGGTTGCGCTTGGTGTCTTCGTTCATCCGCCCGACAAACACTAGACCAAGGTCGGGCCAGCGACTTAGCAGTTGCTGATGTGCGGCTGCGAGGCGCCGCAGATTTTTATAATCAGGCTGCTGCCCAACGTAGATAATAAACCGCTTGAAGGGGAGGTCAATATATGGCGTGAGCTGCCCAGGGTGCACCTCGCCCGCCTCGTAGATGACCGAAATTTTGCTATCGGGGATCTTAGTAAAGTCTTGATATTCTTGCTTGGTCGTCTGAGAAATGGCGATGATATGCTCGCTGGTGTGGGCAATCCGCCGAAATACCCAGCGCCCCACCAATTGCTTAAGATGAAACACTAGCCAATTTTTGTCAGAATTATATGTCTTGAGGAGGGTCATATCGTGCACCGTGGTGACGTGCTTACCTCTGTAAAAGACCGGTTGCTGCGGCATACAAAAGTGCACTAAGTCGGGCCCTAGCTCATCCAGATAGCGGCGGAAGCCCAGCTGCTCTGTCAGCGAATAATTGGCAAAGTCGACCGTGCGGATGGTGAAGTTGGGGTTGTGTGGCTGCCAGTAGTCGCGATCCTTGGTGGGGACGAGGACGCTATAACGGTTGGTCGTATCAAGCCGCTCCAGCTGCTCGAGCAGCTTCACGACATATGTGCCCGTGCCAGAATTGATCACGCGGGCGTCGATTGCAATATGAAAACTCATACCCTCTAGTATACAGCTCCTGCACCAAAAGCGCCAGATGAGCGAGGGTATGTCAAGGCGGATAATAATAACACAACTCTGTATAAAAGTGTTATAATACCCATATTATCGTAATATGATGGAATTACTGCAGCACATAGCAGCTCAGACAAGCGTGGCGCAAATCGAGCGCGTTCTTCACCAGGCGGGTTACCACATTACTGGGGTAGATAGCCAGCGGCCATGGGGTGGGTTTGTCTGTATTGACCCGGCGCAGGCAGGGCAGTTTGCGGCGGATTTCTTTGCAGCATCGGAAGTAATAGCTAAGGACAATGCTCATGCGCCGCTTAGCCCCAAGATTCTCTTTGTCTGGCCAGGGGCGCGCCTCAGCTGGCAATATCATCATCGACGAGCGGAGCTGTGGCGGTTTCTCACCGCTGGCGCGTATTATTGTAGCATGAGTGATGAGCTACCGCCTCAGTCAACACTAGCCCGGGCAGGTGGTGTTGTGAGGCTGGCGGCAGGGGAGCGCCATCGTGCCTGCGGTGATGCTCAGCACCCAACGATCATTGCTGAGCTCTGGCAACACACCGACCCAGCGCACCCATCAACAGAGGATGATATTGTGCGAGTGGCAGATGACTACCAGCGTCAATAGTTGCTTAATAACCATATGGTGAGTTTACGACTACTGAATAAGTTAGTTATTAAACAAACAACGGATTACACTTTGTCTGATAGAGATCCTCTTGGTGTACTGAGTTCAAAGTGCGCTAGCATGTGATATTCTTGAGGATCAAATACGATATAGCGCAGCCACGCTGTGTCGTTAAAAAACACAGTATAATGAAGGCTCATCTCTCCGTTGTTCGAAAAACAACACGATCGTACAAATAATAATTCCACACCAGCGATGCACCAGTAGCAATGATTTTTGCAAGCAGCAACACAAGCGGCTCAGTATGAATAACAGAGGTCAGGATGGGCGAGATACAGAAAATAACCGCATTTTGCAGCCCCCACAAGCCTGCCAGGGTGATGATGACAAACAAGACTAGCTGCCGGCGCATATTGCCTTGGGTGCGGAAAGTATATGACTTATTGGCGAAAAAGCTAAAAATAAAGGCCGTGCCCGTCGATACTGTATTAGCCGCAAGCTTCGGCACGCCAAGCGCGGTGAGCCCAAATAGCAAGCCAATATCGATCGCTGTATTAATCCCGCCAACCAGCGCAAACCGCAGCAACTTACCGCTGTTATTTGCGATGGCGAGCTTCACGATACTCCTCAACGAGATAGGGTGGGCGCTGCTTCGTCTCACTAAAAATCCGGGCGATGTATTCGCCAATCACCCCCAAACTCAGCAGCTGCACTCCACCAAGGAAGAGAATCACTGCCATGAGCGACGAATAACCTGCACCGGTTGGCACACCAAACAGTGGTCGGATGAGCAGATAGAGAATATAGATAGAGGCCAAGAAGGCGATGAGGAAGCCGAGCACGGCCGAGATGCGCAGTGGCGCGGTGGTAAAGCTCGTGATGCCATCGATGGCGAGATTAATGAGTGTGCGGGGGCTTTGCTTGATAGTACCGGCAGCCCGTGGGTCGCGGTCATAAAGAATCTCCTTCTTTTTGTAGCCCACCCAGCTAAAGATCGCTTTGGTATTGCGCTGAGATTCGCGCAGCTGAGTAATAGCAGTAACGCAGCGTTTGCTGAGCAAGCGAAAGTCGCCCGTGTCGATCTGAACAGGAATATGCGTTGTACTCTGGAGGAGGCGGTAGTACCACGCGGCAGTTTTTTTCTTAAGCCAGGTCTCGCCTGAGCGGCTTCGGCGCCGTGCATATACATCATCGTACCCCTGTTCCCATAGCTCAATCATCTGCGGAATCAGCTCTGGTGGGTCTTGCAGGTCGGCATCAATTACCACCACAGCGTCACCCGCCGCGTGGTCGAAGCCAGCCAGCATAGCAGCTTCTTTGCCAAAGTTGCGCGAAAGATTGAGGTAGGCGATAGCAGGGTTGTGCTGCTGCTCGATCTGGATGAGCTCAAGCGTGTGATCCTGGCTGCCATCATTAATAAATAAGAATTCGAACTGGTAGCGCCGGCGATCGACACTGCGCTGCAGCGTCTCGAGCCGGGCAAACAGCTGTGGTAAAACAGCTGCTTCGTTGTAGGCAGGAATAAGAATGGTGATTGTTTTCATCGTAGCCTTATTGTATCACTTATTGGTTGGTATGAGCGCGATGAGCGACTGAATGGACGATGCCACCACCGCACCACTGACCTCGAGCCGGGCTGTCTTGGCCTGGGCCGATTCCAGCTCATTTGTGCCAAGGATTGCCCCAGCGTGGCCCATCTGTACCCCAGATGGTGCACTGTGGCCCGCAATGTAAGCATAGACTGGTTTGCTTATATGACGCTTAATATAATCTGCCGCGGCAACCTCGCTCGTGCCACCAATCTCACCGATCAGCACAATCTGCTCCACCGCCGTATCCTGCTCAAACAACTGCAAGCAATCGATGAAGCTGCTGCCGCTAATCATATCACCGCCAATCCCAATCACATAGCGCTGGCCAATCCCTGCCTGAGTGAGGAGGCTCATTGCTTCGTAGGTGAGCGTGCCACTGCGGCTAACGATGGCAGTGTGGCCCGGCGTGGCGAGCGCGGCAGGGATGATACCAAGGTTGTGCACACCAGGAATGAGGACACCGGGGCAGTTGGGGCCGATCAAAACCGAAGAACTGGTTGCCAGGCGTTGTTTTATATGCAACATATCGTGGACAGGCACACCCTCGGTAATGCAGATAATGAGTGGCACCTCTGCGTCGATTGCCTCCATAATCGCTGCCTTGGCATGGGCTGCCGGCACAAAAATGACGGAAATATCAACAGGCTGCTGTGCCTGAATTTCGCGAATCGCCCGGAAGACCGGCACGCCGTGTACCTCTGTAACCGACCGATTGGGCGATGTGCCGCCAACGATATGTGTGCCACTCGCCAGCATACGTTCGGTATGAAATGAGCCGTTTTTGCCCGTTATACCCTGGACAATGACATGCTTGCCGCGAAAGATATCAGGGGTCATCATACAGCCTCCTCCAGGATGTGGGAGAGATTGTCATAGAGTGGGATGTGTTCGCGGGCGAGCAGTGCCTTAGCCTCGGCTTCGCGGTTGCCCGTCAGGCGGACGGCCAGTGGTGGGAGGTCTGGCAACTGTTGCTTGGCGCTAATGATGGCTGCCGCTACGTCATCGCAGCGCACAATACCACCAAAGATATTGATAATAATAAGCGCCACCGCAGGGAAGCGGGCAATCTGCTCGAAGCTAGCCAGGATCTTCTCTGGAGTGGCTGTGCCACCAATGTCCAGAAAGTTAGCTGGCTGCACACCGCGGGCAGTCACCGCATCAACGGTTGCCATTGCCAGGCCTGCACCGTTGGCAATCGTCGCAACCGTCCCATTATGGTCGAGTGTGACGAAATTATGATCCTCTAGGGCTGCTTCGTGCCACTGCGGGTGGCGAAATAGCGCCGCATCGTCAATCGTCATCTTGGCATCACCAGCAATGAGCTGGCCATCTGTCGTCACAGCGAGTGGGTTAATCTCGAGTAAGAGACAATCGTTGTCAATAAAGCAACGCAAACAATGCGCCACCATATCCTCAAGCGCAAAGGCCTGCTCTGGTAGCGACAGATACTCCGCCAGTGCTTCGGCCATAGCAGGAACCGTTTGCGGCGTAATGGCCTGACGAAAGAATGCCACGCTCTCGTGCTCCTCCACATCGATGCCACCGCTGGTGTGGGCGAGCAGCTCGATGGATGAGTGCTCGCGATTGATGGTGAACGAAATGTAGCACTCGCGAGCGATGGAGAGGACTTCCTCGGCAAGGAGCTTCGTGGGGGTGTAGCCGCCAATATCGAGGGCAAAGAGACGCTGAATGGTTGGCACAACGGCGGATTGCTCGTGGACAATCACCACACCACCTGCCTTGCCGCGACCACCGATCGGAACTTGTGATTTGAGGACAATGGGGGCAGTGGGTGTTACCGTTGCAGATTCTACAACATTACTCTGCGGTACTGCCACACCAGCCTCGGCCAAGCACTGCTTGGCTTGGTATTCAAGAAGACGCATAGGTATTATTGTACGCATAGATGGCGAATATGCAAAATTATTGCGTACGTAACAGGGGTGAGACGGAGTGGGTTAATTGCATACGAATAGAATATGGTGTACTTCTTTCGTATAATAACTGTACCGAAAATGTTCCGGCCAGATCCTATATAGTGCTTTTCCGCTTGCTAGGTTACTGGCCTCCATATATTTTCTTGTACAGTTATCATACGAAAATCGGTCTTTAAAATTCGCTTCTTTGGCGCTGACCTGTCGTCTCAAGCCGAGCTATTCACCGGTAAAAAACTTCCGGAACTTGAGCAGGCCCGTCTGGTTGGGTAATGGCCCGTTGTGGATAATACTACGGATATAATCGACCGACACCTTGCGCTGCCGCTGGATAGCAAAGCGCTGCCGATAGGCCGCTGGCTGGTGGACAACAGAGGCGAGCATACCACGCAGGGCTGGCCAGCCATTGCCATGGCGCAGTGCACTCAAGAATATCAGCCAATAGGTGAGGCAAAAGCGCACGCCAATCGACCAAAACAGCCGTCCTGGCACATTCTTGATAAAAATAAGCGGCAAGTTCTTAAAGGTATTGTATACCGCGAGCCCTGGGACTTTGCCGCTGCTGGCACCAACCTTGTGGTATGCAACGGCGTGCGGTGTGAAGCGCACCGTCCAGCCCGCCAGCTGCGTGCGAAAACTGAGGTCGACGTCTTCGTAGTACATGAAGAATGCTTCATCGAAAAGATCAACAGTGTCGAACAATGCCGTGCGATAGACTGCTCCGCCACCCGTTGCGCCAAACACCGCTCCGGCCTCTGTTGGCGCATGGCTAATTGGCTCATCGCGGTGGCGTGGGCCAGGCAACCCCCAGGTGGTATAGAAGTCGCCCGAGCTATCGATGGTCGTCCCATCGCGGCGCGCCAGTAGCCCAGTGGCAATGCCACAGTCTGGATGAGCCCGCAGCTCGTCCACCAGGGCTTGGCACCAGTGTGTGTTGGCGACTGCGTCGGGGTTGAGCACGCCAACAAAGCGAAATTGCTGTTCTTTAGCATAGCGCAGGCCTGTGTTGATACCACCGGCGAAGCCAAGGTTACGCTGATTCTCAATGATGACGAGACTGAGCGCGGGGTGTTTAGCTTGATATGAGCGGAAGCGTGCCACCGAGTCATCATGCGAGTCGTTATCGACCACGATGATGGTCGGCACCAGCGTCTGCTGCGCCAACGAATTGATGCATTCTAGGGCATCATCGGCGCCGTTCCAGTTAAGAACTATGATTGCAAGATTGTTTTTTACCACGGTCATATTATATAATGGCCAGAGAAACTATGAAAGTAACAAATCTTTTGCAACGAAAAAACCGTATCTTGCTACGCGAGTTGGTCGTAACGGACTTCAAGCTACGCTACCAAGGCTCGGTGCTGGGCTATTTGTGGTCAATCCTCAAGCCAATATTTTTGTTTATTATTTTGTTTGTCGTGTTCGACAAATTCCTCGGCCTTGGTCGCAACATCGAGCACTATCCAGTGTATCTTTTGGTGGGAATTGTGCTGTGGAACTTCTTTAGTGAGGCGACGGTGCAGGGGCTGCAGTCGATCGTCTCGCGCGGCGACCTGATCCGCAAGATCAATTTCCCCAAGTATATCATCGTTATCTCTGGTACTATCTCGGCCTTTATCAACCTTGCTATCAATATGGTGGTGATTCTGGGCTTTTGTTTGTTTAATGGTGTGCATTGGTCGTGGGAGGCGCTGCTTGTGGTGCCACTGATCCTCGAGCTTTATGTACTCTCCCTAGCAGTGGCATTTTTTCTTGCGACGATCAACGTGAAGTACCGCGATATTGGCTATCTGTGGGAGATCTTCATGCAGGCGGCCTTCTATGCCACACCGGTTATTTATCCTCTGCAGATGGTAATGGAGCGCATGCCGGCTGCTGCGCCATACCTCATGCTCAACCCAGCCGCCCAGATCATCCAAGATGTCCGCCAGGTGCTGGTGACACACCAGACCATCCAGCTCTACGACCTCGTGGCGTACCCTGTGGTGCTCATACCATTTGTTTCGATTATCATTATCATCCTGCTGGCGGTGTTTTATTTCCGGCGCAACCAACAGTATTTTGCGGAGAGTATCTAGATGGCGCAACCAATCGTTGTTATCAATAACCTCACCAAGTCCTTCAAGATCCCGCTGGAGGCGAGTTCGGGCATCAAGCAAAAGCTCATTAACCTCCTCAAGGGGCGCAAAGGATATCGGGTTTTTACACCACTTAAGGATATTGATTTTACTATCAACGAGGGAGACTTCTTTGGTATTGTTGGGCGCAATGGCTCAGGCAAGAGCACACTGCTCAAGACGATTGCCGGCATCTACACCCCCAATAGCGGGAGCGTCGAGGTGGGTGGCTCGCTGGTGCCGTTTATCGAGCTGGGTGTTGGCTTTAACCCAGAGCTCACTGGCCGCGAGAATGTCTTTCTCAATGGTGCACTGCTCGGCTTTAGCCACGACGAGATGGAGGCAATGTATGATAAAATTGTCGACTTTGCCGAGCTTGGCGACTTTATGGAGGAGCGGCTCAAGAATTATTCTAGTGGGATGCAGGTACGCCTGGCTTTCTCCATTGCCATCCGTGCCCATGCCGATATCTTGCTGCTAGATGAAGTTTTGGCAGTGGGGGACGAAGCTTTCCAAAAGAAATGCTACGCCTACTTCGATAAGCTCAAGCGCGAAAAACGCACCGTTATCCTCGTCACGCACGATATGTCTGCGGTAGAGCGCTTTTGCAATAAGGCAGTGTTTATCGAGGATGGGAAGGTGAAGATGATCGGCAAGCCATACCGCATCGCCGCCGCCTATAGCCGGAGCAACATCAAGAGTTACAATGAGTCAGAAGGGTTAGACGAGCAAATATCAGACGACTTCGACATCACCCTGCGCGGCAGTGATGGTAACGAACAGACGGTGTATGAGTATAACGAAACTATGACAGTGGAGTTAGAGTGGCAGCAAACAGGGGTCAAGCACGTTGGTGTGGCAATCTTCCGCGAGAATGGTGAGTATGTCTATGGTCCCAACACCTATCAAGAAAAAGTGAAGATTGCTGGCAAGAATCGCGCGGTCTACACTGTGCAGCTCAACCTCAACGAAGGGAGTTATTTCATCAAGGCTGGCTTGATGGGGGCGGACGACACGAAGACGATTGCCTTTACTGAGGAGGGGCCGCACTTCTCGGTGCAACGTGATTATGATCATGGCCGGTGGGGTGGTGTTACCAAGCTCAAGCATACCTGGAAATAGGGAGAAATGTCGTATATATTACATCGTTTGACGCACCTTATCAAAGCCAATCGCCATCTCCATCGCGCGGTACGTTGCCTTCTGGCGCCGTATCGGGCTCATCTCGATAATCGCCAGCGCCGTATCTACGATGCATGGCAGCGTCAGCACACCGAGCAGCCCCCAGCGCTTAGTTCGCTTACTGAGCAGCCGCGTATCTCCATCATCGTACCAACGTATAATACGCCAATTCCGTTCCTGCGAGAGATGGTGCAATCGGTGGTGGCGCAGTCGTATCCGCACTGGGAACTCATCCTCGTTGACGATGCCTCGACTAATGAGACTACTCGCCAGGCGATTCGTGACCTAGCCGAGGATACACCGCAGCTCAAACCATTCTTTTTGGATAAGAACCGCCACATTGCCGGTGCCACCAACTATGGCATCGCGCAGGCCACCGGTGAATATATTGCGCTGCTTGACCATGATGACACCCTCCATCCCGACGCGCTTTTGTGGATTGCGGCTGCGATCGACCGTACTGGCGCGCAGTTTGTCTACACCGATGAGACGAAGATGGATGAAAATGGCCGGCCGTATCAGCCATTTTTCAAGCCCGACTGGAACGAAGATTTTTTGCGCGCGGTGAATTACATTACGCACTTTGCCGTCATGTCGCGCCAGTTACTCACAGAGGTTGGCGGTGAAGATGGGTCGTATAATGGCACGCAGGATTGGGAGCTGTTCTTGCGCCTGACGCGGGCTTTGCAGCCCGAGCAGATTGCTCATGTGCCGCAGATTCTCTACTATTGGCGTGTCCACCAAGCCTCCACAGCGAAAGATCTCGATGCCAAGCCTTACGTCATCGATGCGCAGCGCCGCGCTCTTGAGGCAGATAGCGCCGCTCGCCAGGTGCAGACCCAGGTGGAGCGTGACCCGCAGTATGGCGCTCAGTGGCAGATGAGCTATATTTTAGGCCAAGCATATAGCACTGACACCGCGCCATTTGACGAGACGACCACTGTTGGTCAGCTACTAAAGGCGACCACTGCTGAGATGATATGCCTAACGCAACATAATGCGCTGCCCGCTGCCACGCTGCAGCGCCTCGCTGCCGATGCCGCTCGCCCAATGATTGGTGCGGTGGCGCCACGGATTGCCGATGAGCAGCAGGTGATTGCAAATTTGTCGTCGATTTTGCAGCCATCGGTGGTGGATCTACTCCAGCAGCTCAGTCGGCGCTCATTTACCAAACACATCTACTTGACAGCTCGCTATAATCTTGGTACTATCGACGCACCAACAGTGGTAGTGGCGCGCACCAAACTTGCCGCTCTTGCGCCAGATACACCGCTCACCAGTGCTCAGATAACTGCTGCACTCTGTGGTAAAGGATACAACACACTATATAACCCGCACGTAACACCAGAGGAGAACGTATGATCGGTAAAGTACACAAAGCCGCCAAGAAAAGCATGAAGATTATCAAAGACGATGGAATGATTGGCTTTGGTAAGCGCGCCACGAAGTATGCCTATTATCGTAAATTCCCCGAGCGAAAACAGAAGTATTACAAAGATATCCTCTTTATCAACGGCTGCACCTTGCCGCACCCCGAGCGCTACCGCGTGGCGCATCAGATGGAGCAGCTCATGTCGCAGGGGCTAACGGTGGAGAGCGTGTTTTATGATCGACTCTCGCTGGATGATCTCAAGTATTATCGTGGCTTCGTCTTCTTTCGTTGCCCAGTGACAGAGACGGTGCGGGAGTTTATCAAGCAAGCAAAGTTCTTCAACAAGACCTGCTTCTTCGATATCGATGATCTTGTCATCGACCAAACATATACCGACGGCATCAAATACGTCCAGCAGATGAACCAGGCCGATAAGCAGCTCTACGACGATGGGGTGAATCGCATGCGCGAGACACTCAAGCTTTGTGACCACGTTGTGACGACTACAACGCAACTGCGCGATGAGCTGCAAAAGTACACCACCGGTGATGTACTCATTAACCGCAATGCTGCCTCTGATGAGATGATCAAGACGTCTAATATGGCGCTGGAAGATTTGGCTGAAGGGAAGATTGCCAAGGATGCAGACAGAATTATCATCGGGTACTTTAGTGGGAGTATTACGCACAATGAGGACTTTGAGCTAGTCATCCCAGACTTGATTCGGCTGTTCGATGCATATCCACAGCTCCACCTCAAGATAGCCGGGATTCTCGATGTACCGGCCGCGCTTGAGCCGTATAAAGAGCGAGTGATGACGTCGGGCTTTGTCGATTGGCGTGAACTACCTAAGGTGATGGTGGACTGCGATATCATTCTTGCACCACTGGTCGATACGATCTTTAACCGGGCGAAGTCTGAAAACAAATGGCTCGAGGCCGGCCTCGTCAAGGTGCCAACGGTGGCGAGCCAGGTGGGGGCCTTTGCTGAGCAAGTGAAGGACGGCGAGACAGGTCTCTTGGTTGGTGCAGATAACGATTGGTACGCAGCACTCGATCGCCTCATTATCGACAAAGCACTGCGCACCAAGCTGGGTGAAAATGCACACAAGATTGCCACCAATGATTATTCGACGGTCTACACTGGTTACACGCTTGCATCGTTTATACGAGAGCGCTTAGCGCGCAATATTGGCTTTGTCTTGCCTTCGACGGATATCTCGGGTGGGGTGATCGTTGCCGTCAAACACGCTGATATTCTCCGTAAGGCGGGCTGGGATGTAACGCTGATCGATTCAGTGAGTAAGCATGCTCTCAAGCAGGCCAAAAAGACCTACCAATACCGCTCCGAATTGCCAGGCTTCAATGTTATTACAGCGCACAAGACGAAGATAGAGGCCTTCTTTGACACACAAGTGGCGACGCTGTGGTCGACGGTAGAGATTATCAAAAAGCACCCCAATGTACGCAACCGGCTTTACTTCGTCCAAAACTTCGAGACTGATTTTTATATCCCCGGCACGGGTGGGCCACGCTTCGCGGCTAACGCATCGTACTGCGACCAGTCGGGTGTGCGCTACGTAACAATGTCGCTCTGGTGCCAGAAGTGGCTCAAAGATATGTTTGGCAAGGATGCGAAGTATGTCTCGAACGGCATCGATATCGAGTATTATCCATACCGCGAGCGCGATTTTGACAGTGGTCGCAAGATAAAAATCCTCGTTGAGGGCGATAGTAAGAGCGAGTATAAGAACACCGACGAAGCCTTCCGTATTATCAACCAACTCGACCCTGCGAAGTATGAAATTTCATACTTATCGTACCGCAAAGAGCCTAAGGACTGGTACCGCGTCGATACATTCTACAATCGCATTGCGCCTGAGAAGGTCGGCGAAGTATACGCTAGCTGTGACATTCTCATCAAGACAAGCATCCTCGAGAGCTTCTCCTATCCACCACTCGAGATGATGGCAACTGGTGGTCTTGCGGTAGTGGTGCCCAATGGCGGTAATGTCGAGTACCTCAAGGATGGCGAAAACTGCCTCCTCTACCAACAGGGTGATATCGCGGCTGGTGTCGCAGCGGTAGAGCGCCTGGTGGCAGACAAAGCGCTGCGCGACAAGCTCATCGCTGGTGGCCGCCAAACCGCCAACGATTATCAATGGAAGAATATTGAAGAGAAAGTAGCAGCGATTTACGAGTAAAGCTGTTGCCTTGCTGTGATATATACAAACAATCCTCTCACAGATGTGAGAGGATTGTTTGTATATCTAGTAGTTACTAGTTACTCTTCTCGACCAGCTTAATCATCACTGCTTCGACATGTGAGCCGGGTCGGTCGCCGGCAACCTCGCCGTTCTTTTTCCAGCCCTGCCAGCCCACCCAGGAGAGGTGAGTGTTGTAATAAATATCGTAGCGAGCGGCGTCGGTGGAGATGAGGCTAAGCTTGAGGGCTTCGAGCGCTTTGCTCTGGCTAGTCGTGCCACAGGGCTGCGATGATGAGAGAGTGACTGGTGGGTGCCACTGGCTAGCAGTTTTTGCTTCACACTGGATGGTAATGGGCGAACCATCGCGCAGCGATACGGCCTTGCCAAGGCGGATTGCCTCGAGGTAGCGTGATTTGCCAGTGGTGCCAGCCATGATAGGGTGTGACACATCGGGCATCCAGCCGATGTAGCCTACGTGGGCAGCGTAGCTCAGTTGGTAGAGATCGGGCACAGCAGTATTGGTTGGGTTATAAAAGGCACCGCCAGGCAAGCTGAGTGTATGCTTCGGCACAAGGCGCACCTCTAGTGCTTCGAGTTGTCGGTAGGCACCAGTCGAACCAGCTGGTTGGCCATTCTTAGCCCAGCCCATCCAGCCGACGTATTGCGAGTAACCTCGGTACCAGATGTCGTATGTAGTGGCAAGTTTGCCGGTAAGTAAGAAGCGGACTGCTTCGATGGAGCGGAATTGCCCTGTCGTGCCAGATACGTCGCCTGCTTGTTTCCAATCTTGCCAGCCGACGTAGCTAACGTGTGATGAATATTGGATGCTGCCTGGCAGGCCCGTTGTGTTGTGGAGCGATGCTTTGATTGCTTCGATGCGGCGGCTTTGGCCAGTGGTACCGCTCATCATCTCATCGCGCACTTCTGGCTGCCAGCCAACCATGCCCACGTGTGAGCTGAGTGAGAGCTTGAGGGGTGATGGATCGCCATGTGCCGCAATATTTTTATACGCTACTCCAGATGACTCAGGTGCAGGCGTTCCTTTGCGCACCAGCTTTATCTCGACCGCTTCGATAGCATTGTTAGCCCCGCCAGTTACACCAGCCACTTCACCATTCTTAGCCCAGCCCATCCAGCCAATGTAGCTCACGTGGGTACGATAGTAGATGTCGTACGCCTGGGCGAGAGTACCAGTTGGCTGGATCTTGATGGCGGTGATTGGTCGGCCAAGCCCCGTTGTGCCCGATTGCATACTGCCGTGCACAGTGGGTTGCCAACCGCGCTCGTTGCTGTATGATGTATAAGTTACCTCACCATCGATCGTGAGAGCTTGCATTGCCTTGCTTTGGCCAGTGATACCTGTAATGCCACGGTTATGAATTACCCCTGTCCATCCGATGTAGCTGCTGTGCGATCGGAAACTGATGAGTGGCCGGCTGTGCTGGGTCGAGCCAAACCAGTCGTTCCACACGCGCCAAAAGTTGCGGTTGCCATAGGCGCTGCAATGATCGCCCAGGCCATACATATTGGCCAGGGCTGCTTGATTGGGTTGATAGGGTGTGTAGGTGTAGAGTGCCGCCGTGGCCTTGCTCTCGATATACACATCGCCAGCGCCGCAGCCTCGCTGCACCACATTCCACAGGATACGATTGGTCGCAAACGGCTTTTTGTACGACCACCACGGTTGCTGCATGCTATCAAGATACCAGCGGATGAGCTGTGCTCCTGAGGCAACTTGCATCGAGAAGCCAGCATAATTGCGATCGCAATTGGCACTGCCACCTGGGCCACTATCGGGGCAGTGCGAGCCCATGGCATAGGTGTATTGGTTTTGGAGCGGCCAAGTGTCGGAGGTGAGCGGGCCAGCCGACTCAGTAGCGATCTTCACCAGCAGGACTTTGGGATTAAGATTATTCTGCTTGGCAGCATCATAGATAATCTGTGCAGCGCTGACTGCTCCAGCGGGGATCGCTCCACCAAAGTTATTGGCAGGGATGTAATTGCCCGGTGTGTATTTGGGCACTTCATAATAATCCTTGAGGCAGACATATGGCGGCCCATGCCAGCCTCGAGCAGCGGCATACTGCGCCCGGCTGATATCGCGCCGGCCATGCTCGGTAGCGGGTTGCCGGCCATAAGTGTCGCATTGTGGGTTGAGGCTGTTGAGAAACGCCTGAATATCTGCCACCGACATATCGTCGCTATTGGTAAAGAGCAAATCATCAACGATATTGCCCGCTCGCCAATCGGCTGCCGTCACTGCTTGGGCTGGGTGGGGGAGGATGGTAGCGGCGCATACACTTACGCACAACACACCTGCCAGGATATACCGCCAGCGTGCCAAAAAGGAGTGACTAGTGAAGTATGACCGAGCCATCATCTAGCGAATCTCCTTATCGAGTGTCTTCGTGAGTGCCTTGCCACCAAGCGGCGTGACAGCGAGAGAGATATGCCACGTACCTTTGGGGAGCGACCGAGCTGGCAGCGAAAATCCTGCGCAGGTGGAATATTCTGGTTGATATATGATGGCAGCGTGCTGCTCGGAGCGCTGCCCGCCACTGGTGACCGTCAGCACGCACTGACCAGAGGAAAAACCCTGCTCTCTCAGCTTGGTAGTGACGACAACCGTCTCGCCCGACTGCTCGGCAGAGAGGTCGATGTGCTTGGCCGAGGCCGGGACTGGCGCGGGCTGAGCCTGGGTGGTGCGCTGCTGCGAAGTGTCTTTGGCATTGGTCGTATTATGATCTGTGTTATTGTCTAAAAATGATTCTTTCGTGGCAGCATCGGTCTTGTGCTGCGTTTGTTGTTGGGTTGGTGTTGGCTCATCCGACAGGGGTGGCAATGGGGCGGGGCGCGTTGCGATATAAGCGCCATAACCACCAGCGGCGACGAGCGCAAGGCCAATACTAATGATGACTGTGAGACGTTTTTTGGATAGAGTACGTAATGATTTCATAATGCTTGTGCTATTAGTGTTCTATGTCACTATAGCATAAGCGTATTGAAAGGGGAAGGTGAAAAGAAGGATTTTAAAACTTTTATAGAATCATATATTTTGTGTGATTTCTCCTTCAAGATACGATAGAGGGCGACACCCTCCATAGACCCAGTCTCCCAGTACCAGTGCTAAAACTCGTTAGGATAACGACAAATCAGATGAAACAATGGAGTGGAGGAATTGATGCCAAAAGAAAGCATTGAGATTGAGGCAGACGAAGTGCAAACCAAGAAACAGAAGGAATGAAGAGATATCGAGGTAGATCTTTTACGCCACCGGTGGCACTGGTATTGGTGCGTGGTAAGCCCAATATGTGCCAAAGGTATAGTATAGCAAAATAGCCCCGCAGCCAAAGAATATAAGAGTATGAAACACCTTAGCCGAGGCAGTGTTAAACCAAATATACTTGCGTAGCCACACCCCACAGGGGATGAGCAGCACCAGCAGCGCCGTAAAGTAACGCCCCTGCACTCCATCGGCGTAGTATGCCCCAGCACCAAAGCGAATCGGTAGCAGTGCCCAGGCGGTGTACATCGCGTATGAAACCGCCGCAATGAAAACGGCAATAGTAGTGAGATTGGCTGCGGCCAGGCGAGCAGCAGCTGGGGCGAGTGCTTGCTCCTCAGTCTTATCGCGCTTGATGAGTGCAAGAAAGACCAGTAGAAAGAGTGGAATCAAAACAAAGAGCGGCAGGTGATATTTGAAGCTTGAGAAGTCACCCACACTCCCACGTACCACGATGTCGGTGTAGCCGATGTTTGGATTGATGTAGGTATTAAAGAGGATGCGGATAAACCCAAGCGGGTTATGATGCAGTGGATTATCGGCTGCGCCAGATGAAAGGAGCGCACCATCATAGATCTTTTGCCAGATGAGCAGTGCTGCCAGCGATACAATGCCAGCGCCCGCGATCAGCGCCCACTTGTGTAGGCTGAAGGGGAGCTTCTTGAGTAGTGATGGCAATTTCGACAGCTCGGTGTTTGGGATAAAGAGCCGCCCTGGCAAAAACAGAAGCGGGAAGAGCAGCAAACCATTAACTGCCTTGGTCAATGCCAGCAGCGCCGCTATAGCTAAGAGGCCAGCAACTTGCTTGCGGCGGATCGGTGTTTCTTGGGTGTAGAGATTGAGAGTCAGGGCGGTAATGAGGAATATCGCCACATTCGTCATGACATCACTCGAGAGCGAAGCAGCGAGATGAACCATCAGTGGTAGCAGCCCCACTACTGCAAAGACCCACTTACCAATGCGCACCCACTTGATAATGAAAAATACACTGAGCGCGTAGAACAGCAAGTTTGCAATCCGCCCAAAGAGAATCGTTAGGCCTGTCGACCCATTGAAGATATTAGCGATGAAAATACCAAGCGTTTGCGGTGCATGCATAATAGGGGCATAGCCCACAGCACTGTTGCATTTGCTTGTTGTCTTGAGATCTGAGCGGTTGATGGGGCGCGAATAATCAGCGCTGATATTGCCATGATACACTGATGATGCTCGGCCATTAACGTCCGCTGGGTAGGTGCAGCGCTTGGACTCGAGGCGCCCATCAGCCAGCGCATACGCCCGCAAGTAGTGCATATTCTCATCACTCACCGACAGCTGCGGCACAAAAAACGCCGACAATAAGCCAAACAACAAACACAGCGAAAGAAAGACTCGCTCTGGCCGTGCAATAAATGATTCGAATGATGCCCAATATTTCTTCATAACACGCCTGATTATAGAGCACAAATCACAACAGAGCAAATTATGGTCTAAATCGCGAGAAATAATCAACCAGTGGTATACTAAATAAGATTATGCAATCTAAAAATTATATCTGGAACTCCGTTGGCTCCTTTTTGCAAAGTGCCATCTCGCCAGCGCTCCTGCTGCTTATTACGCGGCTGAATGGCATTGCGGACTCGGGGGTTTTTTCCTTTGCGCTGTCGCTCTCGGTGGTGTTTTGGGCGATTGGCTTGTGGGGTGGGCGTACTTATCAGGTGTCGGATGTGCGCAAAGAGTTTAGTAGCAGCAGTTACCTTGCCGTCAAACTCGTGACGTCGATCGTGATGATGGTTGGTGCGGTGCTGTTTTGCGCGGCAAATCACTATGATGTCGTGAAGTCGAGTATTATCATTGCGCTCGTACTCTTCAAGGCGCTGGAGGCAGTAGCCGATGCACTCTATGGTGTGCTGCAGATTCACCACAGGCTCTACGTCGTTGGCTATTCGCTTACGATCAAGGCGGTAGGGGGCTTTGTGGCATTTTTGCTCGTCGATATGCTTATGCATAGTGTGCTGTGGGGGGTGGTGGCAATTGTGGCGGTTAATGCTCTCATGCTTGTGTTGTATGATTGGCAACAGGTGCAGCGATATGAACCCATTCAGCTTCACTTCGATCATCTCATGCCTAAGCTGCGTCATGTTGGGGTGATCATGCGGCGCTGCGCACCAGTGTTTCTTACGACATTTTTGACGATGTTTTCGCTTAATATTCCACGCTATTTTCTTGACAAATTCCACACGCACGAGATCGCGTATTTTGGTATTATGGCTATGCCCATTACATTACTCTCGCTGTTTATTACCTTCATTATTCAGCCCAATATCGTGCAGCTGTCGGAGCTCTATCACCGGCAGAAGCGCCTCGAATTCCACGCGCTGGTGAGCAAAATTATCCTTATCGTCTTGGGGATTAGTGCACTGACACTGATTGCGACGTGGCTGGTTGGAGCGCCGCTTCTTACGCTCATCTTCAATGCGCGCATCACCGATTATCACACTGAGCTACTCATCATGGTCGTGGGAGCGGTGGCTAATGCGCTGGTATCGATTTATATCAATATCCTCACCGTGCTGCGCGAATTTAAGGGGCAGTTTTATATACTTTTGCTGAGTAACATTGTACTCACAGTCGTGTCATATAGCGTAGTGCAGCACTATGCGATGCTGGGCAGTGTGCTGTGCTTTATGGTGGCAGGCATTATCCAAGCGGTGCTGCTCTCAGTGGTCTATCGCCGGCAGCTGCGCTGTATGGCCGCGTAGAATTGTTTGCCGCTGCAAGGTAAAGCTTATCGGCTTTTTGCAAGAGATTATCAGGCCTTCATCACCTCTACCTAAATTGCAAAATCTTCACGCTCTGTCTTTCTGCACCCTCTCCGATAGATCACTAAAGGGTCGGTGTCTCGTAGACATCGACCCCCTTGTGTCAGAGTCAACAACTGATCATAACGATTGATTTCACAGCTCATCAAGGTGAAGTGCGGGAGAAAATCCAGCACCGAGAGAGGCTGTGAGGTTCAGATTATTCTAGTTCGCTACGCGGCAAAATTGATTGCAATGATATCCCAAGGGGGTGGGGATTGAGCGAGACTATATGAGTGCTTAACAGTAGTAAAATGGCTCATCAGCGTGTTTTTTATTCTACATCGACCATACGATTTCATATATCTCAAAAAGCTTACGCTAACTGTGCTATAATAGCGGAAACAAAGGAGGGTATATGA
>ERZ773038.833-NODE-833-length-19101-cov-8.138349_pt1 | contig 19101 bp, 13 predicted proteins | sample MGYA00511665_ERZ773038 | MGnify/ENA primary metagenome ERZ773038 (study PRJEB29015, sample SAMEA2737966) | human oral metagenome | biome: human oral; feature: human-associated habitat; material: dental | place: China | collected 2028 ... | reverse complement strand
CACACCTTGTTTATGGCCGATGCGTACACCGCTTTGAATTTCACCTTCAAGTCCCGCCATTTTATATAACGTGGTCGGATTATCTGCCAAGCCTTCCCAACTGCGCACCGTAGCACCTAGTCCTCGTATGCCTTGACGATAAAAGAGGTATACATCGGACATAGTATTTCCGCTATATTGACGATGGGATACTCCCAGCTCCAAGGCAGTGGTATGTTGCTCCTGTACACCGATTTCTATATCATCAATATAGCTATGGCGTGTCTTATGAATCACCTTAGCGACGGCGGCTGTCTTGGAACGACTCGTCCGATTCAACACTTGCTCTACAGAAAACTCAATCCCCCGAGTATTCCCCGAAGAACGGAATGCTTCCGGCATAAACACCAATTGATGATAGCTATATTGATACGTCGACAGTCGATACGTCCGATTCCCGTCAGGCACGGCATAATTTACGGCATACTGTTTCGAGCCATGTCCATCACCATGATGACCGATGTCCTTCGTATAGCTGGCCGATAAGGTATCGTTAAGCCCTGCCAGCTGACTAAACGACACATACATAGTGCCTTGATATTTTCCTGTCGATTCATAACCGGCATTATCCACTATCAAGGCTCCATGCACAAATCCTTTTTGCTCTACCGTCAGTTTCACAATAGAGTGCAGCGGTTTTGTACCCGGCTCAATAGTGAGCTTCACATCTTGTCCCGGTACATTTCGCATCTGATCAATCCCTTGCTCTAATGCCTGTCTCCGTAATACGTACCCAGGGCGCACAGGAAACGCGCTTCGCCAGTTAGTGCGAGCTTTCGGATTCGTGAGAACAATATCCTCCACATAGCCCGGTACAATCTCAAACGTAAGTGTGCCCGATTGTAAATCCTGATTCGGCACCACCACTTGACTCGTCACATATCCATCGGCAAGAATCTGTTCTTGCAATTGCTTTTGCAGTACAACAATCCCCTCCGCCCCGATCTTGTTATGATTATATGCCTTCAACCGATGCGTATACTTTTTAAAAACCGGTTCCGATGAAGTGACCACAATATGTTCTATCGGAAATGATATTGCTTCCTGCGGCAAAACCGGTATAGATGTGCTCTTAAAATTTTCATCAGGTGATTCTGAACGCAACAAAGCGGCCCTCGCCATCGGTGCCTCTGCGCGTTGACGCAAAGAAGCATCGGCTCGAGCCGCTTCCTGTTGTATAAATGAAGATGGTACATCTGCCGCCAGTGTTGGCGCTGTACACATAACGCCGGCCAGACCCACACAGCCTGCTGCAATAGATACTACTTTCATGTTCCTCTCTCCTTTCTATATGTAACGTATTAAATTATATCTTATCCTCCCGTTATGATGTAAATCTCTATCCACAAACTTCATGAAAGTTTTACTTTTCACTAAGAAATATCTCTCAGTCAATTTAGCAATTAACCAAGAGATATTCATAAAATAACTATTCCTCCTCAACAAGTTCCAAGTCCTGTTCATAGGCATAGTCCGCTTCGGCACGTGTAATCATGCCCTGGTCGACCATTTGTTCCAGCACGAGTTTCTGTCGAGCCTTGGCGCCTTCATAGTTCTCGTACGGATCTAGATAGTTCGGCGCATTCGGCAACGCCGCCAGCAGGGCGCACTGTCCCAGTGTAAGTCGACTCGGGCTGACTCCGAAATAGCCGTGCGAAGCTTCGTAAATGCCGTAATAATTATGCCCGTAGTATACGGTATTCAGATACATGGTAAGGATTTCTTCCTTTGTATAATAATGTTCCATTTCTCCGGCGAGGATGGCTTCCTCCACCTTGCGCGTCACGATACGTTTTGACGACAGAAACAGATTTTTTACCAATTGTTGCGTAATGGTGCTGCCACCTTCGACGGTTTCACCGGACACCGTATTGGTATAAAACGCGCGAATAATGCCGAAGATATCGATAGCACCGTGATTATAATAGCGCTTGTCCTCAATGGCGATGAGCGCGTTTTTCGCATTTTCCGGAATGGTATCCGCTTTCACCCAGTGTTCCCGCGGCACGCGCTGCGCAAGGGCCGTTTCCACCTTATCCTTAAACGTAAACAGCCGCACAATGCGGTCCAACCTGCTCAGTGTATCTTCATTTTGTTCTATCCGTTGCTCAACGGTGCTCTTTGCCTTGCTTTCACGATTGGTCCCCTGAAAGCTATGGTACGCATCATAGATATACATAGCCAATAGTATGACCACGACGACCGTCAGCGCACGGCGAATAAAGCGAAATATTGTCATTGTAACCTCATGCAGATATATCGATGTACAAATATACAAAAATAAGTTATATTGATTGTATTGTATCACATCTATGTGATTGTGTTGTATTTACGCGTTTATTTAGAGTATAATTAATAGGATGATAAAACATGCCCATTGGAGGAGTATTATGAAACAGTGTATGGATTCAGATAATCTACATCGTCGATTACGAAAAATTTTAGGTCAAGTACAGGCTATCGACCGTATGATAGAAGAAGACATTCCCTGCGAGGATGTACTGAGTCAGATTAATGCAGCTAAATCCGCACTGCACAAGGTAGGTCAGGTCGTGCTTGAGGGCCATATCAACCATTGCGTGCGTGACGGCATCGAACACGGGGACGTAGAGAAAACAATCAGCGACTTCACAAAAGCTGTAGAACGCTTTGCGAATATGGGAAAATAATCCTACGAGGCGTCTATGAAAAACGAACAATAGAGACCGGCTATTTCATATAGTCGGTCTTTTGCGTGTCCGTCAATCGATCTGTTGTATATCTGTTAATCCGACTTATAGGACGGAACGTGTTGTTTTTAATGCCGATTTTACATACCTCTAACCGGGTCATTACCTGCCTGTTAATCAATCTCCTTTTACGTATCGAATTTCGGGCAACAAAAAAGTCCTCTGACCATAGTGAACCGCGGCTCCTGAAATTATATCCAAATTTCGGAATGCAGTTCATAGTCGGAGGACTTTTCCAATTTTAAGATTAGTCGTGATTTGTAGTTAAGAATTCGCTCAATGCAGCGAGTGCGTCGTCTTCATCGGCGCCGTCAGCCGTCAATGTAACGGACGTTCCCTTTGTAGCGCCCAATGTCAACACGGTCAAAATAGATTTGGCATCCGCTGTTTTGCCGTTTGCCGCAATAGTGACTTTAGATGCGAATTTTGCCGCCAATTGTGTGAAAGCCGTCGCAGGACGCGCATGTAAACCGGATTCGTTTGTGATTTCTACTGTTAATTCTTTCATGATAACCTCTTTCTATCTCGATAGGTCTGACCCATCTCATACGTCTTGTAATAGATTTATTGTATCAATTCGATATTTCGAATTCAAGTACCCGCACTATCTACAACAAGCCTTTTTCTTCAAGAACGGCTTTAGCGTAGTTTGTAATCTCTTCCGCCGTATCCATGGTGAGGGCCTTGTCAGCCACCGCTTTACAATCCTCTTTCGATACGGAGCGCAGGATTTTTTTAATGAGCGGAATGGAGGATGCAGTCATTGAGAATTCGTCGAGGCCAAGGCCTAACAGAATCATCGTCGCCACAGGATCGCCTGCAAGTTCGCCGCACATACCCGTGAATTTTCCCTGTTCATGGCTTGCATCGATGACGTGTTTGATGAGCCGCAACACACCCGGATGCAACGGTTGATATAAACTGCCGATGGCTTCGTTCATGCGGTCTACCGCCAATGTATATTGGCAGAGATCGTTCGTGCCGATGCTGAAGAAGTCTACGTATTTGGCCAAAATCGGAGAAATAACGGCCGCTGCCGGCACTTCAATCATAATTCCCACCTTGATCGCATCATTAAAGTCGATGCCCTCGGCGGTAAGCTCGGCCTTGCATTCGGCGAGCATCGCATTCGCCTGCTTAACCTCTTCCACGGAAGCGATCATAGGGTACATGATGTGAATATCTCCGAAGGCACTGGCACGCAACAGCGCCCGCAACTGCACTTTAAAAATATCCGGACGGTTTAATGAAATGCGAATCGCCCGATATCCGAGGAACGGATTCATTTCACTCGGCAAGTCCAGACATTTCAATTCCTTGTCGCCGCCGATATCCATGGTGCGGATGATAACAGGCTGTCCCTTCATATCCTGAGCTACTTTTTTATATTCTTCAAATTGCGCGTCTTCTGTTGGCAATTCATCGTTTTCCATGTACAGGAATTCCGTTCTATACAGGCCGATACCCTGCGCGCCCATCGTAAGGGCGTGCTTTGCATCCTTCGCCTTACCGATATTGCCGAACAGTTCCACATGATGACCGTCCGTGGTCATCGCTTCAAGATTGGCGGACTCGCGCAATCGTCTGAGTTCCTCCTGAAATGCCTCGGCTTGGTTTGTGTATTCGTTCCAGTCCGCATCGGAAGGATTGATTTCCACGACGCCGTCCGTACCGAGCACGACAGCCTTATCGCCGTCAGTGAAGCTGTCAATATCGCCGACCCCCATAACAGCGGGAATTTCAAGAGTGCGGGCCATGATGGCCGCATGAGATGTAGGTCCGCCTGCGGCCGTCACGATACCCTTTACCACATTTTTATCAAGAGATGCCGTATCGGATGGCGCCAAATCGTGAGCCACCAAAATGACTTCGCCGGAAATATGGGACAAGCCGCGCGGATTCATGCCTAAGATATTGCGCATCAAACGGTCTCCGATATCCTTGATATCGGCACCGCGCTCGCGCATGTACGGATCATCCATACCGAGAAAGATATTCGCAAAGTTTTCAATAGTCTGCGACGTAGCCGCCACCACATTAACATGACCGGATTCAACGAGGGACTTGATACCGTCGGACAATGACGGATCCTGAGCGATTTGCATATGCGCCTCAAAGATGGCCGCCTCGTCGGGCCCCATGTCCTCTAACGCTTTTTGACGAATCGTATCCAGTTGTTTCAAGGTAGCCGCCATAGCGGTGGCAAATTTACCGATTTCCTCATCCACCTTGTCGTCCGCTACGGTGTAATCGGGGATGACGATTTCCTCCTGCATATATCTATATACATTGCCTACTGCAACGCCACGAGATCCAGAAATCCCTTGAATTCGCATGTGTATTCCTCTTTCTATACTGATAAACTACATTACATATTATTGTAACATTTCTATAGTAAACAATAAAGTACGGCCCCCTTATATGTGATATAATAATATAATGTAAATCAGAGACTTTCACGGGCTTCATGGTGAAAGTCTTGTCATTAATAGGAGCGCTTATGAGATTAACGAAAATGCACGGCCTCGGCAACGATTTCATTCTATTTGCCGATCAAAAAGGGGCCTCAAGAGATTATACGGACCTAGCCATTCGCCTCTGTGATCGCCGCACCGGCATCGGCGCTGACGGTCTTGCCATCCTCGTGCCATCCGACACATGCGATATACGTATGCGCATCATCAACTCGGACGGTAGCGAAGCGGAAATGTGCGGCAATGCGATCCGTTGCTTCGCTAAATACGCCTATGAGCACGGAGAAATCACAAAGGATACTTTCACCATCGAAACATTGGCGGGTGTAATGAAACCATCCCTGACGATTGAAAACGGCGTGGTAACACAAGTCACCGTCGATATGGGCAAACCGTTTTTTAAAGCCCGGGAAATTCCGATGAATGTAGATATGAACAAGGTTATCGACGTCGACCTTGACGTAAACGGCGAAACCGTAACGGTCAGCTCCGTATTGCTCGGCGTGCCTCACACGGAGGTATTCATTGACGACATCACGAAGGCGCCTGTTAAAACGCAAGGCCCTATCCTTGAAAAGCATGACGCCTTTCCGGCGAATACAAATGTAAACTACGTGGAGGTCGTAAATGACCACCACATCAAGGTTCGCACCTGGGAACGCGGAGCCGGCGCTACGCTCGCATGCGGTACCGGTTCCTGTGCCTCCGCCGTCATGGCCTGCGAAAAGGGCCTGACCGGTCGTGAAGTGGACGTGGAATTATACCTGGGCATATTACATATTTCATACTTGGAGGACGGCACGGTGCTCATGACAGGGCCTGCCGAGGAAGTGTTCGAAACCGAACTTCCCATAGAATAAGATGAAATGGTTACAACTGATACTGAACGCATTCGTGAACTATCGCCAAGGTCGGTCATTAATGCCTCAAAACATAGAACCTCTCATCGGCTTATTGCTGTCCATCATCGTCATTATCACCGCCGTAGCTAACGGTATCGCTATCGGCTACGCCTTGCTCGCGGTATGGTGTATCATGGCGTACGTATTCTACCGTAAAGGTTATGAGCCGAAAGAACTGCTCAAGTTATCCTGGACAGGTGCGAAGTCATCGATTGGCGTAATACAGATTTTTCTTCTCATCGGATGGCTCATCGCCATGTGGCAGGCATCGGGAACTATACCGATGATCATCGCCACCTGTATCGACTGGATTAACCCATATATCTTTATCACCTGTGCCTTTCTCATGACTGTCTTCGTGAGCATGCTGCTCGGCACCTCGCTCGGCACGGTAGGCACCATAGGCATCGTGCTCATCACCGTCGCACGGGCCGGAAATGTACCGGAAAATATCGTAACCGGGGCTATCATTGCCGGCGCGTATGTGGGCGACCGCAACAGTCCCCTCTCATCCAGTGCATCCCTCGTAGCTGCCTTAACGCACACCGAGGTACGGACGAATATCAAAAAAATGTTTACGGACAGCATACCGGCGCTCATCATTTCAACGCTTCTCTACATTTTGCTATCCCAATGGTTTCCGTTGGATACTACAAACAATTATCTGTCGGATACGATTCCTTTTATCTTCAATATCAATTGGATATTATGGATTCCCGTCATTATCGTCGTAGCAGTATTGCCTCTGAAAGTATCCATCAGGTGGCCCATCGGCCTCAGCGCATTGGCAGCCGCGGTTATAGCGTATACCAATCAGGGCCAAAGCCTGTCTGACCTCGCCTGGTTCAGCCTGGCAGGCTTCGAGCTTCCCGGTTATAATCCGCTGGCAGATGTCATTCACGGCGGCGGCCTCAAAACCATGTTCATTCCGTCTCTATCAATATTTATGGCCTGCGCCATTTCCGGTATGCTGGAGGGCGTCGGTTTCTGGAATGATATGAGACAGCTCTTAGACCATGCTAAATCGCGCAGCAGCTTATTTGCAGCCAATGCGGGACTCGCCTTTTTAACGGGTGCTATCGGCTGCAGTCAGGCCATCGCGGTCATCATGACACATTCCATTATGCGTACCACCTATGCGAAACAAAGCATCCAGGCGGACGACGTAATGCTGGACTTTGAAAACAGCGGCATCCTCATCGCCGCCTTACAGCCGTGGAATATCGCCGTCCTCGTACCTGTTATCATGTTGAATACCGGTCCAACCGGATATATACCATTCGCCTTCTTTTTATACCTGGCGCCTCTCATCTACTGGTTGCGCCTGCACCGACATGATGAGGCGAAATCACTCTGATATAAATATTGTTCTGACACGAAAATATCTGTTCAATTCGGCAGGATTCCGTATAAAATATAATTCAGCATAAAGCATAACAGTCGTTCAATATAATTATAGTTCGATATAATAATTATTTATGTAGTATCAAAATTTGCGTAGTATCAAAGAGGAATATATATGATCTACACCATCACCTTTAACCCGGCCCTCGATTATATCGTACGCCTGAACCATCTCGAAACGGGCACAATCAATCGCACTACTCAGGAATACATCCTCGGTGGCGGTAAAGGTATCAATGTTTCCATCGTGCTCAACAATCTCGGCATGGATACAACGGCTCTCGGCTTCATCGCGGGCTTCACCGGTCAGGAAATCGTAACCCAGCTGAATCAATTCGGCGTAACGGAAAACTTCATCCGTCTGCGCGAAGGTTTAACACGCATCAATGTGAAAGTAAAAGCATCCGATGAGGAAACGGAAATCAACGGTCGCGGTCCGACTATCGCCGACGATGAATTACAGGCACTGTACACACAGTTGGATGCCTTATCGGACGAGGATATTCTGATCCTTGCGGGCAGCATTCCTTCAAGCCTGCCGAGCGATATGTATGAACGCATCATGGAGCGTTTACAGCACAAACACATCCGCATCATCGTCGATGCCACAAAGGATCTTCTGACGCGTGTATTACCGTATAAACCGTTCTTAATCAAGCCCAATAATCACGAACTGAGCGAAATCTTCGGTCGTACCCTATTCTCAAAAGATGACCTGGTATCGGCCGCAAAGGAATTACAGACAAAGGGAGCTCAACACGTCCTGATCTCCATGGCCGGCGACGGCGCTATCTTAGTATCTGCAGACGACACGGTCTACACGAGCAAAGCCCCTCAGGGAACCCTTGTCAATTCCGTAGGAGCCGGAGACTCCATGGTGGCCGGATTTATTACGGGCTACGAAAAAACAGGTAGCCTTCAAGAAGCCCTCTACTGGGGCATCGCCAGCGGATCCGCTTCGGCCTATTCGGAAAACCTCGCCACATTGGACGAGGTGGAGGCACTACTTTCACAGGTACGATCCTAAATCACATTTCAATAATTTTCTATTTTATTTGCATCAAGGAGTACATATATGCAAATCACCGATTTATTAAAACCGGAATCCGTCCTCTTAAACGCGGAACCGGTAACAAAGGCTGATGCCATTTACATGTTAGGGGAATTGATGGATAAAGGCGGCCATCTCATCGACAAAGCCGAATATCTGGCGGCCGTTTTCGCCCGTGAAGAATCCGGTTCCACCGGCCTCGGCGACGGTATCGCCACACCGCACGCCAAATCCGCAGGTGTTCGCGAAGCAGGCCTTGCGGCTATGGTCGTACCGAACGGCGTCGATTTCGAGGCCTTAGACGGTCAACCATCCCGCTTATTTTTCATGATTGCCGCTCCGGAAGGCGCTGCAGATACGCATGTAGAGGTTTTAAGTCAACTCGCGACGATGGTTATCGACCCGGACTTCAAGGAAGCCCTCATCGCCGCTCCTACGGTAGAGCGGTTCCTGGAACTCATCACGGCTAAGGAGCAAGGAAAGTTTGATCCGTCCGTAGCGGGATGTATCAAATCCGCTACGACCGCTGAAAACACGGTAAGTGCTGCGCAATCCGACAATTCTGCAACAGAAACAGTTTCTGAATCTAATCCGTATTATGACGTATTAGCGGTAACGGGGTGCCCTACGGGCATCGCCCACACCTACATGGCGGCAGAATCATTAGACCGCAAGGCCAAGGAAATGGGCATCTCCTTAAAGGTTGAAAAGAACGGTGCATCCGGCGTAAAAGATCCGCTCACAGCGGAGGAAATCGCACATGCAAAATGCATCATCATCGCATCTGACCGCCAAATCGAAATGGCTCGCTTCAACGGTAAGCCGATGATTCAGACAAAGGTTGCCAACGGCATCAACAAGGCCGAGGAATTATTAACGGAAGCCATGTCCGGTACGGCACCTGTATACCACGCCTCCAAAGCGGACCAACAGGACTCGGAAATGGCCGGAGATGCTTCTGACAGCATCGGTCGTCAAATTTACAAGCATCTGATGAACGGCGTATCCCATATGTTGCCATTCGTTATCGGCGGCGGTATCTTAATCGCATTGGCATTCCTCTTTGATACATTCGATCCCGCAAACCCTAAGAACTTCGGTTCCGGTACGCCTCTTGCAGCATTTCTGATGCAAATCGGCGGTGCCTCCTTCGGATTCATGTTGCCGGTTCTCGCCGGCTATATCGCCATGAGTATCGCAGACCGTCCCGGTCTCGTAGCGGGCTTTGTGGGCGGTCTATTAGCAAACCAGGGCGGCTCCGGCTTCCTCGGCGCCTTAATCGCAGGCTTTGCAGCGGGTTATTTAGTCTTGTTGGTTAAAAAACTTGTATCCGGCCTGCCGGAAGCATTGGAAGGCACGAAACCTGTTCTCTTCTATCCGGTACTAGGCGTATTATTCATAGGCCTTGCTATTACCTTTATCATCAATCCGCCGGTATCCGCACTTAACCATTGGTTGATGGACTCCTTACAATCCATGGGCACCACAAGCCGTGTATTGTTGGGTCTTATCTTCGGCGCTATGATGTCCGTTGATATGGGCGGTCCTGTAAACAAAGCCGCTTACGTTATCGGTACCGGCGCTTTAGCAACCGGTGAATACGGCATCATGGCGGCGGTTATGGCAGGCGGCATGGTGCCTCCATTGGCGATTGCCCTTTGCACGACCTTCTTCCCTAGCCGTTTCACCGAAGCGGAACGCAAGTCCGGTTTGACCAACTACATCATGGGCCTCTCCTTCATCACCGAAGGTGCCATCCCGTTTGCAGCGGCCGATCCGATTCGCGTGTTGCCGGCCTGCATCATCGGTGCCGGTACAGCCGGCGCATTATCCATGTTGTTTGAATGCACTCTACGCGCTCCTCACGGCGGTATTTTCGTGGTGCCGACCATCGGCAATCCGCTACTTTATCTCGCGTCCATCGCCATCGGTTCCGTTATCGCATGTATCATCTTAGGCCTGGTAAAACCGAGCTTGAAAAAATAATATATCCTTTAGTGAAAGCCCTATACCGCAGCGGTACAGGGCTTTTACTTTCATCATAAACATATCGAATCATCGAGCATAATAGATCATAATATAGGACTAAACATAATATGTAGAGCTAATCATAATACATGGAACTAATCATCATACGTAATACGTAGAACCAATATCCGGCATTCATTTCTTCACATCTCAATCGATTAATCTTAATTTAAAATTTATCATGTCTATAAAATCAGATAAATTCACGGTCCGTATGTATAGAAAGTGTACAATTACACGGATTTATGCTAAACTATAAATTAACTTTAAATTTTTTAACTATCAATTCATATCTAGTAGGAGAGCATTAATTCATGAAGTCAACCAAGAATCAGAAGGTCACTGCCGCCCTTTTAGCGGCAACGGCCTTAGGTGGTGTAGCACATGCGGCACCGTCCCTCAATATGAGCGATTTAGTCGGCACTAAGTCCACCGCTGAATCTAAGACTACAACCCCTGCCGCGGCGACTACGTCTGCTGCGGCTGTACAACAAACTACAGCGCAACCTACCGCGCCATCCACCACACAACCGATGGCTGCATCGGTACAATCGGAGATGCAACAAGGACAATCGTCCACACCTACCGTATCACAAGCAAATACGCCTCGTAATACCATTGATGTTACGGCAATAGCACAACCTGTTGCGACAGTACAAAAACCGCAATATACGGTAGACAAAAATACGCACACCGTAATGGAACCGACATTGGCGATGCATAGCTTAATGAATGTACAACGTCAAACGGAGCAGTCGGTGGTGGAAAAACAAGTTGATGGAAAACCGGAATTACAAAAAACTCAAATTCAACGTGCCCCTGTGGTTCAACAGGAACCCTCTACAGCCCCTCTGCCAATTGCAAGGACAACAACGACAAAATCCGTCGTAGCGAAACAAAAGCTGACTATACGCGACATCCAACGCGCAGAGCGTGAGCGTTTAGAAAAAGAAGCACTGGAACAAGCGGCGTTGGAAGCTCAGCAGCAACAATTAGAAGAACAGAACCGCGCAGCAAAAGTAGCTGAGGCACAACGACAAGCAGCTCTTAAAGCTCAACAGGAACAGTTAGCGGCCCAACAGGCGGAAGCTCGTCGACAAGCTTCCATGAAAGCCGAACAGGAGCGTATCGCGTCTCAACAAATTGAGGCACAACGACAAGAGGCCCTCAAAGCTGAGCAAGAGCGTATCGCCGCCCAACAGGCTGAACACTCCCGCATTGCGGAAGAGCAACGAATAGCCGCCGAACAGGAACGGCTACGTATTCAAGAAGAACAACGCCGTATGGCGGAACAAAAATACATATCTGCTCAACAAGCCGAGGCTCAACGGCAGGCCGCTCTTAAAGCCGAACAGGAACAGTTGGCAGCCCAACAGGCTGAGGCTCAACGACAGGCCGCTCTCAAGGCTCAGCAGGAACAGCTGGCAGCCCAACAGGCTGAGGCCCAACGACAAACGGCCCTCAAAGCCGAACAGGAACGTATCGCCGCTCAACAGGCTGAACAAGAACGTTTAGCCGCTCAACAACGCGCAGCGGCAGCCGAAAAAGCTAAGGCTGAACGCGAGGCCGCTCTCAAAGTTCAGCAGGAACGTATGGCCGCTCAACAAGCCGAAGCACAACGACAGGCCGCTCTCAAAGCTCAGCAAGAACAGCTGGCGGCTCAACAGGCTGAAGCACAGCAGCAAGCGGCCCTCAAAGCCGAGCAGGAACGTATCGCCGCTCAACAAGCCGAGGCTCAACGACAAGCGGCCCTCAAAGCCGAACAGGAACGTATCGCCGCTCAACAGGCTGAACAGGAGCGTTTAGCCGCTCAACAACGTGCAGCGGCAGCCGAAAAAGCTAAGGCTGAACGCGAAGCCGCTATCAAGGCTGAGCAGGAACGTATTGCGGCTTATCAAGCCGAAGCTCAACGGCAGGCGGCTCTCAAAGCTGAACAAGAACGTATCGCCGCTCAACAAGCCGAGGCTCAACGGCAGGCGGCTCTCAAAGCCGAGCAGGAACGTATGGCCGCTCAACAAGCCGAGGCTCAACGACAAGCGGCTCTTAAAGCCGAACAGGAACGCATAGCGGCAGAAAAGGCTAAGGCCGAGCAGGAACGTCTTGCAGCAGAAAAAGCTAAAGCAGAAGAAGCAGAAAAAGCTAAAGCGGAAGAAATCGAAAAAGCAAAAGTTGCAGCCGCAGAGAAAGCTAAAAGCGAAGAAGATCAAAAAATAAAAAACGCCGAAACCACGAAGGCCGAAGATACTCAAAAGGCAAAGGTTGAAGAAACTAAAGCAGCTAAAAACAATACATTGCCTCAATCATATGTAGAAAGCCGCAGCAAAGCTTCTACAAAAGGATCTGCAGTAATGGACGAAAAGAATATACTTTCACAACCTATGGATCCGCCGTTGCAGGCAGATACATCCGCGAAGATCAACTTGACATTCGATGCCAAGAATTACGAAACCATGACGGGTACGGTGGATAATAAAACCATCACCTATCGTGCATTTGAATATATTCCGTATGTATCAAATCCGATTGACATCGATCAGCAATACCTCAATATCTATGTGCCGGAAGAATACTTTAACAACGGCACGATAAACGGATATACGACACAAACGGCACCTATCTTTATGCCGAACTCGGTAGGCGGTTATATGCCAAGCCAACCTATGGTACCGAAAGCTGAAAATGGCAAGCCGAACAGTGCCCTTTACGCATTGTCCCGCGGTTATGTTGTGGCATCACCTGCTACGCGTGGCCGTACGAATAAAGCATCCGACGGCAACTACATCGGCAAAGCGCCGGCCGTTATCGTCGACTTACAGGCCGCTACGGCTTATTTACATGCAAATGATGCCGCTATGCCGGGTAATGCGAATCGAATCATCACAAACGGTACCAGCGCGGGCGGTGCAGTATCCTTATTGCAAGGTGCTGCGGGCAACAACGTTGACTTCCAGCCATACTTGCAGGCCCTCGGGGCTGCTACGGCACCGACCGATGTATACGCATCCTCTGCATACGCGCCGATTACAAACCTCGATGCGGCAGACATGGCTTACGAATGGAGCTATAACGGTATTACATCATTCGATAAAGTATCAATGGGCCAGGGCGAATTGCCGCAAGCCAATGTTTCCGGTAACGCAGCTCCACCGAAACGTACAACACAGCGTGTAACCTTAAATACGGATGACGTGGCGTACTCGAACTTGCTCAAGGAACACTTCCCTGATTACGTAAACAACTTGCAATTACGTGACTCCATAGGACGTGTCTTGAGACTCGATAAAAACGGTGACGGCAGCTTCAAGGCTTATGTGAAAGCTTTCATCATCGACGCGACTAATAAAGCGCAAGCTAATGGTACGGACGTATCGAAGCATACATATGTGATTCGAGATGCTAAAACTGGTGCTATTAAAGATATCAACTGGGAGGCTTACAATCGTTTTGTAAGTCGCTCGAAAGCACCGGGTGCATTCGACTCACGTAGTAACGACTCCGGTGAAAATAACCTCTTCGGTACAAGTACAAGCGATAATAATCACTTTACGATTACCGCCGCTCTGCACGATACGACATCCAACCAGGATGTATATGTAGAAAACGCAAAAATTGTTACCATGATGAACCCGATGAATTATCTCGGTTCACCGGCGGCAACAAATGCGCGTTACTATCGTATCCGATACGGTACAGCGGATAGTAACACATCCATGGCGATTCCGTTAATCGTCGGCACACGTGCACAAAACCTCGGATACAGGGTAGACATGGCGACGCCGTTCAACGTGGATCACTCCGGTGACTATGACCTGGAGGAACTGTTCAATTGGATGGATTCGATTGTGAAAAACGGTCGTTAACGGATCGCTAATCAAGCAATTATATAGTACATGAAAGTACATAAAGAAAGGACCTCCCTACGGAGGTCCTTTTCTTTCACTCACCAGTTTTTACAAGCACTCAACGCATTATAAAAATATATAAGTCTCGGGATATTATATTTTTCAGAAATTATACGTTTATACTTTCAAAATATTCCGTTACCGGAAATATTATACATCCGAGAATATTATACGTCCGAGACCATTATGCTTCCGGGAACAAAGGTGTCGACAAATAGCGTTCCCCTGTATCAGGAAGGATCACCACGATGTTTTTACCTTTATTTTCCGGACGTTTAGCCAACTCTTGAGCCGCCCATAATGCAGCACCGGAGGAAATGCCAACCAATACGCCTTCGGTATGGCCGAACGCTTGAGCCGTTTTAAATGCATCATCATTCGCAACCTGAATAACTTCATCGTATATATGAGTATCCAATATGTCCGGAATGAAACCGGCGCCTAAGCCCTGAATTTTATGAGGGCCCGGTTTACCATTCGATAACACCGCGGAATCAGCCGGCTCTACGGCGACCACCTTGACGCCCGGGTTCTGTTCTTTCAAATAACGCCCCGCACCGGTCAATGTACCGCCTGTACCGACACCGGCTACATAGATATCGACAGCACCGTCTGTGTCCTGCCAAATTTCAGGACCCGTAGTTTTATAATGAACTGCAGGGTTCGCCTGATTTACGAATTGACCCGCTTCAATCGCCCCCGCCGTAGCAGTTACGATTTCTTTAGCCTTAGCAATGGCGCCCTTCATGCCGAGTGCTCCATCGGTCAATACCAGTTGAGCCCCATAGCCGAGCATCAATTTACGACGTTCAATGGACATTGTTTCCGGCATTACAATGACTACCTTATAGCCTAATGCGGCACCTACGGCGGATAAGCCTATACCGGTATTGCCGGATGTAGCCTCTACGATTGTACCGCCCGGCTGTAATTCACCGGACTCTACAGCCGCCTGAATAATAGCCGCCGCGATACGGTCTTTCACGGAGCCGCCGGGATTAAAATATTCCAGCTTGGCAAAAATGTTAGACTCCGCCCCGACTGTTTTACCAAAGCGCGTAGCCGCTAGCAACGGCGTTTTACCGATTAATTCTACAAAAGATTTTGCGATATTAGACATAGTAATCACTCCTTATCTGATGCTATGAACTATGTAACCATACTGATCATGTTACGAAATATTATGAATTTAAATTAGAACTTTCTAAGCTAAATAGAGCCATCCCAGTTATCGTATTTAGTATCGAGTTTAGCGTAAGTTCCATCAATTACATCTTGAAGCGTTACGCTGCCCAAATAATCGTGAATATAGTTTTGCAACCCGGCCCAGAATCCAACAGTCCGCTCATTGATAACCGCATCGGTAGAAACCCCTTCATCAAGAGTGGAGATAATCGCCATGGATTCCTCCGTGGCGAGTAGAATCTCGATTATGGTGTACTCCTCCGGGGCTTTGGATAGTCGATAACCGCCGTATTTCCCACGAATACTATCCACTAAATCAGCCGCCACTAATCGGGCTACAATGCCTTCCAGATATTTCTCGGATATGCCTTGACGCTCTGCAACGGATCGTAAGGACACGGGCTTCTCCTGCCCCTGCTCCGCCAAATCGATGAGTACCATCAACGCATATCGGCCTTTTGTGGAAATTCTCATATATTTTGCCTTTCTTTGTAAAAGCCAAGACGCTCTAATATATCTAAAATGTAATTCCTATCTACACTTTTAAAAACCCTGTATATTAATAGGAATTAATTTTATTATAAAATAACTGAATCAAAATTGCAAGAACTTATATAACACAAAAGGACCGACCCGAAGGCCAGTCCTTTTGCGTATAGTTTGTAGTTTGTTATATGAGGTTTACCATGATGAATTGGAGAGGGTTCATCAGGTTATTGGGACTTACCGGAATCGATAGGGATACGATCCGCGCCCGTAATATCATTTGAGGAGTTGTCTAAATGGTCTAGATAAAAGATATATACGGTAATTAAATTTTACCTACAAGATCAAGACCCGGTTTTAACGTTTCTTTACCCGGTTTCCAACGTGCTGGACACACTTGGTCACCATGTTTAGCTACGAATTGAGCCGCTTGTACTTTACGTACCAGTTCTTCAGCGGAACGGCCGATACCCATGTCATGGATTTCAGCAGTACGGATGATACCTTCCGGATCCACAACGAATGTACCGCGATACGCCATAGCGGATTCAGGATCGAATACGTCAAAGAAATCAGCTAATTCATGTTTCTTATCAGCCAACATGTAATACTCGATTTTATTGATGCTTGGAGAAGCATCGGACCATGCTTTGTGAACGAATTCGGAGTCAGTGGATACGGAGTATACTTCACAACCCAATTCTTTCAATTCTGCATAGGAATCTTGTACGTCTTCCAATTCAGTGGGACAAACAAATGTGAAGTCCGCTGGATAAAATACGAATACAGACCATTTACCCAATACATCTGCAGTGCTTACCTTTACCAATTCAGGCTTTTTGAAAGCATCAAGTGTAAACTCAGGAAGTTTTTTACCGATAATAGACATCATGTCCTCCTTGTATAAATTCCATTTTTAGTTAACATATTTACATTGATGTACTTATCATCAAATCTATATCTATCTTTGTCTATATAATAACAAAAATCATTTAATATTGCAAGTATTATTTTTAAATTTATCGATATATTTTTCTGTAACAATTTTGACCGCAAAAAAAGAAGGCAGATGCTCATTTCTGAGCATCTGCCTTCTTTTTACGTACCACAACAGTCTTACTACTTACAATACTATGATCGAAAGCGATTAAGCCCGCTAAATTAGCAAGCCCGCGTCGTGCTATATGACCAGTTGTAGACTGTTCCTTACCCGATTTGCCATATACAAATTGTTCAAGCTTAAGTGCAGCTAATATAAATAAACCTATAATAGATATAATCTGCATCATTTTTTAAGTTCCAGAATTGCATCTACAAAGCCACGGAATAGCGGATGTGCATTGTTCGGACGCGATTTAAGCTCCGGATGGGCTTGCGTCGCCACAAAGAACGGATGATCCTTTACTTCGATACTTTCCACCAAGCGGCCGTCCGGAGATGTACCGGAAATGACAAGGCCGGCATCTGTCAATTGTTGACGGTATTCATTATTGAACTCATAACGATGGCGATGACGTTCATAGATCAAGTCCTTGCCGTACACTTCATGAGCTTTTGTGCCCGGTTCCACCTTACATGGATAGATACCGAGACGCATGGTGCCGCCTTTTTTATCTACGTCAACCTGGTCGCTCATCAAGTCGATAACTTTATACTTTGCATGTTCATCGAATTCGCTGGAGGTTGCACCTTCCATACCGCATACGTTGCGGGCGAATTCCATAACAGCCGATTGCATACCGAGGCAAAGTCCCAAGTATGGAATCTTGTTTTCCCGTGCATACTGAATGGTACGGATTTTGCCTTCCACACCGCGAGAACCGAAGCCGCCCGGAACGATAATCCCTTCTACCCCTTCAAATACGTCTGCAGGATTTACAGATGTGTCGTCCAACTCCTCGGAGTCAATCCATCGGATATTCACCTTTGTATCGGCCGCAATACCCGCATGGTCCAACGCCTCTACAACGGAAAGATACGCATCGTGTAATGCCACGTATTTGCCGACGATGGCAACGGTGATATTCTTGCTAGGGTTCAAAATTTTATGAACCATGTCCTTCCATGCTTCCATGTCACAAGGACGGTCTTCAAGATCAAGCTTCTTGATAACGATTTCATCAAGGCCCTGATCCTGCATCATCAACGGTACTTCATAAATGGAGTTACACGTCTGATTTTCAATAACCGCTTCCTGTTCCACATCACAGAATAAAGCAAGTTTTTCCTTCATTTCATCGGAAATATGTTTTTCACTGCGACATACCAAGATATCCGGTTGAATACCGATACTGCGCAATTCTTTTACGCTGTGCTGTGTAGGTTTTGTTTTCAACTCGCCTGCGGCATTGATATATGGCACCAAGGTTACGTGAATATACAGTACATCATTGCGACCTACCTCTTTTTTCACCTGACGGATGGCTTCCATAAAAGGCAAACTTTCAATATCACCTACAGTACCGCCGATTTCAGTAATAACCACATCGGCATTATCCTCTTTACCTACACGGTACACACTTTGCTTGATTTCATTTGTAATATGAGGAATAACTTGAACCGTACTGCCCAAATAGTCCCCTTTACGTTCTTTATTGATGACAGACCAATATACCTTACCGGCAGTAATATTGGAACGTTTGCTGAGATTAATATCGATAAAACGTTCATAATGCCCCAAATCAAGATCCGTTTCAGCGCCGTCATCGGTTACGAATACCTCGCCATGTTGATAAGGGCTCATCGTACCCGGGTCGATATTAATGTAAGGATCAAACTTTTGAATCGTCACATTAAATCCGCGATTTTTGAGCAAACGACCTAAAGATGCCGCCGTAATCCCTTTACCAAGAGAAGAAACAACGCCGCCAGTTACGAAAATATACTTAGTTGCCATGATGC
>ERZ773038.830-NODE-830-length-19215-cov-6.840553_pt1 | contig 19215 bp, 23 predicted proteins | sample MGYA00511665_ERZ773038 | MGnify/ENA primary metagenome ERZ773038 (study PRJEB29015, sample SAMEA2737966) | human oral metagenome | biome: human oral; feature: human-associated habitat; material: dental | place: China | collected 2028 ... | reverse complement strand
GCGCTCGTCTTTCTCTGCTTGTGTCAAATACTTTTCTCTGTACTCCATATCGTTTCGTGTGTTTACGCTTTGTCAAATCGCTTTCTGATCAGTTCCGTGATGAGGCGCACCTCCTCGAGGCGATCGGGATTGTTCTCATAGCGCTGTTTGGCCCATCGGATGAAGTTTGGCAGGGTGTACCAGCTGCCGCCGAGGATTATGGACGGCATGTCGTTCGTATCCCGATAGGCGGTTAATATTTCACTGTCTTCAAACCCTTGAAAGACCATGTAGTCAGTCCTATCTTTGATCTCCCCTCCATGAATATGCGCGGCGGCTGTTACGAATGTGTTGGCGCCGTGAACACGGGCCTCTCCGCTCACTACTACTCCTTCTAATAGGTTGCAGTCATCGAAGATTTGTGCGCTTCCATAGGCGGTCGAATAGTGCCATAATCGAGCGCCACCCCAGACTTTGGCCTCATCGGCCACCCAAGACTCGTTCATTAGGTTATCCTCGCTCTCTACGAAGCCGCCTTTCTCGCCGGCATTCGCCCAGTAGCTGTCTCTCGTTGCCTCGATGCGGTGTAGGATGTGCCCTTGCCACTGGATCGTCTCCTCTGTGAGTTTGAAATGCTTTTCCATCTTTCTGTTTGTATTTGTTGGTTACGGGCGCCCCGGTTGGGACGCCCGAGAGGTGAGGTTAGTTCAGGTTGAAATTCAGTTTGATCACTTCTATAATTGCCCGGAACGTCCGTCCGCTCGGTGTGTCGCCGATCAGAGCCGTAAAGCCTTCGAGAGTCTCCGAATAGTGCTCGAATAACACGCCGATCTCACTGTCCTTTTCTCGGAAGGCCGTGAGTGGATAGTCTTTCCACCGGCCGAAGCCCTGAAACACGCAATAGTCGCTGAGGTGTTCGATGAATGCCCGACGGCCGATCTTCGCCCAGCCAAGCACCCGGGCACTCCCCGTGACCTCCGCTTCGCCTTCAACTACCGCTATGCCCTCTACTTCGGCCTTGCCGTGCACCTCGGCTTGTCCACCGATGTAAGTGTTCTCGTGAATGCGGGCGTTGTCATACACCCGTGCGTCTGCTCCGACCCACGCGTGATCGTAGATTTGGGAGTTTCCGTACACCCGTGCGTTGTCACCCACATAAGCGTAGCAGTACACAAAAGCCTCACCCCACACCTCCGCGTTGTTGTCTACCCAAGCCTCGCCACCGAGGTTCTCTTCCTTCTCGATGAAGCCGCCCAGCTGCCCCGCTTTGGCGTGCTGTGAGTCGCGTGTCGCCACGATTCGGTGTAGCGTGACGCCGGCCTCATTTACTCTCGTCTCTTCTGTCAGTTTGAAATGCCTTTCCATCTTTCTGTTTTCTATTTGTGTGTTGCTGTTCTTTACTTGTTTATTTCTCTACTTTTGTATCAAATCATGGCGCAAAGATATACACACTTCTGTTTATAGAAACAGTTCTGTGTATGCTTTGAGATATTTAACATGCAAGGATTTCGCGGCTTTTCTTAGGATGTAAGATGTATGCCACACGCAAGTGCTAGTAGTATAAAAACAATTTTGTTTATATGGAAACAGAGCAAGAAAGAATATCAGAGGTGATTGCCCATTTCTGCAAATCGAAAGCAGAGTTCGCCAGAAGAATGGACGTCCGCCCTCAAGTAGTCAGCAACTGGGTCGCCCGGGGTGCTGGGAAGCAGGTATTGAGTAAGATCTTGACAAAGTTTCCAGAAGTAAACGCTAACTGGCTTCTTACCGGCGAGGGGAAGATGCTAAATAGGACGGATGAGGATGCACTGTCGAGAATCGGAGCAAACCGTGATAAGGGGGACAAGGAGAATTTTGTCAGCGAGGTGACCGAGCAGTCTTCCAAGGAATTTAGGATCGTTGAGTTCGTAGACCTGCACGCCTCCGCAGGTCCGCTGGGGATGAATAACATTGACATCCTCCCTGACACGAATCGCCGCCTTATCCCGAGGGAATACGAAAGCGGTAACCTCTTAGTCGTCCGTGTAGACGGCGACTCGATGAACGACGGTACGCCGCGCTCTCTTTATGATGGCGATGAGGTGCTCATCGTGGAAAGAACTTACAACCACTGGTACGATCTGCCTATTCGAAAAAATCTTTTCGTGATCTGTTCCCGAGGTGGGAATGTGTTGAAGCAGATTAGTGAGATCAATCGCATCAAGGGATACATCGTTTGTCACTCCTTCAATCCATTACACGCAGATTATCGGATAGCCTTCGAGGATATCTATCAAGTCTTTGTTGTCCTGCATGTGGTTTACCGCAAAATTTCAGTGGACTAACACCGCAACGAATCAAAACGAACTATTTATATAAGTAAGAAGATGAAGAAGTATTTACTCAGCATGTTACTGCTCCCCCTCTGCTTGGCGATGGCGGCGCAGGATAAGTATGGAAAAGGCGCAATGCCGTTTAATGAAGCCGGCGAGGTGGTCTTTGAAGAGGTCGTTCAGCAGGAAGGTAGCGCCGATCAGCTTTACTCTTTAGCGAAAATGGCCATAGCAGACATGTTTGTTTCGGCCAAAGACGCAACACAGCTTAATGATGATACCAGTCATACGGTGATGGTTAAGGGAACTAATGTGATCCGGGAGCTGTTTGCCAACGTGGATATCCATTTCTCTTTGAAGGTTCAAACTAAGGACGGCCGCTATCGTCTCTCCTTCTACGATATAACCTATGTAGCTCATTTAAGTAATGGGCTGCCAGACACTCGCTGGAAAGCCGAAGTGTTGACGGATAAAAACTGCCTGAACAAAAAAGAAGAATGCAAGAAAACCGGACAGGGATTTGCCCGCCGCTGCGTGATCGATACAAAAGATCGTCTTTTCAGCGAGATCAAAGCAAAAATGAGTTCGGGCGAAAAGTCTTCAAATGACTGGTAGCCTCCCCCTTGAATGGAAATCCTCTTTGCCAATAGCCAGATAGAAAAGCTCTGCACCTCTCCGGAGAGAGCCGTAAAAAAGTACGGCGCGCGCTGCGCGCGGATACTCCTCGATAGAATGCGGCAAATGAGATTGGCCGAAAACATAAGAGAGTTATCGCAGCAATCCGGGCACTTCCATGCCCTCACGGGCGAAAGGAAGGGGCAATGGGCTTGCAATCTATTGGGCGGCCTCCGGTTAGTCTTTGTGCCCGGCGCCCGCGGGGAGATGGTACTCAAAGAGATTACTTATCTGACGATTACAGAAATCGTCGACTATCATAAATGAATTATGGAAACGAGAAAAGAATACCTCTCACCCGTGGTTATTCATCCGGGCGAATTGGTTAAAGACTGGATGGAGGAGAAGGGCGTTACGGCGTCCGAAATGGCTACTCTTGGAAACACCTCCGAGGCTTCCGTACGTAGCATTGCTGACTGTTGGGAGGATATTACGCCCGTATCAGCTGCCGCTCTCGAAAGGGCTACCGGCATCTCTGCCAACTTTTGGATGCGTGCGCAACAGTTCTATGAGGAAGACTTGCTACGCCTCTATGACGATAAGGACGCCCGTCATTTTGCCCGCCTGACCGGGCAGGTGTGGATTCTGCGAGGGCGCCCCGTGCCAAAGGCCGAGCTTGCCCCGGCCGGCGTGTGACCCGTGGAGTCTCGAAATGACCCTCGCCCGAGACCAAAAACAGGATTTAAGCCCGCGGCGACCCTCGTTTTGGGCTAAAAACTGATTTGGAGTCTAAAACGAGCCTCGGATTGGGCTAAAAATGGAATTTAAGCCCGCGGCGAGGGTCATTTCGCGCCAAAAACAGGATTTAGGTCCGCGGCGACCCTCATTTCACGTCAAAAACAGGATTTTGCTCCCAAACGAGGCACGTTTCACTGGTTTCGGGTACACGTCGGCCTCGATAGGGGCAACAAACGGCGCTTTCGGGTACACGTTCCTCTACAAATACAACCCGGGCGACCGCGTAGATCTCACCCTACACGGCCGCCCGGTCACACAAACATGAAATCAAAGAATAATGGAACGATATGAGTTTTCAGAAACGGAGAAGCAATTGCTCCAAGCGCTCTCCAAGAACAAAAAGCCAGAGGAGCTGGAACAGCAGTTTGATAAGGATGTGCTGGAGGCACACCTAAATCGTCTGCAAGAGCTGAAGATGGCCGTAGCCCATTTCTCGGAGGATGGCGTCGTGGCCGCTTGGCTTACACCAGATGGATCCGCCTATATGAAAGAGAATCCCAACCTCGATCCGCCATTAAAGACGGAGGTGGAACGCCTACAAAAGAAGAATTTGCAACTGGATATAGAGCTCAAAGAAGCTAACAGAAAGCTCAGCTCATGGAAGCGGCTGGCGGTTATCCTTGGAGTTCTTGGAACTATCATCGGAGGCGTTCTGGGGGCATTGGGTATCATTGAGAAGGTCAGACACCTTTTTCTTGGTGGCTAACAGATCACTCTTTAGCTGTGCAATCTCTCTCTCGTTTCTCGCTATGAGCTGATCTTTTATCTCGATTATTTTCTCGCTGGTCGTATTGATCCGTTTGTAGAAATGGAGCAAGACAAAGGAGGGGATAAACCATGTGAGCGACATAGCTGCGAGCGCGGTTAGGAGGATTTCAAGTACTTTCATGTCTCTGTCTTTGTTTGAACGCCGGCAAAAGTATGGCGCACGGTTCGTCACAGCCTGCCGCACGGTGCGCATGGGCGTCTATTCGCCACCGGCCACGTAGTCCAGCACGCGGCGGTTGGCTGCGTCCACCTTCTTACGGTTGAAGTCGATATAGACGTCCGTCACGGTCGCGTTCTGCGCGTGCCCCAGCCCGGCGGCGATCGTCTCCTTGGGGATATCCAGTTCGGCCGCCAGCGTGGCCCACGTGTGGCGAAAGGTGTAAGAGGTCATCACCGGGATGCGGGGATCCTTCGACGCAATGACTTTTAGCGTCTTGTTGATCTTAGCCTTGAATGACTCCAAGTGCTTGAAACGCTCTCGGAAGTTGAGCAGGTGCTCCCGCCCGCGGTACTTCTCGAGCAGCGCGGCTGCCTCTGGCTCCACTTTGATACTGTAAAGCGTCCCCGTTTTGGCGCGCCGGTAGTGGATATATTCCCTGTCGTATTCCTCGAGGTTGAAAAGGTCCACGGTGTTGATCCCGATCAGGTAGAAGATCAGCCGCGCCACATCCACAGCCCACTCCTCGGCTGCGGTCTCACATGGGTAATCAAAGAGGGCGCGCAGCTGGGTGAGGGAGACCGCCCGTTTGCGGGTGCGCTCCTTTTCGATCTTGAATCGGCGGAAGGGGTACAGCTCCAGCCCGATCACCTCCTCATCGATGGCCTTGTTGAAGACCGCCCGAATGTTTCGTAGATGGATCGCGCGGGCGTTTGTGGTCAGTCCGGTACGTAGCACCTCCCCGCGACCGTTGCATATATCAGACGTGCGCATACTGCGATCGAAGGCCTCCAGCCAGGCGTGATTGACGGCATCGAAGGGCACCTCCTCGCCATGCAGACGGACAATCTTATCGAGCGTGTTCTGATAGATCTCCCTCGTGCGCCCCGTCTTCCTCTCGATGAAGGATCGGAAGAAGCCCGTGAACGTGCCACCCTCGCCATCGGTCTCACCGGCGGCAAACAGCGCCTTGAAACGCGCCGGCAGTATGCTGCCCGCCTTCCTGGCGAGCTGAAGCGAGAGCAAGAGGTTGCGGGCACGTGTAAGCTCAGCCTGAATCAAAAGGTTGTACCGCGCAAAGTCCGCCTTGCGCCGCCTGTCGACCGTCCGCACGGTACCCGTCTCCTTGTCGAACTCCGAGGGGAGGACATAGACACCCAGCCCGTGGAAGGCGGTCTTCCCGTGCCCCGCAAAAGAGAGGTAGATGGGCACCGTGCCGTCTGGTCGTTTATACTTCCCGATAGTGGTCACTCGTATGGTCATAAGTCTCCGTTCTTGCTCGATTCTTGTCGATTATTTGTCGATTACTGCGACACAAAAGTACCCCATAATACCCGAAAACGGCCCTGCGGGGAAAAGAGGTATCATTTCATCCGGATATGAAGAAAGCCCCCTAAACGCTCTAATACTAAGCATTTAAGAGGCTTTCTCTTGTTGTCGGGGTAGCGGGATTCGAACCCACGACCCCCTGCTCCCAAAACGACAAATGAATGCGTTATAATATACTGATAGACAATGTTTTCTGTGGTCTATTTTAAATTTTAGTCGATTCTCTGTCGACCGTTAACACAAAAGAAAAAGGGCCTCGACATCACGTCGAAACCCTTCCTCCTCCGATCGGTATGCCCTTTTTGAGGGCGTTGTGCGATGAGAATTTATAATCAAGAAATAATGGCTACATGTCAAACAGTTTCAGTACAGCAGACAACTTGATACCGATGGAACTACAACAATTAAATCATTTTGGCGCCGCAAAGCTATAGACGCCTTTTCGTGGCAACCATGCGCGCGGGCAGACTTTCTTTTTGTTGAGAGACCGCCATCGAATGCACCACCCTCACGAGGTGCCCCCTCTACCTTTGCGGCCATGAACCAACACGATAACAAACACACCGATGAAAAAAGCTATAACTATTAAGGCCGATCCGCGCAATTATAGGCTGCACCCAGACGCCAACAAGCGTATCATCCGCAAGAGTCTCGAGGATCTCGGTGCCGGGCGGTCTATTGTGATCGATAAGGAAGACTGCATCATCGCCGGTAATGGTGTCTATGAAGAGGCGCAGGCATTGGGGCTTCCCGTGCGCGTCGTAGAGACTGACGGGCGGGAGCTGATCGCCGTCAAACGTACAGATCTGGGCACAGCGGATGAACGACGCCGCCTGCTTGCCTTTGCTGACAACCACGCTTCAGACACCTCTGTATTCGATACCGAGATCGTCGTGGAAGACTTTTCGCCCGAAACGCTCGACGCATGGGAGTTTGCCGTGGAGGTTTCCGAAAACCAATTCGGAGGCGGCGGGCAGGCCTTCGGAGATGGTGGCGGCGAAGCAGGCGAGGATAACACCTACACGAAAAAGATTGAATCTCCGATATACACACCCAAAGGCGAATGCCCCTTGGCACAGGAGCTCTATGATTCGACCGCCTACAAGCGTCTGATGGAAGACATCGCTGCTGCTGAGGGTGTAGACATCGAAACGAAAGCCTTCCTGCGTATCGCCGCCGCTCGTCATATCGTCTTCGATTACGGCCGAATCGCAGAGTTTTATGCGCATGCGAACAAAGAGACGCAGCGCCTAATGGAAGACTCTGCACTGGTGATTATAGACTTTGACCGCGCCGTAGAGTTGGGGTATGTAAAACTTAAATCTGAGTTGGCCGCGCTCAGGGAGGAGGACGTACCGGATGAATAACAGCTTTGTCGCATTGATCCTCACGCACGGCCGGCCGGATAAGGTCATCACCTACAGTGCACTCCGAAAGCATGGCTACACGGGGCCGATCATCATCGTTGTAGACAATGAGGATGCTACGCTGGAAGAATACAAGAAGAAGTTCCCAGACGTCTACGTCTTCGATAAGAAGGCCGTGGCCGCACAGATTGACGAGGGGGATAACTTCCAAGACCGCCGCGCCATCATTTACGCCCGCAACGTAGCTTTTCAGATCGCCCGAGAGCGTGGCTATCGCTACTTTATCGAGCTGGACGACGATTATCAAGAGTTTTCCTACACCTACACCCGGGAAGGCGAGCTGAAGCAGCGTGGCATCCGCTCTTTGGATAAGGTGTTCGACACGCTGATTGATTTCAAGAATAACGTCGGTGCCTTAACCGTAGCAATGGCGCAGCGTGGAGACTTTATGGGAGGCAAAGAGAATAACCTCGTACAGGGCGAGATACTCAAAAGGAAGGCGATGAACTCTTTCATCTGCGACACCGAACAGCCCTTTCGCTTCTTCGGAAAGATCAACGAAGACGTGAACACGTATGTCGTACTGGGCAGCCGCGGTTCGCTGTTTCTTCAGGTTCCACATGTGGCATTGAATCAGGTCAGCACGCAGCAGTCCGCCGGCGGCATGACAGACATCTACCTTGATAGTGGCACATACGTAAAGTCGTTCTACACCGTCATGTATGCCCCCGCCTGTGCCTGCATTCGCATGATGGGAACGAAACACCGTCGCCTGCATCACAGCATCAACTGGAACGCGGCCGTCCCCAAGATTATCTCCGAACAATTCAAGAAAACGTGAAACACCCTCGGAAGTATGGCACGCTATAACAAAGACATCGCCGAGCAGATCTGCCGACGCCTCGAGGAGGGGGAGACCGTGCAAAGCGTCTGTCGGAATGTACATATCCACAAAGACACTTTCTATGAGTGGGTTAAGCATAAGGCCGACTTCGCCGACGCTGTCAACAAAGCGCGGCAAGCGGCCTACGATCGTATCGGGGAGGTGGCGAATCAATCCATTTACCGCCTCCTGACTGGTTACGATGTGACCGAGGAGCGCACAGTGTCCGTCGACACCGGCAAACGAGACGCCGACGGAAAAGCCATCACCCGCGTGAAAGAGCACGTGAAGATCAAGAAGCACATACCGCCCAGCGCCGCTGCCATCATTTTCACGCTTTGCAATCGCGACCCCGAGCATTGGAAGAATCGCATGAACACGGAGGTGACCGGGAAGGACGGGCGCGACCTCTTCGCCGGCCTCTCGGATGAGGAGCTGAACGCCCGCATTCGGACGTTGCAAAAGAAACTGGGGGGGGGTGAGTCGCAATGACACGTGCCGACCGTGAAGCGTATTACGTTATGCTCTCCGAGAGCCTGACGCGGAAAGCGCGCACGGATCTGCTGAGTTTCACCGAGGCTACGATGCCCAACTTCGACCCGGCTGAGTTCCATCGCCGCTATTACGCCCGCCTGACGGACTTCGCCCGCGGCGACATAGACCGGCTGATGGTCTTCGTGCCCCCACAACATGGGAAGCAGATTGCAGACGATCAGCCCGTATATACCCCGGATGGCATAAAGAGGCACGGCGACCTGCGTGTCGGCGACCGCGTCTTTGGCCGGGATGGGCGACCTGTACGCGTGGAATGGGTGTCACCCAAGACGCGCTCGCAGTATGTCGTGACCTTCAGTGACGGCGCCAGCATAGCCTGCCACGGGCACCATGAGTGGACGGTCTTGGATCGAGAAACCGGCTTGGAGCAAACGTTGGAAACAGAGACAATCGCCGCCCGTATGATGACAGGAGCGCGGGAGGCTCGCTTTCAGGTGGACGGGAATGTCTGCGTGCAGTTCGACGCTCGCCCTGTGATTGTAGATCCGTACGCCATCGGAGCGCAGCTTTGGGGAGATTCTGGAGCACATCTTCCTGACGAATATGTCTTCAATTCCGAGGCTGTGCGCCGTGAGCTACTTGCCGGTGTCGTAGATAGTGCTGGAGAATGGGACGCCGCTGGGGAACGTGTTGCACTCGAGTTTTTCTCACGCCAAACGACCGACCGCATCGCGCTGGTTATTCGCTCCCTCGGCCATTCGGTAAAGAGAGAGGGGCGAACGCGCATCTCTTTCGCTCCCACGGAAAAGCCATCGCGCCGGGATATAGTACGTATAGAGCGCCGGGGTGACCTTGGGTGGGGGCGCTGCATACAGGTAGAGGGTGGCGTCTATTTGGTAGGTGAGACCTTTATCCCCACCCACAACTCCGAAGGATCCACCCGCCGGCTGCCGGCCTTCGTGCTGGGGCAGAACCCGGACGCGAAGATCGCCATCGTGTCGTACAGCGCTACGAAGGCGCGAAAGTTCAACCGTGAGATACAGCGCATCATCGACACGGAGGAATACCGCCGCATCTTCCCCGCAACAAGTCTCAATGCGTCCAACGTGGCCACGATCGCCGGCGCATGGCTGCGCAATGCCGATGAATGCGAGATCGTCGGACGGGCGGGTAGCTTCAAGACCGTGGGCGTGGGTGGACCGTTGACAGGCGACCCGGTCGACCTGCTGATCATGGATGACATCTACAAAGACGCCAAAGAGGCATGGTCGCCACGGGTGCGTGAGAATATCTCCGACTGGTACGACACCGTTGCCGAAACGCGTCTGCACAATCACTCCCGGCAGCTGATCGTCTTTACCCGCTGGCATGAGGATGATCTGGCCGGCAAGTTGCTCCGAGAGCAAGGCGCCTATGATCCGGTGACGAATCCCCGCGGGTGGGAGGTGGTGGTTTATCCGGCTATCAAGATCGGCGCACCCACCGAGGCAGACCCTCGTCAGGAGGGGGAGGCGCTTTGGCCGGAGCGTCACTCGCTGGAAAAGCTGCAAACCATACGCGCCCGCAATCCTCACGTGTTCGATTCGCTCTATCAGCAAGACCCGAAGCCCAGCGAGGGGCTGATGTACGACCGCGGCTTCCAGGAATACGAATACCGCCCGGCCGCAGAGCGCGTCACCCGCAAGGCCTACGTAGACACGGCCGACACGGGCGCCGACTTCCTCTGCGCAATCGTCTACGACGAGACGGAGACGGGCAACTACATCGTGGACGTGCTTTACACGCAGCGCCCGATGGAGTACACCGAGCCGGCGCTGGCTGAGATGCTCTCTCGGCATTCCGTCTTGGAGTGCGTCGTAGAGTCAAACAACGGCGGACGCGGATATGCCCGTGCCGTAGAGCAGCAATGCCGGCGCATGGGCAACGACCGCACGCACTTCAAGTGGTTCCACCAATCGCAAAACAAGGCCGTGCGCATCTTCACCCATTCGGCAGCCGTGCAGAACCTCACCTACATGCCTCTCGGGTGGCAGCGCCGCTTCCCGGAGTTTGCCGCCGCGTTGACGGGATACCTCAAGATGGGTACGAACGCGCACGACGATGCTCCGGACGCCCTGACGGGCACCGTTGAGTTTCGACGCAAAGCGTCTTCTGCCTCCGCCGTGGCTGGCCTCTTTGGTTACTGACGGCCTCTTAATCCTCCCAACAGACTTCATTCAACTCAAAACACGCTCAACCCTATGACCCTCAAAGAAATTTTCAGCCAGAGCACCCCCTCTGATGTGATCGACGCCCTGAAGAAGGGGCGCAACGCGCTGCTGCCTGATGTAGAGGCCGCCCGCAAAGCCATCGACCCCGAGAAACACGACGTGAACGACCGAACGAAACGCCCCGATAAGCGTGTGGCCGTTTCTGATTCGGAGGAGTCGAGCGGCCTACAGGTGACCTCCGATGTGCCGGGGGGCAGCAAGGGGACGACTCGCCCCGAGCCCGTGGCGCGCATTAGTCTCGCCATACAGCAGCTCATCATCAAGCGCGCCGTGTCGTTCCTTTTCGGCAACGATCCGGCCTACAATGCAGACACCGAATCGGAGCAGCAGCAGGCCGTCATGCGTGCCTTTGGTCGCATCCTACGCGACGTGAAGTGCAACTCGGTCAACCGCCGTGTGGCGCGCAGTGTGTTTGGATATAGGGAGTGTGCCGAGCTGTGGTATCCGGTGGAGGCCGAGACGGAATCCAACCGCTACGGCTTTCCCTCTCGATTCAAATTGCGCTGCGCCGTGTTCTCCCCTGCGGCTGGGGACACGCTTTACCCCTATTTCGATGAGACGGGCGACATGGTCGCTTTCTCTCGCAGCTTTGCCCGCAAAGACGATGAGGGGAACACGGTGGACTTCTTCGAGACCTACACCGCCGATGCGCATTATATGTGGCAGAGTGGCGACAACGGGTGGACGCCCTCCGAGGGATACCCCCGCGCTGTGGCGATTGGGAAAATCCCCGTGGTGTACGCACGGCAGGACGAGACGGAAACGGCGATCGTGAACTCTCTCATAGCGCGACTCGAGACGCTGCTGTCGAACTTCGCCGATACGAACGATTACCACGCCTCCCCGAAGCTCTTTATCACGGGGCATATTCAAGGCTTTAGCAAGAAGGGCGAGGCCGGGGCCATCATTGAGGGCGATGAGGGGTCGACGATGAATTACGTCTCGTGGGCGCACGCCCCCGAATCGGTGCGTCTGGAGATCGAGACGATCCTCAAAATGATCTACACCTTGACGCAAACGCCCGACATCTCTTTCGATTCCGTGAAGGGTATCGGCGCCGTTTCCGGCATCGCCCTGAAGCTGCTATTCATGGATGCACATCTGAAGGTGCAGGACAAACGGGAGATCTTCGACGACTATCTGCAACGCCGCGCCAACATCATCAAGGCTTACATCGGCCTCTTTTCACCGCCGTTGGCCACCGTGGCCGAGGAGATGGAAATCACCCCCGAGATCACTCCTTACATGCTGACGAATGAGATCGACGAACTGAACTATTGGCTGACGGCGAATGGCAACAAGCCCGTAGTCTCGCAGGAGGAATCGATCGAAAAGGCGGGCGTTTCGATGAATCCGCAGGCTACCTATGAGAAACTACAGGCCGAAGACGCCCGCAGCGTCTACACATCCGCCTTCGAACCGACACTTTAACTCGCTATGCCTGTAACCCCTTCTTTTGATCCGGATGCTATCCGTCGCGCCGTGTATGCCAGAGTCGATGCTGTGGAAGAGGCCATCGTAGAGGCCTACAAAGTAGCCGCCCTGAAAATGGTGCGCCGCGCTAAGCAGACAAACACCTACAAAGACCAGACACACAAACTGCGATCCTCGATCGGATGTGTGGTCTTTCATCGCGGCCGAGAGGTGTACAATTACTTCGAGAGCGAGGGCGGCGAAAAGGGCTCCGAGGGCGTATCCGAGGGACTGGCTTACGCTCGCCGTGTCGCCTCGGAGGCCGGCGAACGGGTCGTTATTGCGGTTATCGTGGCCGGTGCGCGTTATGCTCTCTATGTGGAGGCACGCGGCTATGATGTGATCACGGGCAGCACGTATGGTTTCCCAGGTGATCTGCAGGAAGAGATGGGTCTTATCGCTGAAGGTCTTAAACAGCAGCTCGGGACACTTTGAAATTTCACGTTTTACCACTCAACCCCCCTTTATATGGATCCACTTGCAAAAGCCCTCGCGCGTGAGGCGCGCCGGAAAGGAATCTGCGATGAATGGTATCGCGATCTGATGGCGCTCAATGACAAAGACGCCATGCTCGACATGTACGTCCGTGGTATTGACTTCTGTCTATCGAATGATTATCCGGATAACGACTTCATACGCGCTCACTTCAAGGGCACGATGGAAACGCATGGCATCTACCTCGACGATCGCGTAAATCTTACCAACCCCAAGCGCTGCGTGGCGTTGGGTGATACTCACGGCAACATTCATGTGAGCGGATATGCCGTCACGGAGGTATTTGCCAAACATGACGCACGCCTCTCTATTACGGCCGATGATCACGCCTTTGTGATGGTAGATGCTTTCGACCGCTCGGAGGTGACCGTTTCGGCGAGCGATGTGGCGAAGATCTGCGTCAACCGTTACGGTGGTGCGCGTGTTGTCATTGCTCCCGGATCTACGGGACAGATAAAGATCATCGAGAAGCATAAAGAGACATACTGAAGTTTTTCTGACTGACCTCACGAGCCCTCGGAAATACTTTTGCCGCCATGAAAGTCAGCTATCAATACAACGGTACCCCTTTCGAGGCGTACGGCGTCTATGTTTCCAACGGCGGCGGCTTCCTCGGAGCCCCTACACGTAAGAAGCCAAAGACGTACGAATACCCGGATCACAACGGCTATCTGCCAGACCTCGAGGTCCCCGTCTATGAGGCACGCACGATCTCACTGGATTGCTTCATCGTGACAGATTCGGCTGCTGAACTTGTCACGCGCTTTACAGCCTTCACAAAGGCTCTGCTGGGTGTCACGGTCACGGTTTCCTTTTCGGTTGCTATTGATGGCAGCACGGTCTACACCGGGCAGGTCTACACATCCGCCATCTCGGATCTGGTAAAGACGTTTGTCGACGGTCGCAATGTGGGCACCTTCAAAGTGACCATCATCGAGCCCGAGCCTACAGTGTAAAGCCCACCACACACAACGCATAAACAGTTCAACACATAAACCACAAACGACAGATGAAAAGAGTCGATTTCAGCAACGTAAACATCGAAATGGAGCTCGGCGTATTTCAACCACGCGACGTCCGCTCCGAATTCGGAAACATCGTCTTTCAACACGCTGCTACGCTCGAGCAAGACACACTTGCGCGTAAGATCTTCAACGCCCCCGCCGGAAAGATTACGGAGCTTGCCGACAACGAATTTGATATACTCACAGCCGCTATGAGAGCTTCCGGCTATCGCTATTCCGTCATTCGCGACCTCGAGGCCGCCGATCAATCGGAAAAGCCAGAAGAGGTGGAGGCTAACGGATGAAAGTCATCTACAACGGCCTTATCCCTTTCCGGGGCTTTACGGCGATTAACCTCTTCGGGCGCGTCTTTGCCCGCAAAGAGTTTGAGCCGGTCTCCGATCGCATTCTCAGGCACGAGGCTATCCACACGGCCCAGATGCGCGAGACGGGCTACGTGGGCTTCTATCTCCTCTATCTTGCCGAATGGCTCTGGCGGTGGGCACGACTGAAGGATGCTACGGCGGCCTATCATGCCATCCGATTCGAGCGTGAGGCTTACGGCCATCAGGACGAACTGGACTACCTCGCCTATCGCCGACCCTTTTCCTGGCTAAAGGGGTAACCTCACCCCCCCTACCCCTATTTGAAACAACCTCAACCCCCATAAAAAGCAAAAGAAACTATGAGTTTTATCCTGAATGAAAACGGCACAGCCCTGCCCATTGATCTGATGAATCGCACTCCGGGGCAGCTCTCGACCGTCACGCGGGGCACGCAGAAGATTGCCCTACTGGGCGAGGATGTGGTGACGCTCACCGTGGAGAGTGTCCGCCCGATCGCCTTCGAGATCGGCGACGTGATGAATGTCTACGGGCGCACCTATCGCCTCAACCGCCTGCCCGCCGTGCAGAAGCAGGGCGAAAGGCTCTACACCTACGAGGTAGAGATGGAGGGCGTGCAGTACGACCTCTTGCGCGCCACGTATGATTTGACCATCGACACGACGAGCAACACGCTGCAAGACGTCCAGAGCGACGCCCTCACGGGTGGCCTCCGCCGCTTTGCCACGGTGCTCATCTCGAATGCCAACCGCGTCTTCCCGGGTCAGTGGGCGCTGGGCGAATGTCCCGACACGGCCGCCGACCGCACCCTGACGTTTGGCGAAACGGACAACTGTCTGGCCGTGCTGCAACGCCTCTGCAAAGAGTTCGAGACGGAGTTCGAGATCGCCCAGAGCGGCGGCCTGCGCACGATCCACTTTGGCAAGGTCGGGCAGACGTTCCCCTTCACGTTTCGCTACGGCCGCGGCAAAGGCCTGTACGCCTTGGAGCGGCAGAACGTCTCGTCGGCCAACATCATCACCCGCCTGAAGGTCTACGGCTCTACGCGTAACATCACCGCCCGCTATCGCGCCCAGCGCCTCTGCCTGCCGGGCAAGAAGAAGGGCGAATCCTTCCTCGAGAAAGGCAACGCCGTGAACCGCTTCGGCGTGTGGGAAGCTACGAAGTACTTCGAAGACATCTACCCCAAGCAGAAGGGTCGAGTGACGGCCGTGGACGCCGCCTCGGAGCTCGTCTTTACCGATTCGGCTATGGCCTTCGACCTCTCGGAGAAAGTCACCTCCAAAGGCGCAGACGGCAAGGAGGAGACGAAGACCACCTACCTGCTGCCGGGCACATCGGCCAAGGTGCACTTCAACTCTGGCAACCTCTCGGGCTATGAGTTCGAAGTGGCTAAGTACGACCACGCCACAAAGACCTTCACCCTGAAGGCATTCAAGGACGACCGCGGGGAGACGTTCCCCTCGAAGACCTCCGCCGCCTTCCGCATCGGCGTGGGGGACGAATACAGTCTGCTGGACATCGCACCCCCGCAGGCCGTAGTGGACGCCGCGGAGAAGGAGCTGGAGGAGGCCGGCAGCAAGTACTACGATCAGAACAGCCAGCCCAAGGTGCAGTACGGTCTCACGGTGGCCGAAGAGTTTCTGCGCTCGCTCTCGGGCGTTGGATCGACGTCGGACGTCTTTTCCGTAGGCGATTATATCCCTGTGGAAGATGAGGCGCTGGAGGTGAAGAAGTCCGTGCGCATACAGTCATTCACGCGTAATCTGCTCCGCCCCTACGACTACCAGCTGACGCTCTCGGACACGGTCACCACGTCGATCATCAACCGCATCATCTCCGACCAGATCGAGACGGACAAGATCATCCGTATGAATAACATCAAAGACCCCGCCACGGCGCGTGCCAATTGGCGCCGCTCGCGCGAGGTGATGGCCGCCGTCTTCGATCCCGAGGGGAACTATTACACGGAAAAGATCCGGCCGCAGTCCATCGACACGATCGCCCTCTCCGTCGGCGCCAAGTCTATGCAGTTCGGCCTGACGAACACCGTCTTCGAGCCCAACTATCAGGGCAACCCGAACGCCATCCGTGTACAGGGCGGCGTGCTGACGCATTACACCATCGACGAAGCCAAGGCCCGCTCCTGGACGTTGGCCGACGGCCTGGCGACGCTCTCCGACCCCTCCAAGCCGTACTACGTCTATGCCAAATGCCAGCGCGCGGGTACGGGCGGCGTGATCCTCTTCACGCTGGAGCAGATCCCGGTCGAGAAGGATCCGGCCTATTACCATTTCTGGATCGGCGTCCTGAACTCTGTAGATTCAGAGCTGAAGGCGCGGTCTTTTGCCCCCATGTATGGCTTTACGATGATCAACGGGCGGTTCATCAAGACCGGCCGCATCCAGTCGGCCGACGGCGCGACGTACTTCGATCTGGACGAGGGCGTGATCAGCGGCAACATCAAGATCAAGGGCAATTCGGACTACGCCACCAAGACGGAGCTTCAGGTCGTTTCGGATCAGATCAAGGGCGAGGTGGGCAAGTTCAACGCGCAGCTGGGCGGCACGAAAGCGCAGCTGGACGCCTTCCAGCAACAGACGCAGCAGAACGTGAACAACCTCCTGAATCGCCAAGCCACGGCGGACGGTAAGATCTATCAGCTACAGACGGCTGGGTACATCACAACCGCGCAGGGCAATGCCCTCTACGCCTCCGCGCAGCTGGCGAATGGGAAGACCATCGCCTCTCTCATCACGCAAACCCCGGAGGCGATCAATATGATCTCTCGGAACATCAACATCAACGCCGCCGTAACATTCGAAAGCTACAAAGAGGATAACGCCCAAAAGCTGGCTGCCGTCAACCGACGTGTCTCCAACACCGAAACGACCCTCAGCAACCAGCAAAACCAGCTCAATCAGAAGCAAGGCAAGTATGACCCGTTCGACATCAACAACGCGCGCCTTAACGGCCAGACGGTAATCGAAGGCGGCCTAATCAAAACGAGTTTGATCAATACCGATGCGCTGGTGGTAAAGAAGGCAGCGAGCATCGGTGGATTTCATGTCGATAATGACGGGCTGACATCGGCTTCATCTAATGGCCACAACTTCGCATTTACTGCAATCCAGCCCAACGGCTGGATTCAACTATTCAGAGGTAATGGCAGCAATGGCGGAATAATGAATCTTTATGGAGAGAAATTGGAAATACTTGGAAACACGGCATCTTTCACTGTGTCTGTCAACACGCCAGTTCCCGGATCGGGAGAGTGGAACAACCGGACTCTTGTGAAGATGACTAATCTTCCCCATGTAAATACATTAAGACTTGCCGGTGGTAAGACATTCCGCACACTGAAGATTTGCGAGGAGAATAAATATCTGTGCTGGGAATAGCCATACACCCCGCCCCTCGGGGCTCAAACACATAACCCATAAACCCTAATTAGAAATGAGAGAAATCAGTATGAACAAAGAGCGTGAAAAGCAGTACATCTCCGAAGCATTCACGCCTAAGAAGGCAGCCATAACGCTGCGAGTTGAGTTTGAAGTAGCCACGCAGGGAAATAGCCTTGTGCTGGAGCGTTCGATTACAGGCAAAGACTGGGTGCCCGCCCAAGTGGTTACCGGATTTGGATTCGATGGTAGCGCCGTGGAGTTTGGTGTCGATGGTATCACGCCAGGGCAACAGCTCAGACTGGTAGCCGGTGCACCCGGCAAGGCTATGTATATCGAGTAAGGAGGGCCTAAGCCATGCAAACCATTCATTTGACGGAATACCACCTCGGAGGGGCCCCACAAGGCGGCGCAGCCTCTGAGGGCACGACACCTGCGCCTCAGCTCCCAGACGCTGGCAAGCCGTATGTAGAGAGTGTCAGCTATGACAAAGAAACCAAAAAGCTGCGTCTGCGTGCTCAGAACGCCCGGGCGGGCGAGGTCAAAACGCCTCTGGGAGATTGGCAGGAGTTCCCGATCGAGGTGCCAACACCTACACCGTTACCCGACGCGGGCAAGCCGTTTGTTGAGGGGGTGACATACGACCCTGACACGAAGAAGGTAAAAGTGCGTGCCAAGGTCACACAGGCTGGAGAGGTGAAAGACCCCGAGGGAGAGCTTCAAGAGTTCCCGATCCATGTGCCCGCACCGCCTGCTCCGACCCTGCCAGACGCCGGGCGGCCCTTTGTAGACTCTTGCACCTTCGATGCCACCACCCGGAATGTTAAGGTGCGCGCTCGCAACGCCCAAGCCGGCGAGGTGAAAACGCCGGAAGGAGAGGTGCAGGAGTTTCCGATCAGTAATGTACTGCAAGGCAATGGCTGGTTCATTAACAAGGTCCGCTACCAACTGTTGGTTGACAACAAATCCAGCAGCGTTAGGCAGATCCGTAATAATTTAAGCAATGAGCTATATAGCATTCAGCCCGGAGAGGAGAAAGTAATAGATGTCTATACAGATGCCCGTTCAGGCCCCCCGGTTGGCATGTATAGATTCATTGGAGGGATTGTTAATCACGTTATTCATCCAACCAGTGGATTACTGACTATCGCCATTGCCGTGAAGTATACCGACGCGATCGAGCTCTAACCCTCATGTTATTGTCTCCTTCATAGGGGCGAACCTCCGTTTGCCCCTACCTTCTCTTTTCGCCCCCGAAACCCCTCTGGTTTTGATCCAAAAACCGATTTGGAGCCCAAAATGAGCCTCGGATTGCACTAAAAACCGATTTGGAGCCCGCGGCGAGGGTCATTTCGGGGCCACATTCAACGATGCATAAACAGATAAACATCTATGGTGTGCCCGTAGGCCTACCCACCAACAACCAACAACTAACAACAAACAATGGAAGTACTCTTTGAAGGCACCGGGGCCATGTTTCCCGTGGCCACCGCGTGTTTCTTGTTCGTCTTAACCGCTATCGTGG
>ERZ773038.825-NODE-825-length-19286-cov-6.561333_pt1 | contig 19286 bp, 18 predicted proteins | sample MGYA00511665_ERZ773038 | MGnify/ENA primary metagenome ERZ773038 (study PRJEB29015, sample SAMEA2737966) | human oral metagenome | biome: human oral; feature: human-associated habitat; material: dental | place: China | collected 2028 ... | reverse complement strand
TCAATATAACAAATCGTTGCTAACTGAACCATACTACCTCCTAAGCTAACCAATCGATAGGTTCCAAGCCCTTAGCCACTAAAAAATCATTGGTACGAGAAAAAGGTTTGCTACCAAAGAAACCACGATAAGCAGATAGCGGACTTGGATGTGGCGATTCTATTATTTTATGGCGAGAGCTATCTATTAGAGTTTTTTTACTTCTAGCATAACTCCCCCATAGGACAAATACAACGTTATTATTTTTTTGTGAAATAGTTTCTATTATATAGTCTGTAAAATCTTGCCAGCCAACATTGCTATGACTTGCTGGTGAATATTCTTCAACGGTTAAAACAGAGTTCAATAGGAAAATACCTTGTTTAAACCATTTTTCTAAATTTCCTGTTTTTGCAGGAGTAATGCCAAGGTCATCATAAAGTTCTTTATAAATATTTATTAAACTCTTAGGTAAAGGAACGCCATCATTAACAGAAAAGCTTAATCCACAAGCTTGACCGGGATTATGATATGGATCTTGTCCCAATATAACTACTTTTATATCTTGTAACGGCAGATCAAAGACCTTAAAAACTAATTCTTTTGGTGGATAGATAGTCGCCGTTTGTCTTTTTTTATTTATATTATCAACTGTTATGCCCAATTCATTACGTTTTGGATAATCTTTAAATATTTCTTTCCAACTGTTGTCCATGATAACTCCTTATTTACAAAAATTTCAATACACATTTAAGTATAACATAAGATGTAGTACTAATAAAATTTATTAAGAAGAGAGAATTAGAACGGTTAAATATGATATAATAGATAGTGAAAGGAGAGTAGTTTGTATATTCTCAAAAACCAAAAAATATAATAGGAGGTCAATATGAAAAAACTAGGTTTTATCGGTGTTGGTAATATGGGAGAATCTGTTTTAAAAGGAGTAATTTCTAGTCAAAAAGTAGCGAAAGAAAATATTTTCGTTAGAAATTCTTCAGATAATAGCACAAAAAAAGTAGCTGAACGTAACGGAGTCCAGGCCGCCAATAGCTCAAAAGATTTGGCAAAAGAATGTGAGATTGTATTTTTAGGTATAAAACCATATTTAGTAGCAAGTGTACTAGAAGAAATCAAAGTAGAACTAGAAGGAAAAATAGTTATTTCGATGGCGGCAGCAGTAGAAATAAAAGATATAGAAAGTATTGTACCAAGTGCAAAAGTAGTCCGCATTATGCCGAATACACCCGTTGAAGTAGGTGCGGGGGTTGTTGGTGTTAGTGTAGGACATAATATAGAATCAACAGAAGTAGAGTACGTTTTAAGTTTATTTAGCAGTCTTGGATTATCAGAGGTGATAGTGGAAAAAGATATGGCTGGATTGACTGCACTTAGTGGGTCAGGCCCTGCTTATGGTTATTTATTTATTGAAGCATTAGCTGATGGTGCAGTGTTAAACGGGTTACGTCGTGAAACTGCTTATCGCTTAGCGGCACATACAGTAATCGGGGCTGCAAAAATGGTACTAGAAACAGGAGAACATCCAGGAAAACTAAAGGATAATGTTTGCTCACCATCAGGTAGTACAATTGAAGCTATCCGAATTCTTGAAGAAAAAAATTTCCGTTCAGCAGTAATTGAATGCGAAAAAGCTTGCTTTGAAAAGTTAAAAGAAATGTAGGGTTAAAGTCTAACAATAAAGTATAAAATTCATAAAAGTTAAAAGAATCTTAATGATTAGAAGTCATTAAGATTCTTTTTATGTCTTATTTTTTCAGCTCATCTGTTAATTCATAAAGTTGATCTACTAAGTATCCAACATATGAAATTGCTTCTTTAAGCGGTTCAGTGGTACTCACATCACAACCAGCAAGTTTAAAAAGATCTAGTGCTGACATACTACTTCCTTTAGAAAGAACATTTAGCCAAGTATTAGCATAACTTGGATTTTTGTCAATTTTATTAGCAACTGCTGTTCCGATAGTTAGTCCTGCAGAGTAAGTATATGGATAAAGCCCCATGTAGTAGTGAGGTTGACGCATCCAAGTAAGTTCTGCTCCCTCGTTAATTACAAGACTATCTCCGAAAAATTCTTCCATAACTTCACGTTTTATCGTAGATAAGACTTCTGCAGTTAACATTTCATTATTATCAACTTTTTTATAAACACGGTCTTGATAAACAGCTTCAAGATAGTGAGTTACCATATTGTGGAAGTAAGTTCTGCTAATCATATTACTAATTACCCAACGTTTAAAACGTGCGTCTTTATTAGTTTGTAGTAGATAATTAGAAACGATAACCTCGTTACAAGTAGACGGTGCTTCTACGAAGTACAGTGAGCAATCGTTATTTAGCATAGTTTGGTGTTTACCTGTACTCATGAAGTGATAAGCGTGTCCAAGTTCATGCGCAAGAACGAACACCTCGTTCATTTTCCCAGTCCAAGAAAGAAGGATAAAACCAGCTACATTAGGTACAGTAGCGCAGAAACCACCTGTACTCTTACCGATATTTTGAGGGAAGTCCGTCCAACGTTTATCATAGCTTTCATCAATCATTTTAACATAATCTTCCCCAAGAACACCAAGTGCTTTTTTTAAGTAATCTCGTGATTCTTCAATAGTCATATCAATCTCGAAATCAGGATCTAGATTAATTTTGCAGTCGGCAAATTGCATATCTTCAATTTTATGCTCGCGTGCTAATAGTTTGATATAACGACGGATATGTGGTGCAAGGTCTGTCATAAGTGTTTGGATTTGACGGTCGTATAATTCACGACTATCATCTTGTTTATCCAATAGGTAATCAATAACGCTATCATAACCACGAGCAGTTGCAAGCATCTTTTCTCTTTTAATGTGAGAAATATACTCATTTGCTGAAGTATTCTTATATGCATTTAAAGTTTTATAAAAACTTTTCGCAGCTGCACGACGAACATCGGTATCATTATCCATTTCATGTAAGTTTTCGTATAAAACAAAGCTATTTTCGTAAGTCTTACCATTTGCTTCGAAACTATCGAATTGCATATCTTCATGTTTAGTTACTTCGTACAAATTATAGAAGTCAGGTAGACTTTCATAACTAGCGATTATTTCTTCAACTTCTTTTGGTAATACATGCTTTTTTATATTAACAAGTTTTTCGAAATAATATTTCAAGTCTGGACGATAGTCAGCAACAAAGGTATTTATAAAACCTTCATCTAAAGATATTAACTCTGTGGAGAAAAAACTTAATTTACTAGCTGAAAGAGAAGAAAGTTCTTCGAAAATAGTTGCGTTGGCAACTACATTATCGTTAAAACGGTCAACAGACATAGGTAATTCAGCATAGTGTAAAAGTTTATAACATTCTTCTTCTATCTCTTCGTATTTAAGGATAGCTTCGTTTAGAGTAGTATAATCAGCTAACTTTCCTTCATATTTGTCTTTAAACTCAATTATTTCTTTTTTTGTTTTTTCCAAAGTATTTTTGTAGTCTTCATCAGTTTTATAAAGTAGAGTCATATCCCAAGTGTACTGTTTGTCTACTTCATTACGTGGTACTAATTTTATTTCAGTCATAGTTTACCTTCAATATCTTATCAAATATATATTAATAGTTGCGCTAACGCAACTTAGTAATAATTATAATACATAAATCGGGATAGGTAAATATAAAAATGGTATATAGTCAAAAAATCTAGCCCCACAATAAGGTAAGCTAGATTTTTATATTAATTAAATTTTATTTCATCTATTTTATCAATTTTTCTAGTGATTGTGATTTCACCTTGTGAGTCTTTTAAAATAGATTCTATTAAATTTTTGGCAGTTGTGTATTCAAGTTCAGACATAGAGTCTTTCTCTTTTTCTAATTGTGCTTTAGCTATTCCTTCTATAAACGATTTTAAATCAAGGGTAATTCCTAAAATCTCATTTGTAGTAGTGTCTATTGTTGCAGCAAATGTTAGCGTCATTTCAGAAAGATTACCAGTTTCTTCGCTAGTAAACGCACCTGGATTTAGATAAAATTTATTTCCAATGTCTGATAATTTTATTTTTCCAGTGAAAGTTAGTTTGTTATCTGACTTCTCATAGTTTTTATCAGTTATAGTATTAAAAAGAGTATTTCCGTTGAAAAATACTTGTATAGCAGATAAAACTTCTAAATCATCTGTGATTTTATCTTCAACTAATTTTCCATTTTCAACATTGAATTTATCGTATCCAGAATTATTTTTCTTAAGGAAAATATGCTCTTCTTTTGTTGTAGTTTTTCCTAGTTCAGTTTCTTGCTCAGAAAATTTCTTCAAAACATTTCCATTTTCGTCTATTTTAATATTTGATGATACATTAACTGAATAACTTTCTACTATAAGGTTAGATTTAATAGCAACCTTAGTATCTAATTCTAAATTTTTTTCTTTTGAAAAGTTGTTAATGGCTGTTTTAACAATTTCCTCATTTGATAATTCTTTTTTCGTTTCTTGCGTAGTGGCTTGATTTGTATTTTTATTTTGTGTGCAACCTAATGTCGTTCCTGCAAGAACGGTAATTGCTAAAGTTAGTAATAATTGTTTTTTCATGATATACCTCTTTACTTAGATTATAGGAACTAATTATATCCTAAAAAACTGATTATGTAAATAAGAAAATATGCTGAAGAAAATCTGATTGATTCTATAAAAAGTTTACTAGCATTTTTTTTTGATGTATAATTTTTATAGTAGAATTTTTTAAAAAACTATCAAGTGAGGTAAACTATGAAAGTAGCGATAATAGGTGGTGGGATAGTAGGTGCGACATGCGCGTACTATTTATCAAAAAATAAAGATATAGAGTTGACGGTCTTTGATTACGGTGTGGGGCAAGCGACAAAGGCGTCTGCTGGAATAATAAGTCCATGGTTTTCGAAACGTCGTAATAAACCTTGGTATAAGATGGCGCGTTTAGGTGCAGATTTTTACTTGAAACTTGTTCAAGATTTAGAAGTTGAAGGAATCAATACGAATTTTTACTCACAATGTGGCGTATATTTATTAAAAAAAGATGAAGCTAAACTACCAGAATTAAAAGAATTAGCGGAAAGTCGTATGGAATTATCGCCGATGATAGGCGAGCTAAAATTACTGTCTAAAGAAGATGTTCAAAAAGTAATCCCAAGCTTTGATAATAATGGTGATGTACTTTATGCTAGCGGTGGAGGTCGCGTTGAGGGTGAACGCTTTGTAAAAACTTTACTTGAAGCATCAAGGGCACAAGTCTTTAATAAAAAAGTATCTTTAGGATTAGCTGGCGATAAGTATTTAGTAGATAACAAGGAGTTTGATATTGTAGTTCTTGCGACAGGTGCGTGGCTAAAAGATGTCTTAAAGCCACTTGGTTTTAAAGTTGATGTTCGTCCTCAAAAAGGACAACTACGTGATTATAAAATAAAAGATAACAATACAGGCGCTTATCCAGTAATTATGCCAGAAGGAGAACTAGATATAATTCCTTTTGAAAATGGTGTGGTTAGCGTTGGGGCAACTCATGAAAATGATATGGGATTTGACTTGGAAGTCGATAAGGAGCAGCTGGATACTTTTGGAAATGAAGCTCAACAATTTTTAAAAGAACTAGCTGATGCACAAATTATTAATGAACGAGTAGGTATTAGAGCCTATACTTCTGACTATTCACCGTTTTACGGAGAGGTGCCAACGTTGAAAAATGTTTTTGCGGCAAGTGGACTAGGTTCTTCAGGATTAACAACAGGACCAATTATCGGTTATAGTATCGCAAATATGATTTTAGGACGCGAAAACGAGTTGAATTCACAAGATTATGATATAAATGCTTATATAACTATAAAAGAGTAGTTTTGGCTTATTTTATTAATAAATGCGTAAATTTTTATATGTAAGAATATTAGTCGATTAAGTAAAAGGAGATATTTGAAAAAACTTCAAAATATCTTCTTTTTATTTTGAAAAACATCTTACAATCACAATATTTTATGTTATAATGGAGAGTGGAGAGTTGTATAGTAAAGTGTAGGGGTTTTAAAGATAGGAGCATACCTGCTATTTATTTCGCTACATTACTATAAAAATAGAAAGGTAATATTATACATTACTTAAGGAAGGAGATTATTATGATAGCTGATTACCTATCAGGCATAAGCACGTTAACACTAGTTATTCACCTGCTAGATATACTTTTAGTATGGTTTTTAGTATATAAGTTATTAACATTGTTAAAAGGTACCCGTGGTATGCAATTAGTTAAAGGAATTTTAATCATTATTGGATTAAAAATATTTTTTAACTTTATTGGTTTTACAACGATGACTTACATATTCGATCAAGTAGTTACTTGGGGAGTATTGGGAATTATGATTATATTCCAACCAGAATTGAGACGTGCCTTAGAATATATAGGTAGGGTTCAGTGGACTAATATTCTCAATTTTAATTATAAAGATGTTCAAAAAGGACAAAAAGATCATATCATAAAGGCTGTCGCAACTTCATCAAGACATATGGCAAGACGCCGTATAGGTGCATTAATTGTATTAGAAAATAGTACTGGGCTTGATGAATATGTGGAAAGTGGAATAGAGATTAATGCAGAAGTAACACATGAGCTTATTATTAATATTTTTATTCCAAATACACCACTTCATGATGGTGCGATGATTATTAATAAAGATAAAATTAGAGCTGCAAGTTGCGTATTACCATTATCAGATAATAGAAGTATAGCTAGTAGTTATGGGACGCGTCACCGCGCAGCATTAGGACTATCAGAACTCACAGATGCAATTGTTATTGCTGTTTCAGAAGAAACAGGAAAAATAAGTGTGTGCCAAAATGGTAAATTAACAACAGATTTTACTGATGAAAAATTGATGAAGTATTTAGAAGAAAATTGGCAACAACAAAATGAAAAGATTATTAAATAAGAGGTGATATTATGAGATTAAAAGAGAATAATCAATTAAAGTTAATATCATTTTTAATAGCAATACTACTGTTTATATCGGTAAACGAAAATTTTAAAAATTTTTCTGTATTAGGAAATAGTGATAATAAATCTACTGCGTGGGTAACTGAGGTTCCTCTTGAAGCGGAGTATGATAAAGATAAATTATACGTAGTTGGAATACCAAATACTGTTTCAGTAAAATTATCTGGTTCATTGGCGAAAGTTCAAAAAGAAAGTGTAGCACGCCACTTCAAAGTTAAGTTAAATCTAAAAAATGCTCAAATAGGAGATGATCAAAAGGTAAAACTAGAAATAGAAGGTTTGGAGAGTGGGCTTGAAGGAACGGTAGAACCGGGAACAATTACGATTTCTATTAGAGAAAAAGTAACGCGTGAGTTTAAGGTAACACCTACTGTGAAAAAAGAGAGACTATTAATAGGATATGAAATAGAGAAACTTAGCGTTAATAATGAAACTGTAAAAATCTCTGGGGATATTGATAGTATTAATAGAATACGTGAAGTTCGTGCAGAAAGTGCAACTCGTACGAAACTAAGCAAAAATACTAAAGAAGAAGCAAAATTAGTTGCTTATGACAGTAATTATAACAAAATAGAAGATATTCAGATAGAACCTGGTTCAACGGTAATGTCGATTGAGCTAAAAAGTTTAGAAAAAGAAGTTCCGTTGGAAGTTAATACTATTGGGAAACTACCATCTGGGTATGAACTAGTTAGTGTAACGGCCGATGTAAGTAAGGTTACTATTAGAACAGAAAATCAAGAAACATTAGATAGAATAACAAAAATGCTAGTTGATGTCGACTTGAGTGATGTTAAGGAAGAGACAGAAGAACGTAGTAACTTGAAAATTTATTCAAAAGAAGATCTTCGAGTAGCAACTGACACACCAATAGTAAAAGTAACTATAAAAGTAAGGAAAAAATAAGCATGTCAGATAAAAAAATGATGTTTTTAGCGGTGAATATGCTGATAACGGTATTGAGTTTAGCTATAATAATAGGAACGATGTTTATCGAAAATCAAAAGACAAAACTAGTAGCTATAGCCGTAGCAATCAGCATACTTGTAACTCAAAAAATTGTAGAAATAATTGTTATAAAAGAGACAAGGAAGGTAAGTACAGTAGTTTTGATTATTATAGTTGCTGCCGCTGGTTATTTTGGATATAAAATGTTTTAGGAAAAGGGGGAGCTAATGTTATTTACTTTAGCTCCTAATTTTAAGAAGTATAGTTTTAGAACGACTTTATTACTAAGAATACGTTAAAGTTAAATTGCTAACTCGTCAAAAATAAGGAGTTCTAATAAAATTATAGGAGATTAGTATGGATAAATTGTTTTCATCAAAAATATATATAAAACACCGCTTTAAATTGATAATGTTACTAGATTTGAAAATAGTAGCGTTAGGAATTATTGCATCAATATTTTTAGGTAAGGCTTCGGATCCTTTCGCAATGTTAACCACGCACTATATAGAAATAGGTGGATTTTTAATTATTTCCTTAATTATATATGCTATTAGTTTCAAATTATTTGGGATAAATAAATCTTTATGGTCGTATTTAGGAGTCAATGAAATCGTTAATATCTGTGTTTCTGTATTTGTTGCTGATTTAATTACAAGCATACTATATCAATATATGCTTCCAGATACATTTTCTAATATAAGATTTGCTATTTTCTCACCATTATTAATTATTGCTGGAATTATGTTTATTAGAATGCTTTACCGTGCGTTACGCGAGCGAGAAGTAGGTCGTACAGGAAAAGCTACATACAAAAATACGTTCATTATCGGAGCAGGAGATGCTGGATATATTCTTTTAAAAGAATTATCTAAAAATAATGTTTTCCGAGCTAATGTAGTAGGTCTTATTGATGATAATAGAAAAAATTCTGTAATAAGTGGTGTAACTGTTGTAGGGACAACTTATGAATTGTTAAAACTTATTCCAAAGTATGAAGTTGAACAAGTATTTTTGGCAATACCCTCTATAGATGCATACAATAAAAATAGAATATTAAATATTTTAAAAGAAGCAAATATTAGTATAAAAGTTATGGGCTCTGGAGTAACAGTTGAAGATGGAGAAAGTATTTCAAAACACCTTAAAGATGTCTCGATAGAAGATTTATTGGGACGTGGGGAAGTTAAACTTTCTCAAGGAGAAATTCGTAGTTATCTACGAGGTAAAAGTGTTCTTGTCACAGGTGCTGGTGGGTCAATCGGTAGCCAAATCGTTCGTGAAATTTTCAAGTTTAAGCCAAGTAATTTGATTTTAGTAGATGTAAATGAAAATGCTCTTTATATGTTAGAGCGTGATCTTGATTTTGAGAGAAGTCATTCGAAAGAATATGAAGATGTAAATTATATTTCGGAAATTGTCAGTATTCGTGAAAAAGAGGCTTTACGAGAAGTGTTTGATAAATACAAACCAGAGGTAGTTTTCCATGCAGCAGCTCATAAGCATGTGCCTCTAATGGAACGTCGTCCGCAAGAAGCTATTAAAAATAATGTTTTTGGAACAAAGAATGTTATGGATGTAGCAATAGAAAAAGATGTTGAGCGATTTATTATGATTTCAACAGACAAAGCGGTAAATCCAGCAAATGCAATGGGAGCGTCAAAACGTTTAACAGAGATTATCTTGCAGTCAAAAGGTAATAAATATAAAACAAAATTTGCAGCTGTTCGATTCGGGAATGTTTTAGGTTCAAATGGTTCAGTTATTCCAATCTTCAAAGAACAAATAAGAAAAGGTGGACCAATAACAATAACACACCGTAATATTATTCGTTACTTTATGACAATACCAGAAGCGGCGCAGTTAGTTTTACAAGCTGGTTATTATGCGAGTGAAGGGGAAATTTTCCTTCTAGACATGGGAGAACCTGTAAAAATTATAGACCTGGCAACAAACCTAATCAAGCTTTCAGGTTTAGAACCATATAAAGATATAGCTATTGAAGAAATCGGGCTTCGTCCAGGAGAAAAAATGTACGAAGAATTGTCATTAGATTACGAAAATAGTGAAAAAACAGATAACAAAATGATTTATAAAAATACAACCTTAGACATCGATGTAGACGAACTAAATGTTAAGCTAGACAAACTACAAGCGATGCTAGGGCATGCAACTAACGAAGAAATTCGTGATGAGTTGTTTAATATAATAAATTGTTATAATGGGTAGAAGAATGAAAAGAGCATAGAACGGAACTTTGTTCTAGATTTAAAAAAATTTAATATTTGGAGGAATTAATGAGAAATTTTATTAGTGAATATTGGGAAAAACTATTTTGGGGATTATTTTTTATTTTCACAATAATATCATTATCTTATTTGATAGAGGGAGAATTTGGTTTATTTTTAACATTGTTTATACCAACCCTACTGTTACTTTGTCCTAAAGTAATTAGAAAATATAAATTAAAAAAAAGCACTATATCAGTATTTGCAGCTATTGGGATAGTTTTAGCTTTTGGGTACTCAAGCAACTCTATGGCAGAAGTGAAAAAACAAAAGCAAGTGGAGCAGAAACAAAAACAAGAAGCTGAAGAGAAGGAAAGAAAAGCTGAAGAAGAACGAAAAAAAGAAGAAAAACAAAAACAAGAATTAAAAGATAAGAAGGATAAAGTTAAAAGAGAAATTTCTGAATATAAAAATATATCTCAAGAAGAGAAAGATAATCTTTTGAAAAAAGTTGATGATGCTAGTGAAAATTCTAAAGTCGATGAAATAAAGGAAGAAGCAAGAAAGTTAGAAGAAGAAAATAAACTAAAAAATGAAAGTATATCAAGTTCTAATAGTACAAGCACATCAAAAACAAATAAAACGACTGATACTTCAACAGGTCAAGGAAGTATAAGGGGAAATAGGAAATCTAAAATATATCATTCACCTGGACAAGCGAGTTACAATAAAATTAGCCCTAATAATATTGTTTATTTTAATTCTGCAGCAGAAGCAGAAGCAGCAGGATATAGGGCAGCTAAGAAGTAAAAGTTTATAATGAGATTAGGGTATAAAATTAATAAGAAAAGATAACCTATGGTTATCTTTTCTTTTGTTAAAACAATAATTCGAAAAAAGCTTTTTTAATTTTCAAAAATAATATTTGTTTTTTGATTATTAATAAATAGGTATTTTACTAAGAAATATGAAAAGAGTGTATAGTTAATGACGTAAAAAATAGCTATGATATTAACAGAAACAGTTACATTTAAGAAAAGGTAGTTTGCGTATACTAGAATTGAACTCAATATAGGAATAATTGAGAAGATTCCAAATCTCTTATTTAGAAATATAATCATAATAAATAATAAATCTAGTAAGTAAGCATAGCGATCATGCATATTTGGTAAAAATAGTAAGCAGGTATAAACCGTCCAAATAGCAATCAAAATAATATTGCTATGATTTATTTTGATTTTTTTGTAAGTTGCAAAAAATAGTCCGATTCCAAGGATTGATACCGCTAAAATAACGCCTATAGTTTTAAAGAGACTATGTGTTCCAATATCAGATAATGCTATTAAAGACCAAAAGCTAGGGAAGTTGGCCCAGAGATATTCATAATTAGATTGACTGATATAAATTTTTATAGGTTCAAATAAACTGCGCCCTAATAAAAGTCCAGGAGAACATGCAATATACATTGAAAGGAGCATCAAACTAAAAATTTTTACAATACTAAACTCTTTATTTCTAAAGTAATAAAAACCAAACAGAGGGAAAATAAGTATAGTTTGTAGTTTAAATGCTAGAGCTAAACCTAATAATATAAACGATAGACTAAATCTCCTTTTCACCAGAAATAGGATACTTAATATAATAAATGAACAATAAATAGAATCACATTGTCCCCATATTGCTGAATTTAAAAATATTGTAGGGAAGAGCAATATTATGGAATATACTAAGGAGAAGATAATTTTTTTATTCTCCTTCTTCAACTCTATAATTAGTAGTCCACAAGCTATAGCGAGAACATAGTCAAAAATACAAGATAATATTTTATATGATACAACTGCACTAAAAGGTGATACTTTTTGCATAAGATATATTAAAAACTGGTAAGGTATATTATAGTTCCCAACTTGTGTACTTATAGAATCAGTACCGAGTTCAGCTATTTTGTTCCACCAAGGAACCAGGAAAATTCGCATATCACCAGAAATAAAACCACGCCCTAGATAACGAATAGCTAGTCCACAAATACTTATAAAAAATAAAAAGTAGTATATTAAATACTTTTCGAGATAATTAATAAGTCTCTTTTCAATGTTAAACATAAATAATCCTTCCTTAATTTAAGAGTTAATTATATAATACAATAATTGCATTATAGGAGCAAGGAGTTTCTCAAATACTGATTGATAAATTGATATAAAAATAAGAATCATAAGATATAGAGGTGTGCTAGCTCTTTAGTTCTTTGGTCAAGTATGCTATAATTGTTAGGAAAAATAAATTTATTCAAAGAAATGAGCAGTTTTGAATAAAAGTAAGGTGAAAGATGAAAATAGATAAAAGATTTGAAACAGAGATAGTAAAAAAATATAGAGAAGAAATAGAAAAGAGAAAAATATCGTTGTTTTTGAAGCTGCTTTTAGATAAAGTGTTAGCTTTAATATTGCTTATCCCGCTAAGTCCTATAATTTTGATAATTGCTATTTGGATAAAGTTGGACAGTGAGGGGCCTATATTTTATCGTCAAGAACGTATTACAACTTACGGTCGTCCGTTTAGAATTTTTAAATTTAGAACAATGGTTAAAGATGCAGACAAACTTGGGGCAGCTGTAACCGAACATAATGATCCACGTATAAGTCATGTTGGGAATAAACTTCGTAAGATTCGTCTTGATGAACTGCCACAGCTTTTTAATGTACTTCTTGGAGATATGAGCTTCGTTGGTGTTCGTCCAGAGGTTGCAAAGTATGTTAATCGCTATACTGATGAAATGAACGCAACATTACTTCTTCCAGCCGGGATAACGTCTCCTGCCAGTATTGAATACAAAGATGAGGATGAAGTAATTGAAAAGTTCAAAGGGACAGGACGTTCTATTGATGATATTTATATTGAAGAAGTTTTACCGGATAAGATGAAATACAATTTAGACTACATCAAGAATTTTAGCATAATAAATGATATAAAAATAATGATACAAACAGCGTTAGCGGTCATAAAGTAGTAGAACAAGGTTAATTTGATGTTGTATCTACTATATGAAAATTAACTTTAACAATCCAAACATAGAGACACAAGAGAAAGTTCTACACTATTCTCTTGTGTTTTTTATCATGATAGCTGAAATTTTTCTAAAATTAGAGTATAATAAAGAGATAACATAAAAAGGAAGGTTAATAAACATTAAAAGATTAGGAGTCAAAATGAAAAAATACAATATTCCTTTTTCACCACCAGATTTAATAGAAGAAGAAATAGCAGAAGTAGTAGATACTTTAAAATCTGGATGGATAACAACAGGACCTAAAACAAAAGAATTAGAAAGAAGACTATCAGAATATACAACAACACCAAAAACAGTATGCTTAAATTCAGCGACGGCAGCATTAGAACTTGTCTTGCGCGTGTTAGGAATAGGCGAAGGAGATGAGGTAATTGTTCCAGCTCTAACTTATACAGCATCTTGTAGTGTTATTTACCATGTAGGCGCAAAGGCTGTTATGGTTGATATTCAAACTGATAGCGCAGAGATGGATTATTCAAAACTTGCAGATGCAATAACACCAAGAACAAAAGCGGTTATTCCAGTAGACCTTGCAGGTATCCCATGTGATTATGATAAAATTTTTGAAGTAGTCGAAAGCAAAAAAGAGTTATTCAAGGCAAACAGTATTTATCAAGAAAAACTTGGTCGTGTAGCTGTTATTGCTGATGGGGCTCACGCTTTGGGCAGTGAGTATAAAGGTTTAAAAATTGGGGCTGTCGCAGATTTTACAACATTCTCATTCCATGCGGTAAAAAACTTTACAACAGCAGAAGGTGGAAGTGTTACATGGCGTGAAAATTCAAACTTTGATAATGAAGAATTATATAGAGAATTCCAAATTTTCTCACTTCATGGTCAAACAAAAGATGCATTGGCGAAAACAAAAGCTGGTTCTTGGGAATATGATATTATTATTCCTGGATATAAATGCAATATGACGGATATTATGGCATCTATCGGTTTAGTTCAACTGGATCGTTATCCTAAACTATTAGAACGCCGATTAGAGCTTGTTGAACAATATAACGAAGGTTTCAAAGGAAGCAAAGTAAAACCGTTAGTTCATAATACAAAAGACCACAAAAGTTCAAACCATTTATATATTACACATGTAGAAGGTGCAACATTTGAGCAACGTGGGGAAATAATTACGAAAATGGCAGAACGCGGAATTAGTTGTAATGTTCACTATAAACCATTACCACTTCTTACAGCGTATAAAAATTTAGGTTTTGATATGAATGATTATCCAAATGCTTATTCATATTATGTTAATGAAGTGACATTACCATTGCATACACGTCTTAGTGATGAGGATGTAGATGTTATTGTAGAAAACTTTAAAGAAGTAATAGCGGAGGTAGTAGGTGAGTAGTTTAAAAGAGATTCAAAATAAAAGTCTAGAGATGGCTGAATATTTTGTTGAATTTTGTAGAGAACATAACCTGCTGTGCTATTTATGTGGTGGTGGAGCCATAGGGGGGCTTCGTAATAAAGGTTTTATACCATGGGATGATGATTTAGACTTTTTTATGCCAAGAAGTGATTATGAAAAACTTCCAGAGTTATGGAGAAAGTACGCAAAAGAACAGTATTTCTTATCAAAAAGCTCTGAGAGTTTTGTCGATAGAAACTTATTCATTACGATACGCGATAAGAAAACAACATGTATTAAGCCATATCAACAAGATTTAGATATGCCTCACGGATTGGCTCTCGATGTTATTCCATTAGATTATTATCCAAAAGATGCAGAAAAAAGGAAAAAACAAGTTCGTTGGGCGTTGATTTATTCATTGTTTTGCGCGCAAACTATTCCGGAAAAACATGGGAAAGTTATGAAATGGGGTAGTACAATATTATTAGGTTGCACTCCAAAGAAATTACGTTATAAAATTTGGAAAAAAGCTGAAAAAGAAATGATCAAATATAAACTTGAAGAAAGCGATGGAATAACAGAGCTTTGCACAGGACCGGGGTATATGAAGAAAAAATATCCAATTGAAGCATTTGAAGATAATATTTTTATAGATTTTGAAAATACAAAGATGCCGATTCCAGTAGGATATGACATATATTTGAAAACAGCTTTTGGAGATTATATGACGCCACCTCCAATAGAAAAACAGGTTCCTCATCATGATGCAGTGATTACAGATATGGAGAATAGCTATATTAAGTATAAAGGAGAATATTATGGACGAAAAAATTAGTGTTATTGTTCCAGTATATAATGTAGAGCAATACTTAGAAAGATGTGCAGAGTCTATAATAAACCAAACATACAAAAACGTTGAAATTATTTTAGTAGATGATGGTTCTACTGATAGTAGTGGGAGACTATGTGACGAACTTGCAAAAAAAGATGATAGAATCAAAGTTATTCATAAAGAAAACGGAGGAGTATCTGAAGCGAGAAATATAGGGATTGATAGTGCAACAGGAGAATATGTGATATTTATTGATTCAGATGATTATATTAACGAGGAAATGTTAAGCGAGTTGTATTCTCAAATTAAAAAAGAGAATGCGGATGTTTCTGTTTGCGGAGTCATGAATGTCTATGAAAACAACCATACTCCTCAAGCTAGAAATACAAATGAATATTTAATTTTGAATAATGAGGAATTTTTAAGGGAGTATTTGAAAGGAGAACGGGTGCCAGGAGGAATATGGAATAAGTTGATAAAAGCTTCGATAGCGAAAACTATTAAATTTCCTATAGGCCGAATCTATGAGGATGCATATTATCATTATGAGTTAATAAAATTAGCAAAAAGATATGTAGTAACTACAAAACCATTGTACAATTATTATCATAGAGAAGGAAGTTTAACAGAAGGGTGTTATAAAAAAAGAGATTTGTCTTGCATTGATATATATACTAAGTTTTATGATTATGCACTGAATAATGCCTTATCTACTAAAGAAGAAGCTTTTTTTAGATTATCATATTCATATTTTGTAATTTTAGATAAAATGCTACTTCAAGATGATTACAAAAAAATAGAAGATTATGATGAAATAGTAGGGTTTTTAAAGAAAAATGCATTTAAAATTTTTAGGAACAATATATTTAGAACTGGAAGAAGAATAGCAGCCATAACTTTATTAATAAATATTAAGTTATATAGAATGTTGTTATTTAAAAACATTAAAAATAGTAAAAAAGTACATGATTAAAGGAGGTAACGTATTTGATCGATGGAAAAAGGATATACTTCTTATTAACAATTCTAAGTTGTTTAACAGCGATTTTAATGGGAATAATATACATATATACCAATAGTATACAAGTATTATTATTTACAGTGTTATTAGTTTTGTTTAGTAGTATCTTATATACATTCAATAATTTACGATATTATATAATACATCTGTTATTCTATATTACTATTTTTATCTTTTTGGTCTCAAGACCGACGATAGATTATCTTAAAAATGGAGTATTAAATACATATCAAGTTGATGCATATAGATTTGCATTTATATCAGTTATTATATCATTAGTAGGACTTACTATAGGTGGGTTTTTAGTATCTAAAAAAGAACGGGTAATTAATAATTATAATAAAAATGAAGAAAGAAAGAATTGGGTATCTTATATAAGGAAAACATCATTATCTGTATTTATCGTTTCATATCCCTTTTATTTAATAAGATTGATTGAAAGACTGATTTATAGAATGAACTTTAGTTACTATGAGTATTACGCCAATTTTAAAAGCGAACTTCCTTACTTTACATACATATTATCAACATTTGTAGTTTATGCTATGTGTATATATTTAGCTACAAAACCCAAAAAATTCTATTCTGCTTTAGTATTAGGGGCGTTTGTTTTTGCGAATGTAATAAATCTTTTAGTTGGAACAAGGAATCCATTTGTATTAAGTGTTATATTTGCATTTTTGTATTATTTTATAAGAAATCAAGAAGAAAAAGATAAATGGATAGGATTAAAAGAAAAATTAGTATTGTACATAGGGGCGCCACTAATGATGGTAGCTATGGGACTTTTGAACTATGTACGAGATGATGCAGAAATAAATAAAACTGGAGTTTTTGATATCCTACTAGATTTTATTTATAAACAAGGGACAAGTTTTGGTGTCTTAACAAGAGGCTATCTATATGAAAGCAACTTGCCGATAAAAGAATTTAGAAATTATACTTTTAGTCCAATAATAGAGTATTTTTCTAAAGGGAATTTGGCTATATTATTTGGAGGGAAACCATTTACGGCAACCAATAATAGTATGGAATTAGCGCTTCAAAGTGATAGATATCCTCACAATATTTCATATATAGTTATGAAGGAAGAATATTTAGAAGGTCATGGTATTGGTAGTAGCTATATTATGGAAATATATACGGACTATGGCTTAGCAGGTGTATTTTTATTTAGCATTTTGCTAGGAATACTATTTATATTAATGATGAGAATTGCATATTCAGGGAAAATATTGTTATTTGGGATGACTTTATTAGTTTTAAATAATCTATTTTTTATGCCAAGAAGTAGTTTTTCCGAAAGCTTTTTTAGTCTTTTTACGTTGCAATTTTGGGGAATAATAATTGTAATTTTTGTAAGTGCAGGATTGCTAAAGAACAATATAAAATATGTAGTAAATGATACAGGAGGACAGTGATGTTTGAAAATTATTCAGTAGCAGATTTAGTTGCTAATATTTATAAGAAAAGGCTAGTTAATATAGTAGCTTTAGTATTAATATTTTGTATAATCGCAGTGCCATATACATATAAGGCACTAAATAGTAAAACAATAATAAAAGATACCACGAACTATTCAAGTTATGTTAGTTATAAGATTACTTCACCACTGGAAGAACAACAAAATTATAATAAGAATAAAATAGGTGGATATGGAGATTTCTATGGTAAATTAATAGAATCTAATTTAAATGGAGCATTTTTATTCAATGATTTAACTTCTGAAGATATGAGTAAAATTTCTTCAGAATTAGATACAGGCGTAACAACTCTTAAAAACTCTAATTTTGACTATTGGGATAAGAAAATAGTAGTGAATCCGCTAATTAACAATGCAGGAGTATCTGTAAAAATACTAACTTCAAGTAAGTTAGCTAATGACATTATAGAGAAAAAATTGGATAATTTGATTGAAAAATTTAAAAATACTTATTCTAATGTAACAATCGAAAAATTAGATACGGTAAATTCTCAAGAATTAGCTAAAGCTGCAAGTACAGAGTCAGGAGTTAATAAAATTAGTTTACTAATCCGTCTAGCTATACTAGGCGTAGGAGCGTTAATCATTACTATATTAGGAAATGTAATAGTATATATTTTTAATCCGACAATTAATAGGGCTGGGGATTATGGCAAGTATGGGATTAATTTTGTAACAAAATTAGATTCAGCAGATAACTTGAAAGAAATAATTCAATATAAAAATGGAAATAGTTCATTAGTTTTATTAGGGTCAAATAAAAAAGTTATAAATAAGTTTGCTAAAGAGTACGGGAAAGTATTAGCTGATAATATAGTTATTGGAGATATAGATAATGTTAAAGATGTTCTAGTAGCAGATAGCGTACTATTTGTAGAGGAGTATGGGGTAACTAGATATAAAAACTTTGAGGAAACATTACAAGTAGTTCAAAACCTAAACAAAAAAGTATTAGGTATAGCGACTTATAAACTATAGTTTTTTATAAAGGATAGTCTAACTTTTGAATTAGGCTATCTTTTTATAAGGAGGGAAATAAGGTGAAAAAAATATATCTATATAATAGATGGCTATGGAGCAGTGTATTCACAATACTTGTTTATTTTACTATGCCTGTTAGAGCTCGCTACGCATTGGGGCTTAGCGATGCATCTATTTTCGAATATTTCGGGTATGCTATGTCTAACGGAGAGGTTTTGTACAGGGATTTATTTGATCATAAGGGACCAATAATTTTTCTAATAAATTATTTTGGATATATATTAAATGGAGAATTTGGTATAAAGATGGTCTATTTGATTTGTATATTTATCTTTTTTTATACTAGTATTTTAATAGCAAGGTTATTCACTAATGAACGAAAT
>ERZ773038.823-NODE-823-length-19311-cov-8.199678_pt1 | contig 19311 bp, 16 predicted proteins | sample MGYA00511665_ERZ773038 | MGnify/ENA primary metagenome ERZ773038 (study PRJEB29015, sample SAMEA2737966) | human oral metagenome | biome: human oral; feature: human-associated habitat; material: dental | place: China | collected 2028 ... | reverse complement strand
GCCAGATGTCCGAGGCGGCAGGTGCCGCCTTCACGGGTTTCCTGATTCGCGCCCAATACGACACGACCGTCACGGCGGAGACCATGCGACTCCGGGCCTTCGGTATGTCAGAACCGCGCCAATGGAGCCCGCAGACTTTTGCGTCGACAAACGGAATCTTCTCCTACATCGAACCCGACCCGGGCATCACATGGGACCAGCAACGGATCTCGGACCTGCTGCTGACCGACTTCACCAGCCTGTTTCACGCCCCGCGGCTGTAGCCGCGAAACCTGACGGGGTGGTGTCGCGTCACTTGTGTGAGGTAGGTGGGCGTGGTTGAGGTCGACAGGGCGAGGTCCCTCTGCCCATCGCAAGCTCGATTCGGTGTCATGTCCTCTGACCCCGGGCGTCGTCTTGGGGTGAAACATCACTACAATGATGAAAGCCGCGAGCGGGAAAGTGGTTTGAAGACGCTTCGGGGCATGTTGATGGGCTGTTCATGCCCATCGGAAAGCCTGATTGGCGCCTGGTGAATGGCCTCATCATGCCGCCCTCCTCTTGTGGTTGCAGTTTTTATTAGTTTTCCCAAGGGAGGGAAGAAATAAAATGGCACGTCCGTGCCCGGGGGCTCCTGTCCCCGAACCCAAGGACCTGAAACCTCCGTCTTTTCCTGATCCGCAACCGGACCTGACCGGGGCCTCCCTCTCGGAGCTGACGCTCTCCTTCTGGGCCAAGAGCGGCAAATCGGATCCGACGACCTGGCTGTCCGTGAGCCAGCACCTGATGGATGCCGCCGATGTTGCGGGGTTGCTCTTCGACCGCTACCTGTCGGAGCATCACCGTCGGCTCCTGGCGTCGGTCTGGGACGGCGACACGTCCAAGGCGCGAGCAGCGCTGGTCTTCCTGGCGGGTGTTCACGACGTCGGGAAGATCTCGCTCCACTTCTGCTGCCAGCACACCGGACTAGCGGAATTCGTCCGTGAACTCGGCCTGCCCGTCCCGGAGAAGAGGGACGTGCAAAACCGCGAGCATCTTCCGCACGGATTCGCCAGCCAGTTCGCGCTGGTGGAGGCCGTGGCGGCCGGCGGCGGCAAGAGAAGTCGCGCCGTCCAGTGGGCTGTTGTCGTCGGCGTCCACCATGGCCGCTATCCCGATCGAGCGGTTCTCAGAGTGGCTCGCGAGGCATATGAGGGAGGACCCGGCTGTCGGGGACGCGAGCCCCGCTGGCACGAATCCAGGCAGGAGACCATCCGGTGGATGGCCCGTCGGTCAGGTTTCCCTATCGAGAACTGTGCTGAGACGGCGCTGCCCGAACTGCCGATCAGTGTGGCCGCCGCCTATTCCTCGGTGGTCGTCATGGCGGATTGGCTCGCGTCGAACGAGGACTACTTCCCCCTCCTTCCCCAGGAGGAACGCCGGGAGCCACTGAACCCGGAGGAACAGCGGCAGAGAGTCGAGCGGGGATGGTCGCGGGCGAAAGTGCTGCCCCCCGTGAGAGCCCCGAGGCGCGAGGAGGCGAACCTTCGCGACCACTATCGCCACAGGTTCGGTTGGGGCCCCGAGATGCAGCCGACCAGAGCCCAGCAACGAGCGATCGAGATCGTCAACGACGAAGACCCGGACCTCATGATCGTCGAGGCTCCTCCGGGATCGGGAAAGACCGAACTGGCCTTCGCCGTCGCCGAGGGACTGATGCGGAAACGCGGGCTGCAAGGGGTGATGATTGCCCTTCCCACGCAGGCCACCACCGATGCCATGTATGCCCGTTCCGTGGCTTGGCTGGAATCCATTCTGGCCGATAGCCCCCAGGAGATCGGCATCCACCTGGCGCACGGCAAGAACGACCTCAACGAAGGTTTCATCTCGCTTTTCGGTAGGCGACAAACTCCCATGCAGTTGTACGACGACGAATCTGGTGGCGGCAGGGAGAACGGCCTGCTGGCCAGCAGATGGATGGCGCTTCGATGGCGTGCCACCCTGTCGCCGGTCGTCGTCGGGACGATCGATCAGGTGCTACTGGCCGCCCTGAAATCGCGACACGTCCTGATGCGTCACCTGGGGTTGATGGGCAAGGTGGTGATCATCGACGAGGTGCACGCCGCCGACACCTACATGGAGGTGTACCTGGAGACGGCACTCACCTGGCTCGGGCTGTACCAGGTACCCGTTGTGCTGCTCTCGGCCACGCTCCCGTCGGATCGTCGGCGTGGCCTCGTCGCCGCCTACCGCCGCGGACGCACCCACGGCGAACTGGGTGACGATCCCAGCCTGGACGGCGACATCGGGTACCCGGTGATCACCACAGTGGGCGAGGAGGGCCGCACCATTCACCGCGAGGTGGTCTCGGGGGGTGGTGCTCACACACCCAAACGAATCGTCCCGCTCGATGTGGTAGACGAGAACTCCTTGGCGAATCTCTTGTGGGAGAAAACAAGAAAAGGCGGCTGCGCCGTCGTCATACGCAACACGGTCAGGGCCGCCCAGGAAACCTACGACGTCCTGGCGCAGAGGTTCGGCACCGATGAGGTCACGCTGTTGCACTCGCGTTTCCTGGCCTGCGATCGGGTGGAACGCGACAAACAAATGTTGCGCCTCTTCGGCAAGGACGGCTCCAACCGTCCCGGTCGGCACATCGTGGTCGCCACCCAGGTCATTGAGCAGAGCCTGGATGTCGATTTCGACATGATGATCACCGACCCGGCCCCCATGGACCTCGTGTTGCAACGGATAGGGCGCCTGCACAGGCGCCCGGGGAGGGAAAGACCGGCGGGGTTGAAGGAGGCCGTCTGCCACGTCATCGTCACTGACCGCAGCGCCTCGCCGTGGGGTTACGGACGTGGCAGCGAGGTCGTCTACGGGACGTATCCACTTCTCAGATTCCTCGGTGTCCTGGCCGATCACCCCGACGGACTGGTGGTCGAAGACCCCGGCGACTACGCGGCCTACACGCAGCTTGCCTACTCGACGAAGAAGGTCGGCCCGCGATCGTGGGCGGAAGCCATTGGGAAAGCCTGGGAGAAACAGGATGTTGAGAACAACAGGTCGATCTCCAAAGCCCGCGGCTACTGCCTGGATGGGCTCAAGCTGCCGACGTGGAAGGCGAACGTCCTGGTGTCTTCGTTCGCCGGGAACGCGGCGACGGGGGATGAGGGCCTGAACAAGGAAGGTATTTGTGCCCAGGCGGCGGTGCGGGACACGGAAGACCAGATTCCCGTCCTCATCGTGCCTTTGGATCCCTCGATGGGAAACGTCCCGATCATTCCCCCGTGGCTTGAGAACGAGGACGGCATTCCGGTGGTTTTGGACGTCGGAACCTGGCCCGGCGCCGAGCAGGTGAGGCAAGTGCGGTCTTGGAGCGTCTCGCTACCACCGTGGTCCTTCAGGGACAAAGGCGATGTCCTCGACGAGACCATCGAAAAAATTGTCAGTGCCATCTGGGATTGTGAAATCACCCAGAACTGGGAGTGGCTCGAACACCCCCTGCTCAGGGGTGAGCTGATCCTCCCGATGAGCCGTGTGGACGCGTACTCGACTCGCCTGGAGACGGAACTACACAACCGCAAACTCATATACACCCAGGAGAAAGGGCTGGAGGTGCAGGAACTTGACCGAATGTGACTACAACCTGCTGGACGAGGAGTGGATCCCCGTCCTGCTCACGGACGGCGGCGTGGAAAAAGTGGGGATCCTCGGGGCGTTCGAACGCGCCAACGACATCGAGGACCTCGCCTGCGAGCTACCGACGCAGAAGATCGCCATCCAACGCGTGCTCTTGGCCATCTGCTACCGGGCGGTTTCATTGGAGGACGAGGAGGACTGGAAGAACCTGTGGCATGCGGGGTTGCCGACGGACCAGATTCGCGCCTATCTGGAGAAGTGGCGTGACCGCTTCTACCTGTTCGGCGGAAGGCATCCGTTCATGCAGGCCCCGGATCTGCGCACACCGAAGGATGCGGTGTCCGGGCTGGAGAAGATCGTCGCCGACGTCCCGAACGGTGAGCAACTCTTCACCACCCGCCACGGACGGGCCCTGAGCCGCATCACCCCCGCGGAAGCGGCTGCCTGGGTGATCCACACGCAGGCATACGATCCTTCCGGCATACGCTCGGGCGCCGTCGGTGATGATGAAGCGAAGAATGGCAAGGGATATCCCATAGGCCCCGCGTGGTGCGGGCAGACCGGCGCCGTCTGGCTCCGCGGCGGCAACCTCGAGGAGACCCTGATGCTGAACCTGGTCCCCGCGGATACGGGATACCTTCGAGGGCCATCCCCGCAGAGCGACGAGGCGGCCTGCACGTGGGAATCGGATGCGGTGGAGACCGCCGTGCGGCGTGACTACAGCAGGGATGGGAAACCGGACCCGAACGGGATCGGTATTCCCCGGCTGCTGACTTGGCATTCCCGGCGGATGCGCCTGTACGGCGACCGCGATGGCGTGACCGGGGTGGTCCTGGCCCAGGGCGACAAACTGGAGCCGCAGAACATGCAACGCTTCGAACCCATGAGCCTGTGGCGATACTCCCAGCCACAGTCCAAGAAGTTCAAGGAACACGTCTACATGCCCGCCAAGCACGAGCCGGGACGGGCCTTCTGGCGGAACCTGCCATCCACCTTGCCGGTGACTGAGAAAATCCCTGGCTTCGACAAGCAGGAGCAACTGAAGTTCCAGCAGTCCGCCACCCTGCTCTTCCACGCGGATTTGGACACCTCGGACCTGGAACGTTTTCCGGTGCGCATCCGGCTTGAAGCGGTCGGAATGACCTATGGCGCCCAAGAGGCCGTCACCGAGGACCTCTACCACGATCAGATGACCTTGGCGAAGGTGCTGTTGGAAGAAGAACGCAAGGAACTCGCCTACTTGGTGAAGCAGCAGGTCCTCGCCGTCGAAGAGGTTGCCAAGGCCGTCGGAATCCTGGGAGCCAACCTTTCTAGGGCGGCCGGGGAAAGCGGGGACGGCGCGGGTGAAGGGGCGCAGAAACGAGCCAAGGAGAGTTTCTTCGCGCTGATCGATGATCCGTTTCGTTCCTGGCTGGCATTACTCGACGGGAACAGCGATGTCGAGGGCAAAAAGCGGGAGTGGATTGAGACCGCCCGGAGAATAGCGAAACAGATCGCCGGCGAGCTGATCGCATCCGCACCCCGCTCCGCGATCACGGGACGAGACACGGGCAAGACCTACATGAGCAGCGGAATCGCCGAGAACTTCTTCAACAAGGAACTGAACAAAACACTGCCACCCACCAACTCCACGAAAGGAGAAAACAAGTGACCGCGGAAACCCTGGATGTCACCCCGACCGATGAATCCGAGAAGGTGGACTGGAACGGTCCCCTGCGCTCAGCAGACGACGTCAAGAAACGAGTGCGCAGCGTGATCAAACTGCGACAGAAAAAAGACTCGGCCGCGGTGGCTGCCCGCGCCCACCTGCGTTCCGCCGCTGGACGGGAGGTCGGGGACGTGCCTGCCATCTGGTCCTACACCCTCGACAGCGGGTCGGAGAAAGAACTGGGACAGAAACCAACCAGGGGAGAGCGTGCCGTGCACACCGCGCTCACGCTGTGGGCCCTGCACCAAGGATCGAACGACGCTCCCATGAACAGCACATGGAAACACGAACGCACCATCGGCGCTTCCGTTCGCAGATTGGCGTGCTCCGACATGGGAGGTCGTGAGCGAGCTGAGGAGCATCCCGTCTACAAGCGGTTGTGCGCCATGATCGCCGCCTCCACTTTCGTGTCCTTGACTGTGCACGCGCGGGGCTTGGTCAGCATGCTTGGCAGCGCGGAAATCCCGATGGACTACGGACGTTTCGCGGCGGACCTCTACAACTGGCAGAAACCGGAGTGCCGCGCGAGCGTGTTGCGCCAGTGGGGTCGTGATTTCGCCCGGACCCCCACTGATGAGGAACAAACCGGCTCCTCCGCCACAATCTCTATCCCCGAATCCAACTGAATTGAAAGGAACCACTTCCATGGCACGTTTCATCGACATTCACGTCCTGCAGACCCTTCCCCCGTCCAATCCGAACAGGGACGACACCGGAGCCCCGAAATCGGCCACCTTTGGTGGTGTTCGCCGCATGCGGATCTCCTCCCAGGCCGTGAAGCGGGCCACCCGCCAGGACTTCATCGATTCCCTTCCGGACGGAAACCGGGGAATCCGCACCAAGCGGGTCGTCGAGGTGCTGAGGGACGCTGTCGTCCAGCGTGATCCGGCATTGGCTGAGACCGCCGCAGGCTTGGCGGAGATGGCGCTCACTGAGATGGGTTTCAAACTGAAGGAACCTCGTCGCAACAAATCCGAAGAGAAGACCGACAAGCAGCTCAAGGAAGCCGGATTCCTGGTGTTCCTCTCCGCCAAACAGGTCGACCACGTGGCGGACGCCATCGTCTCCGTCGCCCACGCCGACGATGTGAAGAAGGCGTTCAAGGAACTCAAACCCAGGAACCTGGCCGATGTCGATCATTCCGTCGATATTGCTCTCTTTGGGCGAATGGTGGCAGAACCCAACAGCCTCAACGTCGATGCCGCCTGCCAGGTGGCGCATGCACTGGGAGTGGGGGCCGTCGAGTCGGAGTTCGACTACTACACCGCCGTGGATGACGCGAAGAACGCCGACGACGAGGCGGACGAGGGCGCGGGCATGATCGGTTCCATCGAATTCGCATCGGCGACGCTCTACCGCTACGCGACCATCAACCTCGAACTGCTCAAGGAAAATCTGGGTTCCGAGCAGGTGGCTGATGAGGCCGTGAAGGTCTTCATCGACAGTTTCGTGCGTTCCATGCCCACCGGGAAGATCACCACTTTCGCGAACCGTACGTTGCCCGATGCGGTCTTGGTGCAGCTGAGGGAGGATCAGCCGATCAACTTGGTCAGTGCTTTCGAGAGCCCCGTCGTGGCCGACCAGAAGGGCTTCGTCGAGCCGGCCGTGAAAGAGTTCGTCGGCTTCGAGAAGGGACTGCGTGAGGGCAGCGGCCTGTTGCCCGAGAAGTCCCTCGTCGCCTGGACGGTCGCACGCGCCCAGGGGATCGAGGCCCTCGGGGAGCGTGTCCCGCTGGTGAACCTGGGTGAGGCAACGGTCGCTGCGCTTCGGGATGTTCGATGAGCAAGGTCCTCGTACTCAGGCTGGCAGGCCCCATGCAGTCATGGGGTTCCTCCAGTCGGTTCACTCGACGCTCCACGGAAGCCTTCCCGACGAAGAGCGGCATCGTGGGACTGCTCGCGGCCGCTCAGGGGAGACGTCGCACCGATCCCATTGAGGATCTCGCAGAGCTGAGGATGGCTGCGCGTGTGGACCAGCCCGGTGAACTGCTGCGTGATTTTCACACGGCACACCGTGAAGGAAGCCCCATGCCCCTCTCGGATCGTTTCTACCAGGCGGATGCAGTTTTCGTGGCATTCGTCGAAGGGTCGGCAGAGCTCATCGAGGGACTGACCGAGGCCCTCCGACGACCGGTTTTCCCGCTCTACCTGGGAAGACGGTCCTGTCCTCCGACCACGCCCTTGTTCCTGCAGGTGCACGAGGGCAAGTCGTGGGAGATCATCACTCAGCTGCCGTGGCAGGCAGCTCGTTTTTGGCAGCAGCAGAAGAAAAGGGAAGAACATGTTTCCCTTCGGGTGGTGGCCGACAAGGGGATTCTCCCGGATGATGAGCCGTCGTCGTCCTCCCACAGCCTGCAGGACGTACCCGTGAGCTTTGACTCCACACGGCGCCTCTACGGGCTGCGTTCGGTCGATGAGACACGGGTGACGGTCCGCAATCCGCAGTATGAAAAACCCAAGGAATCGCCGGTTCCTGTGTCCGGCGGTCATGATCCCATGGCGGTGATCTGATGTATCTCACACGTGTGTACCTGAACCCATACCGTCGCGGTTGTCGACACCTGGTGTCGTCTCTCCAAAGGCTGCATGCGGCTGTTCTCGCCAGCTTCCCCCCGGGAGTTCTCCAAACGGAAGGTGAGGGCAGGGTGCTGTGGCGGCTGGACAGGCCGAACGACAACCGCCGGGCCAGCAGAAGTGCAGGCACGGATGTGAGTCCTGGGCTCTGCCTCTACATTTCCTCGCCGGCGGCCCCCGATCCTGCTGCTCTCGTCGAGCAGGCGGGATACGAGACCGAAGGAGGGGTCGTGGTGAAGAAACTCGACGATTTCCTGGCCAAGTTGGAGGAAAACCAGGTGTGGGGGTTCCGCATCACGGTGAACCCGACCTATCGCCGCACGGACGATGACGGCAGGAAGCGGCTCCTGGGACACATCACCGTGGCTCAGCAGACGCAGTGGCTGCTGGATAGGGCGGAGGTAAACGGATTCCAGATCCCGATGTCTGCTGAAGTTGGCGGGGACCTGCCGGTTCTCGAGAACGAGGCGGGTGAACGAGTGGACGGAAGGAATCTGCTGGTTTCCTTGGTGGATCGACGTGTAGAGAACTTCGTCCGGGTGAAGGGTGAGGACAAGCGCCCTGTAACTCTCAAGTTGGCGACCTTCCAGGGGACTCTCAAAGTGACCGATCCGCGGGCCTTGCGGTCGGCGCTCGCCAATGGAATCGGTAGGGCCAAGGGCTACGGGGCTGGCCTCTTGACGTTGGCGCGGCCATGAAGGACATACCGGGAGCGCGGCCTCCGGCTCCGAAAGACCTGGTTCGGATCCGGGACCGCCTCACCTTCTTGTATGTGGAAAGGTGCACGGTGCATCGAGACTCCAACGCGATCACCGTGACCGACGCCAGAGGCGTGGCTCATGTTCCAGCGGCCGCGTTGTCCGTCCTGATGATCGGGCCGGGGGTACGTGTCACCCACAGCGCCATGTCCGTCCTGTCGGAGAGCGGCGCCACCACTGTGTGGGTGGGGGAGAACGGTGTGCGTTACTACGCTCACGGTGTTCCTCCGTCGAGGTCCTCCCGTTTGTTGGAGGCACAGGCCAAGGCTGTGAGCGACCCGGTTCTGCGGGCTTCGGTGGCCAGACAGATGTATCTCATGCGGTTCCAAGGCGAGAACGTTGAAAACCTGAGTATTCAGCAGCTTCGGGGTCGCGAGGGAGCGCGAGTCAGGAAACTGTATCGGCGAAGCTCCAAACGTACGGGGGTGCCGTGGGACGGTCGTGAATACGATCCGGATAATTTCGACAATTCCTCCTTGGTGAATCAAGCTTTGTCCGCGTCGAACTCTGCGTTGTACGGGCTGATTCACGCGGTGATAGTCGCGCTGGGATGTGCTCCGGGGTTGGGTTTTGTCCACACCGGTAATTACCGTTCTTTCGTGTATGACATCGCTGATCTGTACAAGGCCGATCTCTCCATACCTGTGGCGTTTGATGTCGCCTTGGAGAACCCGGAAGTGGGAGTCGGTACCGAAGCGCGGAGACGCATGCGGGATGCCATCAGGGAAAGCAGAATCCTGGAACAGGCGGTTCGCGACATCAAGGAACTGCTGAGGGGAGGAGGTGCTTCTCCAGAGGAGGATGACGAGGACCTGATCGTCGATGACCTGCACCTCTGGGACGATCTTCTGGGAACGGTTGCGGCCGGTGTTTCCTATGCCGAGTGGTGAGCTTTGATGGTTGTTCTGGTCCTGTCAGCTGTGCCGGATGGGTTGCGTGGCCACGTGACCAGGTGGTTGCTGCAGATCTCGCCGGGCGTGTTCGTGGGTAATCTCAGCGCGCGGGTCCGGGAAAGGCTGTGGCAGATCGTTACTGAGACGATGGGAACCGGGCGGGCAATCATGGTGTTCCGTTTCAGGAACGAGCAAGGTATGTCCTTCCTGACATGGGGTGATCCATGGGTACCAGCCGACTACGAGGGGCTGACCCTGATGGTCCGTCCAGGTCCTTCAGATGCCGAGCCAGACGACCCACCCCGCCAGGAGGGTGGCCGTCGCAGACGCGGGGCGAGTGACTTCGAGAAGCGGAGACGTGCGAGGAGGGGGTTCCCAAGATCCGACAGGTCCGGCTGATAAAATCCCTTGTCAACAAGTGTATTCCCCGCGAGAGCGGGGATGATCCCAGCGGTATGGCCTTCGCGTCGCCAGTACTGCGGTATTCCCCGCGAGAGCGGGGATGATCCGAGGAGGCAAAGGTGTACAAGATTCTCGAGGGGGTATTCCCCGCGAGAGCGGGGATGATCCGCATGGATTAATCATGTCATCCCCCAGGGTCAAGTATTCCCCGCGAGAGCGGGGATGATCCTCTGGCAACAACATTACGACATGAACATCATCGGTATTCCCCGCGAGAGCGGGGATGATCCACGTCGAAGGGTTCGCTTCTCACGTTGCACTCGTATTCCCCGCGAGAGCGGGGATGATCCCAGCTCGTTGGTCTTTTCCAACTCGGTAGCCACGTATTCCCCGCGAGAGCGGGGATGATCCCCCCCCACCGGCCCGGAAACCCCTGCCGCAGCCCGTATTCCCCGCGAGAGCGGGGATGATCCCTTGGCCTGATCGGTGTAGACCATGCCGTCCAGGTATTCCCCGCGAGAGCGGGGATGATCCCTGCCCCTGGAAGCCAGCCTCCCCTGTGGGTACGTATTCCCCGCGAGAGCGGGGATGATCCCCTGTGCGGCGTGTGTTGGGCCCATACATGCTTGTATTCCCCGCGAGAGCGGGGATGATCCCAGCCCAACGCAGACGGATGCTCCTCCAGTTCGGTATTCCCCGCGAGAGCGGGGATGATCCCGAATTGATGCGACGATTCTCGCGCTCAAGCTGGTATTCCCCGCGAGAGCGGGGATGATCCCGGGCTGCGGGAGCGGGTCGCGCGGCGCTCGATGTATTCCCCGCGAGAGCGGGGATGATCCTCTTCACGGCCTTGTTGGTTCCAACCGGCCATTGTATTCCCCGCGAGAGTGGGGATGATCCCCGTTGTGCAGCTGGATCAAGCGGATCTCGTCGGTATTCCCCGCGAGAGCGGGGATGATCCCAAAGAATCTCCATTTCGAACAGAGGCACAGAAGTATTCCCCGCGAGAGCGGGGATGATCCCGGGCAGGCTGTACTTCCCGGTGGGTGGCGGAGGTATTCCCCGCGAGAGCGGGGATGATCCCGGTGTCGGTACCTTTGGTCAGGGACTGAATACGTATTCCCCGCGAGAGCGGGGATGATCCCAGCTCGTTGGTTTTCTCCAACTCGGTTGCCACGTATTCCCCGCGAGAGCGGGGATGATCCGGTTCTAGGTGTTGCGAGAAGAGAAGAGATATGGTATTCCCCGCGAGAGCGGGGATGATCCTGGTGTGTCAGGTCGACGGGCCGCGAGCAAAGCGTATTCCCCGCGAGAGCGGGGATGATCCCTCGTCGAACAGAATGGTGTCGAAGTCGTCGAAGTATTCCCCGCGAGAGCGGGGATGATCCTGCCGAGTACGGGTGCGTTGCGAACTTCACGAGGTATTCCCCGCGAGAGCGGGGATGATCCCCGAACTTGACGCCGGCCATGATGGTCAACCGCGTATTCCCCGCGAGAGCGGGGATGATCCCTCGCCCAGCAAATCACCACCGCGGACACCACAGTATTCCCCGCGAGAGCGGGGATGATCCCTATTCGCGAACGCTATCGCTGGGAGAAAAAATGTATTCCCCGCGAGAGCGGGGATGATCCTGTCGCGCTCGGCCGGAGACCAGCCGAGACGAAGTATTCCCCGCGAGAGCGGGGATGATCCGCAGCACCGCACGCCACACGAATACACAAAAGGGTATTCCCCGCGAGAGCGGGGATGATCCCCGCGACACCACCCAGCACGCCCACAGCGAGGGGTATTCCCCGCGAGAGCGGGGATGATCCGGGGGTGTACCGGGTTACGGGGTCTCTTGAATTGTATTCCCCGCGAGAGCGGGGATGATCCTATTACCCACTCCCCCACCAGTCCAAATGGCTCGTATTCCCCGCGAGAGCGGGGATGATCCCGTCACCATCCACGTGCTCGGGCTCGTGGAATCGTATTCCCCGCGAGAGCGGGGATGATCCGTGGCTGCAAATAGGTATGGCGGTGGCGTTGTCGTATTCCCCGCGAGAGCGGGGATGATCCTGATCAATGTACGCATTGAACAACCCGGAGCGGGTATTCCCCGCGAGAGCGGGGATGATCCCGATCTGTAGCTGTCAATTCCCGCCAGCCCGTTGTATTCCCCGCGAGAGCGGGGATGATCCCACGACCGACCAGGAAGACTGGGGCGGCGTGGTGTATTCCCCGCGAGAGCGGGGATGATCCCTGGGTGGCGCACGCCCATGGTGTGCCGCTGCCGTATTCCCCGCGAGAGCGGGGATGATCCCCCCTTGACGTTCCACAAGATCTTCATGCGGCCGTATTCCCCGCGAGAGCGGGGATGATCCGTCGTGCGGGGCGTTTCCCCGGTTGCTGTACACGTATTCCCCGCGAGAGCGGGGATGATCCGAGGTGCTCGTCAACGCTACGCACATTGGCGTTGTATTCCCCGCGAGAGCGGGGATGATCCCTCAGTGCTGCCTAAGAATCGCGGTCCCCAGAGGTATTCCCCGCGAGAGCGGGGATGATCCGGACCAGGGCCAACGTGTGTTTCTGGAGATAAGGTATTCCCCGCGAGAGCGGGGATGATCCGGGTGTCGTGTTGAACTACGGCAACGTGATGGAGTATTCCCCGCGAGAGCGGGGATGATCCTGCCGTGCTGGTCATCATCCGAACCGCCGGTGCGTATTCCCCGCGAGAGCGGGGATGATCCCGATTCGGTGAACTGGGCGCAGCAGCGCGCCATGTATTCCCCGCGAGAGCGGGGATGATCCGTCGACGGGTTCAGTGTGTTCGCTCGGCGTACCGTATTCCCCGCGAGAGCGGGGATGATCCGAAACCTTGCTGGCTGGTCCAGCGCAGGATCAGGTATTCCCCGCGAGAGCGGGGATGATCCGTCCAGGGTGGAGAAGGCCACCAGCAAGGAGCAGTATTCCCCGCGAGAGCGGGGATGATCCCTTCTTGTCGCTTACGACGCCCCCGGGACCTGTGTATTCCCCGCGAGAGCGGGGATGATCCTGTCCGATTCGTGGAGTGGATGATGTGTCTGCCGTATTCCCCGCGAGAGCGGGGATGATCCGCAGCCCGACGGGTCCTGGGGCGACGGCCCCACGTATTCCCCGCGAGAGCGGGGATGGTCCCGCGTCGGGGAAACCCTCCTCGGCAAGGCGCATATATTCCCCGCGAGGGCGGGGATGATCCGACGGCCGCGTCGATTCTGGTCACGACCGGAGCGTATTCCCCGCAAGAGTGGGGGTGATCTGTGCTGTCCGGGAAGGAGCGGTCGGATGGAGAGGGGGGAGAATTAGGAGTTAATAGAGGTCTCGCCTTTAGGGTGTGATTTCGGATTGATGAAGTATTGACCAGATTTCTATGCGACCCATGAGGACTTGTTCGGGGGATGTTTTCTGGCCGGTTGTGTTTAAGCAAACTGACTTTAAGATGGTTGCAAATGGGTCTTGTAGGGGCAAGCTTAAATCTGGCCAAGGGTTTACCAGTTGGCGTTTTCTTCTGAATGAATTTTTTCGATTATTCGGAGGATTTTGCTTGGGGTCGGGTGCTGGTGCCCTTGATGTGTGTAGATCTTAGTTGGGTCGAGTAGCGGTGAGAACTGGATGATGAACTTGCAGGATTTTTGTTATCCGGTATGATCCTCTATAAGTTGTGTCAGCCTGGACTGGTGCTGACAGATGGTTCTAAAGGAGTATCCGGTGTCCGGCTCCCTTGCTATTCAACCAACGACCGTTCGGTGGCGGCTGGAACCCACCGCCCCCTTCCGTGTCGAGGACGGCATTCTCGCTGCCCACGGACTCCGGGGCCGCATCCTAGGCACCAAGAAGGAGAACACGGACCTGCGGGAGCAGGGCAGCGGGGTCGAGGCACTGGCCGGGCACCGTGACGCTCTTGGCGACGGCCCTCAGCATCGGCATCCCCACTGGCTCTGGTTGCCGACGCTGGGTGCCGGCGGTGAGCTGACGGGGCAGGTGGAGGACCTGGTGTTGTGGGTGCCTGACGGGATACCCGCCGACACGCTTTCCCGGTTGGCCGGGGCGAGGTACCTGCCGCGCTGGAGCAATGCGCCCAAGGGGTATCGCTCCGGAGCTGAACTGCACCTGCAGCTGATGGGACCCGTCGATACGGTGATGCACGAATACACCAGTGCCGATGCCACCACGTGGGTGTCCGTGACCCCATTCCTGACCGACCGCTTCCCCAAGCTGAACAAGCCGCGGGAGGAATTCGCGCAGAAACTCGTGGAACGCGAACTCGGTTTCCGCCACCCCGGGGGCACGCCGCCGGTGAGGGTGAAACTGCTAGCCGACTGGGAGGACCGGGATGTGGTGAGGTTCCGTCGATACCGCTGGAATGAATCGATGGCGCAACGTCGCCGCGGGATGCTGCTGCGGCTGGATTTCGATGAGCCCCTGCCGAAGGGCCCCGGGGAACGTCCGGAGCCCCTGGTGCTCGGGTCCCTCTCGCATTTCGGTTTCGGATTGTTCCGGCCGGTGGAGCGATAGCCATGTCGGCGCAGGGGGAGTACTCGGCGGAACCGCAGCTGGTTCCCGCGAGGATGCTGAACGAATTGGTGTACTGCCAGCGGCTGTTCCACCTCGAATGGGTGGACGGCCGCTGGGCTCACAACGACGACACGATCCAGGGTTCAGTGGCCCACGACGCGACGGATCGTCGTTCCGGCCGGATGCCCGCGCCCGATGAGGAGGAGAAACCGTTCACCTCGATTCAGGTGGCGTTGTCGGATCCGGACCTCGGGGTGACGGCCGTCATAGACCGGGTGGACCACGAGGACGGATCGTCGAGTCCCGTGGACATGAAGAAGGGATCCGGTCCCAGGGATGGCGGAATGTGGCCTGCCGACCGGGTGCAGGTCCTGACCCAGGCGGTGCTGCTGCGACGTGCCGGGTATTCGGTGAACCGCGCCGACATTTCCTATCTGGGATCGCATCACAGGGCCTCTATCGAGGTGGGGCAGGACGCGGAAACGGAGGTGCGGGAGCTGGTGGCGTTGGCGCGGAAGGTGGCTGCGCAGGAACTTCCGCCCCCGCCGCTGCTGAACGACCCGCGCTGCCTCCGCTGCTCGCTGGCACCGCTGTGCATGCCCGATGAGACGAACTATCTGCTCGAACGTTCCGGCGAGCAGCCGCGTCGGATCATCGTCAAGAATCCCGACGCCAGACCCGTGTACGTGAACACGCAGGGGGCGTCGGTGAAGGTGTCCGGTGGCCGCCTGCTGGTGGCGGTCAAGGGTGAGACGGTGGCCGAGCGTCGACTCCTCGACGTCTCCCAGGTGTGCGTGGTGGGAAACGTGCAGATCACCACCCAGGCGCTCAGGGCTTTGTGGCGCAGGGGCGCGGTGGTGATTTGGCTCAGCTACGGGGGCTGGCTCGACGGATGGTCGCAGGGCCCGATGAACGGTCATGTGACGCTCAGGCGACGGCAGGTGCTGGCGAGCGTCCATGGCCTGCGGTTCGCGCAGCAGATGATCCGGGGAAAGATCCACAACCAGCGGGTGCTGCTGCGCCGCAACGCGAAGGTGTCGCTGGACGATTCGGTTCTGGAGCACCTCAAGGAACTGGAAGCGAAAACCGAATCCGCTGCGTCCTTGGAGACGCTGCTCGGGATCGAGGGCACGGCAGCGCGACTGTACTTCGGGCAGTTCCACAAGCTGTTGTCTCCCCGACTCGAGGTCGCGGCCGAGTTCCAGGCGCACGGCAGGGCGCGACGTCCGCCACCCGATCCCGTCAACGCGGTGCTCGGGTTCTGCTACAGCCTGTTGACGAAGGACCTCGTCGCGGTGCTGACCGGGGTGGGGCTGGATCCCTTCCTCGGGGTGCTGCACCAGCCCCGCTACGGCAGACCTGCCCTCGCTCTCGATCTGGCCGAGGAGTTCCGCGCCCTCGTGGCGGAATCCGTCGCATTGCAATGCCTCAACAACGGCGAAATCAACGAGAAAAGTTTCATGCGGGGACATCTCGGGGTGGCACTGACCGCGGATGGGCGACGCTCCGTCATCCAGGCGCACGAACGCCGCCTCGAAACGGAGCTGAAACACCCGCTGTTCGGGTATCAGGTGTCGTACCGGAGGGTGCTGGATCTTCAGGCACGAGTGCTGGCGGCTTCTTTCACGGGAGAACTGGATTCCTACACCCCATTGATGACGAGGTGACCCATGGCCCGACGAAGATATCTCATTTCCTATGACATATCGGATCCCAAGCGGCTGCGAGCCACCTTCAACCTCATGAAGGGCTACGGGAAGTGGCTCCAGTACTCGGTGTTCGTGTGTGACCTGAGCAAGGCTGAACTCGCAATGTGGGAACGGGACATTCGTGATGTGATAGCACTCGCCTACGATTCGGTGGTGGTGATCGACCTTGGTGCCCCGCAAGACGCAGACATCCGTATGCTTGGGGTACCGCGTAGGTTGCCCGATGAGGGGCCCGTGGTGGTGTGAGCCGCTGCGAGACCTCCGGTCATGTCGTCTCCCCTAGGGAGCGCTCGAAGGGGTTTGACTAGGTGTTTTACCCCATGACAACTCAACAGAGTGGTTTTATAGGACCCGGCGGTGCGGAGAGCTCGCAGGTGCTGGTAAAGTTCCTAGTCAAGGCGGCCTTTTGAGGCGAGCCATTGTTCCGGCCTTCTAGGCCGGACTTCATTGAGACCTTCGTCGCCGAACGCGTGACGAAGAAACCTGAGTATTGTTCCGGCCTTCTAGGCCGGACTTCATTGAGACATCAATAGGAACGGCCCAACCGTTTTCTACATAACGTTATTGTTCCGGCCTTCTAGGCCGGACTTCATTGAGACTCGCGGCCGCGGTCAAGGGTGTCGGCACGCATGGCGATTGTTCCGGCCTTCTAGGCCGGACTTCATTGAGACTGAGAATGTGGGATCCCGACAAGTGGCGGGACGTTGTCATTGTTCCGGCCTTCTAGGCCGGACTTCATTGAGACCCTGCCACGTCGGCCACCGCCGCCCACGGCGCACACGGATTGTTCCGGTCTTCCAGGCCGGACTTCATTGAGACGAATTGGAAATTCTGGTTGAGCCCTACTGGCTCGAAAATTGTTCCGGTCTTCCAGGCCGGACTTCATTGAGACGACCGCGTACTGACGGCCTTGGAGGCGCAGCGCGGATATTGTTCCGGTCTTCCAGGCCGGACTTCATTGAGACAACAGCTCACGCACTCTCGCCGGGAAAAGCGCCGGCAGGATTGTTCCGGTCTTCCAGGCCGGACTTCATTGAGACCGTAGTTCAGCACGACCCCCTTGGATTCGCGCATGTCATTGTTCCGGTCTTCCAGGCCGGACTTCATTGAGACAAGGCGGCGGCGGTGCTCGCATACCGAGCCACGCGCCTCATTGTTCCGGTCTTCCAGGCCGGACTTCATTGAGACTCTCATCCAGTAGGCCAGCCATGTTTTCTCCTGGCGTATTGTTCCGGCCTTCTAGGCCGGACTTCATTGAGACGCATCAGGCCTGGTTTGGTTGAGGGAGGATTCCAGCACATTGTTCCGGCCTTCTAGGCCGGACTTCATTGAGACCCAATGGTAATGGGGTCCCCGGTGTAAATATCCGTGTAATTGTTCCGGCCTTCTAGGCCGGACTTCATTGAGACAAGCAGGGCCTCGAAACGACTTCCCTCGTGGTCGGCATTGTTCCGGCCTTCTAGGCCGGACTCCATTGAGGCCATCCGGTCATGTTCGGTGCTTGTTTCCGCGCCGCGGGTTGTTTCGGCTTTCTGGGGTGGATTCCGCCGATAAGCTGAAGCGAGGCTGTCGTGGCTTCTTGATTACTGTCAAAGTGGGCATTCTTTGGGAGAGCGGTGTCGCCTACCCCTTTGTGCACTAATCGCCGGGGAAACTAGAACGGCGGTCTTGCTCCGTCGGCGGTTTCCCCGGCGATTCTTATGCGAAATATGAAATCTTGTTCGCGGGTGTGGGTGAAAGTGATCCCCTGATGTTTCGCCGCAGGCTGCTCATCGACAGTTGATGCCCTTGGTTAGGCGGGCTCGAGGATGGACGTGAAAAAATTTCGTGAAATCTCTCGCGATGGGATCGCGACCTGCTGGTCCTATTCTTCTTACGCGTGCAGGTGCTCCTTGTGCTTTTCTGCCACCTTTTCCGACTCCAGTTGCAGGGTGCAGTGCTCGATGCGGATCTCGTGATGTTTGATCAGGCACTCCTGGATATCGGCCAGAATCTCTTGTGAATGTCCATCGGTGAAACATTCGTCGGCGAGGACCACGTGGGCAGTCAGAACCGGAAGTTCGGTGGATACCACGGAGGCGTGGAGGTCGTGCACCTCCTTGACGTGGGGCCTTTCCAACAGGTGTTGCCTCACCTTGGTCAGGTCCAGTTCGGTCGGTGTGGCCTCCAACAGGATCGACCCCGACTCCCGCAGCAGTTTCAAGGCCCGCGGAACGATCAGCGCGGCCACGAGAAGACCGGCGATGGTGTCAGCACGGGTCCACCCCGTCAGGGCGATCACCACCGCGGAGACGATCACCGCCACCGACCCGAGGGCGTCATTCAACACCTCCAGGAAGGCGGCCCGCATGTTCAGGTTGCTGTCCTTGCCGCCCAGCAGCACCAGCAGCGACGCCACGTTGCCCAGCAGGCCGACCACACCGATGACGGCCACGCCGCCCGCCTCCACCTCCGGAGGAGCGAACAAGCGAAGCACACCCTCGTAGATGGCGTACCCTCCGACGCACAGCAGAATCGCGGACTGCGCCCCGGCGGACAGCACCTCCGCGCGCTGCCAACCCCAGGTGTGACGCTCCGAAGGGGGACGTTTCATCAACGTCGCCGCGATGAGCGCCACCACCAGGCCGAGAGAATCGGTCAGCATGTGTCCGGCATCGACGAGCAACGCCAGGCTGTCCGTCACGATTGCGCCGATCACCTCGGCGGCGAAGATCAAACCGGTTATGCCCAGTGCGATTCCAAGGCGTTTCCGGTTCGTCGAGCCGTGCGCGTGATTATGGCTGTGGCCATGCCCGTGGCCGTGTCCGTGATGATCGTGGTCGCGGGACTCGTCGTGGTGCTCGTGTTCGTGGGTGTCGTGGTCGTGGTGTTCGCTCATGGTGCTTCGACTTCCGGTTCGCAGATGACTGGGACCTCGCCGGTTGCGACCAGGAGGTCATCGGCGGCGGCCAGCAGATTCGTCGTCAGTTCTGGTTCGGCCAAGGAATAGAAAGTGGCGCGGCCCCTCACCCGTGCGGTCAGCAGTCCGCTGTCCCGCAGCCCCCGGACGTGGGCCGACACCGTGGACTGCGCCAGCCCCAGGTGCCCGACGAGGTCGGCCACCCGGTGCTCCGACAGCATCAGGTGCTTGACGA
>ERZ773038.820-NODE-820-length-19343-cov-7.802675_pt1 | contig 19343 bp, 18 predicted proteins | sample MGYA00511665_ERZ773038 | MGnify/ENA primary metagenome ERZ773038 (study PRJEB29015, sample SAMEA2737966) | human oral metagenome | biome: human oral; feature: human-associated habitat; material: dental | place: China | collected 2028 ... | reverse complement strand
CGATTCATCGTATTAAACAAAGGGAATTTCAAGGTAATATCATTATCATTGATGGAGATAGTTATCGCTCTTTTCATCCGAACTACCTTGACCTACAGGAAAAGTATGGCAAAGATAGTGTGGATTATACCAAAGTATTTGCGGGAAAAATGGTTGAATATCTCGTAGATGAATTGAGTAAACAAGGTTATCATTTGTTAATCGAGGGTACCTTGAGAACAACAGAAGTTCCTAGAAAAACGGCACAATTATTGATAACAAAAGGATATCAAGTCTCACTTGCACTAATTGCGACCAAGCCAGAATTGTCCTATCTCAGTACCTTGATACGTTATGAAGAGCTCTATGCTATAGATCCTAGTCAAGCTAGAGCGACTCCCAAAGAGCACCATGATGGAATTGTAGAACATTTGGTTGACAACTTACGAGAGTTAGAAATTGATAAGATTTTTAATCAAATTCAAATTTATCAAAGAGATCAATCATGTATTTATGATTCGGAAGTAGATCAGATCTCAGCAGCAGAAGTTCTACACGAATGCCTATTTGGAAAATGGAGTAAGGTGGAGGAAGAGATGTTGAAGTTGGGACAGGAACGGTTGAATTCATTAAATACCAAGTAGTTCGATTTTTTAAAAAATATTAGGGGAAGTTATGGAATTTAAAAAACTAGTAATTGAAAATTTTCGTAATTTTAGTTCTATTGAGATTGATTTGTCAAATAAAAATGTAATATTTGGAATGAATGATTCAGGAAAAACAAATCTCTTATTCGCAATAAGATACCTCTTGGATAGAACTATCAGAAATAAGGGTTTCATTAAATCAGATTATCATAAACATGATACTAGTAGACCTATAAAAATACAACTTGAACTTGATTTGTCTGATAGAAAAATGGAGGGAGATGAAGAACTACTAAAAACTTCACATTCTCGCCTTCTAATTTCAACAGTAGCTGGAGCAAGAAATAACTCTAGCTTAGACACATTCTTTATCTCATTAGAAGCAGTTTACAATGAGAAAGAGTTATTTGGAAATCCGGTATTAAGCTGGGGTTCAACACTAGATAATTTAGTTGAAGTCCCCCAATATGGTACAAGAAGTGACATTGATAAAATATTTCAAATAGTTTATGTAAATCCCGCTATAGAGTTAGATTCTTTTTTTAAGCGAAATAGAAGGTTATTGTTCTCTGATGATTCTAAAACTGACGAGGATGTAAAGCTTGAGGAAGAGATTGAGAATAATATTGAAAAGCTAAATGAGAATATTTCTAACTTACATTTAATCACTCGTGTTCAATCACAGTTGACTGAAGCCTATAAAAGTTATCGTAAAGAAAATTTAGAAATTAAAATTCAATCAGAAATATCCATCTCAGGATATTTAGATAATCTTACGCCATACATTAACTGGAATGATGATACTAACAATTATCCGACATCGGGAGACGGTCGTAAAAAACTTTTATCATATGCTATTAATCATTTGATTTCAGAAAAACAATATAGCAACAAGGTAATAATTTATTTAATTGAGGAACCAGAGAATAGCTTACATCGTTCAGTTCAAATTTCTCTTTCAAAACAACTTTTTGTTCAGAATATTTATGAATACTTTTTTCTAACTACTCATTCAGCCGAAGTTCTTTATGAAATGGATAATACTCAACTCATTAAGATAACCAATCAACAAGGTGCAACGGGGCAATCAGTCTATTACACAGTTCCTGATGAATTTTCAAATTTAAAGAAAAAATTAAATAAATCATTGGCACAGTCAATCTTTTATGATAGGATTCTTTTGGTCGAAGGTCCATCAGAATATTATCTATTTTCTGCTATTTTTGAATATGTAAGTCCCGATTTTGAGTCTGATGGAAAATACTTATTACAAGTTGATGGAATAAATTTTAAACCTTATTCAGAGCTATATAGAGCATTAGGGATTTATACTTGGATTAAAACTGATAATGATTTAAAAGCTAGTCGTGGTGATAAACATATGTTTTCTCCTATTGGTTTGAATAGGTGTATTGACTTGCTTGATCAAAGTGTGACTCCTAGATTAGATAATTATCGTATAGATTTTTCTTCCAAAGATGAGAGAAAACAGAATATAAAGTCTAAAAAAGAAGAACTATATTCGAATAACCGGAGTCTAGTATCTCAATTAAATGAAGAGGGAATATTTATATCAGAAGTTGATTTAGAAAATGACTTGGCTCAGGTTTTATCCGATAGCGAGAGGAGTGAAATGAGTGAATTTGATTTTGTAAATTGGTTACAAAGTAGTAAACAGTACAACATGTTGGAATATATAGATAATTATCTTACTAATGAGATTGCACATAAAATTGTGAAGTCAGATTATTTTAAAGTATTATCGGAGTTTTTAGATTATGAGTGATATTGCTACACACGATAAGAATGTTAAAAAAGAATTGTTAGAATACCAAGGAAATATTTTAATTTTAGCGAACGCAGGTTCAGGAAAAACAACTTTTTTAACTGAAAAGCTAAAAAGTGATTCAAAAAAGCTAGACAATTATCAAAAATTAGCAGCAATAACGTTTACTCGAAATGCAACGGAGGAAATAAAGCAGAAATTAGTTGATATTCCTGACAACGTTGTTGTATCGACCATCGATTCGTTTTTAGATAAAGAAATAATCCTTCCTTTTATTAATCAGAAATACGAAATTCAAACATCTGTACAGTTTAGCTTTCGGATAGAACATAAATTTAGCCACTATAGCATTGGAATAAGACAAATATTGCAAGATGGTATTTTCGGGACTTACGACTTTCCTACTTCTCAACAGGGCAAGAATTTCAAATGTGAAGTTGCTTTAGATATTTTGAAGACAATAGATTCTGCGTCGGAATATATAAAATATAAATTTAATACTTTGTATATTGACGAATTTCAGGATTGTGACCAGTCTATGAATGATTTATTTCTGTATCTAAAAAATGAGTTAGGAATCTATTTATTTATTGTAGGAGATGATAAGCAATCTATTTATCAGTGGAGAGGTGCATCGCCCAAATATATAAATAATTTATGGAAAAACAAAAATGATTTTAGAAAAGAGAGATTTATTGGGAATTTTAGAAGTCTGCCTAGAATAGTGGATTTCTCTTTAGCTCTGACTCCTAAAGTGATTATAGATAATATTAGAGAAGAGGGTTCAATTCTATATTTAGAACCTAATCAGGATTATCTAAAAGAAGATGTTATTAAGTACTTAATTGATAATGGAGATATAAATTTACAAGAAGAAAATTATTTTTTAATTGGAAATAATAAAGACATTGAAGAAACTGTGACGAATTTGAATGATATTTTCCTAAATAAATTTGATTGTGTTAGAAAAAATCCATTCATAGAATGTACTAACAGCATTTTTTTGGAATGTATAGCTAAATATTATTTTCTTGATGACTTTTCTGAGTATGATGTATTGAATAATCTTTTTCCTGAATATAACGATGAATTTAGGAAAGAACTTTTAAAAAAATTAAATAGACTTCGTCAACAACCTACACAGTCACTTATTGCGGAAATAGCTTCGTATTTAGATGTTTTAATTACAAATTATGAAGATAAGTTAGAAAGTCAAATACTGTTGGAAATTTTGAGTAATTTGGATAATAAAAAATTGTTTGATACAAATTTAATGAGTAATAATTTAATAATGACTACTCATGGTTCAAAAGGCTTAGCAGCAGACACTGTGGTAATTTTTGTAGAATATTTGATTGATCGATACAAACAAGAGTTGAAATTTGAAGATCATTATGTTGCAATTACTAGAGCGAAATCAAAAGTCATTATTATTGACAACCAGACAATTTATACTAATGAAATTAATAGATTCTTACGTAGCAATAATGGGAAATTTTCTTTTGAAGATTTTATATAAGGAGGGGATATATGATTAGTTTAAATCAAGAACAATTGCAATTTGATATTACAGGTATTCTAGGTTCTGAAATTAATCAGCACATTGATTTTTATAATATTGGAATTGAAGAAGCTTATGTTGCAATAAAAAATAATGATGACAGTAAAGCTCTGGCCATTTTACGAATATTAAAATCACAACTAGACATAGAGTATAAGTATTTTGATTCTAAAAGGTTTTGGGATTTTGGTGCATTAAACGATGCTTATAGTTATGTTGATGGTATAAATAGAGCTAGTCGAGCATTGGTGGGAGCACCCAATTATCGAAATATGAAATCTATGCTCTATGACATTCAAGATTATATGACTAGAACAAGATTTGACGATGATAGGTATTATGGAAATGTATTCGCTTTAGCTGTTGACAAATATTTAGATGAGATGACAGCCTCGGAACGTCATTCGCGTTTTGGAATATTCCTTCAAGGGATTAGAATGTTTTACCATCGACCAGGAAAAGGTACAGCAAAACAATGCATTACTCTATCTAAAGGTCTCGCTCTTAAAGATATAGAACCTTTTATCTTCGTAGAGCATATTGAGAGATATTTGTGATAATTTATAATGCACTCCTTATATCAAATGTACAAAACAATAACAATTCAAATGGTGTGAACTTTTTGGTAAAATCTAGCTCAATTTGTGTATTTTTAGGGTAAAATTCACACCATTCAAATGAAAGTTATTCAAATTAGATGAAATTCTGTTTTCTGTAAATGTGGGAAAACATTGATTTTAAGAGGATATTGAGACTTATTCAAATAAAAGTGTTTCCAACCAGGTCTTAAGAAAGCTCGTAAAGCATCACAATTATCAAAACGTTAATCAACATGCTTATATCAACGTTTACAGACATTTAAGAAATTTCTCTTGGATGTCTTTTTTTGTCTAGCTAAATTTTACAAATTGGGCAATTTAGGTTACTCAATAATATAAAAAAGATAAAAATTTAAAGTTCGAATTTTAATTTTAAAAAAAGTAATTATTATTGAATATCTGTTCAAACATTTTTTCTTTTCTAAGGTTAATATAAGTATATATACTTTAAAAAAGGAAGTCAAACATCTTGCTCATAGATTTTTGCATTTTTAAAAAATACATTTTGTCATATAATAATGTGGAAAATTGACGGATTCCTTAAATAATCATATAATATGAACATGTAAACCCTTACATACTATTCTACTTATACTTGATAAAATGCAAGTTCTTGAGGATCTATAAATATATAGACACTCTTCTATTTATAAAGTGAAATAAAGAATCACGGAGAAAGTTTATGGATATTAAAGAGACATTCAACCAGCTAGACAATACAAAATTTAATGATTTCAATAATCGCCTTGAAGGTTTTGAGAAACTTTTTAAAGACAAATATTATTTTACCCATCCCGAAGATTTTAGCTCAATCTTTAGCATTTTGGTAAAGTATGGAAAAAGTACAAGTAAATATATTTTATCGAAAGGAGAGATATATGAGTGAAATAGTTATTAATGCTCAGAATTTATCTAAAAATTTTTATAATTTTGATTCAAGACTCCCATTTATCAAGAGATTTTTGAAACGTAATCAAATAACGATTCGAGCTGTTCAAGATATTAGTTTTACGATTAAGAGAGGGAGTATAGTTGGCTTTATTGGGAGTAATGGAGCTGGTAAATCCACAACGATTAAAATGTTGACTGGGACTCTTTATCCTAGTTCCGGAAAATTAGAAGTGAATGGAGAAATTCCATTTAAAAGAAGTATAAATTTTAGAAAAAAAATTTCAATAGTAGTAGGAAATAAATTACAGTTATTTCAAGATGTTTCGGCTATGGATTATTTTCAATTGATTGGTACTTTATATGAGGTAGAACCGGCGATTTTACAAGAACGAATTCAGGAATTAAGCAATTTGTTGAATGTAAAAGATCAGCTTTACCAGCAGGTCCGGACCCTCTCTCTTGGACAAAAAATGAAAATGGAGTTTATCGCGGCATCTTTAACAAGTCCGGAAATATTATTTTTAGACGAGCCTACTATAGGGTTAGATATACAGTCTAAAAAAGATATCAGAACATTTTTAAAGAAAATGAATGAAGAATGTCATACTACTATTATTTTAACGAGTCATGATATGGATGATATTTCGTCTGTTTGTGACGAATTAATCGTCATTGACAAAGGAAAAATTATTTTGCAGGAGTCAATGGATGTTATTTTATCTAAATTTTCTGATTTTAAATATTTAAAGATAAAAATGACATTAGATTTGGTACCAGAGTTATGCTCTGTTAAAGGAGTAGTAGTCATTTCTCAAACAAAATCGGAATGTATACTAAAAATACCTAGAGATTTTGTCTTTGAGACATTAGAATCAATCAATAAGCTTGTAGATATAGAAGATTTTGAAATATCAAATCTTTCTTTAGAAGAAATTATTTTACAAAACTATTTTACAAAAAAGGAGCACAATTGAAAAAAGAAATGTCTATTATTCTGATATCATTTCGATCTATTTTGAACTATAAATCAAGTGTACTATTGTTAATGTTACAGGCAAGTATACAAATTATGATATCAGTATTTTTATGGACGTATATATATCAGAGTAACCAGATAAATATAGCAGGATATGATTTTACCTCAATGGTTCAATACTATTTGGGGACTATAATTTTTTCATATTTTGTTTTTTATCCAGTTGATTGGGAAATCAATGACGATGTTCATTCAGGAAATTTTTTTAGCATATTAATAAAACCTGTTACTTTTTATAAGTATTATTTTTGTAAAATGCTTGGAGATAGGCTTGCTCATTTATTATTTATCATCATTCCTGTCATTTTATTCTCCAGTGTTTATTACAAGAATGAGTTATTAACCATTGAAATTCTTATTTTAGGAAGTATTGCAATTATTCTATCTATGGTTCTATGGTTTTTAATATCATGTTGTGTAGGTATGCTTTCTTTTTGGTTAGAAAATATATTTTTTCTCCTTACTGTTAAAGAAATAGTAATTCAGTTTTTATCAGGAATATTATTGCCTTTAAGTTTTTTTTCAAATAATTTTCGTCTGTTTTTAGATGTATTACCTTTTAAATACTTAGTATATGAACCGCTTCAGATGTTTAGTAATGATACATATAAATTAATAGACTATTTGAGAATTATTTGTATTCAATTGATTTGGTGCATCATTTTTTATATTATATCAAGATTCATATTGAGAAAAGGAGTGGAGCACTTCTCAAATGTGGGAGGATAAAATGTTTAGAATAAAAGTAATTTTTAGGCTACTTCATTTTGGTTTTAAATCTGATATGAATTTTCATTTTGACTTCTTTTGTGGTCTATTTTCGTCGATACTGTGGATTGGTTTACCTATTGTATTTTTTAGATTGATTTTCTTAAACATAGACTCTTTTAATGGTTGGGACTATTATCAAATTTTATTTTTGGTAGGTTCCTACACTATTGTAGATGGAGTTATGATGGGATTGTTAATTAGAAGTATGGGAATTTTAGAATCAGATATTTTGAGTGGTAACTTGGATCAAATTTTATTGAGGCCGTTTGATACTCAGTTGTTCTATATTTTTAGATCATTTAATTTAGTTCAATTCGTGAATACTTTTTTTGGTCTTGCGATCATTTTTATAAGTTATGGAAATTTAAATGTACATTTAAATTCATTAAAAATATTATTTTATATCCTTTCTTTAATGTGTGGTTGTATTATATATTATTCAATTTGGTTTCTAATAACGATTAGTTCATTTTGGTTCCCAACTAAATTTTCAAAAGTAGATGTATTTTTGAATTATATTGGAATTTCTAAGTATCCATATAATATTTTTACAGGTATTAACAGATTGATCACTATGTTATTTGTTCCCAATTTATTAATTGCCAATCCTGCAGTATTAATATTTTTAGGGAAAGATACATTGAACCTATTTTTCTATCAAATAGTTTTTACAGTTTTTTTGATTATTATCAGTCGTACAATTTTTAGAAAAGGATTGAAAAAATATGAAAGTGCAGGAAGATAAACAATGTTGTTCAGTTATATGTTTGACTAAAGGAAGTGATTCGCTGTACTTTGTTTTGTGGTCATTGAAACATCAGATAATTATAAACTATAATTTAAAGAATAGTATTATTAACTTATAGGTGCTAAGAAAAAATTTAAAGAAATTCCCTCATTCAATCAAACTTATTCATATTTTTTAAAATAAGAAAATAGTTGGATTTTGATGATGGTTGATATAAAGCTAAACTGAAAGTACCTGAAATCCAACTGTGTCAAACCAGGTCATACGATCTGTGAGAAAAAGAACACATAACAAAAAGAGGAGCTTCACAATAAAGTTCCTCTTCTTTTATATATCCGAATCATTATTCTTATTTCAAAAAAGGTAGTGAAAAAGGTAGTGATTCGGTTGATTTATATTGCAATGTAGTGAAATTTAGAATTTCAAGAATCGCTTAAAATCAAGGTTTCTAACATCTATTGACGTGTAGTGAACCCCTATTTCACCTCCGTAAAGGTTATAAATGTTATTTTAGTGTGGTAAAAACATTGTTAAATCAACGTTTTTAGCTTAATCATCAATAAAATGTAGTCAAAAATGTAGTCATAGGACTAATTTGTAAGTTTATCTATTTCTTTGAGATAGATATCGACCGCATCGTGCATGTTTTTATTTGTAACGGACACATATATATCCATGGTGGTTCTAATAGATTTATGCCCCATCCGAACTTGAAGCTCTTTCCAGTTAGCTCCTGCATTTAGCATCAGAGAAGCATGCGTATGACGGAAAAGGTGAAATCCGTAGTCTGGTAAATCTAACTCAGTAAGGCGTTTTTTAAGCGTAGCTCTTTCATTTCTATCACACATGTAGTTTCCATATATGGTGGGGAAGATTAAATCAACTGTAGGAAGCCCATGTCGTTCAAAGTAAGAATTCATCTCATCATGGAATGATTTTAAATCTTCTAAAATTTTTCGTGGAACAGCAACACGACGATTTCCTGAGTCTGTTTTAGCACTATTCTTACAAACCATCTTGCCTTTGATACCAAGTTTCTTATTTCCTGCCTTCCACATAAGTGTTTTGTTGACAAGGATTTCATTAGCTTTAAAATCAATATCGTGGATAGTCAGAGCAAGGAGCTCGTTGATACGAAGCGCTGAAGCTAATAAGGTATTGCATATAAGTTTAAAACGCCTATTAGCGCGTGTATTAGGCAAACTATTGAGGAAATTTAACCATTTGGATAAATCTTCTTCATGGAGCACCATAATGCGTTTTTGGGAAGGTTTAGGCTTTGGAGGAATCTTGATTGTTCGTGCAGGATTATGAGGTAATTCAAAATTAGTAATCCCAAAATCAAATATATCGCTTAGTTTATGGATCACAGCTCCAAAATCTTTAGCATGACCTTTCTTGCTCTTTTTATTTCCCGCTTCAACAGATTTTTTTGATTTTTGAGCGAGTTGATTCACCCAAATTTGAATGTCAACAGATTTAATTTCATCTGGTTTATAGTCACCAAATTTAGGGATGATATAGGTATCAAGGTAACCTCTAACACGGTTGATTGTGTTTTGAGAAGTTACCCAAGTGATGAAACTAATAAACCACGCCTCAGCTAACTCTTCAAAGTTATTTATAACCAGAGTTTCCTTAAATGTAGAGCCTCTGTTTTCAAAATCAAGTCGAGTTTGAATAATTTTACGGTCTAGACCTCGTAAAGTTTTAGCTGTGACTGAGGAGGTTACTTTTTTACCCGTTTTGACATCAACGCCAATATATACACCGCGCTGAGTGTAACTAATTGTACCATTATTTTTAATGGTCTTGGTTACTTTTCTATTATTGTGGATGATAATTTCTTTTTTCATGTTCAGCCTTCTCATTTGGGTAGATAAAAGGCTAAAATAACAACCTCACTTTTTTGTGATAGTTTTATTTTAGCACATTTTAATAATTTATGGAGTTAAAAACGAAATAATGTCTTCTAATTTATAAAAGACAGTCCGCGTTCCATCAATAGGAGGTTCAAGTCGTTTCAGCCCTTTGTTCTCCCAGGATTTCAAAGTACCAGGAGAGATATTAAGTTCTTTTAGTAAATTTTTTTGTGTTATGATACCTAGAGGCATCTTATTTTGTTGTTGAATCGCAATTGAGAGTGCTGTTAATAAATTTTCTATGGCATTCAATTTTCTGATTTCATCTATCATATATATAATCCTTTATTTATGTTATACTGATAGAGTAGATACAGATTGCTTATCTACTCTATTTATGTCTGACTATCACCATTCTCGCTTTGGTCGGTTGAGTTTTCGGTGATAGTTTTTTTGTATTCTTCGTATGAAATGTTCCATTGATTGTTTAGACGAATGGTTTCAACGATAAAAGTTAGTAGGTCTTCATGCTTCATTTCTTCGGCTCTAGAAAAATCATAATCCAGAGCTATCTTGTTCTCGTGATTTGGAATTTGACGAACGACAGGATTCTGCTTTCTTTCAGGCATTGCGACTTTATAAGTTGACTCTCCTGATGAACCTTTGTCGATTACTACTAAATGATTTATCCGACGTATAAACTGGCTAGGGTCTTCTCTGGAACCATTTTTTGATTCAAAGAAAAATTGCAGAGGATGATGGGGACTTGTGATAATGATAGTTTTAACAGTACCACCTTTATTTTTAAATCGAGCCGATAAAGCTGAGATGTTGTATTTATCTGTCAATTTAAGCCAATCTGACGCTGTTGTAGCATTACCCCGAACATCATCTAAAATTAAGAGCTCTTGGGATTGAACTTCATCAAAGGGGTTAGTAGCCGCAGTAATAATAGAGTCCCAATCTTCCCCGTTTGCTATTGCTAATTTCTTTAATTCTTTTGCTATTTCTTTTGCAAAAGTTGTTTTACCGAGTCCAGAAGCTCCTTTAATAAAAATAGTGGATTTTGTAAACAATCCGTTTTCAATATCTTCTAGAGTTTTCATAGCCTTATATTCAGAGTATATATCGAATGCCTCATTGACTTTGCTTTTGTTAAAGATATAAATTTCAAACAAATTAGGGTCATGAAGAACATCTTTCTTTTTGATTTTACCTGAGGTAATATCAATGACAAGTTTTTCAATATTAGAGCCTGCTCGAGATGAAGTTTTTTTCGCTCGACCTTGTTCCCAAGAGATACGACGGATGTTATAAATGCTTTGAAAGTCTTCTCCTACTAGAGTGTGTACTTCGGAAGGAGAGTATAGGAATTTATCACCATCCTTTGCATGGATAAGATAAGAAAGTTTATTATCGTAACTATATCTTCCTGATTTAGGTTTTTCAATAAATTGCGATTCTATTCCTAAAACATCAACTAATTCTGCAAAAGTGGCACCTTTTGAAAATTTGAATAAAAAATGAACATGTAATGATTTTAAGGTTTCGATATAGGTTTTTTTCTCGGGAATCCAGACTTTCTTAGTATCTTTGTCATGTATGATAATATAAGCGTCAGAAACGGTCGTTATTGTTTCCAAGCGTGTTACCATTTCTTCTAATAACATTATCGGTTCTCCGTTAATAGCTTTTTGAATGGCTGTATCGGAGTAATTATTCCAAAATTCTATTTGTAGTTGCTGTGCCCCTGATAAAATGTTAAGACTCGCTGGTTTTTTTGGCATAGTTAAATTCTCTTTTTTTAAATATTCTTTTAACTATTCAAAGGTGTGAGTTGGACTTGCTTAGTGTTACTACTATTGACAAGCCCAGTAACACACGCGCTAAGAATAGTTAGAGTTAAAATGTCTTATTAGTTCATTGAGATGATTTTAAAATATCTTCAAAAGAAACAATCAGTTTAGCTTCAGTAATTTCATACTTTGGTCTTTCTCCAAATCCTGCATTATCTCTTAACTGAACTTGATAAATACCAAGTTTAGTAAAAGTTGAAGCAAAATTTTCTTTTGAAAATGACAACAGTAATAATTTCCACGAAGAACTATTTGTTTTGACACAAGATATCCATCCCTTTTCTTTCTCTTCCTTAAGGCTGATTCCAGTAACGGTAATGAATTCTGTTTGAGTTTTTGACATTATTTTTTCCTCTTTTCTGATTTTAAGTATTTATTTGTTCATAACAATTAGAGTATGGTAGTTCTAAGATGAGATGAAGAATCATCTCTTGGCGATTTAAAATCATTCCAAGGCAATAGAACTACAACTTGTAAAAATTATTGCTACGCGAAAATTTTCTTCTGATTATCAGTATGTTTTTTAGATTTTACTGATTTACACATATCATAATTCTATTATCACGCTTAGTTGCTGTATTTTTTCGTCCTAAAATAGTAATGACAAATCCAGCGAATTTTAGAAAATAAAGATTGCTACGTTCATTCTGACGCGTTACTTCTGCGTCAAAGCAGGCTTTGACTTAATACGTAACGCTATCTGCAAGCAGATTCATTACACTTCACAACCTTTATTTTCGTAAAATATCGCTATAGATTAAGTCAATCTATATCTTAAGTTTTCAAAAATGTTTCGCAACTTCAGTAGTTGATAATTAGAACTATGAAGTTTTCCTGTAAAGCCAGAATAAAAATTTAAGAAGCACATGTCTGTTAATCCAGCGCTTGAAATTTTTTCGACGTTCAGTATCAATTAATTTTTTCTTATTAGTGAGTAGCTCTTCTTGCTCTTCAATTTCTTTCTTTAAATCGTCAATTTTGATGGCTAAATCTTCTATCTTATACTCTCGATATAACTCATCTTGCTCTAATTGCTCTAATTCACTTTGCAAAGACTTGATTTGTGATTCTAAATCGTTTTTTAATGTTAGATATTCTTCTAAGAATAAATCGGTCTGAGATTCGATAGTTTCAACATGAAGTGTATTTTTGTTCTCATTGACAATGACACCTATAAAAATTGGAGCTCGGTTGTCGCTAGAATAGCCTACGACAGAATATTTTTTGTCTTTTTTTATCTCAATCCCTCCTTTTGCTTTTAGAGTTTCGTTGCTATCAAATATGACTATTTTGTCTTGAAATTTTTCGGGGATGTTAGTAGTTGCTATGTGTATCCGCATAAAGAACTCCTTTTTTGAACATTTTTTTCAAAATACTTTCTGTAGTATAATGAATATAACGAGAAATAATGTCGACATTTATCACGTTATATGAATAGTGTACTAAACAAATGAATGTTGTGAATTTTATTTTTTGTCGCAATTTTTTAAGAAAAATCAGGAGGCCATATGGATAATAGAGATAGAATTTTTGAGAGTATATTTCGGGATGTTTACGATAGTAGTCTGACAGCAATGTATGACCCAGATATATTCACCATAGAAACATATAAGAGGCTATACAATAATGATTGTCAGGGAAATGAAGAAAAGTTCAAAGATTTTTTAAAGAAAGAACACGATAGAATCTTTACGATAGAGGATGTTCAGAACATGTTATCTATGTTACCTGTTAGTCTAGAATACAGCAGGTCAAGTATTTTAAAATCAATTCATGCAATATCAAATAATAGGATTGCAATGTTTTCACATTTTAAAAATGATTCTTTTTACGTACTTAGTGATACTCCGTTAGATTTAGATAATGATTTTCCTGGCCTAAATATTGGGGATTTAAAAGATACTCAAGGGAACTTTCAATATAGAGTTTATCCTTATCAATTTTGGCGACCTGATATACTAAAACTATTAAAGAAAAATGGGGCGAATATGCGGGAGATATACTCTTTGAGGGACTTGATTGAGTTTCGTAGGAGACAAGAATTAAGTTGGTCAAGAGAGAGTACAGAACTAAATCAAATTAAAAAGATTCCTAAATATCCTGCGCCAGAAATATATGGTAAATTAGTCGATGAAAAGTACAGAGATAGTTCAAATTTTACTCATGCTTTAACGAAAAAAGAAGAGGAAGCATTTAAGGGGGGAGGGAGACCACCTTTGCGCTTTAACATTTCATTTTTAGCAAATTTAGTGAAATATTTAAGAGATAAGTATGACTCGAATATTACTAGAAATAAAGTGTGGTACAAGAACGATAATATAACATTTTTACTAAGAAGAGAGTTGGTAGATGATTTAAGTGACAGTTTACATGGTAATTTGCCAGAGTTTCCTAGTAGTGCTGAAAAGCCTGTAAGAACTCTTATGAAAGCAATAAATAATGAAGATATTACTGTAATAGCTGATAATATAAATAGTTATAATGAGCATGAATTAGAGAAAAAAATTAGAGAGATTGTTGATAAGTTGGCCACAGATGTATTGAAATTAATTAAAATTCATTATGAAGCAATGATAGAAAAAATCTATTATCTGCAGCAGAGTAAAATACAAGAAAAAATATTGTATGATTTATACGTTAGTTTTATTTCAGATTATTTTTCGAATAATGACGGGACTTGCTATTTTGATAGTAATATACACCTGGATTTAAAAGCTAGCAGAGCGATACCATCAATGGTAGTCTCTAATATATTTAATATTCAAAAAAAAAAGAAAATTTCGAAATTAGTCATATTTTGTCAGGAAATGAGAGGAGATTTCTATAAGGAAAAACAGATAGAAAGGGAGATATACAAATCTTTAAATAAGTATAAAACATCACTGATTAATAAGTATATAACTCTAGAAGCGAACGAAAAATATTTGATGGAGTTATCATTTTTGGTTAAAATAAACTCTAGTATTTAAAATCTTCTCGCTTTATTAAGCGAGAAGAGGATTCAAAAAATGGTCGGAAATTATAATTTTCCGACCGTTTTTCGAATGTAATTATTTTGTTAGTGTAACTGTATCTCCATTTACAGCATTTCCTGCTAAGTCTGGTACTGTGACAGAATCTCCTGATACAGTATATTTGAATTCATGACCTTTAAAATCTTTTATGGCCTGCTTTTTACTGTCTATAGTGACTCTCTCGCCATAGATGTATTGTACAGTTTCACCATCTTCATCTTGAACTACTATTCGATAAATACTTTTTGTATCATTAACATCTAATTCATAATATAGTTTTAGCTGACCATTGTGGTTTTCATCAGAAAAGGTCTTTCCTGTGTATGAATATACACCAGAAAGCTTGGTATTATTAGAATTTGCTCCACATGCTACGAGAATAGTTGTTGTTAGTAAAGCTAATAAAAATGTAACTGCTTTTTTCATCATTTTCTCCATGTTTTAAAACTTAATTTTTAGATAAGATTTCCTTCAATTCTTTGTCTGTGGGTGCTGTTGATGGGAATTTATCAAAACTCAACTTCGGTACTATATAGATGTTGGCTTGGTTTGATAACAAAAAATCTTCAGAGACTTGCTCACTGGCTGTTTTATCCCATAGTTCTGCGCTATAGTCAGTAGAGAGTAGATAATACTTTGAGTCTAGTTCTGGATTTTTAAAGCCAAGTTCTCTATCTTGATAATATTTAGGAAGTACTTCTAAAGTGATTGATTTTCCTGCTTCTAAGTCATCAGCAAGAGCTAATTGCATGATATTAATATTGCCTGCTCTACCAGAAGTGGTTGAATAACTACGTAAGGTAAAATAGGTTCCATAGTCATAAAGATTGTTAGAAAAGCGAGTCCCTCTGAGGGTTGTATCATAGTGATTGGTGACAGTCAATTTTAAGCGTCGTGTACTTTCATCATATCCATCTATTTTTACTTCGAGTCTCTTCAGTTCGTCGTTTTCTAAATAGTCATCGTGGATTTTTAGACTAGCTTGACCAGCAAAAATATTTGGCTGGTCATTATTCCAAGCTTTTTTACTTCGTTCATCTATAGTACCTTGGTAGCGAGCAGCTTGGTCTGCTGGCAATTCTTCATAAAATTTAGTTAAGCTTCTCTTGCGTTTTTCTTCTGATAGAGCATTGTCATCTGTTTTGCTTGAGGACGTTTTAGTTGAGGTTTTTTCTACAGAGGTTGTGGAGTTAGGTTTACTTTGACACGCAACTAACAGAGTTGCAGAAGCTAGTAATGTGATACCTAAAAGGAAACGTTTTTTCTTCATATTATTAACCACCTATATTTTTATCATTTCGTGCTAAAAGCCACTTATATTATAACTTATAAGATTGCAAAAAGCAATACCAAACGCAATGCATAATTATTGTGCAATATGCTTTATCCTATAAATAGAATGAATAGGAGGGCAGATATGGCATTCCAACTAAAATCTAATCGTAAAGAGACTGAGAATAAAACGATTCGATTTCCTCTTCCTTTAATCGAAGAAATTGAAAAGGCTATTCAAAATGAAGATGTCACTTTTTCAAGTTTTGTAATTCAAGCTTGCGAGTACGCTTTAAGGGATATGGAAAAATAAACATTTATAGTATAAACTTACTAAATGGAGTAATGATAGCTTAATGTATCAGAGGGAATAAATTTTCTTATTAGGAGGTTTTATGGTACGAGATAATGGTGGTGCAATTGCTCAAAAAGGATTTAACTATCAAAATTGTGTGGTGTCCTTAGTTGCAATTAGAAACTACACAAAACCTAATTTTTCAATATATGTTGAAGCTGATGAAGATTTTGAGGTTACTTATGATGATGATTATCATGCTTATATTCAAGTCAAAGGTCAAAAAAGCATGAGTATCAAAAAACTGTTAAGTACTACTAATAATAAGCCATCTATTTTTGAAAAAAATCTATCATCTGGTACAGATGATTCTATTTATAAAATTGTGGTATATAATTTTAGCGAAAAAGATTTAAAAGAAATGCAGGAGCAGACTGATTCAGAGGAACTTTTTCAAAGCTCATGGTTGTTATCTAATAGTCAAAAAAATCAGGTCAACAATCCACGGACGGATAATTTTTCTTTAGTAAAGACGGCTTTTGATAATAATATCAATGATGCGAGGACATTTCTAAAAGGTGAATTAGCGAATCAGAATATTTCTATTGATAATAGAGATGATATTATTCTTAATGAGTTATCACAGCAAATTGTTCAAAAATCAGAAAGAGAAGTACAAACAGAAGCCGATAAAGAACTAAAAAAGATTACTTCGGAAGAATTGAATTTAATTCTACAGAAAGTAACCGCAAAGGCCCGATTTGATAAAGAACTTAATAGATTTGGATTCACCGAAATTAAGAATGAGAAAATAAAAAAAGAGGAAAAAAAGATTATTTTAGAATATATGACAGCTAAAAAATCTGTTATTAATTTTTTGAAAAGTGATGAAAGTAGATTGGATAACGAAGAAATAACTACATTATTGCCTAAAACGTTTGATTTACCGGAAATGAAGATACTACCTGAGTATAGCAAATATGCAATTAGTATATCAGCTTATTGTGATATTTTGGAGGGAATAGCTAATGAGTAGACTTATAATAAAGAGCCTTTTGATAGTAGACTATAGGAATCAAAAAGCAAACAAATTTTCATTTGCTGACTCAGCAAATTTACTAGTAAGTAGTACAAATGGTGAAGGAAAATCTAGTCTCATTAAGTCGATTTATTATGCTTTAGGTACAAATCTTAAATCATTTCCTAAAAATTGGAATGCGGATAGTTATATTTTCCAATTAGAAGTTTCCATTGATAAAAAAATTTTTTTAATAAAGAGACATAATAAAGTTATTTCTGTTTTAGATGGTGAAGATGTTCAGATTTTTCAAAATTTTAATGAATATTCTAAATGGCTTCAAACAAAATTAGGAATGAATCTGGAATTGATTAATAAAAACAATGACGAATCGAGTCTAGCATCTGTTGAAGCTTTATTAAGTCCAATGTATATTGACCAAGATAAGTCATGGGATGGTAAGCTGTTTAAAGATTCTTTTGAGGGATTGGGACGTTATAATGCAAATGATTTTCCTAAAAGTGTCTTTGATTATTATTTAGGATTATCTAATAATCAGATTATCGAAACAGAAAGAGAAAAAAATGAATATTTGAAACAATTAGATTTAATAAATGGGAAAATCGCTCAAGTTCAATCTGTATATGAAACATATCGTACGCAAAAAAATGTTACTGAAACAGTTCCTAAAAATTTCGAGGAGCTGAAGCAAGAAATAGAGTTCTATATTAAAGAAACAGATGAATTTTCTAAAAAAATAATTGAGCAAACAGGAAAACTATCAGAAGAGCGAGCAAAGTTAGATATTTTAAAGCAGGATTGGGAAGAACTAAAAAAACTATCTAGTAAAACTAAGGAAAGATTTTCTAAGATAAAGCACGAATGTGTCTACTGCCACTCAGTGTTGACGAGAGAACAATCTTTAACAAGATTAGAGTTAGTTGATAATGAGCTTGCAATCAGTGTTCAAAAGGATATTGTTCTTCAGAAAATTAAGAAGTCTGAAGAGGTTGTTCAAGAAAAAGAAAAAGCAGTTGAGAAATTGCAAAAACAATTTAATAAATACCACGAGCGCTTGGCAGAGTTAAAGCATCTTTCAGATATTGATGAATATGTGAATCAAAACGTTTTATCGGAATTAAAAAAACTGGAAATCCAAGAGAGCAATGAGAAAACAAAATTTGATATACTTGTTGGAGCACTAAAAAAAGAACTTAGAATCTTAAAAAAAGAACTTAATCAAAGAGCTAAAGAAATTGAAGGAGAATATGAATTTTTTAAAAATGAATTCTCTATGCAAATTGGTTCGGAAGGTATTACTAATAAGAAATTTAGAGATTTCACAAAGCTGAAGGGGAGCGGAACAAATCTTAACAAAGATTTACTAACTCTTTTTCTAGTCTATATGAATTTAATTGATAATAACTCTAGTTTTGGTCTTCCTTTTGCTATTGACTCGTTTGTGAAAAATGAGACGGATACAAGAGTGTTAGAGAAAATGTTCAATACAATAGATACTAAGTTTTTAACATTGACAAATCAAACATTTTTTTCAATTATAGAAGAAAATCTAAAATATATTTCATCTAGTATAAATCGAATTGATATAAAAACTCCATTACTGAAATCTGAAAATTACAAAAATATAATTAAAGATATTATTCAAATATCGGATGATAGAGAATAAAGGTGAGACTCTATTTTATTAACAGTTCTTGTATTGCATCATGTCATAATGAGATATGTTGGACTTTATTAAGCACAACAAAAGCACTAGCAAAATTTGCTAGTGCTCCTTTTTAACTACCCAAGTATGTTTAGTTATTTCACAAAAATGTAGTCAAAAATGTAGTCATTCGGTTGATTTCTATTGCAATCTACTGAAATTGAAAATTTCAAGAATCGCTTTAAATCAAGGTTTTTCGTCTCAACTGACGTGTAGTGAATGTCTACTTAACTTCTGTAAACACAACGTGTTTGCGAAGTTTTGGTGAGTATTTCTTCAATT
>ERZ773038.818-NODE-818-length-19348-cov-25.193697_pt1 | contig 19348 bp, 19 predicted proteins | sample MGYA00511665_ERZ773038 | MGnify/ENA primary metagenome ERZ773038 (study PRJEB29015, sample SAMEA2737966) | human oral metagenome | biome: human oral; feature: human-associated habitat; material: dental | place: China | collected 2028 ... | reverse complement strand
CAGGAGAACGAGTTCCTGAAAAAAGCAGCCGCCTTCTTCGCCAAGGAACGACCGTAATCGAGCGCTATGAGCTCATCAACCGCGAAGAAGGCTCCTACCCCATTTCCTCAATGTGCCGGTGGGCCGGTGTTTCACGGTCCGGCTACTACTCCTGGCGCGACCGACTCCAGTCACAGACGGCCATCAGGACGGAGGAGCTGGCCATGATGATTAAGGACGTTTTTGAGCGCTCCGATGGCACCTACGGGTACCGGCGCATCCAGGTGGTCCTGGAGCGGCATGGTGTGCGGGCCGGCGGTTCCACGATCCGCGCCATCATGCGTGACCTAGGGCTGCAGGCCGCCGGACCACGGGCAAAAGTCCGAACCACCGTGCCAGCCCGGGACCTGGATGCGCGCCCGGACCTGCTCAGGCGGGACTTCACCGCCGACGAACCTGGACGTAAGTGGTGCGGGGACATCACCTACGTCAGGACGTGGGCTGGGTTCATTTATCTTGCGACCGTTCTGGACTGCTGTACTAAGAAGGTGGTGGGTTACGCGATGGCCGACCACATGCACACGTCCCTGGTGTGCCAGGCCATTGACATGGCGGTCAAGAGGTGCCCGGTCGAGGAGGGTGTGACGATCTTTCACTCCGACAGGGGAAGTCAGTACACATCTCAGAGGTTCCTAGACCACCTCAAGGGTTACGGGATTCGTCCCTCTGTGGGGCGCACGGGGGTGTGCTGGGACAATGCGTGGGCGGAGTCGTTCAATGCCACACTGAAGAATGAGAGAGTCCACCGAATGGTGTACCCCACGAAGGACAAGGCGATCAAGGATATTGCCTCGTGGATCGAGCTGAGATACAATCATACTCGTCTTCACTCAGCCCTAGGGTATCGCACCCCGAACGAAGTCGAACGCGAACTCCTGGACCTGAAGAAGGCAGCCTGAAACACAAAACAAGCACTGTCCGAAAAACACCCAGCAGTCCACACCACTGCTGACTTGCTGCCCGTGCTCCACCTCGTCCCGGAGCCCCGCACCGGGTGGGGCGCGAGCGCTCAGGCCTCGCAAGGTCGTAAGGTCTGATCCGCAGCGGGCTCAGCGCCCACCCAGCCCACCTGGCACGGGCCGGCACCGCCGACCGGCATGACAAGGACGAGCACACATCATGGACCACTCCTCCCCCACCCGCACCGGACACGGCAGCACCAAGGCCAAGGCGATCCTCATCGGCGAGCACTCGGTCGTCTACGGGTACCCCGCCGTAGCCCTGCCCTTGCACGACCTGTCAATGCGTGCCACCGCAACGCCCATCGACGGTCCCTCCCGACTGCGGTCGCTGGACTATGACGGACCGCTGCGCACCAGCCCGGACCGTTTCGCGTGCATTGTCCGTGCCTTCGACGCCGCCCGAGAGTTCTCCGGGAGCCTGGGCGCCTCCTACCAGGTGACCACGGACAGCGACTTCCCCCACGAGAAGGGCCTGGGCTCATCCGCCGCTGCCGCAGGCGCAGTCATCCGCGCAGTCCTGGACGCCAGCGCACGCCAGGCATCGATGCAAGACCTGCTGGCCCTGACCCACTGAACGTCCACGACAAGGAGGCTCCATGAGCCACTCCCCCAGTCCCAGTGAGCACGCCTTGCGTAAGGACGAGCACGTCGACCTGGCCGTGGCCCTCCACGACCCGGCTCGTCGCACCGGGTACGACGACGTCGCCTTCGTCCACCACGCCCTGCCCGGCACGTCGGTGGCCGGTAGCGACCTGACCACCACCGTGTGCGGCAGGACCTGGGCGGTGCCTCTGTACGTTAACGCCATGACGGGCGGTACCCCGCGCACCGCCGAGCTCAACGCCCACCTGGCCCGTGCGGCCGCACGCGCCGGCCTCGCTATCGCCTGCGGCTCCCAGCACGTGGCGCTGCGCGACCCCAGCCGGGCCGAGTCCTTCACGATCATCCGCCGCGAGGCGCCTGACGCCTTCGTACTGGCCAACGTGGGCCCGACCGTGGAGCCGCAGGCTGCGCGCCAGGCTGTGGACATGCTTGAGGCCGACGCCCTGCAGGTCCACCTCAACGTGGCCCAGGAGGTCGTCATGCCCGAGGGCGACCGGGACTTCACCGGCTGGTTCGAGTGCCTGGAAGCGATCGTCGAGACGGTGGACGTTCCCGTCATCGTCAAGGAGGTCGGGTTCGGCCTGTCCCGGCACACCCTGGAGCAGGTGCGTCAGGTGGGCGCCACAGCCGCGGACGTGGCGGGCAACGGCGGCACGGACTTCGTAGCGATCGAGCGCTCGCGCCGCCCTGGTGGTGAGTTCGGGTACCTCACCGGCTGGGGCCAGTCGGCCGTCCTGTGCCTGCTGACCGCCCAGCAACCCAGTTCGGTGGGCCTGGAGCTGCTGGCGTCAGGGGGCGTGCGGCACCCGCTGGACGTCCTGCGGGCCCTGGCCCTGGGGGCGCGAGCGGTGGGAGTCTCCGGCCACTTCCTGCGGACCCTGATCGGGGATGGCCCCCAAGCCCTGGACGATGAGCTGACCGGGTGGATCGGCGAGCTGAGTAGCCTCATGGCGCTCGTGGGCGCAAGCGACCTGGAGTCACTCAGGCGCACAGACCTGCTGATCACCGGAGATACGGCTGAGCGTGCCCGGCTCATGGGAGTGGACCCGGAGGCCCTGGCCCACCGGTCGGGCACCTGACCGGCCACCGTCCGGTTCCCAGCGGAGCCGCCCCAGCGACCTCCCTCCGCTCAGGCTGAGTGCCGCTCCGCTCGACCCAGCCTCGCGCCGTTCAGCTCAGAGCCGCCATCCAGGTGACGATTCCCAGCGCCGCGTACAGGGTCATGAACTGCACGCCGTAGGACACGCCCAGGCGATTGAGGTTACCGCACGCCACACCCACGAGCAGCACACCGAACATGTTGGCGACCCCCCCGCGTCCCAGGTACGCCAGCATGAGGATGAGGACCACGAAGAGCGCCAGGACCGCCTCATGAGGGATGCGGCGCATGACCAGGTGCGTGATCCGCGAGGACCAGCGCACCGCGATGACGTAGATGATGGCGACGGCGACCAGTGTCCCCAAGGTCACCGCGGTGATGAACTGCGGGGTGGAGAGCAGGTGTCAAGCCCCGGGGTTTTGTGGAGGGTGTTTTATCTGGCGCCGGCGGTCGCCGGCTGGGGTTGGTTGATAGTGGTCTGCTCGCCGACATCCATGGCCCCGGAGTCGGGCTCGGTGATGGTGTTGGTGTCGTCTTGTGGTGGTGGGGTGTTGGCCTGCTCGTGCTCGATCGGAGTGTGCATGCCTATGGCGGAGTGAGGCCGGGTGTTGCCCGACCAGTTGCGCCCACTCGGTGGTAGCGAATACGGGCGTCGTCGATGCCCTCCCAGGGCTCATGCTCGTCGAGATGGTGATGGTTGCGGATGAGTTCGGCCTTGTACAGCGAGTTGAGGGCCTCGGCCAGCGCGTTGTCATAGGAGTCACCCTTGGAGCCCACCGAGGCGACCGCGTCACAGTCGGACAGGGCCTACCCGTAGCGGGTTGACCGGTACAGCCGCTTCCCATGCCCATCACGATCCGCGACTCTCGCGGGCAGTTCCGGATGAGGCACGGGACCTCCTTCGCGGGCACCCAAGATGACTCTCGTCGACCCCTCGCTTATCCTGCCAAACAGGTATATACTCGACGATGTCCTTGAGATTATGGAGGAGAACGCCTGCTCCATTTGCCACCGCCGAGTACTGGGAGGAAGCGCGTGTGCGGCATCGCCGGTATAGTCACATCCAGACCGTCGCCCGACACAAAGTTGCGTGTAACGGCCATGCTCGACCGTATGAAGCAGCGAGGGCCCCACGGCTCCCGAATTCAGGTGCTACCGGAACATGGCGTCTTCGGACACGCGGCATTGCCTCTTGATGCCAATGCGAAGGAACAGCCCTGGGTAGCGGCGGACGGTACCACCGTCACGTTCAACGGCGAGATATTCAACGCGCGCGAGTTGTCTTCAGAGGAGTTCGGCACCGACACCGAGTTTCCCGGGGAGGCCCCCCTCTTAGCGTTCCTGGTCAAGCGCCATGGCGCCGTGGGCCTGTCCCGACTCCGTGGAATGTACGCGATCGCGATATGGGATCCCCAGCGGGACGAGTTGATCCTGGCACGAGACCGGCTCGGCAAGAAGCCGCTCTACTACACGTGGCACCCACCCGAGGTCGGAGGCTGGGGTGACGTGGTCTTTGCCTCCGTGCTCGACGCCCTGGGTACCGGCCTACACGACAGCCCGCCACTGGCGACGGAGGTGCTTGCCGAGTACTTGTGCACACGCTGCGTCCCTGCGCCCGGCACGGCCTTACGTGGGGTCTTCAAGATTCGCCCAGGTGAAGTAATAACAATCCGACATGAAAAGACCTCCGCGTTGCTCAACCGACCTATGTTGGAGCGCGGACCGGTACCACGCACGCCAGCCCGAGACCTTCGGACTTTGCTTTCCCGCGCCATAGACCGCCGCGTGGTACCACTGTCGCAGCAGCCGGGGCTCCTGTTCAGCGGAGGGGTTGATTCGACGGCAGTCGGTGCGCTCCTCAGCCGAATAACCTCAAGACCGGTCGACGCTTTCTGTGTCGTGGGGTCCTCGAAGGAGGAACGCTGGATCCGCCTTCTCGCCGACGACATGGGTATGCGAGTCTACGTCGAGCACCCCGACGTGGACGATCTCGCGGACGAGTCGCTAGCGGCCTTGCGGGATCTGGATGAGCCCATGGCCGACCCATCACTGGTGGTGACGCGGCGCGCCGCGCGGCTGGCCTCACGTCACACCGAGGTGGTGTTGACAGGTGACGGCGCAGACGAGCTGTTCTACGGGTATCGGTGGTTTGAGGCACAGAGTCTGCTGCACTTCCTGCGCCGGGTGCCCGACCCAGTTGTGAGGCGGTCGTTCCTCGCCCTAGGATCCCAACGGCTGCGTCGGCTGGGACTGCCCATCGCCCCGTTCGCCACCGATATCGCCGCCAGCGTCGGAGCCCCGCCGGACCAGCAGTTTCTGCTAGCACACGCAGGGGCACTGCCCGATACCCTCATTCGGCTGTGCGGCAGCTCCGCGGCTGTACACTACGGCAATCACCGGTTGGTCCACAGCCACGACGGTACGCTTGCGCGGTCCCGCGATGGAATATACCGGCGCTTCCTCGTTGACCTAGTCATCACAAAGATCGATCGCGCTACCATGGCGTACGGCGTTGAGGCTCGGTCACCTTTCCTGGATGAAGACCTGGTTGCCTGGGGACTGTCGCTCCGCCCCGCGGATTGTCGTAGGGGACGGTTAGGCAAGATGCCCGTGCGAGCGCTGGTGGAGGAACTGGTGGGCCGACGCCCAGCGATGCGTCGGAAACAGGGATTTCGCGCCCCCCTAGCGGCGGTCCTGCGAGGTCCTTTACGTCCAGTCGTCGAGTCGCACTTGGCCAGCGACCGTCTGCGCGATACCGGACGGTGGGACCCTTTCACGGTCGATAAGCTCGTTCGGGACCATATGGTCCGCGGGATCGATCGGACTCAAATCCTGTGGACACTGCTTGTGTACGAGTTCTGGCAGGAGAAAAGAGTTCAAGGGCACGATGTGGAGGTGTCAGCATCCTGATGGCTGTTGTAAACGTGTACGCTGCGCGCACCTGGGGCGCCATGGGCAATTTTGTTGCGGCGACCCACCTCGGCCGAGTGCTGGATCGCGACGGACGCCACACAGTTACCGTCACGGCATCGGAGGACCTTGTGCCATTCATGCGACGCGCCGGGCGTGAGATCCGAGACATGAATCTGGCGGCGAACAGCCGCGAGGAGCTCAATCGAACCTACTGGGATTTCGCACGTCGTTCCGCAGAAGCGCTGCCGCGGGGTTTCGAAACCATCGGGACCGCTCCTCCGATCGATCTTGGAGGTATGGCGCAAGACTTGGAGCAGCGGCGCCCCGAGATCGCCGTGGCGACCAAGGGGATCATTGCCAGGATGCTGGTGTGGGCGGTCCGGGAAACCGGACTAAACATCAAGATCTGGCATTACGTGACGAACCCCGGCCTTGCCGAAATGCCTATGCACCACTGCCCGGATGCTCGCGTCACCTCGGTGCCGTGGCCAGAGAATAGAGACCGTCTGCTCGAGCTCGTGACGCTCCCGAGCACTAGTGTGCGTGTCATCGGCCCCTTGCTTGCTGCCCGTTCGATGCCGCCCGCCTCGGCAAACGTCCGCAAGTCGCACCGCCGCCCTGTTGTCCTATTATTTAATAACCGAAGTGGTTCCGTCTTCTCCGACGCCGTCGAGCATCTGCTTCAGGCACGAGACGATTTTAAAGTGATCTACCTCACCGTGGACCAGCCCTCCGAGGTTGCCGCTCTGGCTGAGACCTTCATCTCACGGGGCTGGGAGATATACGAACGGCTTCCGCAGGAACGATATTTGCAGGTCCTAGCAGAAGCGTCGCGCTCTCCCGGGTCCTTCCTCGTATGCAAGGCGAGCCCTGCTACCGTGTACGAGGCCGCCTACCAGGGAATCCCGCTTCTCGCACTTCCTTCCGGACTCCCGCAGGAGGAGTGGGTGCCGGAATTCGTCCAGCAACACGGTATCGGCCGCCCGGTGTACTCTACGGATGAGTTGATCCGGTACATGGATCGCTGGCGGGCACCCGGTGCCACCGCAAAGATTCGAACTGCGTGCGGTCGTTTCCGCTGCACCGGGCTGAACCAGGCGCAAGCGGAGGAGAATGCCCTTCGTGTCGCGGATGACCTATTGTTCGAAGGAATGTGATCCGGATGCAGTCAGAGTCCTCAGGGTGGCGCACTCGCGAACTGGTCGCCTATCTTCACAGCACCAAAGGTTCGGCGGTCTGCATCATCGACCCGTTCAAACTGGCCGACGTCGAGGTGCTGGAACGGGCAGAGATGGCAGAGGCTCTCGGCAGCCCGTTCATCATCCTCGCCTCCACTGACCACCCCAATTTCACAGAACGGATGACGAGTCTCGTCCCAAGGGTTAGCAGCGCCGTCTCCGTGCCGACTCTCCTGCATTTCCCTCCGACGCGCGGAGAAGGCCTGCCCGTTGTCCAGGGCGCGACCGGGTATTTGTGGCCGGCGCTTCTTATGAGTTGGGATCCGTACTTCGTGTGGGAAAGTCTGCTGGAATCAGCCGCTCGGTGGCCCACTATCCTGGCCGGCGCCACACCTCCCGAGCCCATCCTGTGTGCCGCACTAACCGTGGGGCCAGACAGCCAGAGCGAGTCCATCCTGAAGACGCACAGCTTGGAGGAGAACCGCCAGGCTGTACATGAGACCGCACGCATGGTACGAATGCTAGGGTTGGACATGATTTATCTTTACTCGAGAAACCAAAGGGTGAGCCCGAAGACGTGTGCAATGTTCCGAGGGGAGATCCTTCCTAACCAGTTGATCTTCGTGAGCGGCAACATGCGCTCAGGCAAGGACGTTGTGCAGTACCTGCATGCGGGTGCGGACTTCGTGGGTTTCGCTGGAGCCTGTGAAGGACCCGATTGGCGCGAACGCATGCTGGACTTCTTCAATACGAGGAGCGTGTGACGATGGCTGGTACCACTCTCCTTCGTCGTGTGGTCTCGCGCGGCGCCTCCAATGCTCCCCGCCATGACGGGCTGTCTCGTTATCGCGCACCAGGCGGGTGGCGCTCGCTTGCAGAGTTCGCGATAGGGAGCGACGTGATGCTGGTCCTGCCCACGCGGCCCGCCCGTCTGTCGGCGGAGGCACTCACCGACAGGGTTCGCGGCCTCTCCGCCCAGATGATCGCTGCGGAGAACGCGGAGAAGGCGCAGGGACGCCAGGTCGCTCTGGTCGTCGTCATCCAGTACGCGAGCAACCGTGAGCGACAGCTAGCTGAGTCACATGGTGACGCCCTCCTCGCCCTTGACGACCGTCACATCACCACAGTGGTCACTTCTAATGCTGGCAAGATCGCAGCACTCAACACCGCCTTCCGACTCGCGGCGTCGACCGTACGCTTCGTGGGGTGGGTTGATGACGACGTAGAACTGGGCCAGGATACACTCGTCCGGTTGCTGCGGGAGATCCAACACATGCCAGCCCCGGCCGCGGTAGGTGCCGTGAAGGTACCTTATCGCTCACCGCACCGGACGAGCCATGCGTTGGCGCGAGCCAAGGCGGTTATGCCATCAGCGATGAACTATCCGCATGGGTGCGCGATGATCGTCACGGCAGACGTTGTAAGGCGCGGTATACCGGAGCGCTACGCCAGCGACGATGGTTGGGTATGCTTTCAGTTGCTTGACCCCGCAGCAGACGATGCCCTCTGGAGGCTGCACCTGGCGCCCGAAACTTCGGTCAACTACGTCGTCGGAGGCGGTCTCCGGTCAACTCTCCGACGTCTACGACGCCAACGCATCGGGCAACTGTTGCTAATGGCGGACGCACCTCCACCGGTCAGTCACTGTTACTTACACCAGTGTCTACTGAACGGCGTGAGTCTCCTGCCGATCAACTTGCAGGAGGTACGGATAGACGCAGCGACGCTTGAACGCTGCCTGTACTCGTGGGTCCATGTCCTAAGCACGCTGCTGTTGGCTGGCGAACTGGCGCTACGAGGGCTGTTCAGGCTCCCGCTCAGCGACATCGGGTGGGGAAGCCCGAGAACCATTGACCAGCATGTTTTATTCGTTATCCGGAGGAATGAAAAATGAAAATTCTTGCATTGCACTCCGTCGGTCACGACAGTGGCGCTGCTGTCGTCAAGGATGGGCGTGTTGTCTACAGCATCGAGACAGAGCGACTCACCCGGCGTCGATATGACCATAGGGTCGACTTAGCTATAGACGCTGTCGTTAGTCAACCTGAACATCCTTTGAACAGTTTTGATTGGGTCGTACTCACTACACCTATCGGGCATCCCTCAGTGACGGTAGTAGACAAGCCTCGCGTGATGGAGCGCCTGCGAGGACGGCACGTACTTCATGTGGAGACGACGTGTGAGATCAGGGGACAGAGGCTACCATGCATAGTGGTAACACACGAGGTCAGCCACGCGATGCTGGCTGTCCATTACTCTGGTTATGTTGAAAACTGCTTAATCCTTGTGAATGAGGGGCAGGGACAGTTCACGCAAAACGCCTTGTTCACATATCATGATGGCCACCTCGATTGGGTCGACAGTGATGTCCTACCCTGGTGGGGCCGCGGGCTTGGCTGGACCGGAATGGGCGTGTTGTTCGGCATGGGGAATAGCCCTGGCGTCGCGGGAAAATTAATGGCATTGTCTGCTTACGGTCAGCCTGATGAGGTTATTCGGGAACGGCTCATGGAGATACCGGACAAGATTGTAACTGACCGTTCCTATGCGTACGATATTGCCACCAAGTTGCACGACACCCACTTCGCCGACGGTTTTCAGCGGCAAGCTAATATAATATCCACCTTCCAGCAACTCTTCACTGAGACTGTCACGTCAACCGTAATTGAGGCAATGAAGCGTCATAGATGCGGCGCCTTGGCTATGGGAGGCGGTTGTGCGTTGAATATCGTTACCAACACTACGCTGCGAGACACTCACGGACTGACACCTTCAATCGCTCCGGCTTGTAACGACTCTGGTCACCCTCTAGGTGCTGCTGCCTATGCTTGGCACAAGCTCTCAGGGAATAGCTTGCTTCCCTTCCCGGTCTACATCGTCGGCATCGAAGAAACGCCATCGCAGCGTCGCGAGGCACTTCGTGCAGGCAACTTAACACCGCTCGACTACGACGAGGATATTGTGGTCGAGGTTTTGGCCGAGGGAGGGGTTGTCGCGATGAATCACGGCCTCGCGGAGAGCGGGCCGAGGGCGCTCGGCCACAGGTCGATACTCGCTAATCCGAGTATCGAAGGCATGAAGGAGAAAGTCTCGCAGCGGCTGAAGGCGCGCGAATGGTATCGTCCGCTAGCGGGACTGATGACAACGGAGAAGTTCACTGAGATTTTCCCGGAAAGTCCCGACAGCCCTCACATGCTATTTGACTATCAGATTCCAAAATCAATGATGCCAGAAGCGCAGCATCGTGACGGCACCAGCCGTCTGCAGACTTTATCACAGAGCAGTGACCCTATGCTACACAGTCTACTTACTAAGTTTTCAGCATACACGGGAGTGCCAGGATTGATCAACACCTCCCTCAATTCTGCTGGGCGGGCAATCGCACAGACCACGGACGATATGTTGACAGACTTTCTGCGGACAGAAGTCGATCTGTTCGTGAGCGGCAACTTCATGGCTTGGAGGAAATGATTGAAGTGCAGTCCAGTAACCTGACACCGACCGATCGTCTCTACCTGATAGCCCTCAACCGCCGCTTAGACGAAGCGCAGACAAAATGTCAGCGTGCGGTGGCCGAGACCTTGATGGAAGTGGATGCATGCGACGAAGTATCGGCGCTTGCGCAAGACGCACGTGGTTACTTTCGGGTTCCCATGATGATGTGTGCGTGGCTCGATGAGGACACCGCTACTAGGCTGGCGCCAGCGTTAGCAATGCATGTTTTTGGAATGAAGTTGATGGACGACGCTGTGGATGGAGATACGTCTCTGTCGCGAATGGAGCTCGTCGGTGCGTCCTTGACACTCTGCCAACGGGCGACTACGCTGCTTGTCAGCATTGCTCCGAGTGCTGTTGAGCTTTTGAGAGAATTGGAAGAGTCTCTCCTGACTGTATGTCGACGGATGCTGGTAGGCGAACGTAAGCCGCCTGGGTCGGTAGCTGAGTGGGCTGAGGCTGCTTTGGGCTTCGGAGGAGACTTTCTCGCCATGTACGGACGGATTGCATGTGTGGCGGGAGGACGGCCTGCTGCGGCTGCCGATGCCGCCGCAGCAGGCCGGGCGCTAGGTATCCTCATCGCAATGAGTGACGACTGGGTGGACTATGAGAAGCACCACGAACGTGAAGGCAACCTGCGTTATGTCGTCGGAGACGATGCCGCACGCCGCGCCGAATTGATCGCCTTGGCGAGGAAAGTCGCGCAGGAGGGCGTCGATGCTGTGTCGGCACAGGAGTCTGATATCGATCTTGCCCCTGTTATTCGATGGCATCTAGACGATTTGATCTCCACCGTGTCGGGTTTGGGTTCGGTTTACCTCTAATGAAGCATCATCTTGTAGAAATGTCGGCTCCTCATGTCCATATCGTGGGCCCGCCGGACGGCCTCAGAAACACGCGGTTGATAGATGACCTACGCTCGCAAGGATGCCACCCTGTTCTCACTCGTGGCTGCACCAGGGGCTTTCTGGAGAGTCTGTCCGCGGACTCTGTTGATGCTCCTAGATCGGTTGTTTTGAAGCATCGTGCCCTTCTACCAGGTGAGGTTGCCGCCACGTTAGCACACCGATCAGCGGTCGAGTCGGCTTGTGCTGACCGCCAGCCTTGGGGAATATTCCTTGAGGATGACGCCGAGATCGAGGAGAACTTCGGGGATGCGGTGCGATATTTGTTGCTCCTGTCATTCACAAGGCCGGTGGTGCTGAGTCTTTACCAAGATCCCCTGCTGAGGACGTTGCCGGTGCGCTCACGCCCCTTGTTGCGTCGGCCTCTGGGTCTGCCTGAAGGAGCGGTAGGATACATGCTCAATCGCGCGGCGATGACTGCATACCCCGTCAACGGCCCAGTCACGGGTGTTGCAGACTGGCCATACCCGTGGATCGCGCGAGTAAGTTTTTTCCAGGTGAGTCCCGCAGTGGTTAGTGCAGGGGACTACCCATCGATGATCGGAGCATGGCGGGGATGGGAGCATCTTTCACCTCCTATATGGCAGCGCATCGCTAATGTGATATCTGTCGTTAGTTCTTTGCGTTACCACCGACACCGTCACGTGTATGGCCGGTGGAGGGACTATGCTGTACAAGAGTATGGTCGCTTGCTCCATGCGGTGGCAGGAGTGAGGTTCTCAGACTATCGGCGTGAACGTGGTGCATAAGATTGGATCGTTGACTGGCGTGGTGCGGCAAACTTGTGGTGATCTTTGGAGGACGTGGTGTTCCTCGGGCTGCCTACGGATCTTGTGAAAGGACCTCAATGGAACTGTCAGGCCATGTTGTGGTGTCCGTCCCGACCCGTAACTGCACGGAGTACCTGTATCAAGCAGTGGGGAGCGTCTTAAGTCAGACCTACGAGGACCTCGAGGTGATAGTTGTCAGCGACGGGGACGACGACGGGCCGTGGGAGGCGCTGGCGTCGATTGGGGACCCGCGCCTCAAGCGCGCCCGGCTGGCCTCCTCCCGAGGCCCCTATTTCATCCATGACATAGTCTTGCGGTCCGCCACGGATGCGCAGTGGCTTCTCATCCAGGACGCCGATGACTGGTCGGAGGAGTGTCGAGTCGCGAACCTCTTGACGGAACTCATGCGTCGTCCGTTGGTCGGAGTCACGTCCGGGCAATTCTACGAGGGCCTGTACCAGAGCTACGCCACCACATTCTGCGCGCCGCTGCGACCGGACTGGTATTTCGACCGCGCTCGCCACCACGGGCTGTACTCGCGAGAGGGGCTGCTCGCTGCCGGTGGGTACTTCGGCGGCACGGCCTATGCCTTCGATAGCTTTATCGTCAACTCTCTCTATGTGTGCAATGCTCTCGGTTACATTGATGTGCCGCTGTACCACAGACGGCGGCGCGCTGGCTCACTCTCCCGGTCGAAGGCAACCGGAGTCGGCAGTCCCGCACGAGCGGACTATATAGAGCGTCTCGTGCACGCTTGGCGGGAGCTTCTCGCACATGCCGAGAGCCTATCTTGCGGTGAGTCGTTGTTGCCGGCGGTGGCACAGCTGGTGGATTCCTTGGTAACCCCCTCGCAACGCGCTGAACGGGACCGTGCCGTGTCCCAGCTGCGCGAAGGCATGGCGGCGGGACTTCGCTCGAGTGACGTTGTTGAGATCGGGCTGGAACAGTGATACTCAGTGTGCTCGGCCGACTAAGTAGGGTGGTGAGACCTTGTGAGGCCAAGACCGACCCCTCCGTAACGGAACTCATCCGCTCCGATCTGGCAGCCAACAAAGGCAATGTAAAGGCCTTGACTGTACTCCCGCTGTTTAGGGTCACCCACGCCGTCCGTCAGGACTCAAGGCTGCCACGGCCAATCCGCCTTCTGACCGTGGCAGCCTACCGCTTCCTCACGGAGGGCGTTCTGGGCGTGGAACTCCGCTCTGGCGCACGGGTGGGACCCGGAGTGCGGCTGGATCATGGTGTTGGATTGGTGGTCCACGACGACGCCGTTCTCGGGAGCCACGTGCTGCTTCGGCACAATGTGACGATCGGTGTTGCCCGGGTCGGGGGCGCCTGCCCTGTCATCGGCGACAGGGTCGAGTTCGGCGCAGGAGCGGTTGTTGTCGGTGACATAACTATTGGCGACGGTGCGCATGTGGGTGCTAACGCCGTCGTGACACGCGACGTACCACCCGGAGGCAGGGCCCGCGCACTCCCCGCCATCATCACTGAGCATGACGGCTGAGACCAGCCGTCGGGGGAAGCGGTCCGCCGCCACCACCAGGTTCCCAAAGCGTCAGCATCAGCAGTGGCCATACTATGCGCGACAGGGGCTCACCTGCACGTTGGCGCGCCACTATGTCCAGCGCGATCTCCGGCCGTGCGATGCCCCGTGCCTCAAGAGAATCCTTGCGAATAGTGTCCGCCACGAGGCTGCACAAGGGCCCACGCAGCCAACGTTCGGTAGGGGGCTCGAACCCACGCTTAGCCGCCTGTCGCGACAGATGTGGCAGACGGCGGGCCACGATGTCCCGCAGGACCTTCTTGCTCTCGATGAGCCTATCGTCGAGGGCGAAGGACAGGCTAACCACGCCGGTATCAAGCAGGGGTGCCCGTGCCTCTAGCGAACTCGCCATGCAGGTACGGTCCGTTTTAGTGAGGAGCTGGTCAGGAAGATATCCCAAGAAGTCGGTCAACATGGCCATCCTCCGCACGCTCAGACCGCTGACGTCGAAGGCCTCCGTGGGGGGATAGGGTTGTGGTGAACTGACTCCAGCCAACTCACCGCTGGACAGCGGGTCCCACGAGGCACCCACCAGCGCGTAGATCTCCGCCAGAGAACGGCCCAGGAAGCGCAGATGTGACCAACAGAAGCCGCGTGGGAGGCACTCGACCAAGGGCCGGAGGACGCGCGCACGGGACGCCACTCGTCCGAGTCTCGACAGGCGGGAATATCGACGGTACCCACCGAAGCACTCATCCCCACCATCGCCTGTCAGGCAGACTGCGACGTGCTGAACCGCGCAGGCGGAGAGCGCCATAAGGGGTACAGCGCTCGGGTCGGCGAACGGCTCACCGAAGACCCGTGGCATGGCCATGACCGTATCGACCAACGCAGGACCCTCCAGGGGAACGACGACATGTTCCATTCCGAGCACGTTGGCGGTGGCGGCAGCGGTGCAGGTCTCGTCGAGATCCCGATCCTGCCAACTAAGGGTGAAGGCAGTGATGGGGGCGTCATGTTGCTCGCACGCTAGCGCAGCTACCAGCGACGAGTCCGTACCGCCGGATAGGAACACTCCGAGGGGGTGGCCGGCTTGCAACTGTCGATTGACCGCCAGTCGCAGTGCCCGCTCTACTTCCCGGTGGTCGGAGATCCGCGTGCGCTGCTGGCTTGTCGTCACCACCTCGATGGCGTTCCAGTACGGTGTAATCCGGGTGCGGCCTCTTGACAACTCCAGCGCCGAACCGGGCGACAGCTGGCGGATACGGCGACGGATCGTCCACGGTGACGGCACACACCGCCGGGAGAGTAGCAGAGCGACTGCTTCTGGATCTATGCCACCGTCATCCCATCCCAGTACGGTCAGAGCACCGACCTCCGAGGCGAAGGCGAACCGATCACGGTCGTCGAGGTAGTACAGGGGTTTCTCGCCAACCCGATCGCGAGCCATCCGCAGTACCCCGGCACGGCGGTCCCACCAGGCCAGCGCGAATGCACCCTCGAAATGCCGTAAGGCATTCACTCCGTGCTCCTGCAGGGCAGCGACAACGATCTCGCTGTCGCACTGGGTCGTAAACCTGTGCCCCTTGCCTTCGAGCCACCGCCGAAGATCCTTGCGGTTGTAGAGTTGGCCGTCGAACACGAGCACGAGCGAGCCGTCGGCGGAGACGACGGGCTGTCTTCCAGCGCCGAGGTCTCCGACGGCGAGGCGGCGATGCCCGAGCACAACACCGCCCTCATGCCAGTGGCCCTCCCCATCAGGCCCACGATGAGCAAGACAAGCGAGCATCGCCGCCACGCTCTGTTGCGCGTCCGGGTCACCGACGATGCCAGCTAGGCCGCCCATTAGCTAAGTCCTCCCGGGCAAACGGGACCGACGTCATGCATGAGAGTCTCACCACCTCCGAAGACCATGGATCCCGCCTCTTCAGCCACCGAGCCCACTAAACCAGGATCCTGGATCCGACAGGGCCTGCGTTCGCGGCAGAATCACCAAGTGCCTGCGCCTGCGCAGCCGAACAGCCGACACCACGAAACCCACCAGCAAGCACGCACCACCGTAGACAACGGCGTGGACCCACGAGTCCCCCAAACTACCCACTCCGTCGACACCGTAGCTCAGGAGGTTACGGGTTGACCACAGAGGCAGTGCCTTGGCCAGAGATCGCCCCGGGTCCACGATCGTCTGCAGACCGACCACCATGATGAGGACCAGCATCCCCTCAAGTTCGCGGGGGATCAGGAGTCCCACGACCATCCCGACCGGGACGGGGAGTGCCGCGGACAGCAGGAGGGCTGCGGCGACCGACCACCCGTGCAGGACGTCCTGGTCGAGTACGAGTCCTACGGCGTAGACGGAGCCGACGACGAGGGCAACCCCCAGCAGCGCCAGCAACCGGCCCACGAAGATCTCCCACGCGCGGACCCCGGCCAGGCGCAGGCGCGGGTCGAGATCTCTCACGGCTTGCTGTGCGAACAAGGAAACCGTTCCCATAGCCCACGCCAGCCCCATGCAGCCCATGCGCATGGCCTGCCAGCCAGCGTCCGAGCGTCGCGCAGCGTAGAAGACGAGCGGCAGCAGCATGAGCAGCGCCAGAACCCACCCTCGGCCGAAGAGATCGCGCAGGGTCATCTCAGCGGTACGGAGCACTCGCATCAGTCGACCCTTCCTCCCAGGTCGAGGACCAAGTCCACGCGGTGCAGCTCACGCAGCATGTGGGTCACGACGACCACCGCGATCCCCTGCCTGCACCAGGACTCCACAAGGTCCCAGAAGTCCAGGTAGGCGCCCTCATCGAAACCCTGGTAGGGCTCGTCCAGGAGCAGGACATCCGGCCCGCCCATCATCGCGCAGACCAGGTTGACCTTCTGCGCCGTGCCACCGCTCAACCTGCGAATCTGCCTGCGGGAATCCTTCATGTGCAGAGCAGAGGCGATCTGCTTCCCTCGATCTCGCGCCGCGACGGCGGCGAGGCCGAGACCACTGCCTAGCCACGTCATGTGATCCTGCGCCGTGAGATGGGGCGCGAGGTCTGCGTGCTGCGGGCAGTACCCGAGCCGTCCCGTCACGCGCACCTCACCGGCGGTAGGGGACACAAGGCCGGCGCAGATCTTCAGCAACGTCGACTTACCGCACCCGTTCGCACCCACAATGGCTAGGGACTGCCCGGGCGCCACAGCGAAAGAGACATCGCTGAGCACCTCCGTCCGCCCGAAGCGCTTACTTATTCCCCTCACGGCGAGGGCCGAGGCGTTATCCACAGGGTTCATAGAGACATCGCTCCTCACGTCAAGGCCGACTACTTGGAAGCTCCACTGGCAATAAACCTGGGATGAGGATAGCAGAGTTGTAAGAGGTTGTGCACACCCCGACGAGATTCATGGAGGATGCCCGCGAAGGAGGCTCGGTGCCTCACGTAGGACTGCCCGCGAAGCTCGTGGACCGTGATGGGCATGGGAAGTGGGTTGTCGATGCAGGCCAGGGCCGAGATCACGGGAAAGTACGCCAGGGTGTACACCAGGGCGTCGAAGAAGGACAAGGGATGGATCCTTGATGAGGTCTGCGCAGTCACTGGCTGGAGTCGGGACAACGCGCGCCGACGCCTGGTGGCCGCAGCCAAGCGCCCACCGGGTCGCCGAAAGTCGGCGGAGCGCAGGGCTAGAGCCCGCAGGTACTCCTACGACGCCTTGAAGGTGCTCCAGCGAGTGTGGGCCGCCAGCGGCGGGCAGTGCGGCAAGTACCTCAAGGAGTCCATGCCGGTGCTGCTGGACCTGCTGGAGGCGAGCGGTGAGCTCGACGACGAGCCGCGCTACACCCCAGCCGTCAGAGACGAGCTGGTGGCCATGAGTGCGGCGACCATTGACCGCTACCTCGCCCCGGTGCGGGCTACCGAGCAGCTGCGGGGCAAGTCGACGACCAAGGCCGGTCCGTTGCTGCGCAGCTCCATCAAGATCCGCAAGGCCGGTGACGAGATCGAGGCTGAACCTGGGTTCTTCGAGGTCGACACCGTCGCCCACTGCGGGCCGACCCTCAAAGGAGAGTTCACCCGGACTGTGAACATGACCGACGTGCTCACGGGGTGGACCTTCACTCGCTCAATCCGAAACAACGCTGAGAAGCACATCATTTCCGCCCTGGACGCCGCCGTGGGATGCGTCCCGTTCCCCGTTTTGGGCATGGACTTCGATAACGGCTCAGAGTTCATCAACCACAGCGTGGTGCGCTGGGCCGGGGACTTGGACATCTACTTCACCCGCTCACGCCCCTACAGGAAGAACGACCAGGCCACCATCGAGTCGAAGAACAACCACCTGGTGCGCCGCTACGCCTTCTACTACCGCTACGACACCAGCGAGGAGCGCGAGGTCCTGGGCCGTCTCTGGGAGCAGGTCAACGTCAAGCTCAACTTCCTGACCCCCACCCGCAAGCCCATCGGATGGGGCACCGATAAGGCCGGTAGGCGTAAGCGCCTCTACGACGCTCCTCGTACCCCATTGGACCGGCTGCTGGACACCAGCGCCCTGACCAAGGCCCAGAAGACTGACCTGGTCTCGTACCGCAACCAGCTCAACCCCGCCTCTATCACCCGCCGCATCATCGAGCTCCAGGACGTTCTCATCCGCCTGGCCAAGGACAAGACCGACCAGCTCTACCTCGCCCAGTTCCCAAGCATCCTGCCCGACGTCCACAAAGGCGTACGAGTCAGGAAAGCCTCCTAACCACCCCTCAACTTGGCGGGCATTCCTACATGAGGCACCGAAGACACTTCGCGGGCACCTTGACATGAGGCACCCCGGACGAGCCCAACCGGGTGCGGCAAGTCGTCAGACAACTCGTGGACGACGCCGGCCCCATCCACCACTCTGTGAGAGACGGTGAATGGGACCGGCGTCGTAGCAGCTGGTATCAGTTGGCGGAAGTCCGGGCTCAGGCCAGGACCTTCTCCACCTCTGCCTTGAAGGACGCCTTCGGACGGGAGCCGCTGAACTGGTGGAAGACCTCGCCGTCGCGCACGACCGCGAAGGTCGGGATGGAGCGCACGCCGTAGGAACGGGCCGTGGCCGGGTTGGCGTCCACATCCACCTTGACGAACTTGACCTTGTCACCGAAGTCGGCGGCGACCTCGTCCACGATCGGCGCCATCTGGCGGCAGGGGCCGCACCACTCGGCCCAGAAGTCGATGACGACGGGAACCTCGGACTTGAGGACCTCCGCCTCGAAGGTGGCGTCGGTGACGGCGAGTGCCTCGGACATGGTTTTCTCCTCGAACGTTGTGGGTAGGTGAGTCGGGATAGCGCAGCGCAGGTCCTCCGACGACGTCGGAGCCCGCCTTTCGCTGAGCTGAGAGGCCGGGTCAGGCCTGCAGCGTGGTCAGGTAGTGCTCGGCGTCCAGAGCGGCGCGGCAACCCGAACCGGCTGCCGTAATGGCCTGCTGGTAGGTGGGATCGGCGACGTCACCGCAGGCGAAGACCCCGGGGATGCGGGTGCGCTGCGAGGGGACCTCGACCTTGATGTAGCCGGCCTCGTCGAGCTCAAGGACATCGGCGACGAGCTCGCTGCGCGGCACCTGGCCGATGGCGACGAACAGACCCGTGGCCTCGATCTGGCGGCGCTCCCCGGTGACGGTGTCCTCCAGGGTGACGCCGGTCAGGGAGTCCTCGCCGTGAAGCTCAACGACGCGCGAGTTCCAGGCGAAGGAGATCTTCGGGTCCTGCTGGGCGCGCTTGGCCATGACAGCCGAGGCGCGCAGCTCGTCGCGGCGGTGCACCACCGTGACGGAGCGGGCGAAACGGGTCAGGAAGGTGGCCTCCTCCATGGCCGAGTCCCCACCGCCGACGACGATGATGTCCTGGTCCTTGAAGAAGAACCCGTCGCAGGTGGCGCAGTAGGACACGCCG
>ERZ773038.807-NODE-807-length-19449-cov-7.625400_pt1 | contig 19449 bp, 18 predicted proteins | sample MGYA00511665_ERZ773038 | MGnify/ENA primary metagenome ERZ773038 (study PRJEB29015, sample SAMEA2737966) | human oral metagenome | biome: human oral; feature: human-associated habitat; material: dental | place: China | collected 2028 ... | reverse complement strand
TAGAGGCCGCGCGCGGCCTTTTTTTATATAACCAAAGGAGGAATCATGAAACAGAGAATGATTATCATTGGTGGCATGGGACCGCAGGCAAGCTTGGAGCTACACCGGCGAATAATTCGGCTAGCATCAGCAAACGGCGCAAGAGACGGCACAGATTTCCCGTACATCGTTCATTTGTCGCTACCAGTTCCTGATTTTATCGCCAACGAATCGCGGCGCAGCGAAGCCTTGGAAATTATCATAAACGAACTAAAAAACATTGGCGCATCAATGGACGACATTATCATAATTGCTTGCAATACCGCGCATTTGTTGCAGCCCGATATTGAACAGCGGCTGAATATTCGCATAACTTCCATGGTAGATGCCGCAATTGATTACGTTAGCCGCCATCATAAAACAATTCGATTACTAGCATCACCGACAACCATCCGCATTGGATTATACGAAAAGCCGCTAAAAACTGCTGGAGTAACCGTGCTAACGCCAGATGACAACGAAAGGCAAGCGCTAGAGACAATAATTCGTACGGTAATCGCCGGACGGATAGTACCCCAATTAGCACTAGAGAAAGTAGAAAGAATAGCTAAGTTTGAAAAGGTAGGAATAGACAACTGTGTAGAAAATCGCCTCAATAATCCGCCAATACTACTAGGTTGCACTGAACTATCTTGCGCCTTCGCCAAAAGACCAAACACCATCGACCCAATGAATATTCTGATTAACCATCTATCAGCCAGAGGAGTGCTATAGCTAAACCTGACAATAAGCCAGAAACAACAGTTAAATCAAATAACCCTTACCAAATAACCCCATCAGCATAAGCCTGCCATGACTGCTGTTCGCCGGCTGTCATTGATCGAACTAAGCTGATGGTTTGCGATAGGATAGCACTGTCGATTTTTATGGTTTGTCCAGTGTCTACCTCGGGCCAACCGGCTTGTTCTGCTAGCTTGGTTTCGGCAGCAATCTTCTGTGCGGGATTTAATCCTGAGCCGCCATGCTCGCTTATAGCGCGGCGAACAATCGTTGCATACGAATCACCGTCTTGCACAGCGTAAGTGTAGCTGCCCGACTGGGGTTTCGACTTATTCACAGACGACTGCGCGGCTTTATCGTCTGGTTTATTTTTCTTTTCTGTCTCATTCTTATCGCTTTGCTCTTGGCTGCCAGTAGCTTTCTTAGCGGCCCCAGCATCTTTGTTGGCATTAGCGGCATTAGCATTATTTTTCTGCGGCACGAGTTGCTGAACAGTACTGTCATCTGACTTAACTTTCATCTTCTGCTCAACCGATTTAGAACTCTTTTGCTGATCTTTACTTCTTAGTAAATTCTCTGTATCAGCTGCTGCGTTTGTTTGCTTAACAGCTGCAAACAGTGAAACCACTAGCAATACAACTGCGCAAACAGCTGCCACTCTTTTCTCTGTAATATCATACCCTCTAATTTTCATAAGCACCCTCCTTAGCGCCCTACAGAAATAATAGCAAACTTTGCATAAGCGTAACAAGCATAAGCGTTATAAAGGTCCATCTAAGCTAGGTATGGCTTAATAATCATAAAAGCCTTAGCACTATCCCACGATAATATTTACAAAAAGAGAAATTTATGCTACAATAGAAAGAGTAATACATTGCAAATAACTTCAAGGGAGCTCTATGGAAGAGATTAATCTTTACGATTTATTGCGCTTTTATGCCAAAAGATGGCTAACCATCGCTATCGCTGCTATGATTGGCGCAATTATCAGCATTACCTATACTTATTTTATCCAGCAGCCACAGTACAAAAGCTCAGCGACTATCCTGCTGGTTGGCGCCGACCATTCGAGCAGTAATCAGGGTTCAGTGACTCTCAATAACTATGTAAAATTATTCACGTCGCGCCGTGTACTTGATCCGGTTATTACGAATAACGATTATTCGGAAGATTATAAAACCCTATCTGGCAATACTACGGCGGAAAACGTTAAAAACACCGACATCATTAACGTATCAATGAGCACCTCTAATCCAAAAACCAGCAAAGCGCTTTTAGAATCAGCCATCCAAGAGTTTGAAAAGCAATCCAAGTCGCTTTACGGTAACAGCTCTGTCAAAATTAGCGTCGTCGACTCGGCTGACACGCCAAACGTCCCATCAAACATCAAGCCGCTGCAGCAAATCGGCTTAGTCGCCGCTGCCTCGGTAGCACTGACCGTAATCGTGCTGTTCTTCATCTATGACTACAGAAAATCGCAACTAATCGCTCAGACGAAACCAAAGATTGCAAAATATAATTAAACGACGCTAAGGAAACCGAAACAATGTATCAAAAATACGGAAAACGCCTCATGGACATACTTTTCTCCGTAATCGCGTTAATAATACTGTCTGTGCCTATGCTAATCATAGCCGTGGCCATAAAACTAACGTCGCCAGGGCCAGTATTTTTTCGCCATCAACGCTACGGCAAAGACAAAAAGCCATTCACTATCAACAAATTCCGCACGATGTCGGTAAAAGCTCCAAAAAACATGCCGACTAACAGTTTTTCAAACGCTTCTAGTTTTATTACTCCATTTGGCGCAATCTTGCGAAAATTATCTCTCGACGAGCTGCCTCAATTATTCAATGTATTGCTAGGCGATATGAGTGTTATTGGACCGCGTCCAGTTATTTTGGCAGAAAAATCGCTGATAGCTTTGCGCGATAAGCACGATGCTAACTCTCTAAAACCAGGCATCACTGGATGGGCGCAAGTCAATGGCCGCGACGAGTTAGACGACATAGATAAAGCCACTCTAGACGGTGAATATGCAAACAGCGTAAGTCCAAAAACGGACATTAAAATATTCCTCAAAACAATCGCCATAGTGCTGAAAAGAACGGGCAACCGAGAGGGAAGCGAACAAGAAAGTATTGGAATTAACAATGCATCAAAATAGAAAAAGCTCAAAGAAGATATTGTTCACATCACACACTGCAAACTTTCAAAAATTCAACCGTCCGTTCATGCGTATGATGAGCGAAAAAGGCTGGGAAGTTCATTACGCGTCGATGGGCGAAGAAGAGATCTTGGATTGTGATAAGTCATTTGTTGTACCATTCACGCGAAGCCCGTTCAGACTGAGTAATATTACCGCTTACAGACAGTTGAAAAAGATTATCAACCAAGAGGATTACGATATCATTCACACTCACACGCCGATGGGTAGCGTAGTGACGCGGCTGGCTGCCAAAAAGGCTCGTAAAAACGGCACTAAAATTATCTATACAGCCCACGGTTTTCACTTTTTCAAAGGTGCACCTCTGTTAAATTGGCTAATTTATTATCCAGTTGAACGCCTGATGGCTCGCCACACTGACACGCTGATTACGATAAATAAAGAGGATTATCATCGCGCTAAAAAGCAATTCAAGACAAATGTTATATACATGCCTGGCGTGGGTGTTGATCCGAAGCGTTTCAAGCCGAAGCTCACTGCTAAGCAAAAGCTAGAACTTCGCAAATCACTCGGTCTTAAAAAAGACGACTTCGTGATGATTTACCCGGCAGAATTAAATAAAAATAAAAATCAAACCCTATTACTATATGTGTTACACGAAATCAATAAAGAAGATAAATCAGTACATTTACTGCTGGCGGGCAAAGATAATCTAAATGGCTACCATAAAAAACTTGCCGATAACCTAGGTATAGCTAAAAACGTACATTTTTTAGGCTACCGTTCTGACATCCCGCAATTACTACAAATGTCCGACCTGTCTGTATCGGCTAGTCACCGAGAAGGTCTGCCTGTCCATCTGATCGAAGCAATGTTCGCTGGCCTACCAATAGTCACTACCAAATGCCGCGGTGCAACCGAGTTAGTGGAGGACGGCGTGAATGGGTTTGTGGTTGGATTTAATGAAGATGAATTCATAGAAGGCGTACAGAAAACTAGGAATAATAAAATTTTAAAAAAATCAGTAAGAATTTACTCAATAGATAATATATCAGTGAAAATTAATAAAATATATAAAGAAACGCTATGCAAGAAAGTCTGATTTTTTACATATCTATCTTTTTGGCTTCTGCTGTACTTATGCGAATTGGCCAAAAAAGAAAAAATAGGCTATTTTTACTGATATCTTTGCTGATTCCAATTCTAGCGTCGGGTCTTCGTTATAATGTTGGTACTGACTTTAAGAACTATGAAAATATTTACAACGGAATAGTTCCTAACTTAGACCTAAAAGGTTATATGACATACGGTCCAACAGAATTGGGTATATACTTTATATCTAACATAGGAATTGCTCTCAATTTTGATTCCTGGTTCATGTTTACTGTTTTCTCCGCGCTAACCATACTGCCAATATATTACGGTATCAAGAACTTTAACCTAAAACATCCCAGCACTGCCTATCTACTGTACCTGTTAGTAATTTTCCCAGTAAGCTTTAACGCAGTTCGGCAACTTGCGGCTATGTCTATGGTGTTTCTATCCGTCAGTTTATTATATAAACGCAAGAATATAGCGGCGATTATACCATTTATCGCAGCAGTTCTTGTGCATAAGAGCTCTCTAATTTTGTTAGTATTTTTACCAGCTATACTTATGTTTATATATAAGACTAATTTTAAGTTTCGTGAAATATTCTCAATGTTTATCGTAGGGGCTGCTATATTATTAGGCGGTTCGGCTATATTTTCAACATTTATGCAGAGCTCTATATTTTCAGATTATTCTCAGTACTCATCTACCTCCAACGCCGCAGCAGGTAGTATATTAATATTAAAAATCGTTATATTTTCTGTCTTTTTAGTTTTCACAATTATGGGTAAACTCCAGAAGTTAGAATACTCGAGATTGTTTGTAGCAATGTCATTTTTGGAGATTACTATGCTAGTAATAGGTTTGTCGTCGGTTGATATTAGCCGATTTGCAATGTATTTTTCTGTGTTTTCTTTGCTATTCATCCCCTCTATGACGGAAGTATTTACAAGACAGGTGCAGAGACCTATTCTACTACTAGCATCACTGTATGGTTTGATTATGTTCTTTATGCAATATTTTGTATTAAAAGGCTCTGACATATTCCCTTATCAGAGTATATTTGGAGGATTTTAATGAGCAAGCCAAAAATTAGTGTTATCATGTCGGAATATAATACTCCGCCAAATTATCTCAGAGCTTCAATTGAGAGTATTTTAAATCAAACATTCAAAGATATTGAGATTATTATCGTTGATGATTGTGGCAAAAATGATTTATATAGTATAACTGAAGAGTACAAAGACAAAAGAATAAGGGTTATAAAAAATAACAAAAATATAGGATTGGTAGAGTCTCTAAATAAAGCTATAACTGCCTCTAAGGCTGATATTTTGGCAAGAATGGATACTGACGATGTTGCCGACGAAAATCGCTTAGAGGAACAATATAACTTTATGATAAGTCATGAAGAGTATAGTGTCGTAGGAACACTTGCGAATGAATTTTCAAAAAATAGCACTACGGGAGTTTTAGGAAAACCTGGCGAAAAAACAGCCAAGTCGCTAGCATATGGTGATAGTATCATTCACCCAAGTGTAATGATGAGGAAGAAAGATATTCAATCTGTCGGAGGATACAAAAATTACAAACGGGCAGAAGACTTATCTCTTTGGTTTGAGTTAGCTATGAAAGGGTTTCGTCTTTTTGTGATTGACAGGGTGTTGTTGAATTATAGAGTTAATGAAGAGGACTATTCGAAGAGAAAATTCAAAACACGCAGAGGCGAGATTAAGGCACGCTTGCACTACTACCATTTAACTAAAGCTCCTGTGCTAGCCTACCTGGTAATCATTAAATCTATTGTGTCTAGTATATTGCCGACCAGAATAGTGGCATTTCTTCGCAGAAAAATTATACTAAAGCCTAGTAGAGAAGACGAAAGATCCGATAAGAGACCCTTGGTGAGCGTAATCATACCAGTCTATAACTGTGAAGAGTATATAGGCGAATGTATAGACTCTGTTGCTGAGCAAACTTATGACAATATTGAAATTATCGTTGTTAACGACGGTTCTAAAGATGAATCTGAAAAAATTATAAAAAACAAGAAAAAGAAATATCGCAATATTTTATATTATAAACAAAGAAACAAAGGCGTATCTGCTGCAAGAAATTTGGGAATAAACAAAGCAAAGGGGGAGTATATAACTTTTGTGGACGGCGACGACCTAGCTGGGAAATATTTAGTGGAGCGTTTAGTAAATCAAATTACATGTACTCATCCTGAATGTATAATAGTTAGCAAACCTACACAAAAAATTAATGAATTTGAAGAATGTGCATTAGGATATAAAAAACCTGTCGTAAAGTCCATAAGTAGCGATCAAGCTTTAATCAAATTATTATACCCTTATGGAATTGATAATGGCCCTTGTGCTAAATTATATCCTACAGTCCTGCTGAAAAAAAACTTATTTAATATAGATTTATCAATAGCAGAAGACCTTGAGTTAAATTATAGATTAATAAAATCTTCTAAGATGGTTAAAGTATTGAATGAAAAACTGTATTTTTACAGACCAAACCCGAAGAGTGCAATGAACCAAGAATTCAATGAAAAAAGACTAAGTGGATTAACTGCTACTGATATTATCATTAAGGATGCTTTATCTACAACAAATAACAAAAAAATCCAAAAAGCAGCCGTAGGGCGTCATTTTATCGAAGCAGTTCTAATAGCCTCTGATTCAAGTGTAAATAAATCAGCAGAGGGGTCTGCTATTATAAAGAGAGTCATACTAAAGAATGCAGGATTAGTTATGCGTGATTTTAATATGTTCTATAAGTATAGAATTGTCGCTGCTATAGCGCTAATTAACTACAATTTTGCTATAAAATTATTACAATCACGTGGGCACTAATACTATAAATAAGGATATTTATGAGAATTGTTAATATACGACATTATGATGCAGTGAACCTAGGAGACGACTTATTTATAAAAATTCTAATTGATCGGTATAGGAATAAATTCCTTGTAAATTATGCAGCTTATAGAGTTGTAAAAAAAGAATCTGCTAATAATATAAAAAAAAGGAATAGCTTTACGGTATCTAATTTAACAAAAATATTAAGAAGGGTACTCCGAAATTGTTTTTACATCGTACCAGACCAATTAAATAAAGGTGACTTGCTAGTATACATAGGAGGCTCATTATTTATTGAAAACAATAATTTGGACGCCTGGAAGCGAGAGAAACAATTTTATGATAGCTTAGGCAAACCATACTATATTTTAGGATCCAATATTGGGCCGTACAGTTCGCCTGAATTTATCGAAATTGTACGTTCGATTTTTAGCAGAGCAGAAGATGTGTGCCTGCGCGATAGCTATTCCTATGAGCTAGTAAAGGATTTAGACAATGTTAGGCTTGCGACAGATATTGTATTTACTTTAGATGTCTCCAAATATAAATGCGACACTAAGAGTAATAATCATGTAATATCTGTGATTGATGCATCAAGAAAGTTTGATAGCGAAATCTCTAAAAAATATAATGAAACAATTGCTAAAATCATTAAAAAATTATTAGCAGATGATGAATCGTCTGTTACGCTAATGTCGTTCTGCGAGAAAGAAGGTGATGAAAATGCCTGCGCTACAATTATGTCGCTACTGCCGGAAGATATAAAGGACAAAGTTGAAACATATAGATATAGGGGTGATATAAGCGAAGCGCTGCAAGTTCTGGGAAGTGCCAAAACTATAACTGGATCGCGATTTCATGCCAATATATTAGGCATGGTATTTGGCAAGAAAATTTTGCCAATAGCCTACAGTGATAAAACGATAAATATACTTTCTGATATGAAATATCCTGGTCCAATTGTCGATATCAGGGCTATTGATAATTTTGATATTAATGAGCTTGACTTTAACAATATACAGGTAGTTGATATATCAAAGCTTAAAATACTGGCTGAAAAGCAATTTAGCGAATTAGATAAGGTACTTGTGAAAAAATAAAATGTCCAAAACCTCGTCTCTAATAAAAAACACCATTATCATAGCACTGGGCAAGATATCGACGCAGTTTATTAGCTTTTTACTGTTGCCGCTTTATACTGCTTATTTGGCAGCGGGTGAGTTCGGCGTAGTTGATTTGATAACAGTCATAGTTTCATTAACAGCTCCAATTATTATGTTGTCGCTGGAGATGGCAGTTTTCCGATTCTTGATCGATGGACGAGGGGTTAAAGAGCGGCAAGCTTCGGTCATTACCAATTCGTTGCAAATGGTGGTTTATAGTACGCTTTTGGCTTCATCGGTCTATGTAGTCGTAACGCAATTTGTCGTGATACCGTACGCCTGGTTGGCACTCTGTTCAGTGTTGGCGTCAATCGGTTCAAACTACTGTTTGCAGGTTGCCCGCGGGTTTGGTGATAATGTCAAATACGCTATTGGCAGCGTTGTTGCTGGAGTTTCAGCGATCTTGCTAAATATATTGTTTATCACTGTGTGTAAAATGGGTGCAACTGGTATGCTTTTAGCGACGGTGATTAGTAATGTACTATCCGCGTTGTATCTGATATATTCGCTAAAAATACAAAAATACATCAATATTAAACTAATAAACGCCGATAAAAAGCGTGAATTGTTACAATATTCGCTACCGTTAATTCCGAATGGTGTGTCGTGGTGGATTGTCAATGCCGCCGACCGTATGATCATCGCCGCGTTACTAGGCGTGACTGCCAATGGCATTTATGCTGTTGCTTATAAATTTCCACAAATTTTTACCGCTATTTATAGTTTTTTCGGGCTGTCTTGGGCAGAGTCGGCGTCGGTTCATATAAAATCAGCAGATCGCGACGCGTTCTTTTCCAAAGTTGCCAATATGAGTTTGCGTGTCTTTGGTAGCTTTGGCACTATTTTAATCGTCGGGGTGTCAGTGTTTTTCAATATTTTAATAAACGCAAAGTATAGCGAGGCACGGTTATATGTGCCGCTGCTTATCGTAGGGTCGTTGTTTAATTCTATAGTCGGCATTTACAGCGCAATTTATATCGCTAAGAAAGAAACTCGCCAGGTATTAAATACTTCCGTCGTGGCGGCGGCTATCAGTATCGTGCTTTCTGTGATTTTGACGCCGTTGATTGGATTATATGGGCCGGCTATAGCGTTGATTGCTGCTTACCTTGGTATGGCAATTTTTCGCCATTTTGATGTTAAAAAGTCCATCAAAATAACTTACGAGCCAAAAGCTATTATCGAAATTACCGTGTTGTATATAATATGTATAGGCTTATATTACGCAAATTCTGCCTATGCTACTGCAGTCAATGTGGTGCTGATCGGCGCGGGCGTCGTGTTTATTAATAAGAATACGCTTAAAATAGCCAAAGATACTATATTAAAAAAGACGCGCGGATTAAAGCAAAAACAAGCCGATAAGCTAATGCAAGAATGGGATTCTGAGAATGGCGCAGACTAAGAAAATATCTAAAATCCACCTGCTTCTCCCGCTACTTTGGATGGCGGTTATTTTCATACTTTCGCAGCAGCCGGCTTCGGTTTCTAGTGGGCAGAGCGGCGTGTTTGTCGAACAGCTGCACTACATTGCACCGAGTATTGATCAGCAGTTACTAACTTTTTTGGTTCGCAAAGGAGCGCATATCTTCGCTTATTTTGTACTGGGTATTTTGATGTTTAATGCTTTATGGCGGGTGGATTTAAGCAAGTTCAGATTTAACCGCCCAGCTATGCTGTCAATCATTATTTGCGCGCTTTACGCTGCCAGCGATGAGTTCCACCAGCTATTTATCATCGGTAGAAGCGGCGAGCTTCGCGATATTATGATAGATAGCTGCGCCGCAATGGTTGGAGTATTTATAATAAGTATTTTTGTAAGAATATTGCAAAAAGGTAAAAAATAGAGTATAATATATAAGATATGGTGTCTGGAGTTTCTAAAACTACTAAACTAAGCGTCGGCTTGCGAAAAACAGTCGCTGGTATTTTGTTGTTATCATTCATAGCACTGGTGGTTAGCGTTTCGCAGACGGGGATTGTACCTGAGCGTTATTTGTGGATTGGGCTGCCGATTTACGGAGCGGTAACTGCCGGTATAATTTGGGGCTTAATCAGCCGGAAACGCTTTGGCAATATGCATGCTGGCGTGCTGGTGGCGCTTGGCGTGGTGGCTTTGGTGATTACTGCTGTGAATATTTACGTTATCAGTACGGCGCGAGCTTTTGATAATTTGACATCTTCAGTGCAAAGCAGGAAGTCGTCGTATGTTGAATATGTGATTGCTGCCTATAAGGATCGTAATACGTCGCTCAGTAATGCTCAATCGGTCGGGATGCTTTCGGCTGATCCGCTTTATAATAAAGTAACTAAGGCAGTCAAGGACGAAACTTCTGCCAATCAACAAGCGCTGGATAGTTTGGCTGAACTTAAGAATAAACTCGAGTCAGGCGATCTGCAGCTGGCAACTATTCGCAAGGCTAATATGCCAATTATCGAAGAAGCTGATAAAACTTTCCACGATAATTTGGTAGTGTTGCAGACTATTCGCGTGGAAGGGGAGGCTGTGAAGCAGTCTTCGGCGATTAATGTTGATAAGCCATATGTTCTTTACATCAGCGGCATTGATACGGCTGGCAAAATATCTACCGTATCGCGTAGCGACGTCAATATATTGATGGTTGTTAATCCAGCCAAACATTCGATTCTGCTGGTAAATACGCCGCGCGATTATTATGTGCAACTGCACGGTACGACTGGCTTGCGTGACAAGCTTACGCATGCCGGGGTGTACGGTGTTGATATGTCGGTGAAAACATTGGAGGATTTGTATAGTATTAATATTCAGCACTATATTCGCATCAATTTCACTTCTCTGGTAACTCTGATCGACGCTATCGGTCCAATTGAAGCTTATTCGGACTACGATTTTAAATCTTATCATAAGGGGTATAATACACTGAACAGCAAGCAGGCTCTGGAGTTTTCGCGTGAACGTTACAGCTTCCAGGAAGGCGATCGCCAGCGCGGGCGCAACCAGCAGCACGTTATTGAGGCGATCATCGCCAAGTTGTCGCATACCGAAAACGCCGTGAAATTACCGCAGATTGTCGATACTATCCGCAACTCTATCGAGACGGATTTATCCGAACAGTCAATCAAGGCGATAATCCGCAAACAACTTGACGACATTCATCCATGGAAAGTCGAATCGACTAACGTCGACGGCGCAGGCGCCATGGAGCCAACTTACAGCTACAGCGGTACGCCGCTTTACGTGATGATTCCGTCCAATGAATCGGTGAGTGCTGCCAAAGCGAAGATTTCGGCATACTTGCAACAATAATTGATAGCACTTTACTTTCTGCAGCAGGCTGCTTATTGTAATGACGTGCAATAAGCTACTTAGATTCTGGCTTGATAGCCCTTTTCATACAACTAACGATAACTTTGTGTGTGCGCTGGCGGATGGCGTGGGTGGCGGTAGTTAGCGAATGCAGCGTAACTCGCTGATTCTTTTCGGCAATGTGCTTTAGATTCTTTTCGACGATAAACGGGTCTAGTTTGCCATATATAATATCGGTGTCGATGCGTGTTTCGGCCAATTTGCGGCTAGCGTTTTGGCTGATAATACCCGCCAATAGTGTGTCGCGAAAGGCGCTAAAATTATCCTGGGTCAGCTGCGTTTCTGAGAAGCCAGCCAGCCCCAACTTAGAGTATAAATCGTAGCCAGCCACTACCGCCTTGGGTGTTTTGAGCGCCTGGCGATAGATTTCACGTAGTAGATTGTCCTGGCGTAATCGCGCTGCGCCTGTCTGAGAGCTATCACGGTAAATCGGTGGCGCCACCAAGATACAGCGCTTAACAATACCCTTATACATACTAGCGAACTCGATCGCCACCAGCGAGCCAAACGAGTGACCGACCAGCACCACCGGACCGCTCAAGCCATTCGTCAAGCAGGTAGCCAGCAGGTGGCGGGCTTGTTCACGGGCACTATACATTCGCCGTGTTTGCGCCAGATAAGAATCGCCGTGGCCCAACAAATCAACTACGATATAGTTGCAATTAGCTGGCACATTCTCGATAAAAGGCTGCCACAATTCACCAGTATCCGCCAGACCGTGAACAAAGACATAAGTCACCGCGAATGGCCGCCGCAAGCGTTTATAACGGACGCGCAATCGATAGGGAACATGCAGCATCTTGTGCAGGATTTGATCGCGGAACTTACGCTTGGCCGCCATCAACGCCTACTTGTCTAATTCTTTCAAGCGAGCAATTCGCGCCTCGGTCGACGGGTGAGTCGAGAAGAGAGCTTGCAAGCCGCCCAGCGAGAACATATTCGAAAACATTAGATGAGCTGAAGCTTCTTGGCTTGGCGATGGTGCAATCGGCGGTACGCTAGCTTTCCAGTTTTCTAACTTCATCAGCGCCGACGCTAAATCATCGCCAGTGCCGAGAATACTGTGGCTATACTGATCAGCCGCATACTCGCGGCTGCGCGATACTGCCATCTGGATCAACATCGCAGCGATAGGCGCCAAAATTAACGAGGCAATCATCGCAAAGACATTACCGCCGTCATCGTCGTCCGACGATCCGCCGAATAGAAAGGCTAGCTGCGCCAGATAACTAATCGCACCCGCCAGCGTCGCGGCGATGGTCGAGATTAGCATGTCGCGGTGCTTAACATGACCTAATTCATGCGCCAAAACCGCCCGCAGCTCATCCTCATTCAGAATGTCCATGATACCAGTCGTCACCGCTACGGCAGCATGCTGCGGCGAGCGGCCTGTCGCGAAGGCATTAGGAATCAGCGTCTCGACGTAATAAAGTTTTGGCATCGGCAAATTCGCTTGGGCTGTTAACTCGCGGACGATACGCTCGACCTGCGGGTAACTATTGCCCAACGGTTGGGCACCTTGCATCTTAATTACCAGCGACGAGCTGAAAAAATACATGAAAAAGTTAGACACCGCCGCTATCCCTAGCGCCATCAGCATACCTTGCTGGCCGCCAAACGCATAGCCGACCATCATGAATAGCCCTGTCAGAATTGCCATAAGTAGGGTAGTTTTGAAAATCTGCTTCATATCTGCAGCTTATTATAGCAAATTACCTTAAAGCTATCTTAAAGAACGTACCAGAGGGTTGCAGCAAAACGGCTTGTCGATATATACTAATCATAAGCAACTCTAAATTAGGGGGCATCACGTCTAACTATATTGATCGGTTTTGGCATCACCGCGCCAGCGAAGCAATTATGCTTATCCTCGCTGTTATAGCTGGATTGTTTGCTTGGTCTATTGGCGGTGGAAAATCTCCAGAAGACCCTTTGTACGTGTCTATACTACCGGGCTCGTTAGCCGCGATTGCTTTCGTAATTACTTTGGTATCATATTTTACTGTTAAGCGAAACTTTTACCAATCGCTGCTAATTAATTATATCTTGTTGACTGCAACGGGCTGGCTGCTAGTTTTTGCCTCTAGCAATCAAGGAGCGCCACATTTGGCGCTATTTGCAGTAATCGTCGCTGTCGGACCATTACTCGGGACTTACGGCCTATTGACAGCTGTCATCGCCGCTGCGGCTGCGGTGGCGGAGCGTTTTATTATTGAACAGACACCCTTGAGATCATTAGCAGCACTGGCTGCGATGCTATTTACGCCTATAATGGCAGCAAGTTTGCTGTGGCTGCGCCGACATCAATCTGTTGGTGTCAGCGAACCAATCCGCGAGAGTTTAGCCACCGTGGCTGGCCCTCAAGCTTCTGACATTGTTATCAGCGCTATCGGCGACGGGGTAGTAGCCGTCGATGCGAAGGGCGTCATTACCTTGATCAATCCAGCAGCTCAGCAGCTAGTCGGCTGGGGTAATCAAGACGCCATCGGCTTGTCATATAAATCAGTCATCAGGCTGATGGACCAGGACAATAACACTATCAAAGATAACGATAACGGCGATATTATTGCTCGCGTCCTCAACACCAACAACCCGCTCAAAACTGACGATTTCAAGATCAAGACCCAATCTGACAAAAATTTTATGGCTAGCATTTCAGTTAAGCCAATCAGTAACAAGCATAACGACGGCGCGGTAATTGTCTTTCGCGATATCACCGCCGAGCGCAGCGACGAGCGCCAGCGCGCCGAGTTCATCAGCACCGCCAGCCACGAGATGCGTACACCAGTTGCTAGCATTGAGGGTTACCTCGGCCTAGCGCTTAACCCACAGACCGCCACCATCGATACGCGCGCTCGCGGTTATATTACCAAAGCGCATCAATCAGCCGAGCACTTGGGCCGGCTTTTTCAAGACTTGCTCGATATTAGTAAAGCCGATGATCACCGCCTCAGCAACAATCCAAAAATCGTTAATGTCATCGACTTCATCAAAGATATCGCCGACGGGCTAACGCCGAAGGCTGAAGAAAAAGGCTTAAGTGTCAATTTCGTACCATCGACTAGCGATGTTTCCAGTAAGGAGGTCCAAAACCGCCGAATCAACCCGATTCTATATGCTAACGTCGATAATGACCACCTCCGCGAAATCGTCCAAAACTTGATTGAAAATGCTATCAAGTACACGCCGTCGGGCAGTATCACCGTTGACGTAACTAGCAACAACGACCAGGTGACGATAAGTGTCGCCGACACTGGCATCGGCATCCCGCCCGAGGACGTCAGCCACCTCTTCCAGAAGTTCTACCGCGTCGATAACAGCGACACCCGCCAGATCGGCGGTACTGGGCTGGGCTTATACTTGTGCCGGCGACTAGCCGAGACTATCGGCGGGCGGTTGTGGGTTGAAAGCGAGTACCAGCATGGCAGTACATTTTTCTTGGCTATTCCGCGGGTTGATCATGTTGCTGCCACTTTTCTAAATGATAACAGCGAAACCGAAAATAACACCAGCATTGACAAGTTGTCAGCCGAAGATATGCTAGCTAGTAATGCGCCAGAAATTCTAGCGGTTGCGCCAGCGGCTGCCGAGTTTGAGCAAACGCCGCTTGACGCACCAACAACTCAAACTCAGACATTTACAGACACCAGTTTGCTAAATTACTCGCCGCCGCCAGCACCCAGCTCGAACAATTTAACCCAAAACACCGCCAATACAACCAAGCAATTTACCAACACGCCGCTTAGCGATATTGAGGCCGCACCCGACAAATATGCCGAACAATTGCGCAACGAAATCAGATTAAACGTCCCGCCGCGGCGAAATTAAAACTATAGGGTATAGCATTTTTAAACCATAACCGTTAAAATAGGGGTAAGATGACAAAAATATTACTAGTAGAAGACGACAAAAGCCTCAGCGAGATTTATAGTGTACGGCTGCGCGCCGAGGGCTACGACATATTATCTGCCAGCGACGGCGAACAAGCCTTGGCGCTTGCCATCAAAGAAGTACCCGACCTAATAATTAGCGATGTTATGATGCCGAATATCAGCGGCTTCGACATGCTGGATATCCTACGCAGCACCACCGAGACACGCGGTATTCACGTCATTATGATGACTGCTCTGTCAAGCGATGAGCAGCGCCAACGCGGCATGGCGCTCGGCGCCGACCGCTATCTAGTCAAGTCGCAAGTCGGCATCGAGGACGTCGTTCGCACCGTCCACGAAGTTCTCGGCGACGCCTCAGTACCAGCCGACACGCCAGCGCCTCTTGTCAACGAGCCAAAACGAGCTACTATCGAACCTGGTCCTAGTGCTAGGGCGACGGAACCGGCGCCAGCTAACAATTCTCCAGAAAAGGCTGAAAGCGATAACACTAAAGCGAATGAACTAAATCCAAACCCCGAAACTCCAGGGGGACCAGCTTCTAGCTCTAATCCAGCAGCCAGCTCGACCGCTCCAACACCAGCTAACTCAGCGCCGACCGATACGGCGGCAGCTACCGTTACAACGATGCCTGCCAGCACTACTGCAACGACAACTCCAACCGCCCCTCAACCAGCACAGCCAGCACCAGCAGCTATTCCCGCAGCTCCATCGGCACAGCAGCCAAATCCGCTAGTTGCCGCACCGCGCGAAACTCCAGCAGCTAGCGCGCCTGCCGCCGTCACTAATATCCCAGTTACTACTCCGGTTAATCCAGTACTCAGCCAAGCTGCTCCCGCAGCTACTTTGCCACCGCCAGCTAGCGCGGCAACTGCATCGAGAACTAGCACTTTGCCGCAACCAATCGCGCCGTTTTCAACTAACCGGCCAGGTTCGTCAGGCCGAGTGATCCAGCCAATCACCCCAACCGATCAAGAACCAATTGATTACACAGCTCGCATGAGCGAGGAGCTAGCTACTTATCAAAACCTTAACACTATCCCGGCACCACAGGCAAATCCTACGAATGTGTTCCCTCAGACCGCGCCAGCAGCAACCCCTGCGGCCGCGCCAGCTCCAGTGTCAGCTGCACCCGAGCCAGCTTCTATAGCAACAAACTCAGCGCCATCAGTAGCGCCGACTTCACCGTCTACCAATACTACCGTAGCGGCAACTCCAACCGCTCCTCAACCAGCGCAGCCAGAACCAACAATCACTCCTGCTGCACCAGCGTCGACTATACCTCACATAATGCCAGGTCCAGCTGCAGTTGCTACGCCAATCAGTAATATGGCCGCATCAGCTGGGAGCGCTTTAGACAATCTTTCCGCGCAGCCTGCACTTAATGCCACACCGCCAGCTGCACCAGCTATACCATCACCAAACACTAGCGCACCCGAGCCAGCTGCACCATCAGCAGCACCAGCCTCTTCCGATGAAGCCGGGTTAAAGTTTGAAGAAACCGCAATTTCCTCAAGCCAACCAAAATAATCGTCTTATGGTAAGCCAAAAATCAGCTAGTGGCACCGAAACGATTCGCCTCAATAAATTCCTGGCACTCCAACTCGGTATCTCGCGGCGCGAAGCTGACGATCTAATCTCGACAGATACCGTCACTATTAACGGCGAGCTAGCGACGCTTGGCACTCGTCTATCGCCAACTGACACTGTCAAAGTTGCTGGCCACGATATCAGCTCTCATGCTATCAAGAGGGTCTACATCGCTCTCAACAAACCGGTCGGTTACGTTTGCTCACGGCGCCAGCAGGGTAATGCGCCGACAATTTATTCATTATTGCCGCGCGATTTACATCACCTCAAGCCAGTCGGCCGCCTTGACAAGGATAGCTCTGGCTTGATTCTGTTGACCAACGACGGCGATTTTGCTCACCGCATGACCCACCCGAGTTTTCGCAAGACTAAAATTTATAAAGTCCGCCTCAACCGGCCGCTTGAGCCGCTGCACCAGCAGATGATTAGCGATTTTGGCGTCAACCTCGAGGACGGCCGCAGCCAGCTGGCTCTAGAGCGCCTCGACGATAGCCGCCTCAACTGGCAAGTCGTCATGAGCGAAGGCCGCAACCGCCAAATCCGCCGCACCTTTGCCGCGCTCGGCTACACCGTCGTGCGGCTGCACCGCGTACAATTCGGCAATTATTCGCTTGGCGACATGGAACGAGGGGAGTGGCAAAGCATTTTTGCTAGTTAACAAATTAAGTTGTCTTACTATACCTATCTTGGATTATAATAACTACTATGTGTATGCCAAACCCCGACCCAACTCCTCATTACCAACTGACCAACCACGCCAACGACTCAATATCTTGGTTGTTCAACCCGCTGCACAAGCGCACATTATGTTTTGACGAGAATAGTAGTTTTTACTCTGTAGCCAGCGCGCCGAGAACAATCTCGTTTGGACCGCACGCTGAATACGGCATTGATGTCTGCGCCCTTGGTCTTGAGATAATAATTATCGCAGCCTGTTTCGTTGGCTGGCGAAATTTGCGGCGTTCAAAACATAAGAATAATGCTAAGTCCTCCGCGTCGTGGAAGGCTTTCGCCGAATGGATATTTCTAGTAGCGGGCGGACTATTCTTGACGGCAGTATTACTATCGACACTGCATAACGCCATTTCAATCGGCTTATTGTAAATTCTGCTATACTGCTAACGCTCGCCAAATCAACTCACCTCTGTTATAATTAAGTTAATTATGGCAACCAAACTTCCTACTGTCGCTATCATCGGCCGCGCTAATGCTGGTAAAAGTTCGCTATTCAATCGCATCATGCGTTCGCAGCAGGCCATTGTCGCCCGCGAAGCCGGCACTACTCGCGACAATGTCATCGGTAAAGCGTCCTATCAAGGCCGTGAATTTTGGCTAGTTGACACCGCCGGCCTCAAGCCCGCCGAGGACGAATTCGAAGCCAGCATCCAAGACCAAATCACCGAGGCTGCCGAAGCCGCCGACGTCATTCTCGTGGTCGTCGACAGTACCAAATACCCTAGCGACGAAGACCGCCGCGTCGCCAAAACCGCCCTAAAGAGCCGCAAACCCGTCATTCTCATCACTAACAAAATCGATCTGAAAGGCAACCTACCCGATAGCGAATTCTTGCGCCTCGGCATCAAATCAATCATTCGCACCTCTGCCGAACACAACTCTGGCATCACCGATGTCCTTAGCGAAATCTGCCAGCACATTCCCGCTAAAAAGCAAACCGAACCCAGCGAGACCCTCAAAATCGCCCTTATCGGCCGACCAAACGTCGGTAAATCTAGCCTGTTTAATACGCTGGCTGGCAAGCAGCAAGCCATCGTTGCCAGCCGCGCCGGCACCACCCGCGACGTCAACCGCGTCCGCCTGCAGTATCACGGGCAAGCGATTGAGCTGCTCGACACCGCTGGTATCCGCCGCCAAGGCAAGCAAGAGGTCGGCATCGAGAAGTTCAGCGTCCTGCGTACCCTCGCTGCCATTGAAGAGGCTGACATTTGCTTTTTGCTAATGGACGTCAATGAGCTGAGCACCGCTCTCGACCAAAAGCTAGCTGGTATTATCGCCGAAGCCGGCAAAGGATTAGCTATCGTCGTCAGCAAATGGGACGTCGCCCTAGGCAAAGACGCTTACACCCGCGACGCGCTGGCACCGAAAATCTCGGCACAATTCGACTTTACACCGTGGGCGCCATTGATTTTCACTAGCTCGGTCACCGGCCAGAATGTTGCCAAATTGTTCGACTTAGCCCTCAGCATCAATGCGCATCGCCAGCAAAAAACTACTACTCGTAAGCTTAATGATCTCCTGCAGCAATCAGTTCAAAAGCATCCACCAGCCGGCCTGAAAAACACCCATCCAAAGCTGCGCTACATCGTACAAACTGATACCAATCCGCCGTGGTTTGTCATTTACGGCAGCAATTTGAAGTTCGTCCACTGGAGTTACAAACGCTATCTAGAGCGCCAAATTCGCGATGTTTTCGATTACACTGGCACGCCGATCAAACTATCTTTCCGCGACGAAAAGCAACTCAAAGCCAACCGCGAACGCGTCGCCCGCGGCCTGGCGCCCGTCACCAAAGCCTACAAACAAGCCAAAAACGCCGAAAAACAGCTATAAAACC
>ERZ773038.803-NODE-803-length-19513-cov-2.809436_pt1 | contig 19513 bp, 16 predicted proteins | sample MGYA00511665_ERZ773038 | MGnify/ENA primary metagenome ERZ773038 (study PRJEB29015, sample SAMEA2737966) | human oral metagenome | biome: human oral; feature: human-associated habitat; material: dental | place: China | collected 2028 ... | reverse complement strand
AATTTTTTGTATTTGTCTATATAATTTTTTTGGATCGCTCATATTTTTTCCTCGAATTTCCTATTGACATCTGCATTGGCTCCCTCTATACTTTTCAAACTGGCAAGCATAGCAAGGTGGTACCATCTTACGATTTTTAAAAGAATTTTCCAAACCCAAAAACTGGCAATTTTGCCAATTTGGGTTTGGTTCATCTTTTAAAGTTTTGGGGAAATCCCCAAGCCCCTTTTCTATATCTTTTGGAGTACAGCTTCTAACATTTTATCGTAACCAACTAAAGATGTTTTTGAGAATAGATGATTGCTTATCACTATTTTCTACATTTTTTTCTTCCTGACCTTGTAACTTTTCAGCTAGGACAGAAAGTTGTTGAGTAGTTAAAGGCTGGAAAATAGACTGCCCAATTTGTATTTCAGTCAGTAAGATTTTTTCTGTGAGTACAGCTTGAAATTCTTCGTCTGTAATCATCTTGAGTAGCTCAATATTTTCTTCTTCCCACTCCAAAAGAGCAGGATCTCCTTCAGGTAGTTGAGACTGTTCTTCCTCTAGTTGCTCCAGAACTTTTTGGCGAGTCAAGTCTTTAGCATTTGGCGATACTCCTTGAACTCTGTCTCCATCCATGACTGGAATAAAGTCTGAAAGGATGATGATTAGTTGTTCTTCTTGTTCATTGGTCATGAGTGTTGTCCTCCTTGATGATGATTTGTTTTTAATTTGACCTTGGGTTTATTTGGGGTGTCCCGTTCGGTCATTTCGAGAAACCCTTCTCTTTTTTTGATTGTGCATCTGCTTTCAACTCCTGCTTGTGTTCTTCAACAGCTTGCTTGCTCTGATCTTTAAACTTCTCCAGTTTTTGTTCAAAACTGCGCTTCGTTTGTTTTTCCTGACTCAATCTTAATTGTTCCAATGCTTGATCCATCCGAACCATTAAACTTTTAGCTTCTTGTTGGACAATATCCAACTGTGCTTCTAAATCAGCAAGTGTCTCCTTATCAGCAGACCACCCAGATAGATAGTTAAAGGAATACTCTGACGTATCAATACCATAGTATGAAGAAACAACATAAGCGACACTTTCAGCCTGGAGTTCAGCAGTACTTCTAGTTAGATTTTCCTTTTGAGGATTATCTGCATGATGCAACTCTGCATGAGCCATCTCATGTAAGAAAGTTTTAATAATTTGAGCCTTGTTCATCTCATTACTACGTAAAACAATTTGATTTTCTGGGACAGAATAATATCCATGTTTATTATTTTCCATCTCTTCGAATCGAACCGATACATCATTTTCTTTTGCAATAGCCATTAGGGCACGGTAAAGATTTGCATAGTCCAAATCAGTCAGCTGTTCTTTCACTTCTGCAGCTTTTGGCATCTCCTTTCCTTCTGTCTGACTAACATCAAAGACTGGTACTAGGCCAAAGAATGTGACAGTTTCTGGCTTCCCATTTTTATCCAATATTGGTTGGTTATTTTCATCCTTTTTGATCTTCGTCATAGGTTTAAAAATACGTAAAGCCTTCTCACCTTTTTTTACATAACGGCCAAAGTTTTCTTTCCACTGTTTGAAAGAAGCTACTTGCCTTGCTTCAGGATTTTGTGCAAGAATTAAGCGCAAGTTGCGATTAGAATAATTATTTAGCTGGCTCATTTTCGTTAGATAGTCTCTGTACTTATCTGAATCCAGAAACTCCTTAATTCCTTCTTTAAGGTGACGACTTAATCCTGCCATATCTTTATTTTGAATAAAATCTGCGACTGCAAGACTGCTAGCTGCTAAAACAACTTCATCCGCTTGTAGACTCTCCTCGCCCTCTGGTTTAGAACCTGGTTTCGATCTAAAATCATACGGATTCGTTCCCTGAAGCAACTCCTCCTCATCAGAAACGCCGTCAGCATCCGCATCACGTTCCAACTCCTGCTTGTTGTAGCCTTGTTCTTCTAGTTTGATTTCTTCAAACAAGCCATCTTTCAAAATGGTTTGCAACTCATTGCCTCTATCCTTGACATAATCCTCATTGATAGATAACTGTTCAATATGGCCATCACGTTCACGGAAAACACCAAGAATAACTTTTTCCTTAGTTTTCTCTACATCAACTCTTAGATCTCTCTTAATTTTCATGAGAGATGCAGGGACACGTTCATCTCCTATATCTTTGAAAAGAAGTAAGAAATCCTCGTCTTTACTCTTAATAGCTTCTGAAAAGTTAAGTCGTTGTGCAATTCTTACTTCATCTAAGTTATCCAAAACAAACGATTTAGGATCAAGAATATCCTCTAACATAGGAATAACTTGTAATTTTTCTTTTAGACTATTACTAACCAGTATTTGATTATAGTCTCCCCTTCCCTCAGCAAAATCGACTACAAAATCTCCAGCATTTCTACCTGGAACAACTGGCCTGATTCCTGTTAAGTGTAAAAAGTTTTCTCGTTTAAAATTAACATCTAGCAAACTCACCTCTCCATTATTGGAATAGAAATAATAGATTTTACTATTCGCTAATTCCTCTAAATACCATTGAGATGATTTCTGAATAGAACCAGCGTACTGATTCATTCTTTTCAAATCATCAGATGTAATTGGATGGTATTTCGATTGTCTTCGTTGCACTTCCTCAAAAGTTGTGCTAAAATGTAAGTAACGATAGGGTGATGTCGGGTGACTGGCAACAGTTTGCTCAAAGGTTGCTGATAATTCAGCTTCAGGTTCGGCACTGCCTACAGCATCATGCTGTGAATAGCCCTCTCCACCACTGGCCCTATCATTCAAGCGCTCCTGACTTTGTTCAGGGGCTTTTTCTATGTGCTCCAGTATTTGTGCATCTAAACGATCAATTTCTTTTCTGATAGACGTCGCACTATCCGCAAAATAAGCATCCCTTTCCAATCTAGTACGTTTTGCGAATAACTTGTCTAAATCAGTCGTTATAAATCGTGACATTTCTTTTTCAAATTGCCATGCCTGTAGTTCATGGTTAATGCCTAAATCTTCCCGAATTTTTTCTGCTAATTCATCTTCCCATTTTCTATGTAATTCCCAAACTAGCTCTATAGATTCTTGATTATCTGGAGTTTGTTTTTCTTCAACCGTCTTATCTATACTAGTCGGATCAATGACGACTGTTTTTTTATTTTCTATCGAAAATGTGAGATTGTCCCAATTTTTTTCTAACCACCCTGCTTCGCCTTGATTTTTTTCAATAGGCTCTGGTTGTGGTGAGATTGATTTTTCCTGATTCAGAATCTCATTCCAGTCTGTCTTCTCCTGCCCTTCACGTTTTGGTGGTCTTGCATCAATAACTGGGATTTTTTTCTCCCGTAGTTTAGTGATAAAGTCTGTACCTGCTTTATCGTGATCAACTGCCAGCGTGATGAGATCATCATATTTGTGATCTTGGAAAAGTGTGGATGTTTCCGCTGCAACAGATAGGAATCTCGAGGTACGTGTTAGTTCGCTAGACTTGGTATAATCCCTTTCATCCATCGCAATCTCCCCTCGATCCTGTAAAATTTCAAGAACATAGTGGGATAATACTCCCTCTTTCAATCCTTCCATCGCAACCAGTCGAACATCGTTTAATTCGCCCTTATGAAGCTCATAATAGCTCATAAGGTCAATTGGTGCCTCTGTCACAATTAAACGCTCAGGAGAGCCTATAGAAACGTTTAAGCCACTGATAGCCTCTGATTGATACATGATTTGTTTCAAGTAGCCCTTACCTGGATGACGTTCTTGATCAGGAACAAGTCCCTGGAGGCTCGCACCTACCAGTTGCTGATTTCTGTCCAAGTATTTAAAAACCAAGACATCTTCTATAACACCATCTTTATCCTTACGTTTAGCTTGGGCTAATATTCCCTTCTCCAGGAAGAAGTCGATTGTATCATCAGAGAGACCTCTAATCTCCTTGAGATAGGATCTCGCCTCCACAAATGGTTGTTCGTAAGGTGCTAGTGTATAGTTGAAAGGTTTACGTTCTTCCTCTACTGGTTTTGCTTCAGGAAAGGAACCTGTCTCTAAGAATGCCATGGCTTCCTTATAGCTGACATTTTGCATTTGTTGCACGAGATTGATAGTATCACCAAAGAGGTTTTGAGAATACCAATGCCAGGTATTCTTGACCGTATCGATCTTAAATGAGTCATGCTCGGCCCAATAATACTCTCGGTGTGACTTTCGCTTCATCTCCATTCCAAGGCTACGAGCTACTTCTAAAATATCCAGCGATTTTGCCAGTGCTTTTGTTAAAACCATCCTATTTCCTCCTCAACCAATTCCTTGAATAAAAGATAACCTTCAGGAGTTGCTTCTAGTTCACTAACAACTAATGGATCTTCCTGATTCGTTGTCACAAAAAGATGAGGAGCTAATTGATAAAAAGTCTCCTCATCTGCCTGTTTAAGTAGCCGCCAAATAGCATAACGTTCTGTGGCTAAATTCTCTAGCTTTAATGCTAGAACCTGCGAGATACTCTCCAGGTATCCTAATTGTGTTTTAGGTGTTTCCATCCTACTGTCCTTTCTGTATGTTAGGCCACGAATAATTCTTTTAGCTGCGGTGTCAAATCGTTGGCATATAAAAGTAAGCCATCGATGTCTGTTCCTTTTCGAGTGTATTCGTACCAGTTTTCTTTGTCTTCAGGAGAACTTGCAATCTCAGCCTTTCTAGGATGATCATAGACACTTGCTTTTTTATCTCTGAAGACATTTTGTTTAGAAATAAAGACCAATCCTTCTTCTACCCCAATTCTTGCGACTTCGTCTGGAGTTAGAAGGGGACGGCCTTGAATTTGTTTATTTTCACTTGATGATCCGTTCCGATAACTATGCGATCTTGAAGTGGATCGAGTGCGTATAGTCTGCTTACCTGACCTTGTAGAATAGTATTCCATCGTATCCTTGTCATTTGTCCCTAAAAATAGATGAGTAGCACAGTTATTAAAGATCGTCTTCCAATCGCTCTTATATAGTGATTCTAGCTGATTGACAGCTTGAATGATAATCTTGATAGACATCTCACGACTACGAATAGAAGAGAGAACCTGGGCGAAGTTTGGAATACGGCCAATTTGTGCAAACTCATCGAAGATAAACTGAATGTGGCGAAGATTTTTTCTACTGTAGCCAGGTACTTTTCCTTGCAGGATATCATCAGCCTTATGTGTGAGAACCTCAAAACCAATCGCAAACAAGATTGAAGAAAGAAAATTAAAGGCGTTATTGGTTTCAGGAATAGCAATAAAAACGGCTGTCTTTTTCGTATTCCAGGTATCCATTTCCATGGTATCCTCACTAATCAAGTTTCGTACATCTTCATGGTCAAAGATAGAATAGCGAGAAGACAAAATCGCTACCACACTGTTTCTTGTCTCACCTCTGAAGTTTTGGAATAATTTCCACTGCTTATAAGCATAGTTGTTAGGTTGATGTTCGTTCAGTTCTTCAAACATCTGCTCGACAGGACTTGGTACATCTGGATCCTCTCGATACATATTTCTTAATAGATCTGCAACGTGGCCCAGGTTTGGCATATATAACTGGACTCCAGTTTCAGGATCCTTAGAGTCAAAATAGAGATAACCAATCAGTGCACGTTGCAGCATCAACTCTGCTTGAACCCAGAAGTCTTCACCAGTATGCTCACTCTTCTTCGTTCCCTCAGTAATTGCTTCAGAGATACGATCAATATCTAGCTCAGACTTCATGTAATGAAAAGGATTAAACCGATCTGAATTCTTGAGCCGAATCAAATCAAAGATTTTAACAGCATAGCCAGCTTTCTCAAGCATCTTCCCAACTTCATGTACCAGGTTTCCTTTAGGATCCGTCACCACAAAGTTTGAGTTCATCTGCATTAAATTTGGCAATACAAAAGTAAAGGTTTTACCGTCTCCTGGAAGTCCAATGACAATCACATTTTTGTTGAGTTGCACATTGTAGGCTAAGCGAAAGTTAAATAGGCCCATTTTAACTTGTTTTGAAAAAATCATATTCTTCTCAAAATCAACGTCTTCAAACCGTCTCATTTCCTTCAAAGTCGCAAAACGAGCACTACCTTGTTCTTCTCCCTGGCGATATAAATTCTTATCCATAGAAGCATAGACAAGCATTGGGAGGCCGAATCCGATCAACCCTGCATACAAGGCTCCTGAATCAAAGAAAACACCAAAAGAGAAGCGTTCCCAGTGTTCTAGCAACCAACGAAGCCGCAACATTCCCATGAAAGGTACTGCTGCAGTCGAAAGTTGGTAGTAATGGTAAAAGGACTGGAAAATAACAAATGAAAATAGCCCCACCACCAGGTAGGGCCATATGGGTTTTCTAATCATCGTGTCTTCTCCTTCCCAATCTCCTTCGTAACAACTGGCATCGTTCCTTTATAGACCTTATTTGTCTTATAGTAATTGATTTTATCTTCAGGAGTCATTTCGTGTGGTTTCTTCAGCACCTTTTTCGCAAACTCTTCCAATTTTTCTGGGCTTTTCGTGATGTCTGCCAACATCTCTTTGAGAGCCTTTTCTACCAGGGGACGATTTTTTGTTTCAAAGAAGAGATAGGTTGTAGCATCTTTTTGATGATAAGTAAAACCTACCTTATACTCCTCCAGGTAATGCTTCAACTTAGCCAAGTGAACTTCACTATTTAATAACTTCTCGACATCTTTTTTTGATTTGGTGGCCATAAAGTCATTAAAACGTGTCTCCCCTTCAAAAGTTCGATTTGCCGCCTTATGTTGTTTCTTGTCATAATGGGCTTTTGCGAGGGCATACAGAGCTTGTATCGTCATCTCCAGGGTAACTTTTCCTTTTAACGCCAGAGAATGACTGACTTTTTCTTGATCCATGTAAGACCTCCTTTATTTTGGATAATTGGATAGTTCTGGCTTAGCAATAATCTGGAATCCGTAAGGTGCTGCAGGTTCTTCCTTTACAGTAACTACCAAGCGTTTCTGACTTCTGTTCTCACCGTCTTTCACGGCTACTACATAGGTTAGCTGATAAGTTGCTTCATCAACAATCAAGCTAGATTCCAAAATCACAGACTGCAGTTGACCTGCTTGTCTATCTATCGTTAATTGAGGAGCTACGAAATCAGCCATTTTCCCTTTATCAGAGTAAAGGGCTGGCAAAAAGTAACGTGAAAAGGCATCTAGTTCCCCTGTTTTTGACTGAATGGTTTTTAGATTTGAAAGTTCCTTGGATACGGCCGAGAGCTGCTTTTCTTGATGGTAAACTAGCGTAAGTGATAAGCCAGCAAGTGTCAAACTTCCTACTAGACTCAATAACACCAAAACTCTTCTTAAATACACCCAAAAAGAGCGTTTAGAAGAGTTTCGAGGTTTGGGAGTTTCATGTTTCAAGGAAGAGGCTTCAGCTTTTTCTTCAGGAGTCTTCTCTTGATGTTTTGTTTTTGGCTGGCGCTTAAAGAAAGAGGTTTTTGCTTCTTTTGGTGCAGCCTCCTGTTTATTCAATGTACCAGGCTTCAGGAAGAGGCTATCTGCGATCCCCTCAAACGGCAAAAAGACATCTTCTTGGTACACCACTACATTCTTTTTATCCAGTTCCTCTACCAATAAAACGGCCTCTGCCTCCTGGTGTTTAACCTTAGCATTTTCTCGCTCCAGCGCTTGATACACAAGGTCCCGATTTTTATACGTTGTGGTCGTGTTTTGTGTCAGATTGGTTAAACGGTACATGTTTTTCAGCTCCTTTCAATTTTCCTTCAGCAAGAGCTGTTTCAATATCAGCCCAGGTTAAATTATGTTTGGCCAAGTAGTTTGACCGTTCCTCATGCTTGGCCAGAATGATTTGAGTTTCTAGCTCCTTCAGTTTATCTTCTTCCTTCTTGGCCTTAGACATATAGTCAGCTAAGCGGTCTTCCGCTTTCTGTTTTTGTCTTTCTAAAGATTCTAATTTTGTCATTGTTCCTTTTTCCCTTCTGTACTTTGTGTTTGGTTAGTGCTTGGTTTGTTTAGTGACGGAATACTCGCCTTTTCGCTTGCGCTCAGGCTGTCCACAATCAAAATAGGGTCGATATGATTTACCAGGTATTTCCCATCTTGCTTGCTGAAGCGAATCCGAATGGTTCTTGAAGATCCTACGTTTGTTTGGGCGTTAGTATAATCATACTTCTTCTGTAACTGTGTCTGAGTGTATCTCACTTGAGTTAAGGCAACATTATTTTCTTGATCGATGTAGATGGTAGAAGACTTCATCTGTGTATCCACTACATAGCCCTTATAGGTTTGTACCGTTGGTTCTTCTTCAGAGTTCACTTCCTGATTGTAAGCAGCTTCTGTCATATAGGGCAAATAGCGATTTCTATTTTCTCCAAGATCTTGCTTATTGAAGTAAGCTGTCAAAAATTCCTTCACATATTCTTGCGTTAGTTCGCTTCCCTCTGCTTTGCTTTCTTGTTGCGTGGTTGCAGCTTCCTGCTTAGCTTTATTTTGCGCTGAAGTTGCTGCACCAATCCAGAATACGAATCCTAGAACTAATACAACTCCTATAAGGATTCCTCCTATTTTAAGGAGTTTCAATTTCTCCATATCTATCATTTTCATGATTTACCTTCTTTCTTTTTTAATTCGGTGTCGCAAATGTATAGTAGTAAGCTGGATAGAGAACACGAAAATGGACCTTATCCTGTACACCTTGGACATTACATTCTGAAACGAGGAATGAACCATCTGAGTTCACAGCTTCCACAATCGCAACATGACCGTATCCACCTGGTGTCCCACCAAATCCACCTAGAATTGATACAACAGCCCCTCTCGTTGGTGACGTACTGTACTTCCATCCTTTTGCGACCAGGCTTGTTACCCAATCCTGACCATTTCCAAGGTAACCATAGGACCCTGATAAGTCTGTAATCGTTCCTAGTTCAACTAAACGATTATACGCATACCAAGTACATTGACCAACTGGATAACCGCTTCCTTGTTGTGTAGTCATAGAAGCTTGTGTAGGAGGGTGCTCCACTTTTGACTGATACTCGGCAGGGAAATTCCAGGAAGAAGCTAACGCTCCACCTCCTCGAACTTGTTGAGTAAGAAAAGCGTGGATCTGCTTAGCATTATTCTGGCGCTCTAAGACCTTATCTCCAGAGTTTCCTTCCCAATTAACCAGGAAACGCTCTGTAAGCGTCTCTACATCCTCTGTACTAGTTAGAATTGAAGTTAGTCCTGTGATATAGTAAGGAGTATCCCCCTCCAACATAAAATCCAGCTGCAGTTCCAAATCATACCACTTCTTATTCTTAGATTTTGCATAGTTTAATAATAGAGTATGTCTCGTGGAGCCATCCGCTGTATCTGTCCACTGTCCCAATCCTAAACCTCGTCGAAGAATATTTGGGTATCTTCCGTTATAAATCGCTGGTCCTCCTATAGCTAACCAGGACTCATCATCCCATGAAGAAGAATCAGCCCCTACTGGTGGGCTAAGATAGTCTCCTTCAGCACGTTTAGGATTGATATTACTTTCAGTTGCAAAGTTCCCAAGCATGGCTGCCAAACCATTATCTGTTAGCTCTGGGACCTTTTGCTTCAGGAAGTCTTTTATCGCTCGTGATTTTTGTCCTAGATCCCCATCAAGTGTAGTAATGACTGAGGTTGTCTGATTGTATGTGACAGATTGAAAGTAAAAGCCTGGATTGACTGATGTCCACTTTTCTTTCTTATCCTTTGTCTCTTTTTCCTCCAATTTTTGATACTGAATGACCTGGTAACCATTTGCCGTTACCTTCCCAACCTCGTCTCCAGCCTTGACCTGGTCACCGTCAGAAACACGGATATTTCCTACCTCTTCATAAGTAAAGATAGCTTTATCTGTTTTGATGGATACAGTTGTATCATCTGTCACACTGACTTGACCATCAATAGGAGCTCTTATAACTTGCCCTGTGGAAGCTTTTAGTTGTGTTTTTTCATAAATTTCACTCTTAGAGGTATAACCAAACCGCTTCAGGATAACTAAAGGTGCTTGATAAGAAGGATCGTCCTCCTGGTAAAAAGGATTAGCTAGTTCTTGATAAGAGGGGTATCGACCAACTTCTTTAGTTAACTCCTCTAGCTCTTTATACTCTCCTAACTCGCTATCACTCAACTTAGCCCACTTGAGATCTGACGAGGAGCCATATAAATCAGCCATCTTTTTCAAATTATGAGGATCATCATTCAAATGATTCCAAAGGTCATTCAAGGCATCCGAATAGTGATTGAAGCCTAATATCCCAGCCCATTCACCACCAGTCCCCTCATTCCAGTTACTTTCTGGTTTCCACTCACTGCCGTAGCGAAAGTTCATGAAAAAGATCATATCATCGATGTTTGTCCAATAGTCTACCTTATCATTGGACTTCTCTCGATCTCGTTTACTGATTTGGAGCCAGGACTTGTTCAAATCAAATTCATTTTGTTGGACAGGGCCACTTCCTCCAAAAACCGCCATAAATATCCCTAGAACGGCAAAGATAAGAAACATCAAGAAATAAGACTTGACTGCCAATGGATTGGATAAAATCGAACGCAGGGGCTTTGTCGCAACCTTCAAAACCTTCCCTGTACGTTTTGAAACCTTCCCAAACTTTGAACGTCCAAGTCGCTTTCTAGCCTGTTTCATCTTTTTGCTGAGTTTTCCTTCCCATGAGAACTCTCTTGGTGTTCGAGTATACCCTCGCCCTCTGATGAAATTATAGCTTCTATTGAGCTGTCCATAGCTGTGCTTGATTGAATACTTGGATAATTTTCCTACAGCATTTAACGCTCTTTTAGAGGCGTTTACCTGGTACTTAAATTGACGAATGTTTTGCCTCGCCTGAACCCAGTCTCCAAGAATCTCATTATCTCTGATTGTCTTCTCAACATCATGCCTCAGCTTCATTTTGGCACTTTGTTTTGTTCGTCTCTTTATACGATTGGGAATATAGCTGTCATCAGCTTTTTTAGCTCGTTTATAGAGCGTTGTTGCAATTTGTTTTTCCAACTTTGCTCGATCACGTTGTTGCTTAAAGAAAAGACCTCTAGCTGTTGCTTGAGGTCCTTTGTGTAGTTTATAATCTTTGTTCGCTAAGCGATAATTCTTCTTAGCTTCTTTAAATGCAACTTTTGAGTTTAAACGTGCTTCTTTAGGATTTTTTTCTGCATTCTGGGAGGGTCCTTCTTTGATTCCCCGCTTACGCTCCTGTTTTAATTGATTGGGATCACTTTCAAACAAAAGAAATCACCTCTCTTTCTATTTTTTAACTATCTGTCGCTACCAATTGATACAGTTTGGTATCTTTAGGGATAGGATTTTCAAATGGAACAATCGTATCTCCAGCTACGATCAAACCAGTACCTTTTGCTTTTGGTCGCAAAACAAATCGCTCCAGTGAAGGTGTAAGAGGAATTACCTGCTCCAAGGCTTCTAGGTCTGTCCGCTTCAGCTTCAGGAGGGCTAGAAACTCACAGTTTGCGACTAGCTTTCTACCTTCCTCTGTAGATAAAACAGTCTCTGGGTTCTGGGTAATCCCTGTTGGAATAGCCCCGTACTTACGAATACGTGAGTATAGCTCTGTAAAGAAGGTTGCTTGCAGTTTATTTTTGAAGTATAGCTGCAACTCATCGAAGTACAACCATGTAATAGCTTTTCCTTGATTATTGACTACCTGATTCCAGATGAAGTCCTGAATCACCAGGAGGGCAAATGGCTTCAATTTACCACTCAACTGCTTCAGATTGAAGATAATAAAGCGACTATTCATATTGACGTTTGTAGGATGTGCGAAAATATCATTTGATCCAACCGTATAAGGTTCAGCCTTCAGCGCCAACTCCTTGGCCACATCTTCAGGTTGACGTTCCAAAACTGCTTGCCAATCCTTAAAGGTTGGTTTTTCAAATTCCTCATAGGTCTTTCTCGTTACACGGTCAATCATCGCAAATTCATCGTCTGATACCTCAGAGAATATATTCTCAAACAAGGTTGATAAAAGGTTTGATTTTTGGCCAATCGGGTCACTATCTTCTGCCTGCAGTTTATCTTTATCAGGAAGATCCAGCAAGTTAAAGTGATGTTGCGATCCAGGAGCGATTGTGATGATTTCTGCACCTAATTCTCGGCCAATACCAGTGTACTCATCTTCAGGATCGACGATAATAATATTATCTTCAGGATAACGTAGAGTTGTAGGAATTATCTCTCCACCTTTAGCAAGAACTGACTTTCCTGATCCTGAAGTCCCAAAGATACAACCTGAACCTGTATTCAAATCTTTCTTACGGTCAACTGTGATAGCGTTCTTAGATAGCTGATTCTGGCCATAATAGATTGCACGTGGGCTGCTAGATCGAAGATCTACGTTGGTAAATGGGACCTGTGTGGCCAAGTTACTGGTAGTCATATCTCTCATAAAACGGCGTTTCACATTGATAAATGGAATCCCAATCGGTAGAATCGTATTCAAGGATTCTTCCTGGTACAAATAACACTTATCCAGTTCTACCGTATTCTTACGGACAGATCGTTGGACCTGCTCAGTGTAGATATTCAATTCTTCCAGACTGTCAGCCATAAAGAAAATCGTCATCACACCTGAAAACATTTTTTGGTCATTGTCCTGGAGTTCTTCAGTCCATTTCTCTGTTTCACGAGATGTCTCCACAGCCTTCCCACCAACAGCCAGGTCACTTCCATAACCTTCTTTTGCTGCAGCCTTCTGACTTTTGATCATTTCCCTGCGGACACTTGACTTGACTGTCTTGATTTTCTTCAGGGCATCTGCAGTATCATAGGGCTTCGCATGTAGGCTGATAGCCAGTTCAATTCCTGTATCCAGGATATTCTTAATCAGTTTGTCATTCAAGAAGGTAGGATATTGTCTAACATACATCACCCTTGCGAAACAATCATCAATTTTCATATGATCTTTTTCAAACTTCAGATAGTTTGGAGCTACAAAGTCCCTGGTTGATAAGCCAGAAATAGCGATGTCTTCATAGTTAAAATCAATAAAGCCTTCTCGTCTCAAGAGTTTTCGGAAGATAAGAAGACGATCTAATCCCTCTAATTCCTTAAAGGAGATTCCTAAGCCACTGTATTGACTTTCAATAACGCTAGCTGTATCATCGAGGATTCTTCTAGCTTGATGATCCTGATCTGTTTGGGTTGTAATCGTCAGATATTTTTCTACCTTAAAGGTATTTTGTTCCTGCGAAAAACGATCATTGATCATCGCATTGTATTCTTTACGATAATCATCATATCCGTCTCCAACCAAATCATAGCGAATAGAAGATAAGCTATTGCTTTCTACCCTACGATTTAGGATCAATAGCTGCATATCATTGTCAATATCCAGCGAATTAAAAATATCAGCGCTTGTTTCAATGATATCAATTCGCTCATCATCTGTTGCAGTAATATAGCTTGTATCACCTAGGCGATAGGTCTTTGAAAATTGATCATTTGTAATTTTCATGAGCCCATCAGGCATCAACCATTGATAATTAAGACTATTCTGTGTAGATGCCGTCATGGTACGTCTTAGACGTTTGGCCCGTTCCCGTTCTTCCTTAGAGAGTTTCGGGGTTTTCTTTCGGCCGAATAAATTCATTTCTTGTATATTCCTTTCTGTCATAATCTGTCTGATAAGAGCGTTCCTGCTTAGTCAAAAGGAAACGAACCTCATCTTTAATTTTTTCATCAATATAACACCCGAAAATAACAAAAGGCGCTAATAATAAAATATCAACGCCATAAAGGATTATATCAGGTGCCTTCAGCCAATAGAGAATAGTAGTGACAACTACTGTCAATGCGATACCAAATAGTAGCACTAACTGCCTCAGTGTCATATACCCTATAACTGGCCTTTCGTAGCTATCTAAAGCCTTTAAAAATTCACTGCCTAAACGTGTCATTCTGCTCCTTTCTTTCCATTATCTGGGCCATAAAAGGTATCTACAATCCCTGCAGAACGTAAAGCAGATTCCAATGCCGATCTCGCTAGCTCAGAAGCTGCAATCGTTCTCACTTTCACTTCCCATAGTTTTTCTTCCTTCTCTTTAATTAAATTATCCATAAACTCATTATCTTTAATCAGCTCATCTCGCTCCTGCTTCAATTGTTCTAAATTCATGTGGCTCTCCTTTCATCAAAAAAACAGCTCTTCTTTAGAACTGTTTCATTACCTACTATTTTTATTTATTGAAAAGTCTTTGCCAGAACGATCGTTTTTGTAAATACTCTATCTTCTCTTCTGCTACATTTTTCAATCTACGTAAACGTTGCGATTCATTGGCTAGACGTTGATTTTCAGTGAGAATCTCTCCTTTTTCCTGCTTCAATTTTCGTTTATCTTCTTCTAGTTTTTGATTATCCTTTTCTAACTTCTTGTAATACTCTTCCTTTTCGCGATACTTTCTCAAGCGTATTTTCACTTCCTCGATGTTTTTATCAAGTTGATCAACTTTTCCTGATTTTTCAATATAGGATAGCCTTAATCGCTCAATTTCTGTCAGGAGTTCCTGACACTGTTCCTCATAAGTTTTCAAAGTTTGGTACTTCCTTTCGTTATCATCTAAAAAGATAAATGCTTCCAAATGGTATTTATCAAAATTCCCATACAGTTTGTAGTTTCTTTCCTGATAAACTTCCCTCACTCTAGCAGCAACACTTTTAACCTGTTCTGGTGAAGTAAATTCTTCAGGTACATAAATCTTAGTAGACTTAGGGAAATTAGCTTCGGCTTCAAACAAGGGAATACCTTCTTTAGCTAATTTTATCCGTTTAACAGGTTCTGGTCTTCTCGTTTTATAAAATTCGATACCTAGTTGACCATTTAAACGGTAGTATTCAGAATAAGGATAAGTCTCATCGATATCAATCAAGAGCTTTAGAATAACAAAGTCTTCATCTTCAAATACGATCCGTTTCATCAGAGAAATAGCTTTGGGAAAAATATAAGCCGTATGATTGTCATATTTAATCTGAAATTTCTCAATAGTCTTAAAAGCTTCGATAAAAGCATTCAGCTCAGAGGAATACTCAAAGCTACTTTCTAACCCCTTTAACGGGCTCTCTTCACCTGGATAGTAACTAAAGTATGGTTGACCTACATAGCGACCATCTTTTTTCTGGCTACTTCTTGGATTAACCTTGAGACCCGTTTCCAAATCAAAAAGAGTCGCCTGTTCTTTCGGCGTCGTAATAATTTGTGCTCGCCCCTTTAGAGCGAGTGCTTGAAAAGCATTCACAATCTCTTCTTCTCCGGATTCTTTTCGCCATACGGCATAAAACTTTGAAACAGCCATACCATCTCTCCTTCAGCATTCTCTCCTTATTATACCATAATCTAGTTCACCTGCATGATATTCTTGGCCATGCGTTGGCTGCCAAATAGCATTATGATGTAAATAATTCCCTTTGCGATGGCAACTAAGGCACTTGTCCAAGCTCCAGTCTTATCAACCGTCAACAGGTCGTTAGTTACAATGGCTGGATAAAGCATGATAATAACCACTAAAATCAATCCCTGAAGGACAGCTGCAATATAGAGCTTAAAGAAACCGAAGCAAATTGGACGTAAGCTATCCACCATGTAACAAGCGACAATAATTTTAGCGATTCCCTTATACGTGTAAAGGGTAAAAGAGCGTAACAGGATCAACAACTTAGTCGATATCTGACCGATAAAGTCAACGACATTATAAACAAACTGTAGCATTGACTTAGCAGCCCAATTTAAATTGCTCCAACTTAGCTCAACATCATTTTTTATCTCTTTAATTCCCAAGCTAGCAATAGATTTGATAATGACATTGAACAACCAAGACAAGGCATCAAAAATCGCATCCACATAGAGGATAAAGAAGAGGGCAATGGCATACTTGAGGATTTCTTCAATCCAAAGCTGAAAAGACAACTCCCCACCGTTGCTTTTAAGATGCTGGTGCCAGTTCATGAGGTTGATCCCCATAAAAAGGAGAAGAAGCAAAAGCGCTACCTTCTCCATCGATCCCGAAACAGTTTCCATCAATTCATAGGCTGTCGCATTATAGTCTTTCAGACTCATGGTTAGTTGATCAAGTGTGGATTGGTTCATAAAACCACCTCCTTTTTCTTTATCTGCCTAACTAAAAGATTGAAGAGCTGTTGCCAAAGCGGTAAAGAGGGCTTTTAAAACACCACCAACAATGGCACCCAGCATCATACTCTGAAGACCTTTATCCTTTTTATCATCCAATTCACGTTTGATTCCTATTGCTAAGTCCAAGGCACCCCAAGCGGCCCAACCAATACCGATAATCCCACCGATATTCCCAATTTTGTTAATAAAATCTACAACTGCATCCATTCTTTTTTCTCACTTTCTTTTATAAAAAAAGGTACTAAGAAAGATTCCTAGTACCTACTTTGTTTATTTAATACTATTTTTCATCCTCTGGACGAAAGGTTAGAGAGAGGGCTGTAATCACAGCTAAGACAGCGATAATGGTCGTTTCCCACCAGTAATAGATTGGAACCCCGTGAGGGAAAACAAAATCTGTCATCAGATTATTAAACCACTCTGGAGCAGGAATGTTCTGCCTAGTTAGGAAAACATATCCCTGTAATCCAAAACCTATAGCGAAGAAAGATACAGTCTTAAACACAAACCAACCAATTGCTGTCGCAATCAAGCTCTTAATCAGATTAAAGATAAAGAGGAGAAACATGAGTGGAGTCGCAACCATCAAAACGGCAGCTCTCGCAATCACACTCGGTAGGTTTTTTATTCCTGACCAGATGGCTTTTCCTAGCCAACGTAGGCCTTTTTTCCACTTCTTCTCTGCTTCAGGTTTGGTGACTTCTGATTTTGTTTTAGTTGGGGTATAGTATCTATATCCACTTCTAGTCACATGTGCATCCATTTTCGTGTCCTTTCTCATCTCTCTTCCCCCTCTTTTTTATGGCTTCATTATACCATAGATGAGGGGGAATTTCTAGATGTTCTATTTTTTATGTTTACGAAGCCCTGCTCCTGCAAGACTCAACAATCCCAAAATCATTCCCCAAGTTGGAAGCATGCTTGCTGCTGTTCCTGTGTTTGGCAAACTAGTTTCTTGTTTCTTGTTCCAAGTATAGTTATAAGAAACAGGTACTTGAATATCAACAGGTTTAGTTTGTGCTACATAAGACACAAGTTTACCAGTTTCGTCATAGACTTCGATAGGTGTTTCGCCAGCTTCAAGGATAGCTTTCTTCTGCGCTTCAAGGTCAGCTAAACGCTTAGCCTCTACTTGTGCGCTATACAAAGCAAAGAGTTTGTCATAGGCTTCTTGATCGATTTTCTTCTCCTGCTGCAACTTGTCAAGGATAGCTTGTGCTTCTTTCAAAGCAGTTTCTTTCTGTTCAAGATTTGTTTCTTTTTCAGCAAGAACTTTCTTAGCTTTAGCCAAGTTAGGCTCTGCATTGAGCAAATTTTCAAGGTCAGCCTTGTCATTTTCAAGAGTTTTAGTTGCTTGTGCTACTTTCTCTTTAGATAGCGCCAGATTTTTCTCGGCGATCTTGATTAGAGATTTCAACTCTTCCAACTTAGCATTCTCAGTTGCTAGGTCGTTTTTAGCGTTAGTAAGGTTAGTTTGCTTATCAGCAAGTTCTTGTTTCGCTTTTTCAAGGTTTTGTTGCTTGATTTTAACGTCAGCAGTTAAAGCATCTAGTGCCTTTTTAGCATTTTCAAGACGCTTGTTCGCATTAGCGAGCGTGTCTTGTGCTTTTTCAAGATTGCTTTGAGCAGTCGGTGTTTTAAGCGGTGTTGCTTTAAGTCTTGAAAATTCTTCCTTAACTTGCTCTTCTGTAGATAAGGCTGTACTGTATTCTGCTTGAGCTTTACTCAGTTCAGTTTGTGCATTAAGATTATTTTTCTGTGCTAAGTCAAGAGTAACACCTGCAGCCTTATAAACCCTAGTTAGAGTCTCAGCTGAATTAGGATTGCTAAATTCTGTCTTATCAAGTTTCGTTCCTGTAACTTTTGTATCTGCTACTGTCAACCAGTGAGAACTTGTGACTCCTTCACGTTTCGATAAAGAAAAACCAAAGTAATCTTTATCCCCTGAAGACGTCTGTGATAGACCAGTTATACTCTCGGCATGCTGCCATTCTAAACCATTAAATAAAAACTTAACAATACTCTTATAGATAAATCGTTTAGCATCATCCATAGTATGAATTTCATCACTACTATTGATACCGTACATATTCTCTAAATATTGTGAAGAGTTATTCTTTGATGAAGGCAGGCCATATTCTCGAGCTACATCATTGATAACCTTTTTATCATGACCTGCACCAAACTTCCAATTATCAGAAACATAACCATCAGTTACCTTTTTAGCGACCTCGAGCATCCCTTTTGAGACAACTGTTTTATTTGTGCCAAAACGTTGACGAACTTGATTCAATAAATCATTTGCAAAGAAAGCCAATTCCATTTGCCGTTCTTTGGTCAAATTATTTGGATCAACAGAAATTTGCTGATCTTTTTTATTGGACTTAAATTTATTAAGTTCTACATTTTCCTGATTGACTTGTTCAAGTTTGCGCTGTTGCGCAGCATTGTGTTTATCCCAAAGAGCCTCTTGTTCAAGAATATTGTACGGATTATTCACATAAGATTTTAGTGCTTCTACGTAGCTATCCGAAATTTGCAAAGTATTTATTGAATTATACCTTGCTTCAGCATCTGAAAAATCCGATTGAGCTTGTTTGAGCGCTGATTGAGTCTGATTTGCTGTTTCTGAGGCTTTATCCAATGCAATATTAGTAGTCAAAACAAGAGAATGAGAATTTTCAACTTGTTTCTGCGCTTCAACAATTTTTTGTTGAAGTTGAACATCGTGGGATTTAGCTTGTAAGAGTTCATCAGATTTTTCTTGAACCTTATTTTGCGCCTGCTTTTGTTCCCATTCAGCATTCTCTTTCTCAGCAATAACTTCTGCTTGCCCTGTACCGTCAAGGATAGCTTGTGCATTATCTACACTAGTCTGTGCATCTTTGACTTCTTTTTCAGCACTTGCTACATTGTCTTCAGATTTCTTAACCACTTTTTCTTGGTCTTGAGCCACTTGTTCAGCTTTGTCAAGGTCATTCTTAGTATTTTTTTCTTGCTTTTCAGCTTTATACTTAGCAGCTTCAGCATCGGTAACCTCTTGTTTTTGCTTTTCAATGTTCCGTGGTGTACCTTTGTCCTTGATTGCTTGCGCCTTATCTGCTTCAGACCGCGCTTGATCTACTTCAGACTGCGCCTTATCTACTTCAGACTGCGCTTGATATTTCTTAGCTTGTGCGTTATCTACTGCTTGGGTAGATTTGTCAAGTTTATCCTTAGCCTCGTCAACTTGTTCTCGAGTGACAATAATCCCACTAACTTCACTCGTAAAAGATTGTAATTGTTTGGGAGCTGTTACTGCAGGTGTTTCATCTGCGTGACCGACCGTGCTTACTAGACCAAGACCAATAACTGCTGCCCCTCCAACTGTTAG
>ERZ773038.801-NODE-801-length-19573-cov-6.677938_pt1 | contig 19573 bp, 15 predicted proteins | sample MGYA00511665_ERZ773038 | MGnify/ENA primary metagenome ERZ773038 (study PRJEB29015, sample SAMEA2737966) | human oral metagenome | biome: human oral; feature: human-associated habitat; material: dental | place: China | collected 2028 ... | reverse complement strand
CAGGTGCGGGCCCTGGCCGAGCACGCCGGGGCGCGCCTGACCCGCAACGGATCGGTCTACGGGCCCGCCGCGGACGTGGCCGCGGTGTGGCCGCACCTGGCCGACTGCGGTCTGCGCTCGCGCGAGGAGCGCTGGGTCCAGCCGCTCCTGGTGGCCCCGCGGGAGACCGGGGCGCTGACCCGGGACGCCGTGCGGCGCCACCCGGACATGGGCTGGGCGGCCGAGGGCCTTCACGCCGCGACCCTGGGCGAGGAGGAGCTCGTCCTGCCGGCCTCCGTCGCCATGTTCACCGAAGAGGTCGGCTACGACCCCACCTCCGCGGGGGGCGCCTACGCCCGGCACGTGAACTGGCTCGTGGCCGCGCGGCGCAGCTACATCGTCGTCGACGACGGCGAGGGGCGCCCGCCGCTGCCCGGCGGCCCCCGTCGGGTGGCCTTCAAGGCCGACGTCGGGGCCCTGTGGAACCCGGTGCCCGGGCGGGTGGACGGCGTCGCCCAGCTGACGGGGGTGTGGACGAGGCAGGACCTGCGCGGCAGGGGGCTGGCCTCGGTGGCCCTGGCGGCCGTGATCGGGGCGGTGCGGGCCCGGCACGTCGGGGCCCGGGGGACCGTGAGCCTGTACGTCAACGACTTCAACACGGCGGCCCTGGGCCTGTACGGGCGCCTGGGGTTCGAGCGCGCGGGCACCTTCGCCACCGTGCTCCTGTGAGGGGCGCCCCGCACCCTTCGCCGAAACCGGCGGATTCAGGCGGCGAGCAGCTCCACCAGGGCGGGGGCGAGGGCGCGGAAGGCCCGGCCGCGGTGGGAGATCGCGTTCTTCTCCCGCGCGCTCATCTGCGCCGTCGTCCGCCCGGCGCCGCCCGGCGCGTCCTCCGCCGCGGGCACGAAGACGGGGTCGTAGCCGAAGCCGCCCCCGCCGCGCGGCGAGCGCAGGATCCGGCCCTCCATCGAGCGCTCGACGACGAGGTCGTCGGCGGCGCCGGGGCGCACGAGCACCGCCGCGCAGGTGAAGCGCGCCCCGCGGTGCTCGTCGGCGACGTCGGCGATCTGGGCGAGCAGGAGCCGCAGGTTGGCGTCGTCGTCGCCGTGGCGGCCGCACCAGCGCGCCGAGAAGACCCCCGGCGCCCCGCCGAGCACGTCCACGCACAGCCCCGAGTCGTCGGCGACGGCGGGCAGCCCGCTCGCCTCCGCCAGGGCCCGGGCCTTGATCCGCGCATTGGCCGCGAAGGTGAGCCCGTTCTCGACCGGCGCGGGCGCGTCCAGCGCGGCCGCCGAGATGATCGCCTCCGGGGCCAGGCCGGGCACGAGCGGAGCGAGAATGGCCCGCAGTTCGGCGAGTTTGCCGGGGTTGCGGGTGGCCAGGACCAGACGGGCGCCCGGGGGCGGCGCGACCGGTGACGGTACGGCCGACGGCGCAGACGGCGGTGCGACCGGCGGCGTCGCCAACAGCGGCGTCGACGGCACCGGTGCCCCCGAGGGCGGCGCCGACTGCGCGGGCGCCGTCGTCCGCTCCTCCTCCATCCGGTTCACCTCTCAGCCCCGCTCGTCGGAGCGGACGGTGAAGGCCTCGCCGGTCGGACCGGCCAGGGCGCGGGCCTGCAGCGCCGCCAGCTCGGCATTGCCCTTGGCGGCCAGGTCGAGCAGGGCGCACAGCTCGTCGCGGTTGAAGGGGGCGTGCTCGGCGGTGCCCTGCACCTCGATGAACTTGCCCGCCCCGGTCTGGACGACGTTCATGTCCGTGTGCGCCCGCACGTCCTCCTCGTAGGGCAGATCCAGGCAGGGGGCGCCGTCGACAATGCCGACGCTGATCGCCGACAGCGAGTCGGACAGGACGGGCCTGCCGGCGCGGGGCTTGATGAGGCCCCGTCCGCCGGCCCAGGCGACGGCGTCGGCCAGAGCGATGTAGGCGCCCGTGATGGCGGCGGTGCGGGTGCCGCCGTCGGCCTGCAGAACGTCGCAGTCCAGGGCGATCGTGTTCTCCCCCAGGGCGGCCACGTCGATAATGCCGCGCAGGGAGCGGCCGATGAGGCGGGAGATCTCGTGGGTGCGGCCGCCGACCCGCCCGCGCACGGACTCGCGGCCGGAGCGCTCGGAGCCCGCGCGGGGGAGCATGGCGTACTCGGCGGTCACCCAGCCCTCGCCGCCGCCCTTGCGCCAGCGCGGCACGCCCTCGGTGAAGGAGGCCACGCACAGGACGCGGGTGAGCCCGAACTCGATGAGGACATTGCCCTCGCCGTGCTCCTGCCAGTGGCGGGTGATGGTGACGGGGCGCAGTTCGTCGGCCGCGCGCCCGTCCTTGCGGGTCCTGGTTCCAGTCACGGCGTCAGGCTACCCGCCGGGCGGGGCGCGCACGTCCGCACCGCCCGGTCCCGATGCGCCGGTCGGGCCATCTGCGGAGCGGGATGTCGCGCGTCAGCGTCGACGGCGTACTGAGCGACTCCGGGGCCGCGGCGTCTTCGCCGGGGTTGCGGGGCGGTAGGTCACCGTATGGTTGCAAAGGCGGTCGGGGGGCTTGTGCCCGTGGTGCGCGCGCGTATACCTGAGGGGGTTCTGCACATTCCCCACCCTTTAAGGATCCCGCCGTGCCGATCATGTCCCGTCATGCCTGTTCCCGCCCTGTTCCGCCGCAGTCCGGCCCTTCGCCGCAGATCGCCCCGTTGCGTCCGCGTCGCAGGGCGCTGTCCGCCGGCGGCTGCCTCGTCGCCCTGGTTCTCGCCCTGACCCCGGTGCTCACCGGGTGCGACGACTCTCTCGCCGAAGACACCCCGACTACGGACTCGGCCTCCGCCACGGCCGCCGCGGAGGAGGCGGGGGAGGAACAGGATCAGCAGCAAGAGGCTCAGGACCAGTCCGAGTCGGACTCCGAGTCGGACTCCGAGTCGGACCAGTCCGAGTCGGACCAGACCGAGCAGGATCAGTCCGAGTCGGATCAGACTCAGGAGCAGTCGGGCGGGTCGAGCGGAACGTACTACGCGAGCTGCAAGGAGGCCCGGGCCGCGGGCGCGGCCGGCGGTGCGCCGGCGTCACTGGGGGCGGGCGGTCAGCATGACCTCCTCGTAGTCCAGGCGCTTGAGGGCATATTCGATGGAGCCCGCTGAGTACAGGCCGAGCTCTCCGGCGTCCAGAAGCGCCTCGCGCTGGGCTCGGATCATGTCCAGGGTCATCCGCCGAGTCGCGGCGGCGAACTCGCGGCGGGCCGCGGCGTCCCTCCCCGACTCCTCCGATCCTCCCGTCCGCGCCGGCTCCGCCCTCCTGCCCGCGGAGGCGTCCTCACCATCGCCCCTGCGCAGGATGTGGGCCGCCAGAGCCGATGTGCTCTGCGGGATGATGCCCGTCGCCGCACCGCCGCGCCGCGAACTGCTGAGCTCTAGAGCGGAGCCCGCGGCGGCCCGTTCGGGGGCGGCGGGGTCGTCGTGCTCAATGATCGCCGCGGAGCCGCCCGCTGCCCCGGGGAGGGCCCCGTCCCGCTCGTCGTCGCGCTCGGCGACGACCCCCTTGGCCGCGATGATGAGAAGGCGGAGGAGTTCGCTGCGCTCTTCCTCGTCGGCGGGCCCCTCCATGGAGGGCTTGACGACCTTGACGACCCACGGGAGTGTCAGGCCCTGAACGATGAGGGAGCCCGCGGCCACCAGGATGGCGATGAGGAGGAGGAAGGATCGGTTGGGGGCCGAAGCGGGTAGAGTCTGGGCGGCTGCGAGCGTGACGGCCCCGCGCATGCCGGCCCAGGCGATGACCGCCCCCTCCCTCAGACCGAGCGGTTCGTCGCGGTAGTACTCCACATCCGCGCTGCGACGGCGGAGCCGGTCGACGGCCTGCGAGGCGCGGCGCCTGCTCCGCTCGGGGCTGGTGGGCAGGCGGTGCAGTCTGAGCGCCCGATTGATCCGGCGTCTGAGCCCGCGCCGACTGCGGTCCCAGGGGATCTGCATGTCGTCGGGAATATCGCCGCGGGCGATGGCCGAGCAGCGTCCTTCGAAGGCCTGGACGGATTCGCTCATCTCCTCCCAGCGGGTGGCGTAGCGTTCGTCGCGGCGACGCAGCCACGCCAGCATGGGGGCCACGACGGCGGCCCGGACTAGCACCGTGAGTCCTCCGGCGAGGACGGCCAGCCAGACGGCCGTGGTGATGCTGGGGCCCTCGGCCAGGACCTCCTCGACGATGCCGAAGAATTGCAGGCCCATGATGAGGAAGATGAAACCCTCCAGGACGAGTTCAGCGGTGTGCCAGGTCTCCTGCCCGGCGATCCGGTGGTCGGGGGGCAGGACGCGCGGGCCTCGGTGGCCGGTGACGAGGCCGGCGATGACGGCGGCCACGAGCCCGCTGCCGCCCATGTGCTCAGCGGGGATGGCGGCGAGGAAGGGGATCGTGAAGGAAACGACCGTGTCCACGCTGGCGTCCGTGATACGGGCCCGCAGATGGAGGGTCAACTCGCCGACCGCCCAGCCCACGGCGAGGGCCACGAGGACGGAGGCGGCGAAGCCCTCCACGACTCCGCTCACAGTCACGGCGCCCGCCGTCGCGGCGGTGCTGGCCGAGGACAGGACCACGAGGGCGGTGGCGTCGTTGAGCAGGCCCTCGCCCTCCAGGACGGTGATGATGCGTTGCGAGACCCCCAGGCGTCTGGCGATGGAGATGGCCACGGCGTCGGTGGGGCTGAGGACCGCGCCCACGGCAATGGCCCATGCCGGGGAGAGGCCGGGGATGACGAGGGTGAGGACTCCGCCGATGACCGCGGCGGATACGATCACGAGGAGGATCGCCAGGACGACGACGGAGGCGAGCTCGCGACGGAAGTTGATGGTGGAGATGCCCACCGCGGTGGCGTACAGAAGGGGCGGGAGAATCCCCTCGAGGATGATCTCCGGCTCGACCTCGATGGCGGGCACGACCGGCAGGAAGCCCACGACGATGCCGCCCGCGAGCAGCAGAAGCGCCGGGGCCACTCGGACGCGGTCGCTGATCTGGGTGGCGCCGGCGATCGCCAGCAGGCCCACCACGGCGATGATGAGGAGATCCATGGGGGCAAGCCTACGGTTCGCGGACCCCGCCCCGGGAAGCCGGATCCCGCCACGTCGCGCACTGGGGCGGGGTCGGGACACGGAGTTGACGACTGTGTTGGCCTAGCGCCCCGTCGCGCGCACCGGGGCGGGGTGGCAGGATCGCCCCATGACCTTCCGAGCCCTGACCTGGCGCGACGGCCGTCCCATCGACGAGGCCCCCGCCGACCTGCACGACCTGAGCGGGGCCCTCGCCGATCCCGGGCTTCTCGTGTGGGCGGACCTGTCAGCGCCCTCGCACGAGGAGCTGAGCCTCCTGGCGGCCGAACTGGACCTCGACCCGCACGCGGTGGAGGACGCCATCGCTCCCAAGGAGCGACCCAAGGCGTCCCAGCACGACGGCTACATCTTCTTCGTCACCTACATGACGCTGCCCGGGTTCGCCTCCACCGAGGGCGATGAGACGGACCAGCTGAGCAAGGTGGCGGGCTTCTCCTTCCCCGGCGGACTCGTGACGCTCGGGGCCGCCGACGGCGTCGACGCCCGCACGCTGACGCAGCGCCTCAACGCCGACCGCGACTTCGTACGGCTGGGCCCCTGCGCCCTGGTGCACGCCCTGCTGGATATCATCGTCGACGGCTACTTCACGACCGTGCAGGACCTCGACGACGCCATCGAGGATCTGGAGAGCGACCTGTTCTCCCCGCACTCGCACTCCACGGAGTTCCAGCGCGCCGCCTACGACGTGCGGACCAAGCTGGTGACGCTCAGGCGCGTCGTGCTGCCGATGCGGGAGGTCGTCAACGTGGTGTGGCGTCACCACGGGAACGCGGTCCGCGACCTGGGTCCGTTCTACGCCGACCTGAGCGACCACATCCTGCGGGTCACGGAGTGGACGGAATCGCTGCGGGACATGGTCACGACCGTCTTCGAGACCCATCTGTCCCTGCAGGACCAACGGCTCAACAATGTGATGAAGAAGCTGGCCGGATGGGCCGCGGTCATCTCCGTGCCCACACTGGTGACCGGCTGGTTCGGCATCAACGTGCCCTACCCGGGCGCCGAGCGGCCTTCGGGCCTGGTGGCCGCGACGGCCCTGGTGATCGTCCCGGCCGTCGTCGTCTACATGCTCATGCGCAGGAACGACTGGATCTGACTGGATCCGATCACCATCCTCCGCAGGCCCGTCCCGGCGCGGGGACGAGTCGAGCGCATCCTCAGCGTCCGGTGACGACCATGACGATGAAGCAGTAGAGGCAGTAGAGGTACATCGCGCTCCGCAGGAGGCGCTCGCGTGCGCTGCCCGCGTCGCCCAGGAGGGCCGGCAGATTGGCCAGGCGAGCCCTGAACAGCGGGTAGAGGAGGCCGTGCACCGATTGGGTGGTCATGTCGTCTCCCACCCGATGCACCCACATACCGGCGGCGACGAGAGCCGGCATGAACCATAGGGCGCTGCCGCCGAGCGCCCAGGCGCCGACGACGAAGCCGACGAGGAACAGGGCCCACAGCGCCCCCTCGCGGCTGCGGGGGACGCCGAGAGCCCGGGCGGCGACGGCCAGGAGCAGTCCCAGAAGGATACCGTTGCCGGGGCGGACGTCGATGCCGTTGACGGTGACGGTCCAGAAGGTGATGTCGTAAGTGAGGAAGGCCGCCAGGGCGAAGCCGACGAGGCTGTGGGTCCAGGTCCGGTGGCCGCCCCTGGCGATGACGCGACTGACGGGTCCGGTAATGCCGGGCAGCGCCGTGGCCACCGAGGAGGACGGCGAATCGATGTCCGGCAGGAGCGCCGTGACGCCCATGACGAGCGAGGCGACGACGACGGCGGACAGGGACAGGTGCCCCAGACCGGCGCCGAGGGGGATGGTGGTCGTCCGCCCGCCGGAGTCCGCAGGGGGAATGCTCAGGGTCGCGGTGCCGAACAGAGCCATTCCGGCGGCGACTCCGGAGACGGCGTGGGAATGCCCCATCATGGCAGCATGATGCCAAATCGCGCCGCGTCATGCCGATACGCCAGTGGGCGATGGGTCGACCGCGAGGAGGTGACGGCCCCTCGGTCGGAGCGGTGAGCCCGGTCCGGACGATCCGGGGCGGAGCCGACGGCCCCGCTGCGCGGCGCCCGGGCGGCGTCGGGGCGCCAGATGCCTGGGGCCGCTCGGGACGGCGTTACCGGGCTGCGCGGCGGCGAAGCGGGTCCGCGCCTCCACGAGGCGGGCGCTCTCACTCGTTCCATCCCCGTCCACCGCGGAGACGACGTCCGGCGAACCGGCCCTCCCGAGCCATGGCCATCGGACTGCGGCGGGAGCGGAATCCGCGCTCGCCGTCTCCGAAAGCGCACTCGCCGAACGAGTCGGAACCCGGGCCTCGGCGCCGGCTCCCGCCACCGCGTCCGCGTCCGCGTTCGCGCCTGGAATGGCCGCCCCGGTCGCCGAAGGGACCGAGGCCGAAACCCTCCTGGCGCATGCGCATCATAACTTCGAAGCGCTCCTCGCCCATGCGCCGCCGGGCGTCGTCCATCCAGCGGGCGGGCTCGTCATCGGGGTCGACGCCGAGCCGGTCCTTCAGGGCGTCGATGAGCTTGTCGAGGAGGCCGGACAGGGTGTCGGTCTCCTCGTCCGTCAAGACATCGAGGTAGTCGTCGGTCGCGCCCCCGATCCTGGCGTTGCGGCCGGCGCCGGTCAGGGCAACCATCATGACGCGGCGGTCGGCCTCGGAGGGGGTGCGCTCGATGAGGCCGTCGCTCTGAAGCTTCTTGAGCAGCTCATTGAGGGACTGCTGGCGGATGTCGAGCAGGTAGGCGAGCTCGCGGGTGGGGATGGGGCTCTGCATCTTCAGGGCGGCGAGTACCCGGCCGCGCCCCCGAGTGGTGTCGGACAGAGGCCCGTCGTGCACGAGGGCCTCGTCATGGCAGCGGCGCATGAGCCGATGGAGCCGGCGGAGCCGCTCGTGGAGCCCCGCGCGCTCGTCCCGATCCGGGTGCTCCAGCTCTCGGGCGTCACCGGTGTGCTCTATGTGTTCTGCATCCATGGGGTTTCTCCTCACTCAGTTCCGCACCAGTTTCAATCTGGTCCCTGTTGTTTTTGACGAGAACGAACCTACAGGTACCCTCTCCTCACAACAACAATATTTTCCAGGTACCTGTATGATATACGTCATATTATATGTGTGGGCGGGCGGACGTACCGAGCCCCCGTACCGAGCCCCGCGCCGGTCCGCGCTAGCGTGGAGGCATGACTGCCGGCCCCGATCCCGCGCCCGACACCTCCGCCGCCTCCTCCCCCTCGCCGGTCCGCGAGCGCGCCGAGTCGGTCCTGCGCGTGCTCGTCGGGCGCGATGACGCGGCGCTGCGCGAGGATCAGTGGCGCGCCATCGAGGCGCTCGTCATCGGTCGCCGCCGAGCGCTGGTGGTCCAACGCACGGGCTGGGGCAAATCGGCCGTCTACTTCGTGGCCACCGTCCTGGTGCGCGAGGGCTGGGCGTCCTGGCGACCCGGCCGGCCGACGCCCGCGCCCGGATCGCGCTCCGGAGTCGGCCCCGGATCAGGTCCAACGGTCATCATCTCCCCGCTGCTGGCCCTCATGCGCGACCAGGTCGCGGCGGCCCGGCGGGCCGGTATCAGCGCCGTCACCATGAACTCGGCCAACGCCGCCCAGTGGCCGGCGATCGAGGAGCAGGTACGCACCGGCGACGTCGACGTGCTGCTCGTGTCCCCCGAGCGCCTCAACAACCCGACCTTCCGCGACGAGATCCTCCCCCGCCTCGCCGCGGGCGCCGGCCTGGTCGTCGTCGACGAGGCCCACTGCATCTCGGACTGGGGCCATGACTTCCGCCCCGACTACCGACGCATCCGCACCTTGCTGGCGGGGCTGCCCCCGCGCACACCCGTCCTGGCCACCACGGCCACGGCCAACGCCCGTGTAACCGCCGACGTCGCCGAGCAGCTCGGCGGCACCGCGCCGGGACTTCGGGACGCCGAGGTTCTGGTCGTGCGGGGGACCCTGGAGCGCGACTCCCTCCATCTGGGCGTGCGCCGCCTGCCGGACGCCGCCGCGCGCCTGGCGTGGCTGACCGACTACGTGCGGCGCGCACCCGGCAGTGGGATCGTGTACTGTCTGACGGTCTCGGCCGCGCAGGAGATCGCCGAGCGCCTGCGGGAAGCAGGACTGGAGGTGGCCCCTTACACCGGCAGAACCGATGCGGCCGACCGCGAGCAGCTGGAGGAGGACCTCAAGACCAACCGGGTGCGGGCGCTCGTGGCCACCTCGGCCCTTGGCATGGGCTTCGACAAGCCGGATCTGGCCTTCGTCGTTCACATGGGGGCGCCGGACTCGCCGGTCTCCTACTACCAGCAGGTGGGACGCGCCGGCCGCGGAGTCGACCGGGCCGAGGTCGTGCTCCTGCCCGGGGCCGAGGACCGCTCCATCTGGGACTGGTTCGGCTCGCAGGGATTCCCGCCCGAGCCCGAGGTGCGCGCGGTGCTGACCGCCCTCGATGAGGCGACCCGGGAGGGCGGGGGACCGCTGAGCACGAACCTGTTGGAGACCGTCACGAGCCTGCGTCGCACTCGTCTGGAATCGATGCTCAAGGTTCTCGACGTCGACGGGGCGGTCCGGCGCGTGCAAGGCGGCTGGGAATCCACCGGCCGTCCCTGGGCCTACGACGCCGAGCGGTACGCGCGCGTCGAGGCCGCCCGGATCGCCGAGCAGGAGGCGATGGAGCGTTACGAGGCGCTGGAGGCGCCCGAGTGCCGGATGGCCTTCCTGCGTTCGGCCCTGGACGATCCGGTGATGCCCGCGCACTGGCGCTGCGGGGGCTGCGACCTGTGCGGCGGGCTGGTGCTGAAGAGGGCGGCGCGGGCCGACGATGTGGAGGCGGCCCGGGCCTCGCTCGCCCGTGTCGGGGTGGTTCTGACGCCGCGCAGGCAGTGGCCGGCGGGCATGGATCGGCTGGGGCTGCCCGCCTTGCGCGGGCGGATAGCCGCCTCGGAGCGGGCCGGGACGGGCATGGCCGTGGGCCGGATGGACGGCCTGGGCGTGGCCGCCGCCCTGCGCGGACTCATCGAGCAGGACGATGCCGCCGAGGTTCCCCTCGGGTTGCGCCCCTCGGTGCTCCAGGTCGCCGAACGCCTCACAGCTCTCATGGCGGAGGACGGGGACGATACTGGCGGGGACGCGGGATCCGACGACGGGCCCCCGCCTTCGGGGGTGGTCGTCATCGAGTCGCGGCGTCGGCCCCGTCTCGTACGGCAGGTGGGCCGAGCGCTGTCCCGCCACTTGTCCGCCGCACCCCTGGGGGTCGTGGGGGCCGCCGGAGAGCCGGGCCGGCACGACGTGGGCAGTGCCTTCCGTCTGGCGCAGGTGGCCCGCTCCCTGACCCTGGCCGACTGGTCGCACGAGGCCCTGACCGGCCTCCAGGGGGCGAGCGTCGTCCTGGTGGATGACTGGAGCGACTCCGGCTGGACGCTGGCCGTCGCCGCCCGCCTCCTGCTGCGCGCCGGCGCGGCCCGCGTGCACCCCTTCGTGCTGGCCCAGCGCTGAGGCGCCCCGCCATCCATCCGCTCTACCGGCCCGCGTCCCGGGCGACGGAGGCGAGCACGCCGCTGACCGGTCCGCCCGGCGCGCCGGGCCGCTCGTCCTGGAGGTAGTACCACCAGAAGGGCGCGCCCCAGGAGCCCTCGCGGCCCAGAGCGGCGCTGGTCAGGTGGCGGGCGGTGGCGGCGCGGGCGGCCGCGGCGTCCTGAGCGGAGCCGAACCACCACGGTCCGGGATCGAGGTCGTCCCCGCCGTAGCCGAGCTCGGTCAGGGCCACTCGCTGGTCCGGAAAGGCCTCCGCGAGGGCGGAGATGACACGATCGGCCCCTGTTCCCAACGGATGCCACTGGGGGTAGACGGACAAACCCAGCACATCCGTCACGGCGAGGAGCTCAGGTGTCAGTCGACGGCGCGCCCAACTGAGCACGGAGGCCTCGGCCGACTCCTGGCCGAGCTGGTAATACAGGGTCACGACGGTGGCGGCCCCCGCCGTCGCCGGATCGGCGCGCACGGCCCGCGCCGCCCGTACGGTCTTATCGACGACGTCATCCCCGAGCCAGGAGCCGCCCAGCTCGTTGCCGACCTCCCAGGCGTCGGCCTCGGGCAGGCCGGCGATCAGGGCGGACACGCGCGCATCCCACTGGTGGGAATCAAGATCGGCCATCGCCCGGGAGTCGCAGACCTGCACCAGGGCGAGGGCGTCGGCGGTGTGCAGGGCGGCAATGGTACTGCGCCAGGAGTCCAGCTCGTCGGGGTCGTGGGCGTCGTCGACGACGATGCGCGCCGCCATCCGCCGCCGTCCCGCACCGACGCCGGTCGCCTCGATGACCTGATCAGGGTCGGGGGGCTCGGTGAAGGTCACGCCGATGACGGCATCGCCCGGAACCAGAGCCCGGCACGCCTCATCGAGTGCGAGCTGGGCGGTGGCGGCGGCCTCTAGGGCGCGGGTGCCGCGCACGGCGCGCTCGACGGGGTCAACGGCCTCGGCGCACTCCTCCAGGGCGGTCGACGTCCTCTCCCGCATCGACTCCACATCCGCGCGCGTCCGACCGGCGGGCAGGGCGGTGAGGCGCGGGGGCTGACGCTCATGCAGAGCGCGGGCGGCGAGCTCGGCCAAGCAATGGCGCCCGGGCCCGGGAATGTCGGCCAGCAGGGCGGAGTATCCGTGGCTCGTGGGCCATGACAGCGTCAACGTCGCCGGACGCCCGTCCGGCAGGTCGACGGCGGCGCTGGCCTCCTCATCCTCGTACAGGGGCGAATGGGTGAGAACCTCGAGGGTGTCGGTCGTCAGAAGCTGGTCGTCCCAGCCGTCCCGCCCCGCACCGTTGGACTGGATCCGGCGCAGCCCCTCCAGGTCGAGCAGGTCGCCGGATCCGTCGACGACATCGAGGCGCGCAGCCCCACCCCCATCGGTCCGGTCGGTCTCCCCGGCCCGGGTGCGTCGGTGCGCGAGTACCACCGCCGCGACCGCTGTCAGCGTCCCGGCCGCCCAGGCCAGGAGACGACGACGAGCAAGTCGATCCCGTCGGCTCGGTCCGTGCTCGCTGCGTGCCCCCACGGCTCCTCCTGATGGTTCCTCCTGTCGGTGCGGGTCGACGGCCGACCGCGGCCGGACCCGCTCGGCTCGGGGCGGTCGCCCGGCACGCGGGTGCGCTCAGGCCCCTGATTCTGGTAGCACCATCCTTCGACGCGTCGATGTCATGGAAATGGCGGAAGAGGGGCGCGCCAGCTCGCGTGGGCGCTGCGTTCATCCGCGTTCACCCACGCCGGTCGACTCCACCGGAGACGGGCCGGACCCGCCGAGCCCGGACGGCCTCCGCATGCGCGGGAAGATCCTCGCAGACCGCCAGCGCCGTCAGCGGACCGGTCATCGACTCCAGGGCGGCGGCAGTGTACTCGATGAGCTGGACGGGTTTGAGGTAGGTCATGACGTTCAGTCCCGCGGCGAAGCGAGCCGTTCCTCCGGTGGGCAGGACGTGATTGGAACCGGCGAGATAGTCGCCCAGCGGGACGGGACTGCAGGGGCCGACGAAGATCGCGCCCGCATTGCTCACGCGGCGGGCCACGGCGGGGGCGTCGGCCGTGTGGATCTCCAGATGCTCGGGGGCGTAGGCATCGACGACGGCCAGCCCCTGCTCCGCATCACGCACAAGGACGATCCCGGATTGCTCGCCCTTCAAGGCGCGCGCGGCCCGCTCGGCATGTCTGGTGGCGGCAACCCTGCGAACCAGGGCCGTCTCGACGGCGTCGGCGAGGCCGGGGGCGTCGGTGATCAGGACGCTCCCGGCACCGGGGTCGTGCTCGGCCTGGGAAAGCAGGTCGGCGGCGACGTATTCGGCGTCGGCGTCCGCGTCGGCCAAGATGGCAATCTCAGTAGGACCGGCCTCCGCATCAATGCCCACGATGCCACGCACGGCGCGCTTGGCCGCGGCCACATAGATGTTCCCGGGGCCGGTGACGACGTCGACTCCCTCGCACAGCGTGCGGCCGCTGCCGCCCGCGGCCACCGCGTCGGCCCGGTCGATGTCGTCGTCCGCCGCGGCCCCGTAGGCGAGCATGGCGATGGCCTGAGCTCCGCCAACGGCGTAGATCTCCGTGATGCCCAGCAGAGCGCAAGCAGCCAGGATCGTGGGGTGGGGCAGCCCGCCGAAGGCAGCCTGCGGCGGGGAGGCCAGCGCGATCCGCTCGACGCCCGCGACCTGGGCGGCGACCGCGTTCATCACCACCGAGCTGGGGTAGACGGCGAGTCCTCCGGGCACGTACAGGCCCACGCGCCGCACCGGGATCCACCGCTGGATCACCCGCCCTCCGGGGACGATCTCCGTGACCCTCTCGGTGGGCATCTGAGCGGCGTGGCCGGCCCGGTTGTGAGCGATGGACAGCTCCAGACCCTCGCGCACCGCCGGGTCGAGGCCCGCCAGCCCCGCCGCGATCGCCTCAGCGGGCACGCGCAGGTGCTCGGGGCGCACGCGGTCGAAACGCTCGGAGGCGTCGCGCACGGCGGCGGCCCCGCGCACGCGCACATCCTCAATGGTGGGGATGACAGCCTCCAGAGCGGCGGCGGTGTCGAGGCGCGCGCGAGGCAGGGTCTCGGCGAGTTCGCGGGCGGACAGGTCCTGGTCGCGCAGATCGATTCGGGTGAACATGCGGGCATGCTAGCCGGGCCCTGCGCCCGAGGCATCAAGGACGGACGGGCGGACGAACCGGGCGCGCCGCCCATGCGAGGCCGGGCCGCTCGTACACACTTCCGGCATCCCCACGAGGCCGGAAGCGCGCGGTGCCGCGAGGGGCTCGGGCGAGCGGAGCGCGCCCGCACCAGTGACGTCGGAGATGCGGATGCTCTCTGAGCACTTTTCGGCGCCCCGCCCGCGCAAGTCGGATCCGCTCGGCCGAATGAACGCCGGCTAGGGTACCCGTATGAGTACCCGCGAGGTCCCGACACCGCCACCGTCCGCCTCCCAGATCGATCGTGCCGAAGGGGTTCTCCTGACGCAGGCCTGCGGCGACGCTCTCGGGGTGCCATGGGAGCTCGGCCACCGCCCCGCCGATGGCGGTTGCGGATCCCACCCGGGCGAGGCCCACATGCAGGGCGGCGGCCTGGGTCCCTACTCGCCCGGCGAGTGGAGCGACGACACCCAGATGGCGGTCATCATCGCCCGGGTGGCCGCCACCGGAGCGGATCTAACGAGTCGCCCGGCCCTGGACGCCGTCGCGGACGGCTTCATCGACTGGTACGAATCCGCGGCTTCCGACATCGGCGCCCAGACGCGCGCGGTCCTGGGAGCCGTCGCCCATCACCGCGGCGAGCCGGATGTGTCCGCCAGGATGCGGCGGGCGGCGTGCGACTACCACAAGACCTCAGGCGGGCGCAGCGCCGGCAACGGAGCGCTCATGCGCAACGGCGTCATCGGCCTGACTCGGTTGCGCGATCCGCGCGCCACCGCCTTAGCGGCGCGCGCCGTGGCGGCTCTGACCCACGCCGACCCCCTGGCGGCGGATTCCTGCGTGATCCAGGCGGAGATGATCCGCGCCAACGTCGCCGGCCCCGCCTGGCAGGGGCTCCCACTCAACGGGGCCAACCCGTTGGCCGCTCTCGCCCTCGTGCCCGAGGAGCGGCGCGCCTACTGGCACGACCTGTTCGACGGGGGCGTCTACGACCCCATGAATTGGGACTGGCCCGGCCTGCCCGCTACCGACGGTTTCACCGTCGATGCGCTGGGCAAGGCCTACCTGTCATTCATCTCCGCCAACCGGGCGGCCGCGTCCATGCCGGCGACATTCCACGAGAACCGGGCCGAGGCGGGCAGCACGTGGTTGCGGCTCATCTTGACGCGAGCCGTGCACTCCAGCGACGACTCGGACACGGTGGCGGCGATCGCCGGTGCCGTGGCGGGCAGCTACCTAGGAGCCTGCGCGGTTCCATCCGAGTGGGCCGACAAGGTTCACGGCCTGCCCACCGGTGAGGACGGTGAGCCGCTGCACGCCGCCGACCTGAGAGAACTGGGCCGGGCGACGGCACTGGCCGGCCTGACCTAATGTCCGGCCCTACTTGCTCCCCCGGCATTCGGCCGGAGCCCATCGCCGCCTCGGCACCGCATGGCATCGCATCGGACGCCCGCGGCCCGTCGCCCCGGAACCTCATTCGGGAATGGACCACATGTCCCAGCAGGCCAGCCGTGCCGTCCGAGCCCATGTATCATCGGCCGTGCCCACCTCGCCCGTAGTCGCGCTGACGACGAGGGAGGCCAACTCCGGCTCGTTCCGCATTCGGCAGTCGTGACCGAGCATGTGCAGCAACGGCCCCATGTGACGGGGTAGGACGAGAGCGTCGATGGCCTCACTCAATTCGCTGTAGGTGATGACTTCACGGTGGGCCGCGACGTCAAGCAGGACCGTCCGGGCGCGCGCAACGGCGTCGGCGAGCCGGGGGGTGAGGGTGAACATCCGATCCCCCACCGGATAACGCTCGCCGACGTCGAGCGCCATGTCCTCCCGGCTCCCCGCCTGCGCCGTCACGCGCGCCCCGGTCTCACAGCAGTCGGGTCCGAACGGCGTAAGCGACAGCACCCAGGAGCGTGAGGGTGCCCAGGCCGACTGCACCGTACCCGATGATTCTCTCCGGACCCGACGTCGTCTGCCCCCCGGTTCCGGACTGGCCCTCGGCGATCCGTCCGCCCGGAGCCGCGGCCCCGGTTCCATCCACCGACGAGCCGCCGGTGAGCACGCCTCGCGTCGACTCCTCGCCGGCCTGCGTCGCAGCCGAGCCGTCCGGTGTCGTCGTGGCGTCGTCACCGCTCGCAGGGGCGGCCTGTCCGGAGGCGTCGTCAGTGGCGGCGTGCTGGTCCTGGCCATCGGCACCGGTGGGAGTCTGGCCGCCGTCCTCCCAGGCGGCATTAACCAGCGCCCCGCGGTCGACGACCATGCTTTCGCTGATCCCGAGCGCGTCGGCGACGTCCTGCGTCAGCTGAGTGCCCGAGTCGGCGGCGGGCCCATCGGGCGCCACGTGCAGGTCGGAGGTCTTCCAGGCCGTGGGGTCGGAGGATTCGCTCACGAGAACGGGATTGGCGTCTCGCTCACCCTGCAGATCGAGACCATGGGCCTCTCTTCCCTCTACAGTCACATCGGGGCTGTTGGAGAAGTCGGCCAGGGACTCCGCATTGAGACTCTGAGTCTTGCGGTCCTCGCCATACTGCCACAGGATGGTGGTCGAGGGCTGACTCGTGGGCTGACGGTAGTAGACGTTGTAGTCGATGCCCGAGATCATGTCGTTGGCGTACACGGCGCCCGAGCCATCGGCATTCTTATCGCCGGTGACCTGCACCATGGCGGAGTAGCGCCACACGTCGCCGTCGGTCGCCGTCTGCTCGGAGGACATGATGTTGTTGTAAATGCCCGTGCCCACGGTGTCCCACGTCAGTCCGTGTTCCATGGACCAGCGCTCGGGCAGAGTGCACGAGCCGTCATCGCCGCGCGCATTGCAGCCGTCCGAGCGCGTGTCCTCATAAACCGAGATGCTCGTCAGCGCGTGGCTGATGGTGTTGTTCCACACCTGGTTGTTCTCCGAGCCGGCGACCTGGATGCCGATGCCGGCACCCTCGATCACGTTGGAGGCGATGATGTCGCCGCGCGAGACCTCGGTAAAGATCGCCATGGGCACATTGACGAAGTGGGAGGCCACGATCTGGGAGTCGATGACCCCCTCATCGAACCAGATGCCGGCCAGCCTGTTGCTCTCCCACGAGGAGGCGTCGGAATGGTCGGTGTCCGACTGGGAGTAATCGACGGTGTTGTAGGCGTAGCGCACCTTCTCCGCGTGCGTCACCTTCATGTCCGCCAGGGTGCAGTAGCCCCCGCAGCCCGTGGTGATGAAGCCCGCACTGTTATTGCCGGACCAGGTGTTGTTCTCCACGTCGATATTGGAGCCCTGGTTGATACCCATCCCGACACCGGCGTTGTCGGTGATGGTGTTGTTCGACACCGTCGCGTCGCGCGCACTGGTGAGGCCCAGCGCCGTGCCCCCGCCGGAGTACTTGAAGGTGTTACCGCTCACCTTCAGCCCCGCGCCGGAGGCGAAAACCATGACGCCGCCGGTGTCGCCGCCGATATCGGGATCTTCATAACTCCACTCCTGGACGGGGGAGTACTTCTCCACGTCCAGGCCCTCCAAAGTGCTGTGGTCCCCCAGCAGCGTCAGCGCCCGGGAGTGCTGAGAGACCTCGACCGTGTGCTGGCTGGGATCGACGCCGATGACGTAGCTGGCGCCGCGATGCTCCGCGGTGTTGAAGCCGGCCCGGTTGTTCCCGGGCTGCTTGAGGGTGACCGGGTGATCATCGTCGACGTAGAAGGTCGACTCGGTGACCTCCTCGCGCGAGGCGACCTGGGTCAGCGGCTCGCCGTCGACGAAGACCTGCTCGGGGGGGGCCGCCATGCCCTCGGCGGACGGATCGGGATTGGTGGTGCACACGGTGCAGAACCGGACCATGTCCGCCGGCGTCGACCAGGTGCCGTCGGAGGCTGTCCAGGAGGCGGGGACCTCCGCGCCCGACAGGACCGGCGCCGCACCCTCCGCGGCGCGGATGGTCACGCTCTTGTCGGCCTTGATCTCGCCCTCCCGGTAGGTTCCGTCACCCACTTCGATGGTGGATCCGTCCGGAGCCGCCTCGACGGCCTCCGAAATGGTGGCGTACGGGCTGTCGGCTGAACCGTCGCCACCCGGGGAGGCCGAGGCGGACACGTGGATGACGTCGTCGTTGGCAGCCCGAGCCGGTGCGACCTGGGTCGTCAGAACCGTCAGCGGGAGCGCGACGAGAGCAAGTATGGAAGTGGCGATAGCAGTGATGCGACGCACACTGAATCTCCTCCTTGAGGCTGTAAGGGATGTCGTCACCATACCGTTATCAGCGCGCCAGCGCGACCAGGTGTGCTCGACCGTGCACTTGACGGCGTGCTCGACAGCGCGTTCACGTGCGTGTTCACCCGCCCCGCCCGCAGCGCGTGCCGCGGGCGGGGCGGGCGGTGTCCGCCCGGCGACCTGCGAGAATGGGGGCATGGTGTCCCGAAGGTCCGCCCCGCCCGCGCCGCCCGTGCCCGTGCGCGGCCGAATCAAGCTCGGACAGTTCCTCAAGCTGGCCGGCCTCGTCGAGGACGGCGGTCAGGCCCGTGTAGCGGTCCAATGCGGCGACGTGAGAGTCAACGGCCGGGTCGACACCCGCCGAGGGCGCATGCTCGCCGACGGCGACGTCGTCACGGTGGATCTGCCGATCGGTGCCGCGGGCGCCACCGTCGAACACGTCGGACGGGACTGACCGGGCCCGCCCCAGGCGCCGCGGCCGCGCCTCAGCACCGTCCTCCCAACGCCTTCAGCGCCGCAGGCAGCCGGGGCCGAGCAGCGCCTTGATATCGGAGTAGAAGGCCGCACTGGCCTCTACCCGCAGGGAGGAGTCCAACTGCGTGCGCACCTGCCTGCCCGGACTGGTCAGGGTCAGGCGCACCGTCGACATCCCTGGATGGTTCTCGAGGACCGCCTTGAACCGCTCGACCAGCGGAGCGGTGCAGCGGTTCGTCGGCAGCGAGATGATGACCGCCTCGTGGGTCGCGCTGGAGACGTCCGGGATGGTCATCTCCTGAACGTACAGGGCCACCTGACCGTCGCGACGGTTGAGCCGTCCGCGTACGGTCACCACCGTGTCCGGCGAGAGCATCGTCGAGACGGTCTGATAGGTCGAGGGGAAGAAGAGCGCCTCGATACTCCCGCCCAGGTCCTCGATCTGGGCGATGGCCCACAGATTGCCCTGCTTGGTCGTCTTGCGCGTCAGAGCCGTGACGAGTCCGGCGATCGTCACCGTGGCGCCGTCGGGACGCTCGTCGTCCTCGACCAGGTCGGCGATCTGGGTGTCGGCGAGTTTGCCCAGGATCCCCTCCAGACCCAGCAGCGGGTGATCGGAGACGTACAACCCGAGCATGTCGCGCTCATAGGCGAGCTTGTCCTTCTTATCCCACTCGGGCAGGTCAGGAACCTCGGAGGAGAAGACCGGGCCGGACCCGAAGGGGTCGTCGCCCCCCCCTGCACCGGAGCCATCGCCCATCATGGAGGCGAACAGGTCGAACTGACCTGCGGCCTCATTGCGCTTGACGCCGATGATCTCATCGACGAGGTCCTCGTGGCAGGCCTGCAGAGCCCGCCGGGTGCGGCCCAGGGTGTCGAAGGCGCCGGCCTTGATGAGGGAGTCGATGGTGCGCTTGTTGCACACCACGGCGGGGACCTTGTCGAGGAAGTCCTCGAAGGAGGTGAACTCCCCCTTCTCCTGGCGGGCGGTCACAATCGCGTCGACGACGTTGATACCGACGTTGCGCACCGCGGACAGTCCGAAGCGCACGTCCTCGTCGACGGCGGAGAACTGGGCCCGTGAGGCATTGACGTCCGGGGGCAGCACGGTGATACCCATGTGGCGGCACTCCCCCAGGTAGACGGCCAGCTTATCCTTGTTGTCCTTCTGACTGGTGAGCAGGGCGGCCATGTACTCGGTGGGGTAGTGCGCCTTGAGGTAGGCCG
>ERZ773038.800-NODE-800-length-19580-cov-9.646044_pt1 | contig 19580 bp, 17 predicted proteins | sample MGYA00511665_ERZ773038 | MGnify/ENA primary metagenome ERZ773038 (study PRJEB29015, sample SAMEA2737966) | human oral metagenome | biome: human oral; feature: human-associated habitat; material: dental | place: China | collected 2028 ... | reverse complement strand
CACCGTCCCTCGGGACTGGTTGCAACACCACCCGCGTTCCAAGACTTTGTGGACCCGCCTCTAGCAGGTGGGTTTGTTCGGAGTCGTTGAAGAAATACGTCACAAAAATAGCGAGTTCCTCTACGGCGCTTTGCGGGTTTCCGACATACCCCTGCCACGCCAAGGTGTAGCAGCCCTGAATGCGACACCACCCGGACAGTGGCGCATCAAACGGGTTGGGTAGTTACCTTCTTCGCGGAGGGGTGTACGCGTATCGTGTTCTTCGCCGGGACTCCCGCCGCGGAGGAAGGCCGCCGCTTTATTTCTGAAATCGATCCCCCGTCCGGGCCTCACGCAGCTCGGCTTTGATTTTCTCGCACTCGGCAAGTTGGGCCGCCGTCATTTCCTCACCCTCGATGCCGGAACGGGTTTTCCTCCACTTGTTCACCCAGCATCCTCACGGTTTGCGGGACCAGAACTGTAGGACTTCGCCACCTAGCTGATCGTGCAGGGGTTTCTCAACGACCTCCGACACGACCTGCTGTTTGAGCTCTTCGCTGTACTTAGATGCGGAGATAATACAGATTTTACCTCACATGTTCGATTAAACCTGTTTTTCGTCACTGTCCACGAAACGTGTAGCACTCCACTTTCAATGAGACCGGTTTCCTCGTAGATGCTGACTCTGGTTGTTGATCAGCCCCACCGTCGCGCAAGCGGCTGAGAAGTTCGAGATCGTGCTCATCTTCGGGACGTAGATCGTAGCCATTTCTCAGTTCACGCAGCCGCTCGGCGGAACCGCCCCCAGAACTGGCGGTTGGGTCAACGGTTAACCTGAAAGAAACGATATGTGAAGGGAGCATCATGGCTGAGGCTGTCTTTTCCGCGGTCGCCGAATCCCTGGAGGGCATGGCGACGCGCTGCACATCCCGGGGTATGAGTTTCGTCCTGGACGAGCCGCCTTCGCTCGGTGGCAAGGACGAGGGGATGAACCCGCTCGAAGCTGTCCTGTCGGCCCTCGGCGCCTGCAAGTGCGTCGTTGCGAGGGCTTTCGCCAAGCCGAACGGCATCCGGCTGCGCCACGTGCGGGTCGAGGTGGACGGGGTGTTCGACCCGGACGGGTTCCGGGGGAAGAACCCCGCCGCGAAGGTCGGGCTATCAAAAATCAGGACGCGCTACCACATCGACGCAGACAACACCCCCGAAGAGATCGCGGCGTTCGTCGAGTTCATCGAGGCCCACTGCCCGGTCCATGACACCTTGGTCAACCCGGCCCAGCTGAGCCACGAGATCGCCTGAACCAGCGGCGCCACGCCCGGATGCCCGGCGAGGCCCATGCCCTGCACATCAGCGGCCAGGCCTTCGACCGGTCAAGATGAGTGACGGGCTGAGCCGGGGCACCCCACCAGCCAGGGGTGGTTGGCACGGGGACGCCCCGGCCCTGCCAGCACCTTGGCCGCGGTCAGCCGAGGTGGTCGCTCAGCCCCTCCAGCGCCGGGGCAAACACCTGGCTGGCGAAGAAGGCCTCCCAGCGCTCCCGCTCGTCCTGGGCGCAGTCGAACTCCGTCCACCACTCGACGAGGGACTGACCGGTCGAGCTCACCCGGGTCACCTTCAGCGTGGAGACGTATCCGGTCACGTCGAACGGGGCCGGATCGCAGAACCCGTAGGAGTAGCTGCGGTCGAGGTCCGACAGGGCGAGCAGCCGCTCCCTGATCCGGGATTCGCCGAGCTGGAAGTTCCGCACGGCGCCGACCGTCGCTCCGGTCAGGCCGTCCTCGATGTGGCTCTCGGAGACCGCGGAACCGAACCAGGCGGCCAGTCCGTTGAAGTCCCTGAGGGTGTCCCACACCTTGTCGGCGTCGTGCTGGATGATCGTGCTGTAGTACGAGACCGCCATGTCAGCCCTTCTTGAAGGTGACGGCCTTGAACTCCTCGGTCTGTGCCCGGATGCCCACCTCGGTCGGGAACCGCTCGATGGAACTCGCCCCGTAGAAGCCAACGATGCCGTCGGTGTGGTCGAGGATGTACTGGGCGTCGGCCGGGTTCGCGATCGGCCCGCCGTGGCACAGGCACAGGATGTCGGGGTTGACGCTCCTGGCCGCGTCCGCGAGCTGCTGCACCTTGACCGCCGCCTCCTCCAGGGTCAGCGCGGTCTTCGCGCCGATGGTCCCAGACGTTGTCAGGCCCATATGGGGGACGAGGATGTCCGCCCCGGCGCGGGCCATGTCCTTGGCCTGGTCCTCGTCGAAGACGTAGGGGGAGGTGAGCAGGTCGAGTTCGTGGGCCATGCGGATCATGTCGATCTCGTGCCCATACCCCATGCCGGTCTCTTCCAGGTTCGCCCGGAACACCCCGTCGATCAGGCCGACGGTGGGGAAGTTCTGCACACCGGCGAACCCGATCTCTTTCACCTGGCGCAGGAAGTGCCCCATGACACGGAACGGGTCGGTGCCGTTGACGCCCGCGAGGACGGGGGTGCGCTTCACGACGGGCAGCACCTCGTTGGCCATCTCCATGACGATGGCGTTGGCGTCCCCGTAGGCCAGCAGCCCGGACAGCGAGCCGCGTCCGGCCATGCGGAACCGGCCCGAGTTGTAGATGACCAGCAGGTCGATGCCACCGGCTTCCGCGGACTTCGCGGTGATACCGGTGCCCGCGCCACCGCCGATGATGGGCTGGCCCTGGGCGACCTGGGTGCGGAAACGATCGAGGATCTCTTGGCGGGACATGTTTCTCCTTCTCAGTTGGTGATGGATGCGTGCAGTGCGCGGGCCATCGCGGCGCCGAAACCTGGGTCGTTGATCGCCTGGTCGAGTTCGTGGACGACGACGCCGGAGCCGACCAGCCCCGCGCGCAGTTTCGCGAACAGCGCGGCGTCGGCCTCGGCGTCCCGGAAGGGGGCTCCCTCGACGTCGATGGCGCTCACGCCCCGCAGGGGGATGAACAGCTCGGTGGGTCCGGTGGCGGCGGCGAGTTTGGTGGCGATGCGGCGTCCCAGCTCGGCCATCTCCTCAGGCGTGGTGCGCATCAGCGTCACGGTGGGGTTGTGGACGAACAGGTTGCGTCCGGCGAACTCGGGCGGCACGGTGTCGGCGGGGCCGAAGTTCACCATGTCGAGCGCCCCCAGGCTGACGGCCTGCGGCAGGCCGACCCGCCCGGCCATCTCCAGCCGCCGCGGCCCCGCGGACAGGACACCACCCACGAGGTCGTCGGCCAGCTCGGTGGTGGTGAGGTCGCACACCCCGGCCAGCAGGCCCGACTCGGCGAGTTTCTCCATGGCGCGGCCACCCGCCCCGGTGGCGTGGAAGACCAGCACCTCGTAGCCGAGGTCGGTCAGGGTGTCGCGGGCCTCGTCCGCGGCCGGGGTCGTCACGCCGAACATGGTGACCGCGACGACCGGTTTGTGCTCGGCGGGGACGGCGGCCAGCCGGTCCTCGTATGCCTGGGCCATCCCGGCGATCGCCGCGGCCGCGTTGGCGAACACCTGGGACGAGACCGAGTTGATGCCGGCGACGTCGACGACCGAGTACATGAGCGTCGCGTCCACCTCGCCGACGTAGGGTTTCACATCGCCGGAGGCCATGGTCGAGACCAGCAGCTTCGGGAAACCGACCGGGAGGGCCTGCATCGCAGCCGCGGCGACCGAGGAGCCACCGGACCCACCGAGGGCCAGCAGGCCGTGGATGCGTCCCGACACCGCCAGGTCGCGGACGATACGGGCCGCCCCGACGCTCATCACCTGCATCATCTCGCCCCGGTCGCGGCGTTCACGCAGGGCGACGGCGTCGGAGTCCGCGGCGGCGATCACATCGTCGGAGCTGACGTTGGCCAGCGGGCTCGCCGAGAAGGACCCGACATCGACGAACAGGGCCTGCACCCCGTGCTTGTCCAGTTGCTCGGCCAGCCAGGCGCACTCGGCGCCTTTGGTGTCCAGCGTCCCGATCAGTGCAACAACAGCCATGCGGTCTCACTCCTTCGTGTGTGTCGGGCCCGCCCTGCTCAAGCGCGGCCGCGGCGGCCGGGCGTCCAAGGGCAACAGCGAGGCTACGTCTCACCACAGGACGGCACTAGTCCAATCCGGAGGAATTGGCCCAGGCCGGTGGGGCATACTCGGCAGCGTGGGAGTGCGCATGGATTCGGCGGAGCTGTCGAGACTGCTCGGGGTGTGGACGGACGCGGACGAGCGGCTGCCGGACGCGCTGGCGAGGACCATTTCAGAGCTTGTGGATCACGGTTTCGTGCCCGCGGGAAGCACCTTGCCACCGCAGCGGGAGCTCGCGCAGGTGCTGGGGGTGGCCCGCGGGACCGTCGCATCCGCCCTGGCGATGCTGGAGGCTGGCGGGTATGTGGTCTCGACCCGGGGGTCGGGGACGCGGGTGAGGTCGGGCCGGGTGAGCGCCGAGCACCGGGCTGGCGGGCGGCTGTTCTCGTTCACCAACGCCCCGCGCGATGTCATCGACCTGTCCAGCGGGGCCCTGCCCGCGTCCGCGGTGACCGGGGAGGTGCTGTCGGCGAGCCTGGACGGGCTCGACCCATATCTGGAGACCGACGGCTATTTCCCGGCTGGGCTTCCGGTGTTGCGGCAGGCGATCGCCGAGCACCTCACCCGCGATGGGGTGCCGACCCGGCCCGCGGAGGTCCTGGTGACGAGCGGGGCGCAGCAGGCGACCTCGCTGGCGATCCGGGGACTGCTGGACCCGGGCGACCTCGTCCTGACCGAGGACCCGAGCTACCGGGGTGCGCTGTGTGCGCTGCGGGACCATGGCGTCCGGCTGGAGGGGGTCCCGCTGCGCGACGGCGGCATCGACGTGGACCTGGTGGCGCGCGCGGCGGTGAGGCGTCCGGCCGCACTGTACTGCCAGACCAGCGTCCACAACCCGACGGGGCAGAGCATGACCAGGCACGCGCGGGCGGCGCTCGCCGGTGTCGTCAACCGGCACGGCCTGCCCGTCGTCGAGGACTGCTGCTCCTACGACCTGACGCTGTCAGGTCGTCCGGCGTCAACGCTGACGGGCCTTGTCGCCCCGGGACTTCACCTGAGCTGCTGGACGATGTCGAAGCTGTTCTGGGGTGGGCTTCGCGTCGGCTGGGTGAGGGCCGACGAGGCGCGCATCCGCCGGCTGGTGGAGCTGCGGAAGGTCGACGACCTGGCGACCTCCATCGTCGACCAGCTGTACGCCGTGCGGCTGCTGCGCCGGGCAGCGGCCGCACGGCGGGAGCGGCAGGCGATGCTCACCAAACACCTGGCGTCCACGGAACGGGTACTCCGCGAGATGGCCCCGGCGTGGACCTGGCGGCGGATCGTCGGCGGTTCCGGCCTGTGGGTGGACACCGGGACGGACGCCGTCGCCTTCGTCGAGCAGGCCAAGCGGGCCGGGGTCAAGCTCGCCGCCGGACCGAGTTTCTCGCCCCACGACGGCCACCGCACGATGCTGCGGCTGCCCCTGTGGCACGACGGAGCCGAACTGAGACGAGGGTTGGGCGCCGCCCTCGGCGAATAAGGGCCGCAGGCGGCGATGCTGTGACCGCGGGCCGTGGCCCGGGCGTTTCTGAGCCCGACTGGGCGATCAGGGTTGGTCTGCGAGGCTGAACAGGTCGCCGACCTCGCAGTCCAGCGCCTCGCACAGCGCCGTCAGGGTGCTGAACCGAACGGCCCTCGCACGGTTGTTCTTCAGGATCGACAGATTGACCACGGTGATGCCGACCTTTTCGCTGAGAGCCGCGAGCGTCACGCCCCGGGCCGCGAGCAGATCGTCCAGATGGCAGGTAATCCGATGGGGTTCTTCGACAGGCATCAGATCGTCGTCTCCGCATCCTCGGCGAGCTGTTCCCCCTGCCGCCAAGCGTAGGCGACGATCAGCACCACCAGCGCCACCCCGAGGGGGACGAAATCGCCAGCTTTGATCGTCAGCATGGCGAACCCCATCCCCCTGGCGGGCAAGCCGGTGTAGATGAGCATGTTCGCCACGACCTCACCGACGAGGAAGGCGACGGTGAGGAAGATCAGGGCTATCCCCAACTGCACCAGCAGCCGGTGCGCCCCCGCGGAGAAGGCACGGCCGCGCTGCACCAAGAGCGTGAACCGCCAGATCGTGACGCACAGCCAGAGCGTGACCACCGCGACCAGCACGCCCGGAAGCATCGCGCCGAGACGTTGCGTCCACGTCGGATCGGTGAACTCCCACGAGAGCGTCTCAAGGCTTGGGCGCACGATCAGCCCATTTGCGGTTTCGAGGGGAGAGGCCGCCTCGCCCGAGCCGGCCTGCGAGGGACTGCCCCCATTGAGCCAGACCAGGGGGTCGCCCTTGGCCCATGCCCAGGCGTGCCAGAAGGGGCTCACCAAGGGTGCCACTACGAACAACGCCAGCATGATCCGCAGCGTGAGGTAGTCGCCTCGGCTGATTGTGAGTTTCATCGGGACCTCCTTACATATCGTAATTCGATACTAAACGATAAACGATACTATCGTCAAACGATATGCTTGGGGTGCTGTGGGGACGCTGCCGAGCGTCGAGCCGGTGGCACCAAGGGTCGCGAGCTGGCCGAAGACATCGTCGTCTCGTTCCCCATCTGCCCGATCCCCGAAATCGCCCGCCCGGGCCGGACCCTGAAACAGTGGAAGGACGCGTTCCCGGGCTACTTCGCCACCGGCGGCTCACGACACCCGACGCTGGAACCTCGCGGGACCGAACCACGGCCGCCCGGCCGAGGCGAATCCCTCGGCGGAGGCATCGCCGTCCGGGCACGGGTGGGTGACCTCGTCCAGCCCTGCCGGGGGGCCGAACTCGGTGCTACCGGTGACCACCTGCGCATTGAAGTAGGCACCGCGGCTAGCCGAGCTGCCGGGGTGCGTCAGCCCCTGCCGTGGGGCGTCCCGATGCCCTCCAGCGGGCGGCGGCGCATCCGGTGCGGCAGCACCAGGCGGGCGGCCTGTTGCAGGTCCGCGGTCTCGATGCCGGTCCGGCCGTGCCACGCGGCGAGCGCCCGGGCGGCCCGCACCATGGTGATGTCGGCCCGGTGACCGTCGACCCCCGCGTCCACGCAGATCCGGGCCACCTCCAGCAGCACCTCACGGCCCACCGTCACCTCCGGCAGCAGGTCCATCGCGGACGCGATCTGCCGGGCCAGCCGCTCGCCCTCGGCGCGCCACCCCGCGCAGAACCCCACCGGGTCGGCCTCGAAGGCCAGCCTGCGCTCGATGATCTCCACCCGGGCCGGCGGGTCGGACTCCCCCACGACGGTGACGCACAGCCCGAACCGGTCCAGCAACTGGGGGCGCAGTTCGCCCTCCTCCGGGTTCATCGTGCCGACCAGCGAGAACCGGGCCGGGTGGGTCAGGCTGATGCCCTCCCGCTCCACGGTGTTGACCCCCATCGCCGCGGAATCCAGCAGCAGATCCACCACGTGGTCGTCCAGGAGGTTCACCTCGTCCACGTACAGGATGCCCCGGTGGGCGTCGGCCAGCAGCCCCGGCTCGAACCGCTTGCGGCCCGCGGTCAGGGCGGTCTCCAGGTCCAGTGTCCCCGCCACCCGGTCCTCGGTCGCCCCGATCGGCAGCTCCACCACCGGCACCCGGGTCCGGCGCTCCACGGGATCGTCCTGGGCGGGCAGCCCCAGCTCCTCCCAGTACTCCCGGTACTCCGCCGGCGACAGATGATAGGGGGTGGCGCCCACCTCGACCCGCTCCGGCAGCAGCTCGGCCAGGCCGCGCACCGCGGTGGACTTCGCGGTGCCCTTGTCGCCGCGGATCAGCACCCCCGACACCGCGGGGTTGATGACCGTAAGCACCAGCGCGAGTTTCATCTCGTCCTGCCCCACGATCGCGGCAAAGGGATAACTGGACCGGCTCATCGCCCCTCCTTCTTCACAGTGGCCAAACGCATGTCGCGCACCACCGACACCAGGTCGTCGGCGCGCAGCTGCTCAATCTCGAACCGGGACGCCCCCAGCGCGGCCGCCAGGGTGGCACCGTGCCCCCGCGCCGCCGGTGAGGCCGGTTCGGTGTCGACGACCACCCACGTCACCCGGCCGTCGCCGCCGAGCCGCCCGGCGATCTCGGTCACCTCAGCGGCCGCGCCGCGGGACACCCGCCCGGCCAGGTCGACGTTGCCGCGTCCATCGGTCACCACGATCACCAGCGGACGCAGCGCCGGGTCCTTCAGCAGCGCCCGCCGCACCACCCGCGACGCCTCGACCAGGCCCGCGGCCAGCGGGGTACGCCCACCCACAGGTAGCTCCCGCAGCCGCCGCTCGGCCAACTCGACCGAGGAGGTGGGTTCCACCAGCACCTGGGCCTCGGCGCCGCGGAAGCTGACCAGCGACACCTGGTCGCGTTTGACGTAGGCGTCCAGCAGCAGGCTGAGCACCGCACCCTTGCTGGCCACCATCCGGTTGCGGGCGCCCATGGAGCCGGAGGCGTCCACGCACAGCACCACCAGGGAGCCGGTCTGCCTCACCCGGACCTTGCGGAACCAGTCGCTGGGTTCGATCAGCACCGCCAGTTCGCTGCGGGGGTCGCCCTGCTCGGCGGCCCGGAGGCGGCGCTCGCGCTGGTGCACGGCCCCGGCCCGCAGCGTGGCGTCCAGGGCCAGGTCCACGGCCTCCCGCGTCGGGCGGGCACGGACGTAGCGGCCCCGGCCGCCGGCGCTGACCGTTGTGGTGCGCCGGCCCGACCCGAGGCGTCCGTCTCGCTCCGCTGCCGGGTGCAGCGGACGCACCCGGAACGGCTCACCGGTCGCGGCAACATCCTCGGGTGGGGTGCCACCGGACGCCGGGGCGTCGGTGTCCGTCTCGGCTGGCGGCGGGGACGAGGTGGGTGGGGGTTCGGGCCGGGTGGCCTGCTCCGAGGTGGGTGGGGGCGGTTCGGCGGCCTGGCGGCGACGGTGGGCCAGCACCAACTCGGCGACCGCCTCCACGTCCTCCTCGCTCACCCGCTGGCTGCCCCGCCAGGCCGCGTGGGCCCGGGCGGCGCGGCTCATCACCAGCTCGGCCCGGTGCCCGGCGACGTGGGCGGCCAGCACCCGCGCCGCGACGAGTTCCTGGATGTCCCGGCCCAGCCACACCGCGGGGGCCGTATCCCGGGCCCGGCGGAGCCGCTCCGCCAGGGCAGCCTCCTGGTCCGCCCAGGCCCCCGCGAAGGCCTCTGGGTCGGCGTCGAAGGCGAGCCTGCGGGCCATGATCTCGACCCGCTCGTCCAGGTCGGGTGAGCCGTCCACCTGGACGCACAGGCCGAAGCGATCCAGCAGCTGGGGACGCAGCGCCCCCTCCTCGGGGTTCATCGTGCCGACCAGCGCGAACCGGGCCTGCTGGGTGCGGGAGAACCCCTCCCGCTCGGTGAGGACGACCCCGCTGGCCGCGGCGTCCAGCACCAGGTCGGTCAGGTGGTCGGCGAGCAGGTTGACCTCGTCGACGTAGAGGACCCCGCCGTGGGTCTCGGCCAGCAATCCCGGCAGGAACCGGGGGGCGCCTCCGGTCAGCGTCGCCTCCAGGTCCAGGCCCCCAACCAGGCGGTCCTCGGTGGCGCCCAGGGCCAGCGTCCGCAACCTTCCGGATGGCAGCAGCGCGGCGAGGGAACGCACCATGGTGGATTTGGCGGTGCCCTTGGCGCCCTGGATCAGCACCCCGCCGATCCCGGGGTCGATGGCGACCAGTTGCAGGGCGAGCCGCATCCGCGGCTGCCCCACAATGGCCGAGAAGGGGAAGAGCCTCGTCACGTTACGGGGTGGCGGCTTCCTCGATAGTCTTGCCGTAGCGCTTCTGGAACCAGGCCTCCAGCTCACCGCGTTCCTGGCCGCGGTCCTTCTGCGCCTTGTCGAACATGCCCCGCTCCTTGAGGGTCTTGATCGCGTCGTTGCCCTGCCCATCGACGACCGTGACGAGTTCGCCGGTGTCCAGCTTCAGGGTGTAGTCGTACTCCTTCTGCATGGCCGAGACCAGCCGGTGGCACAGCATCGTCTGCTTGGCGTAGTCGAACACGTAGTAGTCGCTGAAGTCCTTCCCGCTGCTGGGGTCGACCAGCTGGAACCGCGCGGTCTTGGCAGCGGGCTCGATGGTGACCTTCACACCCGACCCGTTGAACGGGTTGGCCTGCTGGTCGGTGTCGGTCAGCTTGTCTCCCTCCTTCGCGAGGGACGCGCCCGCCGAGCTGACCGTGCTCTGCGGAGCCTGGCTGGGCGTCCCGGACGCACACCCGGACACACCCAGCCCCACCGTCAAGCAGATCCCGGCGATCACGACGAATCTTTTCATGGTCTGTCTATCCTTCCTGTCCTAGTTGCCGGTCTCCCCGGCCCCCTCCAGTCCGGCATCGGTGTCGAACTGGACGTTCTCCAGCGTGTCGATCCGCTCCTCGCAGGCCTGCCACAGGTCGCGCCGGTTCGCCTCCAGCAGACGCCCGGCGATGGCCGCCGTGGCGTGCGGGTTGGCTTCGCGGAGGCGCCTCAGCATCTCCGGGTCGCCGAGGAACCGGTCGCAAACCGCGTCGAACATCCAGTCGGCCATCTCGCCGGTGGTAGCGGCCAGGCCCAGCAGGTTGGTGGTGCGATCGGCGATCTCCCCCACCCCCTGGTGGCCGTGGGCCAGCATCGCCTCGACCCAGGCCGGGTTGAGCAGCTGGGCGTACAGCCCGGCCCGGGCCGCGTCGGCGGCCGTCGCCGTGTGCACCCGCCGCCCGGTGGTGTCGGTCACCAGCGTCGGAACCGCCTCACCGCGGGCCGCGGCGACCCCGGCGCTCATCCCACCCAGGAACTCGAAGTAGTGGTCGAGGTCGGTGATGTGGTGTTCGTTGGACGAACGGCACTGGGCGACGAGCTGCACGTCCGCCAGGTGCCCGCGGTACAGGCCGGGCACCTTCTCGCCGTGCCGGTGCCGGGAGTAGAGGTGCTGGGCGCCCTGGGTGAAGTGTTCGGCCAGGTCCGTCGTCGAGGACCAGTTTCCGGTGTCGATCACGTCGGTCAGCCCGGTGGCGTACAGCTCCGGCGGTGGCCCGAAGACCCGGACGTGGCTGAGTTCGCGGGCCTCGGGTTCGGTCATCCCGCCGTCCAGCAGGTGCTGGCGAAGCTGCCTCGTCCTGGCCGCGATCGGGTTGATCTCGTCCGGTTCGTCGAGCGCGGCGACCGTGGCGAACATGTCGTCCAGCTCCTCGACGAGGGTGCCGAACAGGTCCCGGAAGAACCCGGAGATCGTGACCACCACATCCACCCGCGGCCCGGGCAGCTCCTCGCGGGGGATGACCTCCCAGCCGGGCAGGCCGGGACGCCGCGACGGGGCCCGGCGCACCCCGATCAGCGACATCACCTGGGCGTAGGTCTCGCCGTGGGTCCGGGTCGTCTCCAGCCCCCACAGCACCAGCCCGACGCAGGATGGCCAGGCGCCGCCGTGGCCGTCCCGGTAGACCTCGACGACCTGGGCCGCCATCTCGGCCCCTCGGCGGGCGGCCAGCGCGCTGGGCACCTGCCGGGGGTCGAACTGGTAGAGGGAGGCCCCGCTGGGCAGGACCTCGGGGTTGCGGATGGCGTCTCCCCCGAGCCGGGCCTCCACGTGGCGTCCGGACAAGGCGCGATGGAGGAACTCCCATTCCTGGTTGGCGGCGAACCGGAGCGCCAGCTCGCGGGCCCGGACGATCACGGCCTGGGAGGTATCGTCCCCGGCCAGGTCCGCGGCCGGGGCCTGGCTGGTCAGCGCCATCTCCACCAGCCGTTTGGCGGCCTCGTCGTAGCGGGCGATCTCGGCCTCATTGAGGCGGTGGATGCGTTCGGCGTCCAGCCCGTCGGCGGCGGCCATCAGCTCGTACCCGGGGGCCAGGTCGCCCACCCCGTTTCCAATCACCCCGGCGACCATGTAGGCCACCTCGCCGGCGTCCCAGTGGCTGCCGAAGACGTGCAGCCCCAGGGGGATCAGCTGGGCGCGCAGCCGCTCCAGCTCGCCCTCCAGCTGGTCGGGGTCGGTGGGCAGGTGAGCCCGTTCCGCGCGCTGCCTGAGGTCGGCCAGCTGATCCTCGCTGCTTTGCGGGGTCATGGCGTGGCTGCGCCGGTAGGCGGCCAGGGCCTCGGCCAGCTCCTCCAGCTCGTCGTGCAGCCCGCCGGAGGTCATGACGGGCGGCTGGTAGCTGACCAGCGTCGCGTGGGAGCGACGCCTGGCCAGCAGCGCCTCGGCCGGGTTGCCCGCGTAGTACAAGTAGACGTGTGGGATGTCGCCGACCATGAGGTCGGGGAAATCGTGCACGCTGACCGCGTTCTCCTTCGACTTCAGGAACTCCAGCGTGCCGTGGGTGCCGACGTGTACGATCACGTCGGCCCGCCACACGTGCTGCAGCCAGGTGTAGTAGGCCAGGTACTGGGGGTGCGGCGGGACGGTGTTGTCGTGGGCCAGGGCGTCGTCCACCTCAGGGGCGCGCCCCGGCTGGACGCCCACCAGCACGTTGCCGTACTCGACGTGGGGGATCAGGTAGTCCCCGTCAGAATCGACCATGGGACGCGGCCCGTCCGCTGGCCAGGCCCGGGTGACCTCGTCCCACGCCTGGTGGTCGCCGAGGTCGGCCTGGGCCTGCCGGTGCGGGTAGGTGAGCGGCTGCACCTCAGTGAGGTAGGCGGGGGAGTTGACCTGGCCCGCCATGAGGTCGGCGCGCAGCCGGGCGGCGGTCACCGGCTGGGTGCGGTAGCCCGTCCGGTGGAGTTCAGCCAGGATCGCGGCGATGGATTCGGCGACGTCGAGCTGTGAGGCCGCCAGCAGGTTGCCCTCCCCGGCCGGGTAGTCGTATCCGATGAGGCAGACCCGCTTGTCGGCGTTCGCCAGGCCCCGCAGCCGCAGCAGCCCCCGGACCCGCCCCACCAGCCGGTTGAGCTGCTCGTCGACGACCTGCAGTTCGGCGGTGTCGACCCGGTGGCGGGCGTCGTGCCGGGGTGGGGTCATGGCAGCGATGGGGATCTGGTTGATCGCCCCGTCGAACTCGGGCAGCATCACCGAGACCAGCACCTCGGATGGCCCCAGCCCGTTGGAGTGGTGCAGCCACTCCTCGGCGGTGGTGCGGGTCAGCAGGATCGGTGACAGGTAGGGCACGCCCAGCCGGTTGAGGGCGGCGACGCCGTGGTCGGCGTCACCGCCAGTGGGGCCGGCACCGAACCGGAAACTCATCAGGGTCACCACGAGGTCAGGTTCGAGGCCGGGGGTGGCGCACAGTTCCAGGATCCGGTCGACCGCGCTCGCGGCGTCGGTCTCGATCGCGCCCGGCAGCACCCAGGCGTCGCCCGAGAGCGCCTCGGCGAGCCTGGCCGCGACGGGTTCGGGGTCGGTGGGGTAGCTGACCCCGTTGTACAGCAGTGCCACGACGGGGCGTCCCTCCGGCCCCGGGTGGGCGGCGAGGTAGTCCTCGGCGCTGGCGTAGCGGGCCCGGGTGGCCGGGTCGGCCAGGTGCACACCGGGGGTTTGGGGGCTCGGCTCGGGGACGTCGAGGCCGGGCTGGTCACCGTAGTCGCGCAGCAGGGTGCCGAGCACGAACAGGGCGTCGCCGCCGCGCATCGTCCGGTAGGCGCGGGCGAGCCGGGAGAAGGTCATCGCGTCCCGCCGGGCCTGGGAATCGTCCACGCCGCGGGGCGGCTCGGGGGGTGCACCCAGCATCATCGGCGGCATCGTCCCGGGAGCGAGCCGGAACTGGCCAAGCCGGGTCTGGCCGGCGAATTGCATGCCGAAGGGCAGCAGGTGGCCCGGGTATCCGTCCAGGATCGGCGCCAGGGCGTCCTGCCAGGCCGGGTCGGAGCGCATCAGGTCCACGATGACCGCGTCGGCGGACGAGACCGCCCCGGCGAGGGCGTCGGCGTCGCCGAGGGGCTGGGCGGAGTCGAACAGCGTGAGGCTGCCCCAACCGGGGACCGCGTGGTCGAGGTGGGCGGCGGTGTCGATGAAACAACGCAGTGCACCCGGGTAGTGGGTGATCGCGACGATCCTCATGGTGCTCCTTCCGTTTCCCGGTTCTCCGGCGGTGCCGCGTTCACCCGGTGCCGCGGGACGATCACCGGATGGCCGGCGCTGGGGTCGGTGGTGACCCAGGCGTTCACGGCGAAGTTTCGTTCGATCTGACCGGCGGACAGCGCCTCGGCCGGGACGCCGTCCGTCCGGACCCGGCCCTCGCCCATCACGACGCAGCGGTCGCAGTAGCGGGCGGCCTGGGCCAGGTCGTGCAGTACCGTGATGACGGTGAGACCGCTGCGCTGGTTCAGGTCGCGGATCAGCTCCAGCACATCGAGCTGGTGGGCGATGTCGAGGTAGGTGGTGGGTTCGTCCAGCAGCAGCACCTTCGGCTGCTGGGCCAGGGCCATGGCAATCCAGACGCGTTGCCGTTCGCCGCCCGACAGGGACGCCACCAGCCGGTGGGACAGGTGGGCAACCCCGGTGACGGCCATGGCCTCCTCGATCGCGGGGTCGCGCCCGGAGGGGTTCAGCCGCCACCAGGGCAGATAGGCGTAGCGTCCGTAGCCGATGAGGCGCCGCACCGTGACGTCGCCGCTGACCTGGCCGCCCTGCCACACGACCGCCATCACCCGGGCGAGACCCGCGGGGGACAGCGCCCGGATGGGAGCGTCGTCGAGGCGCACCTCCCCCGCGTCGGGACGCAACGCGCCGCTGAGGGCCCGGATGAGGGTGGTCTTGCCGCAGCCGTTGGGCCCGAGAATGCCGTGCACCCGGCCCGGTGCGAAGTCGAGGTCGATGCCGTCCAGGATGCGCCTGCCGCCCAGGCTGAGCCGCAGCCCGCGGGCGCTGATCCGCGCCGTCATCACAGGGCCCTTCGCAGCAGGAACAGGAAGAAGGGAACGCCCAGCACCGCCATCATGATCCCGACGGGGATCTCGACCGGGCTGAACAACGTCCGGGAGACCGTGTCGCTGATGGTGACCAGGGCGGCCCCGAGGACGATCGAGCCGGGGATCAGCAGGGCGTGGCTGGTGCCGACGACCAGGCGCACGATGTGGGGCACGATCAGGCCGACGAAGCCCAGCAGGCCCACGGCGCTGACGGCGCTCGCCGCGAGCAGGGCCGCGACCGCCGTCAGTGCCAGGCGGTTGGCCTGCACGTTCATGCCGAGGCCGCGGGCGACGTCGTCGCCGAGCACGATGACGTCCAGCCGCCGCACGGTGAACAGCGCCACCGTGAGCATGGCCACCGAATAGGGCCACAGCTGCTGCCACTCGGACCAACCCTTGAGGGTCATGGCGCCGTTCATGAACATCAGCGCCCCCTGGATCCGGTCGGAGAACAGCACCATGACGGCGCTGATCCCGGCCGCGCACAGCGCCGAGACCGCGACCCCGGCGAGGATCACCCGGATCGGCTGGATGCCGCCACGCCAGGCCAGCACATAGATGACGATCGCGGCCGCCATGGCGCCGAGGAAGGCGACCAGCGGAACCAGCCCCTGATACTGCGGGAAGACCAACAGCACCGAGATCCCGGCCAGCCCAGCCCCGGACGACACCCCGATGATCCCGGGGTCGGCCAGCGGGTTGCCCATCACCGCCTGCAGGATCGCCCCGGAGGTGGCCAGGTTCATGCCGACCAAGGTGCTCACCAGCATGCGGGGCAACCGGATGTCCCACACCACCCGCTGCCACTGCACGTCCCCGGAGCCGGTCAGCGCGGCGGCGACCTGGCCCGGGCTGAGGCTCAGGGTGCCGCTGCCGATCGCGAACAGCATCCCGGCCAGCAGCAGGACGCCGAGACCGGCGAAGACCAGGGCCCGGTACCAGGTGCGTTCCCGCAGGCCCGGCTGGGCATGGACGGCCGCGACCGCCATCAGGGCTCCACCGGGGCGCCGAAAACCTCCGGGTGGACCGTGGCGGCCAGGTAGGCGAGCGCGTCGTCGTAGTAGGGCCCGGCGTTGAACAGGAAGTACTGCTGTGGGAGATAGCTGATGCGTCCCTCCCGGATGGCATCGATGGCCTTCCAAGCGGGGTTCTGGTCAAGCTGGGTCTGGAGGGTCTGCCGGGCGAGGTCGTTGTTGCCGACCATGGACGTGACCAGCACGTGGTCAGGCTGCCGGGCGACGATGAACTCGATGTCGAGCGGGGTGGTCTCCGACCCGGGGTTGTCGGGGGTCGCGCCCGAGGCGATGTTGGTGAGGCCGAGGTCGTTGGCCATCTGCCCGGCGATGCTGTTGTCGAGTTTCACCGAGATGGTGTCGGCGGTGACGAACAGGATGGCCACCGACATTGGTTTCTTCGGGGCCTTGGCCAGGATCTCGTCGTAGCGCGCGTCGATGGCGGCGAGGCGCTGCCCCGCGAGTTCCGGGTTGCCGCCGAGCACCCCGAAGGCGCGGTAGACCTGCTGCAGGTCGCGGTGGGAACGGACCCGCAGCAGCACGGTGGCGATCCCCAGGTTCTGGTAGGCCGCGGCGGCCGAGTCGTGGACTCCTTCGATGCCGACCACCAGGTCGGGGTTGAGTGCCGCCACGGCCTCGGTGTCCGTGGCGTAGGGCAAGCCGACCGAGGGCAGCGCCATGATCTTCTCGGCGTGTTCGCTGGCGAGGCGGAGGTTGCCGGTGAGCTCGGGGCGTCCGACCGCGGTGCCGCCCGCGTCGTACCAGATGTTGAGGGGCGTACCGGAGAGGAAGACCACCCGTTCGGGACGTTTCTCCAGTTTCACGCTCCGCTTGGCGGTATCGGTCACGGTGAGGGGGAAGGAGTCCCCGGACAGGCTGATCGAACCCGCCTCGGCCGGGCTGGCCGAGGGCATCTCGGGCGCGCTGGACGCGGAACTGCACGCGGCGGCCAGGCTCAGCACGGCGAGCAACAAGAGACTCAGGCAGCGTCGCAGCACGGGGCTGGTCCTTTCCGGAACCGGTTTGGTCCAAGTTTTGGGCAACAAATCGCGGAGAGTGTGTTGGTAGGTGGATCTTCACGAGGATCGTCGTGGTGGCCCGGCGAGACGGACGCGGGTGATCGCGCTGGATCGTGCGGTCTCGATGGGACGGCGAAGCCAGAGCTTCACCGGGACGAGCGCAGCAGATTCCACCCATCCGAATACTCTTTTAGGCAAGACTAATCTATCTTCGGGTTGGCGGGTGCGGGCCAGCAGCTCGGTCTCACCATGCGTAGAACGGCGCAGGGGTCTGCCCGCCAGGCCCGGTGAGCGCCCTGCGGGCCGGCCCACAGCGACTGACCCGGCTTGAAGCCCCGTCCTGGTCGACGAGCGGCAGAACGTGCCCCCCGTGTGGGACGTCGTGCGGCGCGAGGTGGACCTCATAGTGCAGGGCTCCGCGGGTGAGCCGGTGGGTCCTGGCGGCCTCACCGCAGGTGTGACGCCAGCAATGCTCATCGACCCCCAGCACGGTGACCCCGTAGAACCGAGCAGGGTAATCGATCAACACCCGCTTGCCTTCAGCGATGATCGCATCGTTGGCGGTGTCTCATGCGACACCGAGCCCCTCGGCGGCCTGAAGTCACGTGTTAACCGGTCACCTTCAACCCGAGTCCGTCAAGCCGGCAGAACATGGTCAGATCAGGCGCGCTGAAGGTAGCGTTGGACACGTCGAGGTCTTCCAGATGAGTGGTGTGAGAGCTTCCATCCTCGGGAGGCCTCGACCCCCTCACCCAGCAGCCACGCCGGAACCCCTACCCACACCCTCGTTTGGGAAGAGCCCCATATGCCTGCCATCACGCCCGTCCCCCCACGCGTTTCAGCAGGAGTCACGGGGCTTGGTTCGGATGCCCCTCGACCTCCTGGAGTTTCCGGCGCTGCAGTCGGCGGACGCGAATGACCTGGACGATGAGGTCGACGGCCACGAACCCCACAGCGAGGGCGGCGGCCCCGATGAAACGGGAACGCGGATACAGAAAAACGCAGATCAGGAATACCCCGATCCCCTGGAACAGATACAGCTTCACCGAGGTTTTGTTCCACAGATGGCCCTTGATGGAACCATCCCAGTACTTCCATCTCCTTCCCATCATGCGATGATACCTGCTCCGGCAACAAGGATCACTCCACCGGGGACCCAGAACTCCGGCCACGATCGGCCGGTAACGCGTGCAGCTCCCCTCACACGGCATTCATTTATCAGCACCCGAGAGGAAACGAATGTGGAGCCGAATCCGAATTCTGCCCCATAGGACCGCATTGCGGTTTGCTGATCCCGCATCCCACCATGCCTCATGTAAATCGTATATCTTTTCTTCGTTCGTTGACAGAGGAAGCCACCTGCCGCATCTGCCGTCGCTGTAGAGGTATCGCGGCGCCGCGATACCTCTACGCGCGGGCGAGAATGATGCCTTGCGGCACCATTCTTCACCGATGCGGGCGGTTCGGATACTTGCGACGCAGTCGACGAAGATGGATTGCCCAGACGATCTGATAGACGACACATTCCACGACCACCATCGCAATCCCCACGATTGCGGCCCCGAGGAACCGGGCAGGCGGGAACAGCACAGCAACGACCACGAACGTCCCAATTCCTCGAAACAGGTAGGCACCCACCGACGGCGTGTATATTCGAAGATGGTCTTCGACGGATCCGAACCAGCTCTTCGTTTTCCTTGTCATTGTGATCTCATTCCGCCATCGGCAGCCGAAACGCTACCACTGTTACCAGAATGTTATCACCGAAGTGACCAAAGTCGCGACAGTTCCCCACGGATTCAGTCTGACGACCTATTTGATGCCGATCTTGGCGGCGTGTTTAGAGACTTCCTTGCCGAGGTAACGCGCGAGCGCTCCCCGGTTCCACTGGGAGACCCATGTGCGGAACAACTTCCAGTCAAAATCAATGAATCCGATGAATGGATTGACTCCCTTAACCACGCACGAGGCGTACTCCTGAACTCCTTCTACCCCGGGGCTGCAGGGAGGCGTGGCGCTGCCTTTGGCAGCTTCGTAGTCGATGCGCAGTTTGCCTTTGGCGTCTCGAATCACCACCTGATTTAACAAAGTGGTCAGGTCCTGCCTCAATTCCTGCGCCTAGGCGTCGGTGAACTCGCCGTTCTCGCCGCAGGATGCTGTTGAGGTGCCGTGGTCCGCGCTGGCCTCGGTCATGGGCGCCGCGAGCATGTTGCACTCCCGAGCAACGCCAGAATGTATTTGATGATGTTCTTCATACCAGCTCCATTTTCGTTGGCTGTCTTCCCCTGCACTTCCCGGCGATCCGGTCAGTATGCGGGGGCGCCACATCAAGTAGCTGACAGGATTTCCTCGGCTCCGGGGTTCGATAACGGCTCCCCGACACGTGGCGGATGAGAGCTGAACCCTGGGCTGGTCGCAGTTCCCGTGCTCCTGGGGTGGTCGGGTGAGTGCTCGGGCAGTCCATGGCGACACTCCACCAGCGGAAGCCTTCACCTACACCGTTAATCGGTTGGCCCCGTCGTTCATGCGGAACATGCCAGAGGTATAAGGCAGACTGGTGCACGGAGCCGAACGCAGAGGAGGGGCCGTGACGACCGTCCGTGTTGACATCGCTCCCAACCTGTTGCGCTGGGCCGTGAGACGGGCGTGCTGGGACGAGGAAGCTGTCCGTAAACGTGCGCCCAAGCTTGACGCGTGGATCGACGGGACTGCACGTCCCACTCTCAAGCAGGTGGAGAAGTTCGCTGCCGCCACCCACGCACCCTTCGGGA
>ERZ773038.798-NODE-798-length-19587-cov-26.190149_pt1 | contig 19587 bp, 17 predicted proteins | sample MGYA00511665_ERZ773038 | MGnify/ENA primary metagenome ERZ773038 (study PRJEB29015, sample SAMEA2737966) | human oral metagenome | biome: human oral; feature: human-associated habitat; material: dental | place: China | collected 2028 ... | reverse complement strand
GCCGCCCCTGCCGTCCATGTTGCATGTGTTGTCCTTCTCTGTTGTATATGCCGCTACGACAAAATCTATTCGCAAATCCCTTTGATCCTCGCGGCAGACGCAGCAGCGAATTACGCATTATCAAGCACGCTGGCGTATTGAAATAATGCTCGGTTTTGTCACATAAAGTGTCACGTAAAAGGGTTTTACGTGACAAAATGTCATGTAAATCTAGAGTTTTGTCACGTAAGTTTGTCACATAAATATAAGACTCACGGCAATTAGTCCCGCTTTATACCGGGGATTTACGTGCATATATACCATATAAACACCCCTGTGTTTCGTGATATTTTATGTGACAAAAATTGTCACGAAACACGCGGTTTTGTCATATAACCCGTTCTGGGATTACGCGGTATTCTCTTCATCCCTATTACCAGCCACGGCCACCTTGGCGTCCTCATCCAGCACACGCTTGATCCAGGCGTCGGGGTTGTGAATCTCCCGCTCGGTCGGTAGGTTCTCGGGCCGCTCCCACACGACGTTGAAGCGTTCCATGCCAACCGCATCCACAATATGCTGCACGAACTTCTGCCCGTCGCGGTACTGCGCCATCTTTTTGTTCATGCCCAGCAGCCGGTAAATGAGCTTTGTGAGGAACTTTTGGGTTGAGCTGCGGCGGTTGAACCTGCGGCGAATCGTCTTGACGGTCGGCACAATCTGGGCGTCCACGGCATCCATCACCACGTTTGCGTGCCCCTCAAGCAGACTCATCATGGCTGTCAGCTCGCTCGCGATTTTGCGTGCCTTCGCGGTAGCTTCTTTCACAGGATGCGCGCGCCCCTCCCCGGGTTCTTCGGCGCGTGCCTGTGCTGCGGCACGGAGCGCATCTTTGAGGTCGAAAGTGCTGGCGGCGCTATCGCCCAGCTCCGTAATCTTGGCAAGAAAATAGTCGCGCAGCCACGGCGCGGCGGCAAACTGCACCCGATGCGTCTGCTCATGCAGGCACACCCACAAGCGAAAATCTTCGGGTTCAACGTTGAGTTCACGCTCGACGGAGACCACGTTCGGTGCGATCAGCATCAGACGACCGCCCGGCTGCCCGTACCCGGCCAGCGCCGCATAGGGTTCATATTGCCCAAGCACTTTAGTGGAGAGGAACGAGAGCACGGCACCGACCTCGAAGGCCAGCCCTTCTTGGAGTTTATTCAGGTCAGCATGCGGTTTTTTCTGCTGGATCTTCTCGAATGCGGGCTTGACGAAGGGTACGAGCATGATAGAGAACGCCTGCGCGTTCGCCTTCGCCCAGGTACTTCGATCAACCACCAAAACCTCGGAGTCGCGCAGGTCTTGTGCCGCATCAAGCCCAGTAATGCGGTGCACATGGTCCACGGATTCTTCCGCCGCTTTGCGCAGGGAGGCGACCACGCCAGCCATCTCCTGGGGCTTCATGCGCGGCCCGGCGGGCGCCAGGCTGCCCACGATTTTGGCGATGCGCTCAACATTTAGCAGGTTCTGTGTGTTGTTCTCGCTCATATGCACAGTGTATCGAACTGTGCTGAGGTGAAGCCTCATACTCAGGGGGTAAAAGCGGGAGCGGTTTTTAACTTGGCTCGTTTTCTCGCCAGCTTCAGAATGTTATGTGATACCTCGCGTACTCGGTTATCACGCCCCTCAGCGCATGAAGAAACCGCTCCCGGAATTAACGGGAACACGGGCGTTATTCTATAGATGTTTCTCTAATTCCCACCGACGATGACTCAGCTCTCGCTCCACCCCATACCGTTGTGAGCCGGTGAACGGCAATCGATCCCAGGACACACTAGAGGCTGCCTTTATAGCAGTTTTATGCAAGGAGCGTTGCAGGTTCTCAGGAATTCCTGCGTGGTAGGCAAACGCGTCCCAATCGCGTTTCTTCAAATTTTTAACACGTGAATTTATACTCAGCGCCATATCATCTTTGAAGTAAACCCAAGAACTTGGCACATCGTAAACTGGCGCAACTTGCCAACCTTTCTTCGGGGTTTTAAGCAAAGAAATATTTTTAGCGTGTAAATCCCCGTTACCGGTAAGCCAGGCATATAGAAATTGCACATATATATTACGGGCAGCAAGCGCAGGGGATGCTGCGCGTTCTGACACTGCTGTCAGAAGAGATTCGCTGGTAACGTCACCGTCTGCACTATATTTGGCGACTGGGGGAATATCTAGAATTTGAGCCGCGTCTTCAAGAGCGTAGCGTTCACCAGAAGGCCCACGGTCAAATCGTGAAACTAAGATTCCTGGAACACCTTCTCGATCAGAGACTAACACGCTTTGCGCCACAGGAATTTTGAGAGTATGCGCGGCGCGTAAATGTTCAAACTCATTTTCAACTAAATATGGGATACGGTCAGGACTTATTTTGAGAAGGGCTTCTTCACTATTCCAATTTACCGGCAGGGTTCGCATAAGGGCGCTCACACGGGCACTGAGTTTTGCTTGCACACCGGGCAAACTTTTACGGTCCACAACCCCCATCAAGTCGTGAAATGATACCGATTCAGCATCTGTAACAAGGACAGCTGGTACTTCCAGCGGTACCTCGCCCGCAGGAACAACTTGTATATCTCCCGGCACATCTGCTCCCAAGGCTAGGAGAAGACCCAATTCATTGCTTTTGCTGGTTTTTAGACTCGTTGCAAGGGCGTTCAGGCGGTATCCCTCCGGCAAGAGATTAGCAAAGAAATTAGGAAGAGTGCTCTGAGGTGTCACCCGCTCTATACCTAAAGGTAACGACCAGGCAAGAGGTTCACCTGTATACCCCGGCAAGTAAGCGAAGTGAACAGAATAATCACTGTGCTGTGTGAGCCGCGCGGCTAGATGTCCCGCTTTATAGATGTCTGCCCTGAGGAGTCCTGGATTAGGCATGATCTGCACCTTCTACAACGAGGTATATACCCAGCACTTCAGCGGTTTTGAGCACAGACCCAAAAGATGGTCCCGGCTTACCACGTTCAATATCACGAATCGTTTTATCGCTTACACCCACCATATAGGAAAGTTCCAGCTGGGTAAGCCGTTCTTCCTTACGGATGCGCCGCACTCGCTGCCCGAAGTTCTGAGCAAACTCTTCTGCATGAAAAGCCATCGTGTGTGCGGCATGATGGCCGCATCCCCCTTAAAATACGAATAATAGTTCGGTTTTTAAGAATTTTACACCGCAGGGAGACTAAAAATACAGTAAATACGAACTATTTTTCGGAAAAATTTTGAGGTTCTCTAGATGAGAAGACACACATACACAAGCGGGAGCGGTTTCTTCATTTGGGAGCACTTTAAGTGCTCCCAAATGAAGAAACCGCTCCCGGAACACGCAGACACTTACAGGTGCAGCACAAGAAAGAAGCGAGCTAGGGACGCCTCTCGTCATGATCGAGAGGTGTCCGATAACGATTACCCGGCAGGAACAGATCCTTGACCGCAGGGTCATCAACCTCAGCATTCTTCTGCATCGTCTCAGCACGCTCCTGCATAGTCTCACCAAACATCTCACGAGTCATCTGCTTGGTCTGCTCAATCTTGCTGCGTACCTCTGTCCGGGTTAAACCAGGCTTCCAGGGCTTAAACCGTGCCACGTAGGCCAGATAGAAAACTAAGGCGCAGACCCCCACCACTACTGCTCGCCCTGTATCTTGAGTTACTACCAGTGCCACAACCAAGTACACCGGTGGAGGCACTAAGATTTCGTATGCAGCAAACAGCTTCCCTCCTGGAGAGGGGTGCTGTGCATGCACCACCAACGGACGCTGCACCAATGCGCGTACTAGCGGAAAGATGAGGTAAGAAATCAGTACGGTCTTAGTCGCCTGATACAAAGAGAGGGACAGGGCAGAAAGCCCCAAAGCGGACACAACAGCCCCGCTGCCAAGAATCACGAGAAAGACACAGAACGACTCGAAAAAACCAGCGAAATAAACACTCACTAATGTATCGCCCAGTGATACATACTCTGGATGATCAGGCGTATACTGACTACTCTTCATGTACGTCTTCCTTCCCGCATTCTCCACGCGGTACGACTAATTACGCCGTCTCGTCCCGCTTATATCGCGCAGCGTTGGGAAGATACCCTACGAAAAACAGGCTGTCTTAACCCCATCAAGACCAAGTAATGCTTCCAAAAGTTTTGCACCATCCTCACTGATATCCTCGCCAGGATCCTTGAAAATTTTTCCACTCTTAATAGCACGTACAAGACCAGCAACGGAGCCGTAAAGCTCCTTCCCCTTTCGAATCCACCCTATAACTTTCATAACTGGCAGCCCATATTCCGCCACCAACGCTGCTACTGCTGCAATACACCCCCAGAGGTCAAAGACAGGCTCAGCTTTGCTCGTGCTGTCATCTAACGTGTCCATCTTAGCGACGGCTCGATCTGACTTACCCGATTTGTTGCTAGTGTGATCCGGCTTACTATTTGCCTTTTCAGTATCATAGCCATAATCACGAGGATAATTACGAGGATTAAGAACAGTAATACCGTCCAGATACTTATCCAACTCTGCCTCAAAATTGGGATAAGTTTTAGGATCTGCACGCTGAAGGTAATCCGGAACCTGCAAGAGCTTCTCTAGAATTGCGTCAAGATGCTCATCGGCGGTCCTATATTTTGTTTTCGGCTTGGCAGCAGCCTGAGAGCCCCCAGAGTGCGCAGGCTGGAGGCTCTGATGACCCCCAAAGAACGTATCAAGAGCCAAGTCAAGACTATTGCGCTTTGCATTCGGAGTAGCCGCCTGCGCGGCAGTACCAGCGCCCGCAAAAATCGCTGAAACCCCTGCTGCGGTAGTCAAACGGACAGCATTTCGACGATTAACCATGTACTTCATCTTTACTCCTCACCGTGACATAACCATTTCAAAGATGTAATGCACTGCTGATTCCTTGATGAACAACTAACTCTTGACCAAGAATGAGTTGGACTCTATTACGCATAAATGCCCCGAATAAACCACCTCCATGCCCATATAAAATTTAATGAACACCGTATTAATCCCATACTATATGCTTCCCTGACAGTAGTGCAATGAAAATAAAATTAATTTTCAATAAAGATTCTGCAGAAAATTATTGATTATGAAACAAGTTGTATTAAACAGCATTCCTAAAATAAATTTCTCAGAAGGATAGGCACCTGTGCGAGAGCCCACCCTGACCCCATACAAAAAATAAACCGCTCCCGGAACACACAGATGTACTAACAGATGCAGCGCATAAAAGAAGCGAGCTAGGAACGGCTCTCGTCATGATCGAGGGGCATACGATAACGATTAGCTGGCAGGAACAGATCCTTAATCGCAGGGTCATCAACATCAGCGTACTTCTGCATAATCTCAGCACGCTCCTGCATCATCCCGGCGTACTCCTGCGCGATATCGCTCACCAGTTCGCGGGTCATCCGTTTAGTCTCTTGAATTTTGTGACGCACTTGGGTACGGGTTAAACCAGGCTTCCAGGGCTTAATCCACGCCGCGTAGGCCAGATAGAAAACTAAGGCACAGGAACCTACTGTTGCCGCCTTGCCTACATCCTGAAACATCCCTAGTGTTACCACCAGATACACCAGCGGCGGCACTAAGATATCGCATGCAGCGAATAGCAGCCCTCCTGGAGAGCCATGCTGCGCACGCACCACCAGTGGACGCTGAGCTAACGCGAGTACTAGCGGGAAGATGAGGTAAGAAATCCATACGATACCAGCGATCTGCAGCCGCGGAAGAGACAGCGCAGAAAGCTTTGAAGCTGGCGCAACGGCCCGAGCACTGAGAATCACGAAAAAGACACAGAACGATTCGAAAAAACCACTGAAATAACCACCCTTCAGTGCACTCGTCAGTGCTACATACTCTGGATGCTCCGGCGTATACTGACGCTCCTTCGTGCGCCCTCCACGCAACATGGACACGCTGCTCCAGACGAGCGATGCTATATAAAGTTGCGAAGATAACCCCTGGAAGACAGGCTGAGGTAACTCCTTCAAGGGTGAGTATTGCTTCCCAAGGATTTGCGGCGCATTCACCGACCTCATTGACAAGGTCCTCTGACGGACAGCGCTCCCCAGACCAGACACACTATTCCAAAGCCGATTCGTTTTTAGACTCCGTCCAATGGACTTAAAGACCGGAATCCTATATTCCGCTATTGTCTCGGCTAGGACTGAAGCGCGCGCTCGCAGGGCGACAACGGACTTAGTTTTGCCGGTAGTGCCGTGCGACGCATCATTTACATTTTCAGTACCAAGAACCTTGCGCATTACGTTCGGAGCAGCCGCCTGCGCGGCAGTACCAGCACCCGCGAAAATCGCAGAAACCCCTGCCGTGGCAGTTAAACGAATGGCATTTCGACAATCACATACCAAGCCTTTCATTTATACTCCTCACCACGACATATCCATTTCAAGGACGTCATATGCTGCAAATTTCCTGGTGCACAACAAACTCTTAATTAAGAAATACGTAATGCTATATCGCGTACAGATACCCAGATTATGGGCTAATTATCCGTCTCTGTATGTATAGAAGATTTAATGAACAGCGTATTATTTCCCACACTATACGTTCACGCATCGCAGTGCAACGACAATAAAATTAATTTTTAATAAAGCTCCTCGGGAAAACTGCGGCTCCATAATAGCAACCGCAAGAACCGCTCTTGCCCCCCTAATACAAACGGGAGCGGTTTCTTCATGCGGGAGCAAATAAAGTGCTCCCGCATGAAGAAACCGCTCCCGATATTAACAGGAACGCGAGTAAGGCTTAGTGGCCTTCAGCGGCGAAGCGGTCGATCGCCTCCTGAACCATCTTCTCTGCCGCGGCGATGTCGTCCCAGCCTTCGCCCTTCACCCATTTGCCGGGTTCCAGGTCCTTGTAGCGCTCGAAGAAGTGCTGAATCTCAGCCTTGAGCTGCTCGGGCACGTCCGCCAGCGACTTGATGTGATCGTAGCGCTTATCGGTGGGCACGCACAGTACCTTCGCATCGCCACCAGCCTCGTCAGTCATGTTAAAGACAGCAACCGGGCGAGCCTCCACGATCACACCGGGAACAATATCAACGTCTAGAACCAACATGGCGTCCAGCGGATCGCCATCCTCGCCGAGTGTGTTCTCAAAGTAGCCGTAGGCAGTGGGGTACTGCATTGAGGTGAACAGCACGCGATCTAGATACAGACGACCGGTTTCGTGGTCTATCTCGTACTTCACCCGGGAGCCGCGGGGGATTTCAATCGTGACGTCGAGTTCCATGGGAACCTCTTTCTATGAATGTAAGCCTCTGCACCGCGCATCAAGGCGGCGAACAACTCCCCCATTGTACCCCCTGAACGCGTGCACGACACCCATTCAATGCCACAAAAATCGTGCTTTCGAATACGTTGCCGCGAACATCATCACGCTATCTCCAGGCGAGCTGGTAGCGTGCAGTCCTCGCGATGCGCGTAACCGGCTCGGTATTTCGCGGCGGAATTCGTTATGCTCTTAAGATGCGTTCACCCCAACCGATAAACACCCCGTTCACTCGCCGCGCCCTGCTCGGTGCAGCACCCACGCTATTCCTTGCCGCATGCTCAAACCCAAGCGGCGGACAGTCGCAGGGCGGTACCGCATCCGTAACCCCGTCGGTCACACCCACGCCGACCCCCACTCCGGTACTGAATACTCAGCAGCTTCAAGACCTGAAAACCCAGCTTGATAAGCTCTTTCAGGAGCGCCCCTACCCCGCGCATTCCATGCTTGTGACCGCCCTCGACGGCACACGTGAGCTCTATGCGGATGCCCCGGATACCCCGCGCCTGCCCGCCTCGAATATGAAGATTCTGACCTATTTTGCGCTCGCGCAGACCGCGCCGGAACGCACTTTCACAACCTCGGTGGTGCAGGGTAAAAATGGGCTGTTTCTGGTGGCAGGCGGCGATACTCTGCTCGTGGAAGGAGCCACGGAACCGGCCACCGCGGGTTCACCGACGATGCGCGCCGGGCTGAGCACGCTCGCTGCGGATACCGTACAGCAGATGAACGAACGCAAGGTCGCGCACGGCACCTTCCCCGTCTACCTCGACACCACGATTTACACGGGTTCCGCGACAAACCCCGGCTGGGAGCCCGGCGACCTCGAATCCGGGCAGATCACCCCGATTAACCCGATCGCGCTGGCCTCACACACCGTGCCCGGGCAGTCCACCCCCGACAAACCGGCACGCCCGCAAGACGCCGGAATCGCCGCCCTAGAAGCGTTCGTGAAGGTGCTCAATAAGGCGAGTGAAGAGCATGCAGAGGTCAAAGCAGGGTACGTATTTACGGTTGCCGACCGCCGCCCCCGTGAGGCCGATGCCGAGCAGATCGCTCAGGTTCAGTCGGCATCCGCGCTCGATCAGGCCTTTGTGATGATGTTAGAGTCCGATAATGTGCTCGCCGAGGTGCTGGGGCGCAATATGGCGATCGCTGCGGGGCGTGAAGGCAGCGCATCCGAGGCGCAGAAACTTGTGCGCGAGAAACTGCAGGAAGCGAAGATTCCTGTTACCGGGTTGGTGCAGGCGGATGTGAGCGGTATGTCCCTGCAGAACCGGGTGACAGCACGCACCCTGGCGCAGACCTTGGGGGCGTTGGCGGCGCATCCGAAGCATGACGAGCTTGAGCGCAGATTCCCGGTTGCGGGTGTTTCGGGTACGCTCAAGGATCGTTTTAGCGGAGAAGCGAATAAGTATGCGCGCGGGCATGTGGCGGCAAAAACCGGCACGCTGTTCACAGCCATTTCGTTATCGGGGTATGCGACCCGCCCAGACGGCACACGCCTGATTTTCGTGAGTCTGCTCAACGATGTCGGCGGTGCGGAGGCTCTGCCTGGCGCGAAGGATACGGTCGATAGCGCCGCTGCGATTGTGGCAGCGCGTACTGAACCTCCCGCGACTCCCACGGGAACACCCGCACCTTCGGACTCGCAGGTACCGGGTTCATCTTCGTCTCCCGATGCGACAGGTTCGGGTTCTGCCCCGAATTCCTCGCAGTCCCCGGATGGTTCATCTTCCGCTTCACCCGCCGGTGATAACGTGCCGCAGGGGGATACCCCCTCCCAGGCGATGGAGCAAAACCCCGCCGAGGTTCCCAGCTCGCAGTAGAGCACGAATATGCAAAGTATTGTATATTTATCTGACTGCCGAGTACGTCTGCAGACATACAGTAGCCGCGCATCGCGAGCGCCCCTGCGGTTACTTCGCGCATATTCACTCACCCCGTTCCGAAGGATAGTTTCGTGTCTTTACCCTCTGCCGCATCCGCGCCCGACGATCTGCCGAGAGTCGCCATCGCGGAGCTTTTGCGTGTTCACCACTGCGAGACGGCGCTCTACGCCGATTTTTCGCGGCATACGGCAGGCGCCCGGGAGAACGAACACGACACCACCGCGAGCGAGCTCTCTCATGTCGTGCGTAGTGATAGCGGCGCGCCCCAGTTAAACCCAGAAGTCGTGGCACTCCTGGAGGCGGCACAGGCTTCATGCGTTGCAGACACGGGGAATTCGGCGGCTGCCGATGTGGAAATACACACCGCTCAGGGCACGGAATACTACCCGCTCGCGCGGCTAATCCCGGTGCTGGAGACCCTCACGGAACGCTACGAATTTTTGCGCGCATCATGGCGGGAGGGTATGGCACTCGCCGATATTCCCAACCTGCTGAGCTGCGGTGACTGCCCAGCGTGCGCGGCACGGGCGGAGGCCGAAGCTGGCACATCCGAAACACTTGACGAACCAGAGCTCGTCCCTCATAGCAGCGATGATTCAGACGAGGAATCTTGGGCGGATTCCGATGATTCCGCGGAGGAATCGGCGTTTGAGGGCATTCCAGCGGAGGCACAGCATCCGTACCGGGTGCGTCCTGCCGCCCCTGCCAACGATGATGAAGAATACGCTCAGCTTGAGCGCCTGCGGGAACACCTTGCCGAGCTTGAAAAGCAGAATCAGAAGAATCGGGGGCTATCTGCCGAAACTACCAGGTTGGCGATGCTCCTCTCCGGCGTCGATTTCTATCGCCGCGAAAAGGCACCGTTTTGGCGGGATCATCTGCGCCGCCTGCACGAGCCCTACGAGAATTGGGCGAATACGCGCAATTGCGTGATTTTCGAGAGTGTTGAGACCGCAACCGATTGGGAGCGCGTGCGCGGGGCGAAAATGCGTACTCTGCGTGCGGTCGCCACCCTGGCGGATTCGCACACTCTCAAGGCCGACGATACCGGGCATTATCTGCTTTATAGTGCCGACGATGCGCCCGCGAAGGCATACGAAAGCATCGATTCCCAGGTGGAGGCGTTTCGCGCGACCAACCCGCAGGCTCGCGTGCCAGATACGCTGCATAGACTCGGTTTTTTCGGGGCAAAAATTATGTCTCTCGAACCGTATGAGGAACCGGGCGAACCCCCAGAGGACGCTACTTTGGCGGCAGGCGGCGGGCAGCGTGTTGTGATGGTAGTTGCCGAGCGCATCCGCGTGAACGATGAAGAACATGAGGCTTTCCCGCTGGGGCTCACCCCGGGCGCACCCGTGACGACAAAGCAGCTAGAGGCGGCGCTTGTGCACGTAGCGGTCGAGGCTGAAGACTCGTTCCCCAATGTTGCCGCGACCGGGACGCTTGACCTTATCGAACGCCGCCCACCGCGGCTCAAAACCCGCGAGAGCCTGCCCCAAGAGACCGAGTTTTCTCACGCTGAATTGCCCACCGTTGAGGCGGTACTCGCGGCAGTTCGTGACCTTGACCGTTCCTATGTGGCGGTTCAAGGTCCGCCTGGGTCAGGTAAGACTTTCTTGGGGTCGCAGGTGATCGCCAGGTTGGTTGCGGCGGGCGCGAAAGTGGGTGTGGTGGCGCAGTCTCACGCCGTCGTGGAGAATATGCTGACCGCGTGCCTGGAACGTAACCTGTTTCCCGCCGAGCGGGTGATGCGCGCCAAGGGCAAATCTCAGCTCCCCGATTACCCCTGGGTTGAGGTCAGCGATAAAGATCTGACCGCTTTATTAGACAATTCCGGCGGGTCTGGCGGCGAAAAATCCGGTGCCGGAACTTCGCCCGGCGTTCTTTTTGGCGGGACCGCCTGGGATTTTGCGAACCCGAACCGTATTCCTGAGGGCTCGCTCGACCTGCTCGTTATTGACGAAGCCGGGCAGTTCTCGCTCGCTAACACCCTGGCGGTTGGAAGAGCCGCACGGAACCTGCTTCTGCTGGGCGATCCGCAGCAGCTGCCGCAGGTGGCGGTGGGTGAGCATCCGTACCCGCTGGATACCTCGGCGCTGGGTTGGCTGTCCGGCGGGCAGTCGGTACTGCCCAATACGTTCGGCTATTTTCTGCAGGTCACCTGGCGTATGCACCCGCAGCTGTGCGCACCGGTTTCCGCGCTGTCCTACGGCGGAAAGCTGCACTCGGCTGCAGCGGCGAGCGAGCGCATCCTCAAGGTTCCCGCACGGGAAGAACCTATTATCCCTGCCGATCCCGGGCTGTATATGTACGGCGTTCACCACGAGCACTGCACCGTACGTTCCGAAATAGAGGCGGCAGCCGTCACGCGCCTAGCGGGCGAGTTCGTGGGTGCTTCCTGGACTCCCGGGGCGAATCACCCCGCACGCGAGCTCACCGGCGAGGATATTGTGGTGGTCGCCGCCTATAACGCGCAGGTCGATACCATTGCGGAGCACCTGCGCCGCGCCGGGCTTCTGGATGCGGACGGTCACGGCGTGCGCGTGGGGACCGTTGATAAGTTTCAGGGTCAGCAGGCGCCGGTGACGATCGTGTCAATGGCCTCCTCAAATGCCGGAATGTCGGGGCGAGGCGCAGAATTTCTGCTCTCCCCTAACCGCCTGAACGTGGCTCTCTCACGCGGGCAGTGGTGTTCCGTGCTGGTCGCATCCGACAGCCTGCACCGGTTCGTGCCGCAGAGCATCCCCGAACTCTTAGCACTGGGCGGATACCTGGGTTTGGTACGCTCCGCCACCTCCTGGGAATCACCCGCAATCGAGGGCTGACAAGGCATATTAGACAGTTCTATGCGGCGCGCACACTCATCGGCACCAAACCCGGCACGATTGTGAGAAACGGCATCGCCCGGGTGTGCTTGCCCCTGCCAACCCGTGCCGCGAAACCCTATCAAAACCCGAGGCGCTCAGGCATAATGGAGGGGTGTTCGTGTTAACCTTCATTCAACGTTCCCCACAGGTTTCATTGCCTGCGCTCCTCGACAAGCTCTCCAAACTCAATCCCCGAGTTGAATTCGCACAAACCTATCCGGACGAAATTCAGGGTGCCTTCGAGAGTTCCGCAGACGCCCTGCAGGCGGCCCTGTATGCTTCGCGCGAGCAGGGATTCTGGGTTGGCATCGGAGTTGGCGAGCTGCGCATTCCCCGATTCGCCGGGGCACTGGGAACGGTCAGCACGAACGACTGCACCGGCGACGCCCTCGAATTCTCACGGCTTGCCGTGGAGGCGGCACGCACCGGCGCCCCCGCCCGCGGTATTGCGGTATCGGCACACAATCGCGCAGTCGCAGACATGGCTTCGGGGCTCACACGCCTGCTGTATCGGGTATGTTCCGACCGTACCGAGGCCGAATGGCGCGTGGTCGATCTGCTGGTTCCCGGGGTCCGCGGGCAGCAGCGGGCAGTTGCGCAGGCGCTCGGCATTACCACCCAGGCGGTCAGCCGCACGCTCATGCGCTCGCTCTGGCACGAAGAACAGGCGGCACGCCCGGCGGTACTCGACCTGCTCAACCGGCTGGATGCCCCATCGCCTCCCGCCATATAAAAGTACTTCTCAAATGCTGACTACGGGGATACTCCGCGAAGAACTTACGTTTCAGGCCGGTTTTACCGCGCACAAAGAGGTACGCCCCCAAGCGAGAAGTAAGGCGAGAAATCTGTGCCCGGTGCCCCGCCACCAGCCGGTACGCCCTGTGCGCTACGGGTCGCATCGGCGGGTTCAGCAGGAGAACCCCGGCGGCACGCAGGCACTTGCCGCGCAGCGTCGCATCCGAGCACGTGCGCAGGGTCAGGGCGATTGCATCCGAACCGTAGATGATCTGCCCAGCATCGTTGATGAACGGCAAGGCGTGGGCGAAACGGCGAGCATCCACGCGGTACTGCACAAGATTTTCGGGCGTTCCAGGCAAGATATGCGCACCCGGTTCGAGGCGACGCAGCAGATTCGCGCTCGCGGTGCAGAAACTGCAGTCGGGGTCGTACAGAAGAACGCTCATGACCCCATCCTAACCGAGACTACCCACGCGCGAGCAGATAGCAATTCGTTATCTTTTCGTCGAAATACTATCTGCTCGCAGTCAGAAAAGGCACGCCCGAACCCGAACTTCGGTAAACTTATCCTTATGCCCCTGTCAGAACTATCTGTGAGCACCCAGAACTACCTCAAAGCCATCTGGTCACTTGAAGAGTGGACGGAAGCTCCCGCGACCGCATCCGCCCTAGCCGAACGCATGGGGCTGCGGGTTTCTTCGGTCTCAGACGGGCTTAAACGACTTGCGGCGGCCGATCTGATCGACCATCAGCGCTACGGCGCCATCGAACTCACCCCGCTGGGGCGCACCTATGCGGTCGCCATGATTCGCCGCCACCGCCTGATCGAAACTTTCCTAGTGGAAACTCTGGGCTACACCTGGGACCGTGTGCATGACGAAGCCGAGGTTCTCGAACATGCGGTGTCTGATTTCATGATTGAGCGTATCGACGCGATTCTGGACCATCCTACGCGCGATCCGCACGGCGATCCTATTCCGGATGCGTCCGGGCGTATCTCATTCCCACACACCGTTCCGCTTACCCAGTGCGAGCCCGGCGAACGCGTAATTTTGGAGCGGATCACCGATTCCGACCCGAAGCTGCTGCGTTATCTGCAGGATCACGGTTTTGTTCCCGGGGCACGTTTACTTCTTGAAGAGGGCGCCCCCTTTTCGGAGGCGGTTAACGTGCGGGTTCTCGCGCACGCCAATCATTCCGATGCGCCTGCCGCTCAAAACCCGAATTCGAGCGCTATACCCTTAGGAACCGCCGCAGCGGCTGGGCTTTTCGTCTCTCGCTCATCATAGCTTTGCCTCGGTAATTTTGCCTCGAGGCTCGGATGCCTTATACGCATCGCGGGCGGCGGCTTGCACCTGGGAGCGCCTTAGCCGCCGGGTGAACTCATGATCCCGCGCGAATCTCGCAAGCCTAGGCTTCTGCCTGCTCTGCCGGGCGGCGTGCCGCGCGTATCCGCCCCAGAATCCCGTAGCGCGGTGCGAATATATACGCGGTCAAGAAAATGATGCCCTGGGTAACGACCACGGCACCGCCGGGGGAAATATCCAGATGGTAGCTGCTATAAAGCCCCACAAGCGTACCCAGCACCGACACCCCGACCGAGACCGCGAGCATTGGCGTGAAACGGTCGGTGAGCAGACGTGCGGTCGATCCGGGAATCACAAGCATGGCGACTACGAGCACGACTCCCACGATCTGCAGCGCCACCACGCTCGTGAGCGCCAGCATCACCAGAAGCAGCGCGCCAAGAGCCCTGGGGCGCAGCCCGATAGCGTGCGCGAACCCGCGGTCGAAGGCGTACAGAATAAAATCGCGGCGTTTAATCAGCAGGACACCCGCCACGATGACGGCGAGAATAGCTACCTGCCAGACATCCGGCCAGGATACGCCCAGCACGTTCCCGAAAAGAATATGGTTCAGGTCGGTGCTTGAGGGTGTCACCGAAACCAGTACAAGGCCGAGCGCAAAAAGAGTTGTGAAGACAATACCGATAGCGGCATCCTCACGCACGCGCCCGCTGCGCTGGACCGCGCCGATCAGGGTGACGGCCACGAGTGCGGCGATCACCGCCCCCACAGCGAAGGGGATGCCCGCAATATAGGCGAGCACCACGCCGGGCAGTACCGCATGCGAGATCGCATCGCCCATGAGCGACCAGCCGAGCATCACGAGCCAGCAGGAAAGCAGCGCACAGACCACGGCGGCGATCACGGTAACGACCATGGCGCGCGTCATGAAGGGAAGGGTGAACGGTTCCACCAGGTAATCCAGAATGCTCATGCTATTCTCCCTCCTCACGCCGGGTCTGCTCGTTGGATGCGCCGCTATCGGCGCCCGCCTGAACCTGCATACCGAACGCCTGCACCAAATTTTCGGGGGCTAACACCGCCTGCGGGGTGTCGTGCATCAAAATCGTTTGACGCAGCAGCAGAGCATCGTCGGCAAAGGCTCGTAGAGACGCCAAGTCATGGGTTGAAACCAGCACGGTTGCACCCTCGCTGCGCATTTGTTTCAACACCTGAATGAGCATGGATTCTGACCTTTTATCCACTCCGGCGAAGGGCTCATCAAGTAATAGAAGCCGCGCGCCCTGCGCTATCGCCCGCGCCACGAATGCCCGCTTGCGCTGCCCGCCCGAGAGTGCCCCGATTTGACGATGCGCAAGCTCGGTCAGCTCTACGCGCTCTAGGGCGTGCTCGACCGCCTGCTTATCGGTGGCACGCAGCCGACGGGTGATGCCCAGCCCGCGGTACCGCCCCATCGCCACGACCTCACGCACCGAGACGGGAAAGCTCCAGTCTATTTCTTCGCTCTGCGGCACATAGCTGACAATGCCGTTTTTACGAGCAAGGTATGGTTCTTTGCCCGCGATCTCCACGGTTCCGGTATGCGCGGGAATAACACCCATAATGGCTTTGAAGAGGGTCGATTTTCCCGAACCGTTCATGCCGATCAGTCCGCATATACTCCCGGTACCAAGCTCGAAAGTAGTCTCGTACAGGGCGCGCACGGTTCCATAATGGACGCCCAAATTTTCGACTCTCAACAGTGTTTCCATAGGTTTTGTATCCGACAAAATTTCGTTCGCGTACTTCTTCTAAGCCCCGCTCGTCATCCGTGACGGTGGGATGCGCCCCTCACCACGAACCGGCGGGGGGCGCAGTATGCGGCGGCCTACTCTCCCGCCGCCGACCGGCTAAGATTGCTTGCCCGTCAGCCCCGCGACAATGGTGCGCGCATCGTGACGAATCATATCAAGATAGGTAGGAACCGGACCATTCGCCTCAGAGAGGGAATCGACATAAAGCACGCCGCCGAATTTGGCACCGGTCGCATCCACGACCTGGCGCATGGGGTCATCCGAAACGGTAGACTCACAGAATACGGCGGGCACCTGGTTCTCGCGCACAAAATCAATGGTCGAGCTCAGCTGCGAGGGGGTTGCCTGCTGTTCAGAGTTCACCGCCCAAATGTATTTTTCCTTGAGACCGGCATCCGCCGCCAAGTATGAGAAAGCACCTTCGCAGGTTACGAGCGCCCGCTGATTCTCGGGCAGAACGCTAACATCGCGCACCAGCTCATCCTGAACCTGCTGCAGCTGTTTCTTATAGTTTTCCCCATTGGTGCGGTAATCATCGGCATGGGCGGGGTCAAGCTTACTGAATTCGCGCACCATATTATCCACGTAAATCTGCACGTTCTTGGGGCTCATCCACGAATGCGGGTTGGGTTTGCCTGCATAAGCATCCTCGGCAATATTGATCGGCTGCACCCCCTCGCTCACGGTGGCGTGCGGGGCGTTAGAATCCTGCACGAACTTGGTAAACCAGCTTTCCAGGTTCAGCCCGTTGTCGAGCACCAAATCAGCATCATGCGCCTTCTTAATATCGCTGGGAGTGGGTTCATACTCGTGAATCTCGGTGCCGGGCTTGGTCAGCGATTCGATATTCAGGTGATCACCCGCAACGTTTTTAGCGATATCCGCCAGCACGGTGAAGGTGGTGAGCACGGTCTTCTTTTCGTCTTGCTTCCCCGCCGAAGTGCAGGCGCTGAGCAGAAGCACAAGGATACTGGCCAAGGCTATCCCCAGCATGAGAAAACGGCGCGGATGTGCGGTACTTACAGTGTTAGCGTTCGCACCGTGACGGTGCGCAGTGAATACGGTTGTCATGATTTCGCTTTCTTATGCTGCGGATGCATTACCCTGCTGACCTGTAGGAATCGCCTCCGACTCATTGAGGCTTCGTACCTAGATGTCGATCATCCTCGATAAACCGGTGCGAAACAGGATAATTTAACAATAGTTCGCCTAGCCGAACTTTTCAACTGAGGCTATACGTTTTTAATCACACGCCCAGGCGAACCTTATCTGATGTGTGGAGGTTCAGGCTACGATTTAGCGAACCAAGATGCGAGGCTGCTGTCTGAACCTACGCACATAAAAATACCCGCACGATGCGCCCTTGAGCGGGCGATCGTGCGGGTCTACGTGTTCGGGGTTCCGCTAAATATGGAATTTCTGATAGAACCAGCGGCGTATTGGGTTCATCGCCTGAATGCGCTCCAACTCGGCAATACGAGCCTTCATACCTGCAATGGCTTCTTTGGCTTCATTAATCGTGTGCTGCTTCTTATCCAGGTAGTCTTGGCGCTCCTCGGGAGTAAACGACTTAACGTCGCGGCGCTCACCACGATAAAAAACGGTCGTCAATTTTCTCCCTCAGCACTTTCAGCTTATGAAGAAGAACGCGAGCCTAAACGCCCGAGCAAACTATTCCAGAGACCCTTCTTGGGCTCAGCTTTAAGACGTTCGCGTTCCTTCACCTGACGTTCAATATCTCGATAATTTTGTGCGATATAACCACGAAGAATCTCGTCTTGGTTTTCGACAGGACGTATGACGTTCCCGCCGTCAGCTGCTTTACGAATACTTATGACTGTCATAAGTAACTCCTTACATCCACTGGAATACTTATGACTGTCATAAGTATCTCCTTACATCCACTGCCCAGTAATGTGCTACCTAGCATAAGGGTGTTCTAGCTATTATACTCTTGATCTGATTCATGCACTCCATCTGACACAGGTGTATTTGGTGAAGTATCGTTGTATGCACGTGCTGGGATTACAATGCTGTCTTCCGGAACCTCTAGGGTCTTCTGAACCGCCTCTTGCAGGTCAGTGGCTATACCCCGATCGACTGAAGGAAGCCATTTAGGCGGCTGCTCTCCATATCGGTTAATAAGCAACATCGCAAAAAGTTGCTCATACGGTCTTTTTGCATTACCAACATGTTCTGCCGCCCACTGCATCTGGTCTCGAAAATCCGCACTCGCTGCTTCACGCATTCGGGCACGGTTAGTCCAGACTAAAATACCAGCAGTTACCAATGCGCCTATAAGAGTCAGAAAACCAGCACTGTCACGAATAGTTTCTCGAAAGTTTTTCCACCAAGGGTCATCCGAAGCCAGGGCAACCAACAAGATGATCACGAGAAAAATACTGAGTAGTACCCCAAGTGCCACAAAAATAGTTCTACACCTGAATATTTGGTTCCTATCGAGCTGATTCATGTACCACTCCCTCACTAACAGTAACTTCACCATAGCAGAGAGCGCCCGATGCATGTCGCCCTCTTCGTCACGGTCTCACAAGGGCATACGGTTCGCCTGTCAAAAAGTTTCGGTGCAGAATCCGGGGGGGGGGAGAGAGAGAGAGACGGGTTACCCGGCCAGCTCTTTCCGCAGGGCGTTCGCCACAAATTCGGGCTGATCTAGCTGGCTGAATGCGTAGCTTTCCGGCACGGGAACCACGTGCGCATCCGGCATGCGGGTGGCTAAACGACGTGCATTCTCGATCGGGAACAGCTTCGTGGTATCGGCCCACAAAAACAGGGTTGGATGCTCAAACCGTTCCAAATCCCGTGCGGACTGCACCGTATATTTCGTAGAAATACCCTTCAGCACTTTCGCCAAATCACGGCGGACTCCGGCATCTTTCAGCGGCGCAATAATGCTGTTCCACTCGGCGGCGTCAAGCTCACGTTTCACTAGCCATCCGAAGGCAATCGGCAGGCGACGCACCCACCCCAGATGCAGGGCTGCTCGGAGTGCCTGCATGGTTCCGGGAATGTACGCCACATACTGCAGGTAGCGTAACGGCAGGGGCAAGAAGTTCTTCTCGGTATCGCACGAGAGCAGCACCAGGCGCTTGAGTCCTGCGGGTTCCTGCACCGCCGCCAGCTGAGAAACCACTCCGCCGGTATCGCTGCCAATGAGGGTAAACCCGTGTGGGCATAGCTGTTCTGCCGCTTCGTTCACGGCCTGCGCCAGCGCGGCAACGGTGAGGGCTGCATCTTCTCGGGCGGGAATAGTGTGACTCCCCAAGGGAATATCGAGGGTTATGCACCGAAAATCTTGGGAGAGGTTCTGCACCACTTCGCCCCAGACATCTGAATTCGTCAGCAGCCCATGCACAAACAGCAGGGTCTTACCGCCTGCGGCTTCACGGGGACCACCGTATTCACGCCAGCGAAGCTGACCGATTCGGGTTTCTACGATGCCCGTCGCCACCGGTTCAGAGGTAAGGTTCCGACTCATACTGTCTCCTCACATCACATGTTTAGCCTCTAGTCAGCAAGCTCAATCACCACGGGGGTATGGTCGCTCGCGCCGTCCCCTTCGCGCTCTTCCCTATCGATCCAGGCGTTTTCCACACGGGCGGCGAGCGCCGGGGAGCACAACTGAAAGTCGATGCGCATCCCCTCATTCTTCGAGAACCGCCCGGCCTGGT
>ERZ773038.797-NODE-797-length-19589-cov-8.148971_pt1 | contig 19589 bp, 15 predicted proteins | sample MGYA00511665_ERZ773038 | MGnify/ENA primary metagenome ERZ773038 (study PRJEB29015, sample SAMEA2737966) | human oral metagenome | biome: human oral; feature: human-associated habitat; material: dental | place: China | collected 2028 ... | reverse complement strand
TGGTGGTGCACCACCAGCCGCATTACCACGCCCAGACCCCCGAGCAGGGAGTCTTTTGGGGATATGCGCTCTATCCGCGTCGCCCGGGCGATTTCATCGCCAAACCGTTCATCGAGATGACGGGGCGAGAGATGCTGCTGGAGACGATCGGACACCTGGGACGCATCGACACCACCGCGCACCCGATTACGGATCGTGTCGATGAGTTGATGTCCACGGTGATCAACGTGGTTCCCGCTCACATGCCCTACGCGTCGGCTCTGTTCAACCGGCGCACCACGCTGGACCGTCCGAAGGTGGTGCCCGACGGGTCGAAGAACCTGGCGTTCATCAGCCAGTTCGCCGAAATGCCGTTCGACATGGTTTTCACCGAGCAGTATTCGGTGCGGTGCGCGCAGGTCGCCGTGTACACGTTGCTGGGCCTGGACAAGCCGTTGACGAAACTGCACCACTACGAGCGAGATCCCCGCGTGCTCGCTAAAGCGGCCTGGGTGATGTTCCGCTAGGAGGCCGCCCGCGCTGGCCCCTCCCCCACGGACTCGCCTGCGAAGGCCTGCACAACGTTTGGGGAGGGAATGAATGGAGCGGGCGACGGGAGTCGAACCCGCCTCTGAAGCTTGGGAAGCTTCCGTTCTACCGATGAACTACGCCCGCGCGTCGCTCAAGGACGGGCCCAGTCTAGCGGAGGTTTGCACCCGCTTGGCAAGCCGGGATGCCCCAGGGCACCGCGGAACCCCTATGCTTGCCGCATGAATATCCTGGGCATTGACGTTGGCGGCTCCGGCATCAAGGGTGCCCCTGTTGATCTGACGCTAGGAGATTTCGCCGAGGCCCGGGTGCGCATCCCCACCCCTGCCAAGTCGAGTCCCAAGAACGTCGCGGCGGTGGTGGCGGAGATCATCGAGAACTTCAAGGAGCAGATCCCCGCCGGTTCCCGCATCGGCTTGACCGTTCCCGCCCCCGTCGTGCACGGGAGGGTGCCGTTCATGGCGAACCTCCACAAGTCGTGGGCGGGATTCGAAGCAGCGACGTTCTTCGAGGATCGGCTGGGACGTCCCGTCACCCTGGTCAATGACGCCGACGCCGCCGGGCTGGCGGAGGTCCACTACGGCGCGGCGAAGGGCAACGACGGCCTGGTGATCATGACCACCCTGGGCACCGGCATCGGCAGCGCCATCATCCATCGCGGGGTGTTGGTGCCGAACGCCGAACTGGGGCACGTGGAACTCGACGGTTTTGACGCGGAGACCCGCGCCGCCTCCTCCATCAAGGAGAAGGAGAAGCTCAGCTACAAGGAGTGGGCTGTTCGTCTGCAGCGCTACTACAGCCACATCGAGATGCTGTTCTCCCCCGACCTGTTCGTCGTCGGTGGTGGGGTTTCGAAGGATTCGGAGAAGTTCCTGCCCCTACTGCAGCTGCGCACCCCCATCGTCCCGGCAAAGATGCGCAACCGGGCGGGAATCATCGGCGCCGCGCTAGCGGCACAGGACGCGAACCTGCACCCCGACTCCTCCCAAGCCGGTTGAGCCGGGCACTCCCTCCCGAAGCTGGTTGAGCCGGGTCGCGAGGAACGAGCGACCCGAGTCGAAACCCCTGACACCCGGTAGCCAGAACCCAACTCCAGTCACCATGGTTTCGACACGCCCCACTCGCTGACGCTCGCAGGCCGGATCAACCAACCTCACCACTTCCAAGCCGGTTGAGCCGGGTCGCGAGGAAAGAGCGAGCAGGCCGGCTCGACCAACTTGATGAGGGCTGGTTTCGCGCCGGCCTGCTTCAGGAGGGCACCGGTTCAACCGGTGTGCAACCTCTCAGCCGACGATGTCCTCCGCGACCATGCGGGCGGCCGAGGCGGTGGCGTCGGTGGGCTGCTCCTCGGCGGCCAGTTCCGCTGCGATCCGCTCCCGGTAGTTCGACTTCTCCTGCTCCAGGCGGGCCTCGTCCCAACCGAGGACCGCGGCTGCGATCTCGGCCACCTCGTCGACGGCGGCGCCGCCGCGGTCGCGGGCCTCGGAGTTGAGGCGCACCCGGGAAACGAGGATGTCCTCCAGGTGCAGGGCGCCCTCGACTGCGCAGGCGCGGTGGACCTCGGCGCGCAGGAACTGCGGGGCCGCCTCGAGGGGTTTGCCGAGGCTCGGGTCCTCGTCGATCGCGGCGAACAGGTCAGGCAGTTCGGAACCGTAGCGGCGCACCAGGTGATGCAGCCGGTCGGCGTCGAAACCGTATTTCACGCCCAGGCGGCGCGCCTGGTTCTCCACCGCGTCGAAACCTTCAGCACCCAACAGCGGCAGCTGCGCCGTCACCGAGGGCCGCGCCTTCGCGAGGGACTGTCCCAGGGCGAAGTTGACGGCGTCCTCGGCCATCACCCGGTAGGTGGTGAGCTTGCCGCCGGCAATGGCCACCATGCCCGGGATCACCTCGGTGACGGTGTGTTCGCGCGAGACCTTCGTCGACTTCGACTCGTCGAGCACCTTCGGCTGGAGCAGCGGCCGCAGCCCGGCGTAGGTGCCGATGATGTCGTCGCGGGTCAGCGGCGGGTCGAGGACCTCGTTGGCGTGATCCAGCACGTAGTCGATATCCTCGGAGGTCGGCACGGGGTGTTTGAGCTGTTCGTGCCAGGCGGTGTCGGTGGTGCCGATCACCCAGTAGTGCTGCCACGGAATGATGAACAGCACCGACTTCTCGGTGCGCAGGAACAAGCCAGTGGTGGCCTTGAGGCGTTCGCGCGGGATGACGATGTGGATTCCCTTGCTGGTGAGCACCTTCAGCCCCCCGGTGCCGCCCGCGAGGTCCTGGGTCTGTTCGGTCCACACGCCGGTGGCGTTGATGATCCGGTCGGCCTCGATGGTGAACTCGTTGCCGTTCTCCAGGTCGACGGCCTTGACCCCGCAGGCCCGGCCGCGCCCATCCTTGAGGACCTCGGTGACCTTGACGCGGCTGGCAGCGGCAGCCCCGTACTTGACGGCGGTGCGGATCAGCGTGATCACGAGGCGGGCGTCGTCGACTCGGGCGTCGTAGAACTCGATGGCGCCGACGAGGGCGTTGCGTTTGATCTCGGGGAAGCGCCGCATGGCCCCGGCCTTGCTGAGGTGGCGCTGGATCGGCACGGTCTTGCGGCCCTTGGAGCCGATGCGCGCGAGGGCATCGTACATGCCGACGCCGACCGCGGAGTAGGCGCGCTCGATGACGGGGGTTTTCAGGGGCCACAGGAAGGGCTGCGCCTCGACGAGGTGCGGGGCGATCGTGGTCAGCAGCCGACCGCGTTCCCTGAGGGCCTCGGCCACCAGTTTGAAATCGAGGTTGTAGAGGTAGCGGAGTCCGCCGTGCACCAGCCGGGAGGACCGCGACGACGTGCCGGCAGCCCAGTCCTGGGCATCCACGACGGCGGTGTTCAGACCGCGCGCCGCGGCGTCGAGAGCGATCCCCGCCCCGGTGACACCACCGCCGATGACGAGGACATCAAATTTCTGGGAGGTCATGGCCTCAAGGGAGGTGGCACGCTGTTCCTGGGACAGAACTGTCATTTGAGGGCTCCTTCGCTCGGTGACCCCAGCCTCCCTCCTTGCACGAACGTTCACAACCCAGTTGCACATTCGTGCACACCCGTTGGTTTCCGACACGGCGCGCGTGCAAGGACGCCGATTATCCCGGATGCCCCGCGACCACTCGGCCGTCGCGCAGCTCAAGGACCTCGTCGGCGCGCGAGATCAGCAGCGGGTCGTGGGTGGCCACCACGGTCGCGGTGCCACGGATCCGGGTCACCTCGAGGATCAGGTCCATGATCCGCTCCGCGGCCTCGGAGTCGAGCTGCCCGGTCGGTTCGTCGGCGATGAGCACCTCGGGGCGCGCCACCAGGGCCCGCGCCACCCCTACCCGCTGCTGCTGCCCGCCGGACAGCTCCCCCGGCCGCTGCCCGGCGTGACGGGTCAGACCTACCAGTTCGAGGACCTCCGCCACCCGTTCGTCGCGTTGCCCGCGTTCCATGCGGCGCAACCGGAGCGGCACCTCGACGTTCTCGGCCGCGGACAGCACGGGGATCAGCCCGAAGTTCTGGAAGACGTAGCCGATGCGGTCGCGCCTGGCGGCGGCCAGTTCGGCCTCGGACAGTTCCGACAGGACATCGTCGCCGAGCAGCACCCGCCCGCTGGTGGGGCGGTCCAGGCCCCCGAGGAGGTTCAGCAGCGTCGTCTTGCCGGAACCCGACGGGCCCCGCACCACGGTGAGGCGCCCGGCCCTCACCTCGATGTCCACGTCTGCCAGGGCCTCCACCGCGGTCTGCCCCGAACCGTATCTCCGTCCCAGCCCGACGCCCCTGAGCACGCTCATCGGTCCTCTCCTCGCCGCACGGTGATGTGGTCCTCCTCGCCGAGGATCCGCACCCGGTCCTTCAATCCGAGACGGATCACGTGTTCCTGCGGGATCTGGATGCGCCCTGCCCGGTCGATCACGGTGTACTCCTCGGTGAGGGTGCTCTCCCGTCCGTCCGGGCCGGTGATCCTGCGGCGGATCACCTCGGTGGAGGTGCGGCCGTCGCGGATGGCGACGGTGCGGCGCACGTGGGAGCTGACACCCCGGTCGTGGGTGACGATCAACACCGTGGTGCCGAGGTTCTCCGCGGCCCGGCGCATCGCCTCGAGGACCTGCGCGGAGTTCTCCCGGTCCAGTTCCCCGGTCGGTTCGTCGGCGAGCAGCACCTGGGGGTCGTTGGCCAGCGCCGCGGCGATGGCGACCCGTTGCTGCTGCCCGCCGGACAGCTGCGCGGGACGCCGGTCGGCGCATCCCGAAACGCCCAGCAGCCCCAGGAGTTCCCGCACCCGCCCGTCCCGTTCCCGGCGGCCCGCGATGACCATGGGCAGGGCGACGTTCTCGGCGGCGCTCAGGTAGGGCAGCAGGTTGCTGGAGGTCCGTTGCCGGACGAACCCGGTCACGTGCCGCTGGTAGTCGACCCGCTGGGCGCGGTTCATGGTGGTCAGCTCCACCCCGGCGACACGCGCCCGCCCGCCGGTGGGCCGGTCGTTGCCGGACAGGATTCCCAGCAGCGTCGACTTGCCCGACCCGGAGGCCCCCACCAGCGCCACCACGTCGCCCTCGTCGATGCTCAGGTTGAGGCCCTGCAGCGCCTGCACCTCGATCCCGTCGGTCGAGTAGATGCGCACCAGGTCCTCGCACCAGATCTGTGTAACGTTCATTCTTCCTCCCCGACTCGCAGCACCCTGCTCAAACTGGCCCGCCCGGCCGCCCGGGCGCTCACCACGACCGCCGCCGCTGCGCCGCACACCAGCGCCGCCACCACCGCTGCCAGGGCGACGAGGTCCGGGTGCCAGACGGGCCGGTGGTTTCCCGTGGTCAATCCGCTGAGGTCGAGGCAGGACACCAGCAGCCATCCGGTCCCGAGCCCCAGGCCGACCCCGAGGCTCAGCGCCACCCCGACCAGCGGCCCCAACTCCCAGGCGGTGACGCCCCGGGCCTGTTCACCGGTGGCGCCCATGGTGCGGAGCACCGCCAGCAGCCGCAGCCGGTCAGGACCGCCCATCACCTGAACCAGCAACACCGCCGCGACCGCGAAGACACCGGCCAGCGCACCGGAGACGGCGAAGATGCGTTGCAGCAGCGACAGGGCCGGGTGAGCCGCCACCGCAGCCAAGCCGTCGGCCGCGGTCAGCACCTGGGCGTAGGGTTCCAGTTCCCGCAGCTGGGCCGCGATGGCCGCGGGATCGACCCCGGGCCCGGTGGCCACCAGCAGGATCGTCGGGGAACCCGGGCTTGCCCGCCACTGGTCGGTCCTGGCCAGCGCCCAGTCGCCGGTCTCGCCTGCCCCTGGCAGCGCGGGCAGCGATCCGACCAGCCGTACCCTGCCCAGCTCCGCCAGGGTCGCGGTGCCCCTCCCGATGCCCTCGCTGGTGAGCATTTTCGGTTCGCCGTCCTCCCAGAACTCCCGGGGCGGTTGCGTGTCGATGCCCTGGGCCCAGACCCGGGCGAGTTCGGGTTCGGCCAGCCACAGCCTCACGTCGTGGCCCTTGAGGTCGCGCTGGTTCCCCGTGAAGAACAGCCTCCCGGCGGCCACCACCCCGTCGATGGCCCGCACCTTCGCCAGCAGGTCGTCGGTGATGCGCGGCCCCGACAGTTTCACGGCCGCCCCGACGTCCTGCCAGACCGCGGCCCGAGCGCCGTGGGAGACGGTGCCGAACAGGCCGACGCCGGCCACCGCGACGGCGGCTCCGAGCACCACCGCCATGGCGGGAACCCCACCCGCCGTTGGGGCGCGCAGCGCGCGGGTCGCCCCCAGGAACCCCGTCAGCCCCGGGCCCCGCCGGAACCACCGGACCAACCCGGTCAGAGGAAGCGGGTAGAACCGCAGCGCGGCCACGCACCCTGCGGCCGCCAGGGCCAGCGGGGTGAGGGTCGCGAGCCAGTCGATGCCCGCATCCGAGCCGGCGTCGCGGGTGAACAGCTGCCAGCAGGCCAGTGCGGCGCCCGCCAGCACGGCCACTTCCGCGGCGATCCGCCAGCGCCCGCCGCCACTTACCGACAGGTCTTTGCGCCCCGTGGGTGTGGTGGCCTCGACGCCCAGAGCCAGCATCGCGGCGGGAAGCAGCCCGGCCACAATGGTGGGCAGCCACTGCCAGGCGCCGATGTCGAAGGGCACCAGGAGGGTCGCTGCCAGGTGCCCCAGCAACGCAGCGGGCATCCCGGCCAACAGCCCCCAGCCGGCCGCCCAGACGCGCAGCTGTCGCGGTGAGGCGCCGCGGGACCGGGTGATGACCAGCGTCGCCCGGTGTCGTTGCAGCACCATCCGGACCGCCACCAGCATCAACGCCACCGCCACCCCGACGGGTCCCGCGACCACGACGGCAACCAGCGAGGCCGTGGTGCATTGCTGTTTCACGATCCCGTCGAGCACCTCGGTCAGTCCCGTGTCGAACCGGGCCTCCTGGCGTTTCAGGGCGGGTTCCAGCGCGTCGGCCGGAACCACCTCACGGACATCGGACTGGAAACCGACGAGCTGGGTGCGCAGCTCGGGCAGCGAAACCCGTCCCGCCGCCAGCGATGCGGCGTCGAGGGGATACCAGACGAAGAAACCGACCCGGGTCCCGCTCTCGGCCGCGACGTTCAACAGGTCCTCGGGGGCCATGAAGGCGGCGACGGCGGCGGCGGTGCCGCTGTTGGGATCCACCTCCTGCTCCAGCTGGAGGCTCGGATCGAACCGCCAGCGCGGGGCGGCGGGGTCAGCGATGCGTACGGTGCCCACCAGGGCGATGCCCTCGCCCAGCGCGTCACCCGCCCGTTTGCCGATCCGGGCCGCGATGTCGTCGGGAAGCACCACCTCCACGTTCCCGGTCTGCGGCGATACCCCGGGTTGCGGCCAGCGTCCCGAGACCAACTCGAACTGGCTCGTCATCTCGGGGTTGGCGGTCAGGGTGACGCGGACCTGGTAGAACTCGGTGCCCTGCGGGACGAAAACGGACTGAGCCCCCAGATGGGCCAGTATCTGGGGCGACCCGAGCAGTCCGCGCAGCGGTTCGGGTTGCGCGGCGCGCAACCGGTTCAGGGAGTCGAACCAGACGCCCCACGGGTCGTCGGTCCCGCTGCCACCCACCGCGACCTCGGTGTCCCACCGGGCGCGGAGATCGCCGCGAACGGCCGAGACCTCCCCCACCCGGGAGGCCAGATATTCCGCGTCGGCCTGCGCCAGGGCGCGCGGCGCCAAGGTGACCAGCCCCGAAACCACGGCGACGAACAGCGCCAGCAGCAAAGGCGCCCAGATGTCGGCGATGAACATGCGGCGCGCCAGCCGGGAGAGTTTCATGGCGTCTCCTCCCGGAGGTGTCCGTCCCGGATCTGCCCGCGGATGACGCGGCCCAGCGCCCACGTCGTCGCCGCGATCAGGAACACGAAAACGGCCAGCAGCGCACCGGGCCAGGCGGATTCGATGCGCGGCTCGACGGGCAGCGACACCGTCCCGGGCGCGACGACGCCGCTGGCCAGGCCGGCCATCAGGGCCCGGCAGAGCAGCCAGGACGCGCCGGCCCCGAACGCGGCGGCGAAGACCACGACCCCGAGCAGTTCCAGGACCCGGCCGCGAACCTGGCTCCCGGCGTCGGCACCGAGGGCGTGCAGCACCGCCACCTGGCCGCGCCGCATCCCGGCCTGGGTGAAGGCCACCGCCCCGATCCCCAACACCGCCAGCACCACCGACCCCAGGGCCGCCGAACGGAACCGGGACGCGACCAGGCGGCTGGGGTCGTCGGGGGCGGCCTCCGTCGGCGTGACGGTCACCGCCGACACTCCGGGCATTCCGCGCAACCGGTCGGCGGCCTCCCGGGGGTCCTCCCCCGCCGGGGACAGCCACAGCTGGGAGGGGGCGGGCAGCTCCGCTCCCCGGCTCTCCAGCGCCCGCCGGAGCGAACCGGCATCCGCCAGCAGGGCGTTCGACCGGGTCGTCCCGGGAACGGCCTCAACATTGGCGGCGACCACGGCCAGCAGATACCGGGAGAAGAGCTGGATCTGGAACTCATCGCCCACCGCGAGCCCCGTCTCCTCGGCGAGCCGCGGGGTGATGGCAACCGGCAGGCGTTGCCCTGGCGGTTGCGTCCCCAGGCCTTCCGGCAGGTTCTGACCGGAGACCGCGGCCAGCCCGGGGATGTCGGCGGCGATGGCGGTCAGCTTTACCGGACCGATCGAGGCCTCCGGGTAACGCCACACGGGGGTCGAGGGCTGGGAGGCCGACCGCCCCACATCCGCGTCGGCCTCCCGCAGGTCCGCCACCACGGGCGCCCCGGCGGTAAGGTTCCTGAGCCGTTGCTGCAGGGGCGGGGCGGTGCCGTCGTATCCCGCAGCCAGGAGGGTGGTTCCGACGGCCAGCACGGTGGCCACGGCCGCGACGGCGAAGGCCCCCAGGTTCCGCGCCACCTGGGCGGCGGCCAGCGCACCCGTGAGGCCACGGCCCCGCAGCAGCACCACCTCGGCGAGACGCGCCAGGGGACCGAGCAGGGCCACCGCCACCAAAGCGGCCAGCAACAGGAGCAGTGCGGGGGCCGCGGTGGCCAGCCAGTCGGGAACGGGGCGTTCCCGGTCCCATCGGATGGTCGATCCGACGCGCAGCAACTGCGCCGCGGCCAGCCCCGCCCCTCCCGCGATCAACACCAGCGACGTGGCGGCCACCGCCGTCCGCAGCCTGCCCGCACGCAGCCGCGAGGTCTCGTCCCGGCCCGGCCCGCGCAGCCGCCCGATCCCGGCCAGGGCCACACATCCCAGCACCAGCACCAGGGTGGCGGCCCCACCCGCCAGCACCGGCGCCACCGGGACACCGCCGAAAAGAGTCAGCACCGTCCACGCCAGGCCCGAACCGGCGAGCGAACCCGCCAGGGCCACGACGCCCGCCTCCACCAGGTTGGCGAACAGCACCTGGCCCCCGGTGGCGCCCCGGCCCAGCAGCTGCATCGTCTCGGTTTCCCGGGTGATCGCGAGCAGCCTCGTCACCCGGGAAACGGCCAGCGCGGCGACGATGGCCAGCAACCCCGACGGAATCCAGGACAGGGCCCGCGCCACCGCGAGGTTCCGGGCAGCCGCGGTGGCGGTTTTCTCCAGGTCGCCCAGCACCTGCACGCCCCGCACACCAACTTCGCTGGAACGCAGCTGCTGCCTCAGGGCGGTGGCGCCCCGGGCGAGGGGGTCGAGGTGTTCCGCCGTGATCCGGGCGGGTTCGGGCCGGATCATCCACCGGGCGAAGGGTTCCGCCTCGGAGGCTCCCGCGATCACGGCGGGATCGGCGACGACATCGCGCGTCGCCTCCACCGGCACGTCCCCGAAACAGGATCCGATGATGCGCCGCACGGTCTCGTCCTGGATGGCCGGGTCGGCGGCCCGGCGGGTTACGATCTCGGCGCCGGCTGTCCCGTCGACGGTCAGCGCCCGGCGGGCGGCGGTTCCCTCCTCGAAGGCCGCCCGGCCGAGTACCCCGGAGAGGACGCCCGCGACGACCGCGGACAGCGCCAGCAGCACGGCCAGCAACCCCACGGACCCCTGTGCCCGTCGGACAAGCCACCGCCACCGCGACAACATGACAGGACTATAGATGAAAACACTGAAGATTTCCACGAAAGCACCCTTGAACGGCAGCGAGTCGAGACAAGGATCTTCACCCCGAGCACATCCGGAATGCTACACATTTCACCAACAATGGCAAAACAGGAGTAATCGCACACACGAGACATAAGTCTACATTATGCCAGAATCGAAGCTTCGGCGAAGAGCTCAAACAGCCAGCCGCATCGGAAGGTTGTTGAAAATTTCTACACGGTCAGCGAGCGAGTGAGATCCTGCGACTTGGTAGCACAAACCGCAGAAACTGACTGAACAAGTGAAAGAAAGTCCATTCCGGAACCGACCGTGTGGCAATGAAGGCAACACAGCCTATTTTGATTAAAGAGAGCTGTACCTTATCAAGAAATTCTAAGCGCCGCAACAAGTTCCCGATACAGATTATCTCGCCCAAGCAAATCCTCATGCTTTCCCACGTCGCGAATATATCCTTTATCAAGGAGAACTATCTGATCAGCCTCAATAACCGTCGAAAGCCTATGCGCAATAGTAATCACAGCACCTGATTGTGCAGCCTCTTTGATCACGCCCTGAACCACCGCCTCAGTTATACCATCGAGCTGAGCAGTCGCCTCATCAAGAAGAAGGACCGAAGGTCTATGAATCAAGGCCCGGGCAAGAGCAAGCCGCTGCTTTTCGCCTCCGGAAATATTAAAATCTGTAATCTTAGATTCAAGTCCAGCAGGCATGGATTGAACCATTTCATGCAGATTTACTAATTTTAATACTTCCCACGCCTCTTCATCAGAAGCATTGTCGACACGAAGCAAAATGTTATCGCGAATACTTCCAGGAATAACCGGAGCTTCTTGCTCGACATAAGAAAAATTAGATCGAATATCTTCAAGAGTCAAATTCCAGTAAGGGACGCCAGCAAGTTCCAACCAACCCGAAGTCGGCTCAATAAAGCGCAAGAACAGTGAAAAAACTGTAGTTTTACCAGCGCCAGAAGGCCCAATCAGGGCAGTGTGGCCAAAGCGAGGAACATCAAAAGTTACATCATTTAACACGCATTCGTCAGAACCATCATAAGAAACCGCTACAGAGCGTAAACTCAGAATTGGCCCGTCGGCTTTAGGAAGCGCACTCCTTGCAGCCAGAAATAATTCACTTCCCTCTGAGTCAATCTGCTCTATCTCACGAATGCGCACCGCAGCAGCCAATCCAGCTTGCAGCGAGGAAAAATCCTGCCCCAAACTCGCTACAGGCTCTATAATATTTAGAGAATACATCAAAAAAGCCACCAACGTGGAAACAGCAAGCTCTCCATTTCCAATACGCCACGCCCCAATACCTAAAATCATTATAGTTGCCAATTGCACGCCCCCGCTACCAGCTATTCCCACCAAAGCTGAATACCAAACCGACTGAACAGCATATCGCATCGATTCTTTGGCCCTCGCCGAAACGCGCGCTATCTCACGTTCTTCGGCTTGGCTAGCCTTAATTGTACGCAAAGCACGCATTCCGCCTTCCAAGATCGACCCAAATTCTCCCACGGCTTGCTGCGCTCGAACACTCTTTTCGCCAATTTTGGGGAGCAGAAATTTGAATAAACCTCCTATGGTTAGCAGCGCGAACAACGAAATGAGCATCAAAGAAACATCAAGAAGCGTCATAAATATAACCGACCCACTGATCGAAATAACGCCACTAATGATTCCAATCATGCTAGACGTAGTGGCCGCGCGCAAAAGCACGGTATCACTAGCTGTTCGTGCTACTAGCTCTCCAGTCGGGAACCGCTGAATCTCCTCAAGTCGAGCATGAAAAAACTTCTGCACGAGCGAACTGCGCGCATCAAATACAACCTTCTCTGCAACTCTTCCCAACAACAAAACCTGCATCATTCCAGCAATAGTCCCTACAATTAAAAGTAGGATCAGCACTACCGCTGGGAACATGTAGTCAATCTCACTGTCAAAAGAGTCTAGTACCCACTTTGCCGCCATAGGGGTAGCTAGAGTCATTGCTGTTGCCAAAAAGGCAAGCATAACTCCTAATATGGTCTCACGTAGATATCGCCTCGTATATGACCATAGAGCAAACAACCCTCCACGCATCAAACTCCTAGAGGTTCCATAGGCTTTCATAAATATCGATTAATTTGCAACCAATCCCAGACGTTCTCTGAGCAAAATTTCCCAAGTCGACAAGCCGCTTGTAAATAAGCCTCCTACTCACTGGATTTTGTGATCTATATAGCATCTTGCTAAACAAAAACTTCTTCCTCGCACCCGAGAAGAATTAAAAGCTAACCCGAGCCTAGCCAAGAGCTTTGTTCTTGGAGGAAAAATTTGGTTTACGCATCCAGCAGCAAAATTTTGTTTTATGCGAACTAAAAACCAAGTTTTAAAGAGAAACCTCCCAGTTAAAACGAATCGAAGACCACCGCAATCAAATAAAAATAGATAGCTAAAGCCTGTTGCAGTTAATAAACCATCAAATCTACCTTCAAATTAATTTCCCAAGAAGGAAACCGCTATTCAGGGACCTTCTCACCATAAAAGCTGTAGAAATAATGGATTTGGAATCCTGCCAGGCATCAATAGGCTGGCTAGCGAAACTAAAACACCTGATCGCCCCAGCATCAGGCTATCGTCAAGAAACAAGCTAGAGTTCTTAAACTCTAAGATTCTATTCAGCAGAACGGCAGAAGCCTCCTCGGCTGCAAGATCCAGATGAAGCTCTTTTAGGCTCATGAACCGACCTGCTAGACCATGGCAAAGCCCTATGTCAGTAGGCAAAGGAGCATCTGCTAAGGCCGAGACCTGCTTTTCCAGAAGCTGCTTTGCCTGGGGGATCGTTACCATCGCCATAGCCAAGCCTTCCGTTCCATGGCACCAAGAACAGAGTGATGGAGATTCATCCATAACTCGGTTATACCATGAGATCCCATCAGAACGCAGAAGCGAAAGTTGGCTTCCCCAAGCTCGATCCAATAGACCCTGATAGGATTCAGCCATAGAGGAAGTTGCAACCGCCAGAGCAATTCCAGCTGGGCCATGAGCCAATCCGCCCACCCAATTCATATCTTCTTCCCATCTATGCACACCCCTATTATCTTGCTTCTCAAGACGTTCTATCTGCTCCGCACAAGCTTTCTGAAGCCTACGAGCATTAGTAACTGCTAGGCCAGCTAGTTCTAGCTTATTAGCGAACAGCCATGTCCCTGCCGCACCAGAAATGATGTCATGCCCAAGATGAGAGACTTGCTCGATCGCATTCTCACAGAATCTCTCGGCGATCTTATGGCGAAGCGCTTCCTCCGATGCACTGGTAATCAGTGAATAAGCTATACCTGCCATTCCCTCAAAAAAACCTACGGGATACTCATGAGTCATTTCTTGTAGCAAGTTGAAAAGGGAATCAAATACCTTTCGTTTGATCAGCTTGGTCTTCTTACTTAACTTTACCCCAGAGCGATTAGCGCACTCTAAGGCGAACAGTACGCCTGCAGATCCATGGTAAAGCGAAAACAAACTATTTGCTTGCGCCCACTCACCATCCTTATCCATCTGCAAATTAATCCAGACAGGATCGCCAGAACGGTCATAGGCGCAATCCGCTATAGCATCCGAAATTTCACCGATTTCACGCTCAAGCGTCCCACATTTTCTCAATAGATTCACCCGAGATCCACCCTTAGAGTTTTGTGGCGCAAAGACATGCGGCTTTTCTCGAAGCATTTCAAATGATTGTCGGATGTATCTGTAGTCCAACAGCTGTCTACTTTCTGAACATGATTCAAGAATCCTTGCTTTTAGAAATTCGCGCGGAGATTGGATCTTCTGCCCAAAGTAATGATCTGAATCGAACTCGAGCGAGAATATTGGAATTTCGGCATCGAGTATTGCGCACGTCTCATGCTCAACAACGGAAGGCAACCTAGAGTTATCAGTTCCTCTGAGCCATTTCATTATTGTGGAACGCCTGAGATCATGATTCTGTAGATATTGGGGATAGGTGCTACGCCGAATGCAATTTTGGTAAATTTGAGTACTTTGCAGTACGACACGAGGATTCGGAGCATATTGGTCAAATATTGCTAATATATCCGGTACTGAGCTTTTCCTCAACACAGTGCGTACATCCGAAAAACCTGATGTGAAAGCATTCTCTTGGGTATGATTGAAAAATTTCCGCTTAGCACGATATCCATCGCGCATCGCAGCGTACCGCGGTCTGCTTAGATGCACAGTAGGCAGTCCATCATCTTCTAAGATATGAATAGCCCACGCGGGTGGATTATCATCAACATTTCCAGCGAGTGCCCCCCAATCTACTTTTGGCCCCGATGGTGTGGGCGAAAAACGACTCGGAAGAATTCCTACCTGCCCTAAGGAGCCCAGTTGTTTCATAATACTCTTATTAATGAACCCCTCTTCAAGACACGGCGCTGGCACGCATTCATAATCGACAATCACCGGCCCTTTCTTCGAGGTCGATACCCTTGCCCACTGCGGTCCCTCGTTGAAGGGCGAGTTCGCCCGCAGCGTGAACTTCACCTGCGTGCACACCGGCTGGGTGTTCACCTGCTCAATCCACAACAACGCCCGCGTCCATGTCCTGGCCGCTTTCGACCTGTTCGTCGAGCAGATCCCCTTCGCCGTCACAGGGATCGACTGCGATAACGGATCGGAGTTCATCAACCACGACCTGATCGGCTGGGCCGCCGACCGCGACGTGTACTTCACTCGTTCACGCCCCTACAAGAAAACGACCAAGCCACCATCGAGTCCAAGAACAACCACCTCGCGCGCCGCTACGCCTACCTGCTAACGCTACGACACCAGCGAGGAGCGCTAAGTCTTTAACCGCCTGTGGAAGCAGGTCAACGTCAAGCTCAACTCCCCTAGACCTCCACCCGCAAGCCCACCGGATAGGGCCCTGAAAAGGCCGGCAAATACAAGCTCCTCTACGAACTCCCAACACCCCACTGGACCGGCTACTAGACACCGACGCCCTAATCAAGGCCTAGAAGACTGACCTGATCTCCTACCACAATCACCTCAGCCCCGCCGCCATCACCCGCCGCATCGTCGATCTCAAAGATACCCTCACCCGCCTAGCCAGGGACAAGACCGACCAGCTCTACCTCACCCAGATCCCCCGGCATCCCGTCCGATGTCCGCAAAGGCATACGAGCCAGGAAAGCCTCCCCCGGAATACGCAGGCAGTCCTACATGAGGCACCGACAACAATTCGCGGGAACCTTGACAAGAGACACCCCGGTCTCCACTGCTAACAAATTTAGACCTCAGGACTACTTTATTCTTATATATTCTTGATTGCTACTGCTTGCCATGACACGCTTGGCCGGGTAAGCACCAGGGACTGTTCAAAGTCGCGGCTATGGAAGTGTGACTAGTAGTTTTGCTGCTCGGTTGAAGTATCGAACAGCGGCAATGACTTGGACCGTTCCCGATAGGGGGCCTGGTGGAAGTCTTTGTCGAAGACGAAACCACGGAGCTTTTGCGGGCGGTTCTCTATTCACCAAGAACCTTGACTCTGGGCTGCGATATCGTCGGCAGAGGTCTGTGTCATGAGCAAAGAGCAAATGAGGTATCCCGCCTCGCTGCGGCAACTCCCCTAGTTGGTGCGGATACGGCGTACTTGGAGGACTTGAGCTGCCATGTGGAAGACGACCCATTCGAAGGCCTGATCGTCTTTGAGGGTTCGGATATAACAGTGGCCATGAGAGGTGCCGGTGGTGGCGTGGGAAGAAATCTTGCCTCACAGAAAGGTAACCAGTTGCCGTCTGAATCGGGGGTGCATTGCGCCCCGGGTTTGGTGGAAGCAGTAATGACAGGAAGGATCACCGCACATGGGACAGGGGAAGTACCCGATGGAGTTGCGTGAGCGGGCGACTCGGATGACGTTGGAGGCGCTGGCCGACCCGGCCCGGGCCAAGGGAGCGGTCCGCAGGATCGCCGTAGAGCTGGGCATTCACCCGGAGGCCTGGCGCACCTGGGTGCGTCAGGCCGAGATCGACCAGGGCACCCGCCCCGGGGGTCACGACGGATCAGGCCGAGCGGATCAAGAAGCTCGAGGCCGAGAACCGCGAGCTACGGCGGGTCAACGCGATCCCTGAGGAGCGCGTCGGCTTTCTTCGCGGCGGAGCTCGACCGCCTGTTGTGCTGATCTGCCGGTACATCGATCAGCACAAGGAGGAGCTCAGGGGTCGAGCTGATCTGCCAGGTTCTGCTCGCCTCAGGCGTCAAGGATCGCCCCTGAGCACCTAACTACAACTCGCAGGATTCGGCTTTCCAGCGCCAGGAGCGTGCGTGAGGAGGCCCTCAAGACCGAGGTCAAGTAGGTTCACGCTGACAACTACGCCGCGTTCGGGGCCCGCAAGATGCAGGTGATGCTCAACCAGTCCCAGGTCGCCGAGCACCACGGGGCGGGTTGCGTGGCCCGCTGCACCGTCGAGCGCCTCATGTACGCCTTGGGAATGCACGACATCCGGCGCGCTACGCCACCGCGCACCACCCGCTCCGCAGTGAGGGACCAGTGCCCGACGGACCTGGTGGGCCGACACTTCTTGGCTTTCCACCCCAACCAGCTGTGGGTGGCGGACATCACGTATGCCCGGACCTTCAACGGATAGGTGTACATCGCTTTCGTCGCCAATCGTGTACTCACGCCGCATCGTAGGGTGGCAGACATCCACCAACCTGGCCCTGGAGGCCCTGAAAATGGCCATCTGGCAACGCAGGCAGCAGGACACCGAACTGACCATGCTCATCCACCACTCCAACCACAGGGATCCAGTACCGGGCGGTCCGCTACGGGCAAGCACTGGGAGACTGCGACGCCGCCGCCAGCGTCGACTGGGCGCACTGGTACAACACCACCCATCCCTACTCCACCATCGACATCCACACCCCCGTCGAGCACGAGACTGTCGCGCGTCAGACTGTGTGGCAGGGGTGTTGTGTAGGTCCTGAAGGAGAGTTTGAGCATGGGGAGACCACCCTTGATTCCGGTGGAGAAGAAGACCCGGATTGGAGTGCTACACGTTTCGTGGACAGTGACGAAAAACAGGTTTAATCGAACATGTGAGGTAAAATCTGTATTATGTCCGCATCTAAGTGCAGCGAAGAGTTCAAGCAGCAGGTCGTGTTGGAGGTCTGGACTGCTATAGATACACTCACCCACTACGTCGTCCCCATCGACAGAAATTGTTTGCCGCCATCTTGAAACCGCTTCATGTGTAGACCAGTCGGGTCGCACATCACCGACGACGACGCGGTGTGCGAGACCGCGGACTCGCCCCGGCGACCATCCCCGGAAAGGCGACCTGTTCCGACCCAGTCGTCGCATGGCACATTCCCGCCACGCTGGAACGGCTCTGTGGCTGGCGAGAGACGAGTCCGACCCACCCCGTTTCCGGTCTCGGCGTTCCCTACCAGCGGCAAGCAAGATTGATGCATTGGTGTTGCGATGCGGTGATGCTAATGTGTTCTCATGCGAACGACGCTGGACATCGATGACGACGTTCTCGCCGTCGCGAGGGAGAAGGCGCGGCGCGAGGGTATCTCCCTGGGCCGTGCCGTGTCGGCCTATGCGCTGCGCGGGATCCACGGTGGCGAACCAAGCTCCGGCTCTCGCGGAGTCCCGGTCTTCACGCCCCCTCAGGGAAGCCAGGCCCATACAGTGACCCTGGACCACGTCGAGAGATACCGCGATGGCGACGAGTGAGCGAACACTGCGCCTACTCGACATCAACGTGATGATCGCGCTTTCACTGGCCAATCACGTTCATCACAAGGCCGCCACCAGCTGGTTCGAGGACATCGACGCGTGGGCCACGTGCTCGATCACCGAGTCCGCGTATTGCAGGCTCCTGCTCAACCCGCGGGTCACGGGGTTCGAACTCGGGGTTTCAGAGGTCTTCGACGCCCTGAGGACATTCTGTTCGGCCAGCGGGCACGAGTTCATTGAGGACTCGGCATCGCCGACCTCTCCTGCCATCGATGTCAGCGGAATTGTCGGATACCGTCAGATCACGGACTTCCACCTCGTGGATCTCGCGGCGCACCATGGAGCGGTGCTGTCGACGCTGGATACCCGGATTCCCCTTGCTCTCGCAGATGACGATCGCCACTTCGTCGAGGTCATTCCTGTCGACTGAGGGGACGCAACGCACCAAGCGGGATGAGTCGGCGCGTCCACCGTCGTGTTCTCGTACCGGGCCGTACCGGTCACGATGGCGGAACATCGGATCACCCGATCCGGTGCGCGGTTACCGGAGCACCGGAACGGAAAGTCATTCCTGCCCCTTCCCGCGTTTGCGCGCCCGCAGGCCTTTCCAGTACTCCAGGCGCTCACGGATGTGCCGCTCATGCCCGTTGGCGGTGGGCCCGTACAACGGCCGGCGCTCGACGCCGTCGGGCAGGTAGTCGGCGCCGGAGAAACCGTCGGCCGTGTCCGGGTCGTACTCGTAGCCCTCGCCGTAGCCGAGCTCCTCCATGAGCCGGGTGGGGGCGTTGATGATGTGGGCCGGCGGCATGAGCGAACTGGTCTCGCGCGCCAGCCGCGCCGCCCTGCTCGAACGCCCCGAGTTCGAATCCCACACGGAAGCGGTCATCCGGCAGGAGCGTCTCGCCATCCGCACGACGCGCAGCATCGCGGCTCACACCGGATACCGGTCCGTGAACGACGACCTGTTCTGGCGCGCCGTCACGCAACGGGTCCCCGCCATACTGGACCGGCTCCGCTGACGGTGACGGCCTCTCCCACACCCGTGAGGGAGACGAGGACCGTGCGATCAGTGAATTCCTGCACCAGCGGGTGCGGGATTCCCGCTCCCAGCCGCACGGAATGCACCCGTGGGAGGGAACGGGACCGCCTGCGGGGTCTCCGGTGTGAACGATCCCGGCCGACGATGCCGGACCGGGGTCCTGGTGCGGCCGGTCAGCGGGCCGGGGTTCCCACCAGCGACTGGTAGGCCGTGTTGTGTTCCTGGTCGTCGCCCGTCGTTTCATCCCGCGCGGGCTCCTCGGAGGTGGCCTGAGGGGCCGGTTCGGGTTCGTCGCCGAACATGGAACGGCGTCCCTCGAAGGCCCTGCCGAGGGTGATCTGGTCGGCGTACTCGATGTCGCCGCCGACGGGCAGCCCGGATGCGGGCCGGGTGACGCGCACCCCGAAGTCGCGCAGCATCCGTCCCAGGTAGGAGGCCGTCGCCTCGCCCTCGGTGTCGGGGTCGGTGGCGAGGATCACCTCGGTGACGGTCCCGTCGGCTAGGCGCTGGAACAGTTCCCGGGTGTGCAGGTCGCCGGGGCCGCGGCCGTCGATCGGGGAGATCGACCCGCCCAGCACGTGGTAGGTGCCGCGGAACTCGCCGGTGCGTTCGATGGCGACCACGTCCTTCGACTCCTCCACCACGCACAGCAGCGACCGGTCGCGGCGCGGGTCGCGGCACACCCGGCAGCGGGTTTCCTGCGACACGTTGAAACACACCTCGCAGAACCGCGCCGCCTCCT